>ERZ1030962.159-NODE-159-length-7957-cov-773.573399_pt1 | contig 7957 bp, 10 predicted proteins | sample MGYA00518597_ERZ1030962 | MGnify/ENA primary metagenome ERZ1030962 (study PRJEB33718, sample SAMN03159703) | human skin metagenome | collected 2014-05-20 | study: EMG produced TPA metagenomics assembly of the PRJNA266117 data set (Human skin bacterial metagenome... | reverse complement strand
ATAACCAGTGTCAAGCCCTGCTTCTAGCATTTGCTTAGTGGAAACAACAACCTCTCCCTTTGGTCTATTCGACCAATTGACAGCCTTCCATCGGTGATTTGCATCAGTGATGACGCTCTCTCCGTTTCTGAAGGTGACTTTGTAGCACTCCCTGCCTGTGTGCACTGGAGACTTGCCGGTCACCAAGACAGGGTTTCCCCATCTATCAAAGACGTAATCTCCGCCTTCAATCTCCCCCATTGTTGACCAACCCTTGGAGGTAGGAATAGGGGTATCTAAAGCCAAGGGCTCATCAAGACACTGAAACGTAGGCTTGAGACCGTCCAAGCGGCCCGCTGAGGCGGCGACAGGAAGAATCCTAGACTCTGCCTCACCTTGGACCTGAATTCGCTCTCTAGTCACGTCAAAGAGGTCCGCATCCTCAATATCTTGTGTAATGACCATAGAAGCACCATAAGCCAAGTCATCCAACTGGTCTTTGGTAGGTGCAAGCAGCGGGATAAAGGGAGAGACCACAGAACGACCGGGGGCCATTCCGCCTGGTGCATCGGCATCATAACCGTTAAACCGAATTGGCGCATCTGGATGTAATTCTAGACATGAAACTAGGGCCATAAGTTCGGTTTTAGCGCTGCCTTTCGGCAAGGAAACTGTCACTTTATTGAAGTGTCTTCGGCCTGTATAGTCAACTTTCTCACCGTCATAATCAATGACGTATCCCTCAGGAAAGTGCTCATAAGCACGATAAAGAATGTAGCGGAAGTCATCTCTGACTACATACGGTTTACCTCTTAGAGGTCCTGGGCCATAGACAAACCGCTCTTCTAAGAAATCGCAAACCTGAGGCCCTAGAGTAGGGAAAATCTCTAGGTTCCCGTTTTTGTCTTCTTTTGGTTGAGGGACGATGATTTCTGTCATTTTCTACCTTATCCGTAATAAAAACCTTGGCGTTTTCTCCGCTTCTTCTTGCGGTTTCTACCACTTGTAGAATAGTCGAAATAATCCGGTTCTTCTACTAGGGAAGTACGATAAGTGTTCGTCTTTTCCTCGTGGTGCTTATCGCAAAGAAGCTGCAAATTGCTCATCATATTCGCCAAATGCTTCTTGTCTGGAGGAAATTCATTGAGCTCTCTGATGTGGTCAACCTGATTAGCCTTCTCACCACATACAGCGCACCTGTAGTCGTATTTCTTCCTGACAATCTTTTTCATTGGTTCTGTTAGGTCTCCAGAGCGTCGATATACCTTTTTCGTTTGATGCTCTGCACAACGGTAAGTCCCCGGCTCAGCGATGTTAAGACACCTCTGAAACCGGGGAGTTTCCGTAGACCAGTTGCATAGTCTAGCCATGAGCTACTTTCTTCTGCGTCTCTTAGACTTCTTACCCTTGGTCTTGTACTGCTTGTTCTTAATCTTGCGAGCTACCGCATTCTTAGGCTTATATTTAGTGACCCCAGTGGGTCACTTGAAGCCATGTGCCCACTTGCCGCCGCCAATTCCTTTACCCTTGGGGCGCTTGTTCAGAGTACGCTTTCCTCTACCCTTTCTAGCCATAACTTCCTAATCACCTCCTGAGGTCCGTTGGGAATTTCCCATAATCAAAGAAATTCTACCACAGGAGGAAGAAGCCCTTAAAGAAGCGCTTGATAAAGCTCTTCTCTTCGAGCTCGTCTTCTACCTTTCTATGGACGATAAGAAGGAGATGCTCGTCTATCTCGTTTCCATCTTCGTCACAATACTGCTGGATAGAGGGGATAGGGTCACAGATGCATCCGAACCCCTCGGTATCGTGCTCGATGATGTCGTTCTCGTTATAGACGTGGAAAATTTCGGTGTCGCTCAATGATTTCCTTAATCCGCGGTGGCTCGTAGGTATCTGGCTTGCCTACCTTACCGTTCTCATCGTACACCGGGTTTTCTACGTGCTTCGTCCAATTAGAGCGAATAACTTCATAGAAAACCTCGTCGAGATGGCTGTCAAGACCAGCCTTAGCAACAAGACCGTACAAGGTGAACATGATATCTGCCGCGGCATCCAGAATCTCTACGTCATCATCGACGCTAACTGCTGCCTCGAGCTCTTCTACCTCTTCACGAATAAGGTCAATGGCACCCCAGCGGAAGTTAGCCTCATCCTCAGAGCACTTCTCTACGTCCTTCGGAGTGTCATCATAAACAACAGACACCTTGCCGATACCCCAGCGCTTGTCCGCTGGTCGTACGCCTTCTTCGACCTCGCCAATGTGGCCGAGGGCCTTGTTCCAATCGAGTACCTGCGAAATATCGTTAGAAATAGTCACTTTTGAACTCCTTTTTGTTCTGCTTCGTCCAACCACAGTTCGGCTGGCTTATCCGAGAATACCTCAGGCATCGTGTAACGCAAAATCGACCACACGAGCTCGGCAATCATCTGTAGCTCCGCGTCAGCTGCACCGCTGTGGCGCTTGGAGATGAATTCGAGCCATGAGCGCGCATTTCCGGTCACGACAATCTTTGTGGCGGCACAGTTAGGGTAGAGTGCTCGCGCAGCCTCAGAGGCCTGCTTACGGGTCGCTCCGTCGGTCTTGAGAATGTCTCGCATCTCATTAGCTTGCATCATCGACTGAGCGAAGAGATTCTTGAGCTTCACAATCTGCTGAAGAGCGTCAGAAGAGCCTGCATAAGAGACAATAGAGAACATATCTCCATTAAGAGCTTGCTGGTAAATCCTTTGCTCGTCATCAGTCAAACGCTCTACCAGAGCTGGCGGAACCACCATACGAAGCCCGTCCTCCTTGAAGACAAACCGCTGGGATTCCTGAGAGAACGAGAAGTGGCGATGGCGCACAATCTCATGCGTTGCAGCACGAGAGATGCCATCTAGCTCGATAGTAAAGCTAGTATGTTCAAGTACTGAAAAATGCTTTTGCTTCAGGATGTTGTAGATGTAGTCCTCGTAAGAGTCGGTCTTGCTGTTCTTACGAGAATACGCCTCATAGCAGCCACGACCGGCGTACTCTACGGTCTTTGCCGCGGAAACGTACTCATCCCGCTCACGGTCGCCGCCATGCGCCTTGTAGACGCTATTGATACGGTTTTCTCCATCAATAGAGAAGTGAGGGTTATAGCGGTTAGACCATGCTTCTACAACCTCGTCCTTCCCGAGTGCTAGAGAGCTGGCAATAAGATGAGCAGACGGCTCAACAAACTTTACTTTCATTTTAAATCTTTTCCGAAATCTCGTTTAGCATGGACTTTAGGATGGTGGCATTGCCTTCTCCGTTATTGATAGCGACGAGATGGCAAACGTTAGAAGAATCTTGGACTAGACCAACAAAGAGCTGCTCCTTCATAACTCCGAAATCTCCGAAGTGAAGCTCTACGAGCTCTCTCAAGTCTTCTTGAAATTGCTTCTGCTGCTCTTCATTCATTAGAAAATCCAGTCCTCTTCCTTGTCATCCTCAGCAATAGGCTCACCGTGAAGGTAGCTCATGCGAGCTCTATGCTCCTTGTGAGTGTAGATGATTTGCTCCAGCGTTGCAACAATAGATTCAGCCGTAACAGCCCTCAGCTTGGCTTCCTGAGCGGTTTCTAGCTGAACCCAGTTAATCTTGCCAGAAGCAATTTCATTGCGCCATACAGCCTCTTCGAACCAGAACTGACGCGGGGAAATGCTGCTGTTCTCTAGACGAATATGTGGCTTGAGAGCCTCTGCGATTTTCGCCTCTTCGGCCTTAATGAACCTGCGGCCCTGTTCCGCCAGTTCTCCGAGCTCTTCATCAGAGAGACCTTCGAGGTCAGAATCCTTAATTCCTAGATTAAACTCCACGATTCTGCTCACTTACGTTGTCTAGGTGGTCCTCGAAGTTGGACTTACGATACTTCTCTTCGATTTCTACGAAGCCGTTGCCGTTATCGATATGCGGCTTGCCGTCAAAATCGATAATCTTCATCGTAGCACCGGCAAACTTCTTGGTTTGCTCCCCAATCTCAGCAAGGGTCTCTGCGAGCTCGCGGTTACGACGATAGAAGTTATCGAGCAGTTCGCTGTTGAAGATAGAGGGCTCTTCGTGCTTGCCCTTTTCTTCCTGCTCTTCCTTCTTTTCTTGCCACTCTTCAGAAGGGGTAACAAAGACCTCTTCGAGAGTTGGCATATTCTCGATATCTTCGCGGTCAAAACCCAAAATGCTCGGGTCGAACAGGTCCTCTGAGGCCTCTTCTCCGCGGAATTCTGCGGCAAAACCCATATAGCCGATGGCATCCTTTAGGTCATCTGCCGTCTCGAGGCTATCTCCGTAGGAAGACCGTGCAATCTTGAATAGGGTCATCATGACCGCTACATCAGAGGCGGAAATATCCTTATCCAAGTAGGTGCCCCAGTATTCAGCAATCAGCTGGTGCATCTCAGATGCGTCTCCGTACGCATGTGCTCGCTCTTGTAAAGTACGCTTGACTTCATCAAAAATGGGATTCATCTTTATCCTTTTCTCGACTTCTTTGGCCGTAAAGACACCATAGCATCCCAACTACATTTAAGTCAAGATAGGTGCTCTAGCAGCCTAATTGACTTCACCGCTCCGTTGGTTGCGTTAACAAGCTCTCCGCGAATCTTCTCGAGCTGAATGGCGATTTTGTCGTTAACAATGTTGTCGTTTTCTACCTCTTTAGGCAGGTCAAAGCGGTGTTCTGGCATCTTCCATTCCTCTTCCTGAAAAACCTGAAAGAAGCCATCGGAGACATCTCGATATACCCCCGTTTTGGTAGAAGCGATATCGAGAAGAGCAGAAGCAATACCGATAAATACGTTCGGGCTTCCGCCTTCTTTTTCTTGCCACGGAAGCTGACCATTCCTGCTTGGGTTAGCCCACTTACCCTGTAGCTCAATGCGGTTCAGAACCTCTGCAGAATCAGCGTCGCTCATGCTCCAGACTTGACCAACCCACTCTTCGCGTCCGCCATAGTGGACACCATCAAACCAGTTCTCCCAGTCTTGCAGGCGGTTGAAAGAGGTAAGTCTCACGCCAAGAGTGGACATTCTCAGCCACGCGGCGAGGATGGTCATCGCAAGATGCTGTTGAGGGCCTGTGAGAGGGCTAGAGGGCTTATCCCAGCCGTTTGCAGCCTTCATAGTAAACCCGCCAGCCAGAAGCGAGATATCGGCGCTGAGAGGCTCTTCCCCATCGACGGTTTCTGCCACCGTCTCGCCTCCGAAAACCAAAATCATCTTCATGAATTCTTGAGCGAGGTTGTCGCCATCGCAAATGCCGATAACCGTACCCGCGGCGCGCACCATTTCGATAACTCCGCTGGCTTGATACTGGTACGGGCAAAGAAGCTCCATACAGCCCTGAGAAGGCTCGAGAGCTATCTGAATAGGCGACTTATCGACACCATTTTCGTCCTTAGGCCACTCGTCAACCGGAGTGTTGTAATCAATCCAGCGGTGGGTTGCCTTGTCGTTGCTGGCATTGAAGAAGATATCTCGCCTGGAAGCCGTAGCCACAGCCGAGCTCTCCTTGGCGGACTTAATCGTTCGCTTGGACGAAGACCGGACGATGGAACGAAGCAAGGGCACCAAAATCGAATCTTTGGTGGTAGCTCGGTTCACTTCAGACTGAGCGTGCAGGGCTCGCATAATCCGCTCGTCATCGCGCCACAACGCACGGTCAGAAAGAGAGCGAGACAAGCTAACCGCGGTTGTAGGTGCGTACAGCGCAGCAGCGAAGCTCGCCTCGGCCAGTAGGCGAGTTGCTTGCTCATTGCGCTGTGTGGAATCGTTCATGCAAGCAACTATAGCACAAACTCTTCTGGCCCAGAAGCGGTCTTAACAAGACTCTTCATTTTGTCCCAGTTTTCAACGAAGTTTTCGCTGTGTAGAACGTGTTTATCGTAATAAACATCCGCAACCAGAGAAACCACATCTTCGCTTTCTAGGAGGTCTTTCCGCTTGGTTCCTCTCAGCCAATTCCTGGCGTTTGAGCAGGACTTACAGGCATAGCTATTGGGGTATCTCTTGTCCGAGTAGACGTTCTCCCCGGTGATTTTGTGACCTCGAGAGCACTTCCTCTTCGTATCTCCGAGCGAGCCTCCCTTAGGAACAATCCGCAAGTTTGTTGCGGCGCAATTCTCTGGGTTCCCATCCACGTACTCGATTTTCTGTCGCTTTTGTAGGTTTTGCGTTTTGAAAGCGAAGCACACCAGCTGGTCCACTCGATGTTGGTGGTAGCGGTGCTTATTGTTCGTGCGTTTTGCGATACGCACGTACTTCTTTCCTTGGTGCATGTAGGACTTAATCTTTTTGTATTTACCGTCCTCGTGGTAATAAACCTCGCCCTTGTTTGTGACCGCGAGGGTCCTTCCAAAAGCATTTACATCAACAGCCATTTTCAACTCCTTTTTCCGTTGGCTTGCTTACAAAATTACATTAACCACTGAAAGCAGTCAAATTTAGCCTCTGACCTGGGAAAGTCCAGCTTTCTTGTATCCAATACAACTTTTAAAACGGGGTAAAAACATACTCTGACCAGCGGAAATGCAAGAATTTTATCTAATACAACTTTTTTCAATTATTGGTGTCCTTATAGAGGGGGTGTTTTTATTATTTCTAAATATTTTGGGTGTTTTTCGGTGGAATATAACACCAGGGGGTATTATATTATATATATTAACTATTATATATATTATTTTTTGTTTGATTTTTGACTTATCTTATCTTTCTTCTAAAGTTTAATCTTCAAAAAAGTTGTATTAAATGTATTATTAGTGAATATAAATAGGTTGACCTGGGGTTATAGCCAATACAACTTTTTCTGAAAGGTTTTTCTTTTAAATCCCCAAAAATCCCTACTTAACAGCGGAAATACCAATACAACTTTTTCAATTTGGAAAGTTGTATTTTCCCTTCAAAAGTTGTATTCCTAAGCTCTGTAAGAGAAATATAACACCAAGAACTAACATATCCGACCTTCTTTGAGCTCATTGTTTTTCAGGAGATGAAGAATAGGTTTAAAAGATGTGTTTTTCAGGGTCAAAATAGATGTTTGTAATTTTTCAGTAGGATATACATAGCGTTTCCCCAGTTCGCTCCTTATCAATATGGGGCGTCACCATGACACCTGAAAATTAGGTAACAAAAAGATTAAACCCCCAGGACGAATTTGCAAAACCCCTGAAAAACGATTTTTTTGTATATATTAAAAAGCCCTGAAACAGCAGGTAATGAAGCTACCCTGAAAAGTTCGCATGTAATAAAAAGTGCCGATTTTGGACCTTTTTATTACGTCCCCCCGACGAATACAGAAAAGTTGTATTTTTACGAAAGTTGCATGGCATAAAAATAGCCCCCTGTGGGGGCTATATAACAGAGTTTTCTCCTACTAATTTACGGTCTTACCATCAACCAAAAGTTGTAGAGGTTTATCATCCTTTTTATAGGTCTCGAGAGGCTGCTCGGAGAGCCAGCGGACAATCTCGGAGGCTTCCTCAAACGAGCCGTCTAGCTCAATCTCTCCGGCTACACGAGCACCCGCGGGCAAGTCCTGCTTGGCGGCAAGAAACTTGCCTCCGAAGGTCCTGTTGCCCGTCAAAATGACGTAGAGGTTAGGGTCATGCTCGTGGTTGGCTAGAAGGCCTTGCAAACACCGCGGAATGTAGTCCTCAGAGACGTGCTTCTCGTGGTTAAAGCGTCCGTAGGACGGAATGATGACCACAGTTTTATCTTTAGACCAGTTGTAGGCGAAGCCTTCGAGGTGGCGGGTCATCACAGAGCGCTCAGTAGAGAACAAATTCGGCATTGTGCGGCCTTCTGAGCAGGTTGTAGGCTTCATCGCAAGGGAGAAGGCCATAGCGTCCTTATGGGGGCTCTCAGCGTACACACGGCGCGCCTGAGCGCGAACCTCTTGCTCATGACAGGCGGGAAGAAGGTAGCGCTTCACAAACCTATCTGTAGTCTCTCCGCTGGAGTAGTAGTAGAAACGTAG
>ERZ1030962.157-NODE-157-length-8021-cov-8.397063_pt1 | contig 8021 bp, 9 predicted proteins | sample MGYA00518597_ERZ1030962 | MGnify/ENA primary metagenome ERZ1030962 (study PRJEB33718, sample SAMN03159703) | human skin metagenome | collected 2014-05-20 | study: EMG produced TPA metagenomics assembly of the PRJNA266117 data set (Human skin bacterial metagenome and... | reverse complement strand
CGAGATGCTCAGGAGTCTCGTGGGCTCGGAGATGTGTATAAGAGACAGTGCCAACACTCTGATGTAACAAGGGCGGGGGATGTGGTAGGTGTCGTGTGGTGGCTTGGTGGTGGGTGGTGATGTCGTGGTGTAGTGTGGCATATGGTAAGGTTAAATGGTAAATTTGCGCTTAAGAGGGTGGTGTGGTAAGGTTGGTGGTGTGCTTGCAGTGGCTGGTTGGTGGTTGCAGGAATCACCCCACTGGAGGGTAGGTTGAAAGGCTGGTAGCTATGAAGTTCGAACTTGATATCAAGGTGTCTGGAAAGGTTTCCAACGGGGAAGTGGGAATCGGTCTGGAAGGCTGCGATAAAGTGGAAGAGTCGTTGGGGGGTGAAGGTAGTGAGTCGGGAGAAGCTGTTTCGATTGATCAAACTTTTGACAGGATCGGTCAGGCGTTTGGTACGGTTATGGATGCTATTATCAATGCGTTTGAGTCTGGAGTTTCTGGTAACGGCTCGGGAGATCAGGATTCAGCTTCTCATCCTCATCAAGGGGACGGTGCAGGAGGTCGTGGTTCTGGTGTGGCATCTGATGAGGTAACTGATGGTGCTGCCTTCTTCGTCGTGCACAAGCAGGATGGTAAGTTCCATGTAAAGGTGTCTGGGTACCTGGAAGACAGCTACCGGATTCATAAAGGGGAATACACCTATCCTGTGAAGAGCGCCTATCAAGAGATCATTGACCATGATGGTCGTATCCCTGAGTACATGCTAAGCATGATGGCCTTGCGTGGCCTGGATGAGGCCTTGGATAAGGCGGGGCTTTCAATGGTGGGGGTCCCGGAGGTTGGAGAATGGGAGCCAGTGGATGAGTCAGTAGGCGGCTCTTCTACGGATAAGTTCTTCAACGCATGCAAGATGAAGGTAAAGGGTCTCCTGTAGGACCGGTGTGGAGCAGGGTGCAGGCGCGGCAAAATCGTTCGTCTAGCTGCTGATTTGGTGTTTGCGAGGTTGGTGTGCTATGATGGTGGTGTGTCACCAAGGGAGAACAGTAGCAAGCGTCGGCAGAAGAATCCTGTCTCTTCTGCTGATCCTGCAGGCCGTTGTACGGCCCTTGCTCAGAGTGGACGCCGGTGTGGTCGTAAAGTCGTTCCCGGACTCACAGTGTGCTCCGTCCACGGTGGTGGCACTACAGCCAGCGTTGTCAAAAGTAAGCGAGTTTCTACCAGCCGGAAACTCCAATCTTTGTGGGGTCTCTCCAGCAACGCTGGCTCCATAAGCGTAGAACAAGAACTGAATAAGCTGGCTCATAACAAGATTACGGACATCACTGCACTCCGTATTGAGCTAGGCAGTAATCCTGAAAAGTATCAGGGTATGATCGTTGAGTCATACGAAGAAACAGAGAACGAAGTTAACGGGTACACCATCAAGAAGGTCAAGCGGAACAAGGTACATCCGCTTGTAGATGAGCTACACCGTGCTGAAAAGGAACTGGCAACTATCCTCCGGATGATTAAAGAGGTCGGTGGCGAGGTTGACGATCAGCAGCTTGAGCGTATACGCCTGCAGACTGCTCGAGAGACTGCAAGGCTGGTTAAGTCGTATCCTGGCATGGGTATTGATGAGGCAGCAGCGGAGGTGACACGTCGTGTCTAAAGGGCTGGAAACTGCCGGGTATGCAGCTGTCAGTGCAGATTTTGACCTGTTCTGCCAGGAGAGTGGCTTGCGGTCTAGTGACCTTACATGGGCGCTAAATGAAGCGATCCCGCAAGATGGACTTTTTACCCCCCTAGGATGTGTGGCAGTCTCCACACCCCCGCAAGAAGGAAAAACAACTTGGATTATTCATTATATTGCATGGCAGTTGATGCGTAACCCAAGGTTGAACGTGATTTATGTAGCATATAGCCAGTTCAGAGCTAACTCGGTTAGTAGGCAGATCCGTGACCTGGTGCGTCGCTGGACTCCACTGCGTGATGACAGCGCTAGTGTTAGTCAATGGCAGACAGAGCGTGGTGGAGGCTTGCTGGCAGCTGGACGCGGTACCGGTGTCACTGGCTTTAGCTGTGACCTGCTGGTGATTGACGACCCTATCAAGGACATGAAAGAGGCTCAGTCCGAGACCATACGTGAGGCAATTGCCGAGCACTTTGATTCCGTGTTGATGACACGTATGGCAGCTCTAAGCCAGATTGTGGTGGTAGCTACCCGTTGGCACAAGGATGACCTCATCTCCCACGTTATCGACAAGCTTGGTGCTGACTACGTTAACATCCCAGCACAAGCTACTGATGAGGATGACATCCTAGGGCGTGAACCTGGTGAGTGGCTGCAGTCGGTACAGAACCGTAGTGAGGGCGCTTGGGAGAAGACCAAGCAGTCCGTAGGCACATACGTCTGGCAGGCGTTGTATCAAGGCGATCCACAGGTAACTGGTGGCAGCTATATCAACGTGGATAAGATCGACATTGTGCCATACGATACAATTGTCTACTCTAATGACCGGGGAATCATGCAGACTCTCGACAGGGCGCTGGTTATCCAGTCGTGGGACCTGGCTTTCACTGGCAAGGATGACTTCGTAGCGGGGCAAGTGTGGGCGTACATCAGTGGCACGTGGATAATGATTGACCGCGTGCATGAGCGTGCAAGCTTTACCCGTACTGTGACGCTGGTTCAGCAGATGGCAGCACGTTGGCCACAGACCACCCGTATCTATGTGGAGCAGGCAGCTAACGGCGCTGCCCTCATCGACACACTCAAGCGTCGTGCGCTTATCACGCCTGTTACGCCTCGTGGTAGCAAAGAGGCCCGTGCGCTGGCAGTACAGCCGCTTATCGACCAGGGCCTTGTAAAGATCGTGGATGCATGCTATGATGAGCAGTTGTTTACCGAGCTGAGGGAATTCCCGTTCGCTAAACACGATGACCAAGTCGACGCCCTTACTCAAGCGTTGTCCCAGGGCAAGACCGACTTCTACCAGATAGGATAATCATGAGCATTGATCTAGCTGCCACCGTGATGCAGCAGCACTCGCCCACCTACACCAAGTACTACAACGGCAAGATGTCGTACGAGCTGCATGGCACTGAGTGGAACCAGTACGTCGCTGAGAACTTTCCCTCCGCACGATCCGCTGCAACCAGCGAGAATATCTTCAAGGACGTAGTTGACCTCTATGCAGAGAACCTAATCCCTACTGATCCAGCGTTCGCTGGCATGCGCGACAACGTAGTTGGCTTGCTTACCCGTGGTGAGTCCGTAGCCGTGCTGACAAAGGATGGCAGCCTGGTATGGCCTGAGCGGTACGAGGTACTTTCCGATGGTGACTACAGCATCGCAGCTGTGTTCACTCGCTCCCTCCGTAATCAGGAGGACTACTGCACCGTGCTTGACACCGAGGGTGTTGCCCTGCTCTACAGTCGACCCCTGCCACGGGATATGGACATCTCCAGCGTTGAGGGCTACCAGCTGGTAGGCGAAGAGCATGGCCACACGCTGTACAGGTTCACCACAGGTGACCGTGGCATGGGAGCCAGCCTAGCCAGCTTGCAGGACCGTATCAACCACAGCATCATCGACCAGACCATCATCGCAGAGATGTATGCACGCCCGTTCTGGTACCTGCTGAACTACAGTGCTCCTCCGCACAACCCCTACCTGCCAGAGGAGGCGCAGCCAGCCAAGGACATGATGCGTGAAGAGAAAGGTGCCGGGGCTGCAGGCCGCGTGTTTGCCACCAGTAGCGAGGGGCCGTTTGGTCAGCTTGAGCCGCCTACCTTGGGCGATATGGTTGCCTACCATGAGTCCTTGATCCACAAGGTGTCGCAGTCATGGGGCATTCCGGAGTTCTACCTGCGCCCTCAGGGTGGTAACGCGCCGTCTGGCACCAGCCTCAAGGTTATGAGCCAACGCTTCAACAACCGTGTGAACAACCTGCGCCTGGCTGTTGAGCCGGAGCTTATGCGTGTTGCTGCAGACCTCAACCTCCGTAACGATGACGGCACTGAGCTTACCCTCTGGGATGACCATAATGACCTGATGCAAGACAGCTTGGATGAGCACGGGCTGGCACTTACTCAGATGGGCATGCCTCCAGCGTATGTGGCAGAGGTAGTTGCTCCTGGAGTCAACATGGAGGACTATATGGACGATGGGTACGAGACTAACGCTCCATCTGTGTCGTACAGCTCTCCAGCTGGCGAGACGGGAGAGTAGCCAATGGGTACGGTGCCAACCAGCTACGTGGAGGACGCTCTGAGAGCGTATTTTCTCCGGTGGCTTGCAGGGCTGCAGGACGTGCCTGATGAGGACCTAGAAGCCTACCTCATCGAGTTTGAGCAGCAGTCTGCCAAGATCATCAACAGGCAAGGTACTAAGGTAGCCCGGCGCGGTAGCCTGGCAGGGTTTCCTAACCCAAAGGTTATCCCTCTGGACGTGGAAACTAAGTCGATGTACAGCGACATGCACAAGCTGGCAGTGAAGGCCGGTATAGGCGCGGGCTTGCAGTCCACTGATGTGGCAAGGCAGATGTTCAAGCAAGGCATGGAGGGTCGGTTCAGTGACCTGAATCGTTTTGCTAGAACAGAAACTACTAACGCCTACTGGCAGCACCAGTGGAACCAAATAGAGGACTTGGACATGGTGATGGTGTGGTCACCAGAGTCAAGCTCTCGCACTTGTCCTAGCTGCCTAGCAAAGGATGGCCTGGTGGTGAGGGACAAGACCATACGGGACCATCCTAACGGACGTTGCACCCTGCTGCCTAAGCTGCCTGATCACGTTCCACTGAGGGAAGCCAGTCGTAATCCACAGTTTACTAGGCACCACAGGCAAAAGGAATATCCTGCTCCGTCTAACCAGGTGTACGGCTATGCATTCCGTGGTACGATGGGGCAAGCCATTGTTGCCGATAACATGGTGGCAGGCGCTGTACAGGGTATGGTGTCCCAGGGCTGGTCTACGGGTGAGGCGTTCCGCTACCTGCAGGCTAAGCCAGTGTACCGCAACGAGGTGCTCACTCCTGAGGATAAGTTCTTGGTGTACCGTAAGCTTGAGCAGTACGCTCAGCAGTTGTACGAGGGGCTGGTTCCGGGACAAGCTCCTGAGGTGCTGTACCGAGGCGGCGTAGTAGGACCACTTGGTATGAGTAGCTGGACCAGTAATCCGGAGGTAGCCCGCTACTACGCACTCCGACACAGAGAGCCTGTGTACGCTATGAAGGTGCCTGATAAGTTGTTGACCTACAAGGTGGGAGGCGACAATAAGCTCCAGGACGAGTACGTGGTCCTAGGCATGCCTAGGGCTACTGGCAGGGAGGACGGTGTAGTGAAGGGGGTGTTAGACGGCCCTACTGACCTTGTGCCAGCTGACAAGGCCACACGGTCCCTGAAGGCGTACTTCGATAAGCGGCACGCTCGCTAGCCACCCCCGTATTAGGGTGAAGATGTTTACCTTATCTGGCGTTTCTGCCATGATTTGCTTTGCAAGACGACCCCATGTTATAATGACGGAAAGGATCCGAGATGGATACCAACGACCAGCATCGAGATGATGCAGCTGAGAACAACACCGAGAAGGATTCTCAGAAGAACGAGCAGGCTAACGACACCAACGATCAGCAGTCTACCGAGCAGTCCCCTTCCAGCCACGATGAGAACAAGCCCGACGACAAGGGCAACTCCAACGATGGCGGCAAGGACAACCAGAGCTTCAACAAGGAATCACTTCTCGCAGACCTCCACAAGGAACGCAGTACTCGCAAGGCCCTCAAGGAAGAGGTAGCTAAGCTCACGGCGGATGTGGCAAACTTCAAGGAAGTTGAATCCGAGCGTGATGCTCTGCAAGCCAAGTACAACCGTCTGGAGGAATTTCTTCTTACGGTGGGCGGGGACATTAGCAAGGCGCTAGACAGCCGATCTTTCACCAAGGATCTGTTTGAGTCTGATAAGGACATCAAGGAGATTGTTGAAAGCTGGAACAAGGCCAACCCATCAGCGGTAGGCAGTGCCCTATCTGGTAGTAGCCAAGGTAACGGCAAGCCTACCATGAACGATCTGCTTCGTGCAGCTCGATAACCCATAAGGAGACAACACTATGGCAGACATCACTCGTGAGGATGCCCTGTCCCTGCTTTCCAAGCAGGACATCAATGAAATCATCAAGCCCGCTACCTCCTCCTCTGCAGCCCTGCAGGCGTTCCGTAACGTGCGCATGACTGCAGGAACCGCTTCCATGCCGGTGCTGGCAGCTCTGCCTACTGCTGGTTGGGTAGGGGAGTCCGCTACTGACAAGAAGGGCGTTAAGCCCACTTCTAATGCAAAGTGGCTGGATAAGAAGCTGGTTGCGGAAGAGATTGCCGTTATCGTTCCTATCCACGAGAACCTCCTGGCAGACTCTAAGTTCGACATCTGGGCTGAGATCCAGCCCCTGGTTTCTGCAGAGTTTGGCCGTGTGCTTGACCTGGCAGTGTTCCAGGGTGTCAACAAGCCCACTTCCTGGACGGATAAGGCCCTCATCCCAGGTGCTATTGCTGCTGGCAACACTGTCGAAGAGGGAACCGGCGTTGACCTTGCAGACGACTTCAACGAGGCGTTTGGCCTGGTAGAGGACGATGAGTTCGACGTGAACGCCGCCTTTACCGGCAAGTTCCTCCGTTCTGAGCTCCGTGGTCTGCGTGATGCCAACCACCAGCCCATCTACCTGGATGCCCTGCGTAGTGACAACGGCACTGCAAGCATCTATGGCCAGAACCTGCACTACGTTGCCAACCGCGCGTGGGACCGCAACAAGGCGCTGGCTCTGGTTGGTGACCGCTCTAAGGTGGTGCTTGGTATCCGTGAGGATATGCAGGTCAAGCTCCTTGATCAGGCTACCCTGGGTACTGGTGCCAACCAGATCAACCTTGCAGAGCGCGACATGGTGGCACTCCGCTTTAAGTTCCGTGTGGCTTACGCTACTGCGTACTCCACTGCCGGATTTGAGAACGGGGCCTCCTCTTACCCGTTTGCCGTCATCACGCCTTCTGCTGAAGAGCCTGCTGGTCCTGCTGGTTCTCCCGCTGGCGGGACGGCATCTTAAGGCTAACCGTTAGGACTAGGAGGTAGTCATGGAAGAGCTGAAAGAGATTCTGGCTAGTATCCCAGGCAGTGACCTGGTGTCCGATGCCATGCTTAACAAGGCTCTTCAGCAGGCGCGTATTCCTGATGCGGATGGCCGCATGCCGGGCGATGTGGCTTACATCCCTACGCATGATGCCTACTACGCGGCTGCAAGCTTGGTTGGTCTCCTTCGTGCTCAGCCTGCTGTTACCTCAGCTGGCAGCGAGGGAACCAACGTTAGCACTACCCCGTATGACTGGGACAGCTTGCTGGCTTGGTTGTACAGCATGAGTCCTATCAAGGCTGCAGCTCAGTCTGACGTGTTTACCGTGATTCCTATCCCTAATACGTATCGTAAGGATCGTAAGGATATGCAAGGTGATGATTATTATGGCCATGACACGGACATTAGCTGAGGCAGCAGGCCTCATGGAGAGGACCTTGCTCATTGATGTGGTAGATCTCTACACTGTAGGTGAACCTGTCACTGAGGGCTACGACGTTTATCGTCAGGCCACACTGGTTTCAGCGGATGTGGCATCGCTAGTGCAGACCACAGTTCTGGCTAATGCGATTGAGTCTCAGGTGAGCAACACCTACAGCATCAAGCTGGCTGCTGGCACTGCTGTTGAGGCGGGTATGGTCGTAAAGGTTACCTCCTGCCGAGCAGAACCAAGTTTGGTCGGTAAGCACCTGATGGTCGATAAGGTGAGCGAGAATGGCCTAGCCATGATTCGTAAAGCTGTGGCTACTGATTTCCATTCGGTAAATCAGCAAGGAAAGGGTGATGTGCGATGGCCATAAGCATGTCGCAGTTGGCTAGCCGGTATGCCAGTGCAAGTCGTAACGTGGATGGGGCCACTCGTAAGAAGATGGCTCAGTTTGCAGAGCTAGGAGTCTGTCTCTTATACACATCTGACGCTGCCGACGATACTCCTTG
>ERZ1030962.146-NODE-146-length-8419-cov-6.842420_pt1 | contig 8419 bp, 8 predicted proteins | sample MGYA00518597_ERZ1030962 | MGnify/ENA primary metagenome ERZ1030962 (study PRJEB33718, sample SAMN03159703) | human skin metagenome | collected 2014-05-20 | study: EMG produced TPA metagenomics assembly of the PRJNA266117 data set (Human skin bacterial metagenome and... | reverse complement strand
CTGCGGCATCTGGTTCTCCAATGTCTCCAGTGGCATCGCGTGGTTGCCGTTGGCGCTACTGACTGTGGCCTCGCTGTTCCTCGGCTTCCACTTCGTCGCCGCTATCGGTGGCGCGGATATGCCAGTCGTCATTTCGATGCTGAACAGCTACTCCGGTTGGGCAGCTGCCTTCTCCGGATTTAGTTTGCACATCCCGGTGCTTATCGTCACCGGTGCCCTCGTCGGCTTCTCTGGCGCCATCCTGTCCTACATCATGTGCAAGGCTATGAACCGCTCTTTTGTGTCGGTCATCCTCGGTGGTTTTGGCGATGCCCCGGCGGTTGAGGGTGAGGGTCCTGCGGGGGAGATCACTGAGATCAAGGCTGACGAGTTGGCTTCCCAGCTGTCTGAAGCGTCCTCGGTCATTATTGCACCCGGATACGGCATGGCCGTGGCTCAGGCCCAGTACCCAGTCGCCGAATTGGCTAAGAAGCTGCGCGACAAGGGTGTGGACGTTAAGTTCGCGATCCATCCGGTAGCCGGCCGTCTACCCGGTCACATGAATGTGTTGCTCGCCGAAGCCCACGTCCCCTACGACATCGTCATGGAGATGGACGAGATCAATGACGACTTCGCCGACGCTGACGTTGTCCTGGTCATTGGCGCCAACGACACCGTTAACCCTGCCGCTATGGATCCTGGTACCCCGATTTCGGGTATGCCAGTGCTCCACGTCTGGGAAGGCCATGAGGTGGTTGTTTTCAAGCGCTCCATGAAGCCCGGATATGCCGGTGTGGAGAACCCGTTGTTCTTCGCCGATAACACCCGGATGCTCTTCGGTGATGCGAAGGCAAGCGTTGACGCCCTGGTAGCTGCTCTTTGACGGCTCCGCAACCTGTTTTCGATGCCCGCGACTGACTGACGGTCGTGGGCATCGTTGCATGCTGGGGGTGAGTGTCGCGAGGCGGCACTATGATAACCGTGAGTGTCTATCAGGCCCCTTGTTAGGGCCGGAACAAGGAGAAGACGTGACCTACGTCATCGGTCTGCCCTGCGTGGACGTCAAGGATCGTGCTTGCGTCGAGGAGTGCCCTGTCGACTGCATTTACGAGGGTGAGCGTAGCCTTTACATTCACCCTGAGGAGTGCGTTGACTGCGGCGCCTGTGAGCCCGTGTGCCCCGTCGAGGCCATCTATTACGAGGATGACCTGCCCGGCGACCAGGAGAAGTTCCTCGACATCAACGCCGAGTTCTTTAACGAGCTGGGATCCCCGGGCGGCGCTGCGCGGCTTGGCCCGACCCACAAGGACCACCCGGCCGTCGAAGCCCTGCCCCCACAGGGCGAATGAGTCGCCGTAACGTCTCTGTCAGCCTGCCTACCTTTCCTTGGGATACCATCGCCGAGGCCAGGCGTAAGGCTCAGTCCCATCCCGACGGCATCGTCGATGTGTCGATGGGCACCCCGGTCGACCCCACCCCGGGCGTTGCCATCGCGGCGCTCACGGCGGCTGGTGACGCTCACGGTTACCCGCAGGTGTGGGGGACTCCTGCCCTGCGAGCCGGAATCCTGGATCACATGAAACAGGTCTGGGGTGCGCCCGCCAGCCTTGACGAGGTCAGCGTTCTGCCAGTTATCGGGACCAAAGAGTTGGTGGCCTCCCTGCCTGGCCAGCTTGGACTGGGGCCGGATTCGACCATCGTTATACCGGCGTGCGCCTATCCGACTTACCGGGTCGGTGCTCAGCTTGCCGGGGCTAAGATTGTTGCCGTTAACGAGCCTGACGAGGTCGATGTCGCACCTGACCTTATCTGGATTAATTCCCCGGCCAACCCGTCAGGTCGTGTCCTCGACCTTGACGAGATGAAAGCATGGGTGGATCTGGCGCGCAGCACGGGAGCTGTGCTGGCCTCCGACGAGTGCTATGGCGAGTTTGTCTGGGAAGGGGAGTCGGTTTCGGTCCTAGACGAGAGAGTCAACAGCGGTGACGTCACCGGCTTACTGGCCTGCCTGTCGATGTCCAAGCGATCGAATATGGCCGGCTACCGCGCGGGGTTTGCCGTTGGGGATGCTAAGTTGACCAGTGAGCTACTCACCGTGCGTAAGCATTCGGGACTCATGATTCCAACCCCTGTGGTAGCTGCTATGCAGGCTGCCCTGGCAGATCGCTCCCATGTGCTTGAGCAAGTGAAGCGGTACCGGTTACGTCGCAATGTCCTGAAGCCAGCCTTGGAAAAGGCCGGCTTCCGTATCGACCATTCGGAGGGGTCGCTGTACCTGTGGGCGACTCACGACGAGGACTGCCGGGTTACCCTGGACCGACTAGCCGATCTGGGAATTCTCTGTTCTCCCGGTGATTTTTACGTTGCCGGTGGTTCCGACCATGTCCGTATCGGACTGACGGCTACCGACGAGAGGATTAATGCCGCCGCCCAGCGGCTACAGCCTTGACTAGCTCCGAGCGGTGACGGTGCCGGAGACCCAGCCCGTCCCGCTGGCAGCTGGGCTCGCTGAGGGACCGGCGGCCGCGCCCCATGAGGCGTAATGCTCGGAGTCTGCTCTCCAGCTCGTCGTTGCGACCGTCGCGCGGTCGATTGGCCCCAGGCTCGTGCTTGTCATCGTCAACGCCACTGCCGCGCGCACAAGTACCGGGTCAGTAGCGGTAAATGTCACCGTTGGGCCAGTTACTTGGGTGGCGACCTTCGGTGCAAGTGCCCTACGTGCCGTGCGGGCGAGTTCCTGAACGGTTGTCGTCTCGGAGGATCTATTGATGCAGGTCAGTGCTGAGGGAGAATGACCCGTGAGTGCTGAAGCCCATGCCTTCGCTAGCGGCTCATGTTTGCGGTAGGCCTCGGGATATCCGGATCGCTGCACTTGCTGGGCGGCGTCATTGATACTGACGGTCTTCCAGTTGCTGAACTTCACCAGTTCCCCGTAGAACTTTCCCGACGAATACCACGGATCCATGATCTGCTTGGCGGTTCCCCACCCCTGAGAGGGACGCTGTTGGAATAACCCGAGGGAGTCGCGATCCCCGTAGTCAATATTGCGTAGCTTTGATTCCTGCATAGCCGTTGTCAGAGCGATGGCGGCCGCACGGGTCGGAAGGCCACGGCGGATTGACTCGGCAGTGATGATGGCGGCGTTCTGGGATTGCTCTAAATCGAGGTCATAGGACTGGCCTAAGACCACCACTCGGCAACCCTCAGGCTCCGTCGTGGCGAAGGGGTCGACGGCCTTCCATACTTTGTAGCCTCCCCAGCCCAGCCCGGCCAGGATCGCCAGTACCACCATGAGGGCGGCAATCGACCTCACAGGGTTGGCAGACCGACGTTTACGTCGTTGTCGCGTAGCCGCAGGGCGGGTCCGGCGGGGAGAGGGCTTCGTCATGTCAGTTCTGATGCAAATCCGAGTTGAGTTCGATCTTGTGGTTACCGCGGCCGCGCGCCTTGACGATCCCCGTCGTTGAATCACGAATGTAGAGGATGTCGCTGGCGCCGGAGAGTTCAGAGGCCTTGACAACCTTGCCGTTAGGCAGAGTCACCTTGGTGCCTGCAGTGACGTAGAGGCCAGCCTCGACGACGCAGTTGTCACCCAGGGAAATACCGATTCCGGCTTCAGCACCAAGCAGGCAGCCGCGACCAATTGTCACCTGCTCCTTGCCGCCACCTGAGAGGGTCCCCATGATGGAGGCTCCGCCGCCGATATCGGTGCCGTCGCCCACAATGACACCCTGGCTGATGCGTCCCTCGACCATCGAGTGGCCTAGCGTACCGGCGTTGAAGTTGACGAACCCTTCGTGCATGACGGTGGTTCCCACGGCTAGGTGAGCTCCCAGGCGGACTCGGTCGGCGTCACCAATGCGCACACCAGTGGGGACGACAAAGTCAACCATGCGCGGGAATTTGTCGATCAGAAGAACGGTGAAGGGGGCATGGGCAATGCGTGCCTCCATGCGGGCCTTCTCGAGATCGGCCATGCGGATCGGGCCGATCGTCGTCCAGGCATTGTTTGGGAGTACACCGAAGATGCCATCGAGGTTGATGGTGCGGGGAGTAGTTAAGCGGGACGACAGTAGGTGCAGGCGCAAGTATGCGTCGGGAACGTCGACCGGCGCGGCGTCGAGATCGATGGCAGTGTGCACCACCTCAGTGTGCACATTGCGGATAGCGTCACGACCAGCTTCGGTTACTCGGTGCAGATCAGCAGGGGCGGAAGAGTCGTCGGGGCAGCCCAGCTGAGGCTCGGGGTACCAGGTATCCAGCACGTCCCCGTCCTCATGGACGGTGGCCAAGCCCCATCCCCAGGCTCGACGGTCGGCCGAGGTGGTCTGCGAAGTCGTCGTCTGCGTCATGGTACTGAGTCTAACCAGCGGCGCCGACAAGACGGTGAGGAGAAACAGGACCAAGAAAGCTGTGTGAAGGTCTTGTACACATGTATTACTTTGCGCTACCGTTGAAAGCGTTGTGATGGTTCCTCAACGGTGAGGCAGGGGAGATCGATGAACACGCAGCAGTCCGCAGTTTCTGACTGTCGCTGGTCGGTGCGTGCCCGATTTACTGAAGTGTCCCCGGCGGCGACGAGCGCAGACGCCGGCGACCCTGCTGTTTCATCGGTGAGTGACCCGTGCGGTCTCGATGAGTTTTGCGGGATGCACAAGTGACTCGACAAGGACAGCGGTGCGTGCGCCTTCGAGATGGTGGCGCCGCCCAATGGGAAAACAAGGAAAGGATCAATGATGACCAAAATTGTTAATTCATGGAACGACTGGGATCCGCTGAAACGAGTTATCGTCGGACGTGCGGATAACTCCGTCATTCCGCCAGAGGAGCCGGCGACTTCCGAGAAGGTTCCGGTGGATTCTGCCATGCGAGGGATGTGGGGGCCGCGTCCCCTCGAGACGGTTGAGAAGGCGAATGCGCAGCTCGACAATCTTGTCGATGTTCTCGAGAAGCACGGAGTCCAGGTCGATCGTCCGACTCCGCTCCAGTGGAATCAGGCCATTGGCACCCCCGACTTCCGTAACGACTCGATGATGACGTGCATGCCTCCTCGGGACATCCTGCTTACTATTGGCAGCGAAATCATGGCTTCGGCTAATTCCTTCCGCTGTCGGTATTTCGAATACTTGGCCTACTGGCCTCTTATGAACTCCTATTTTGAGGATGATCCGGAATTCAAGTGGACACAGGCTCCACGCCCGCGTCTCACCGATAAGAGCTACAAGCACAACTACTATGACGAGCGGGTTTCGCTCGAAGAGCGTCTTGAGCGCACTGTGGCTAAGGATTTCGTCACGACGGAGGTCGAGCCCATGTGGGATGCGGCTGATGTCATGCGGATGGGTAAGGATCTCTTCATCCAGCACGGTCTGACGACAAATCGGAAATCAATGGAGTGGTTTAAGCGTTACTACCCCGATTTCCGCGTTCACGCAGTGAATTTCCCTGGGGATCCGTACCCGATCCATATCGACGCGACCTTTGTGCCGCTTCGTCCGGGGCTCATCATCAACAACCCGAATCGTCCACTGCCGCAGGAGCAGAGGAAGATCTTCGAGGCCAATGACTGGCAGATCGTTGATGCTGCTCAGCCGGCGCACGGCACGCCTCCAGAATTGTGCTACTCGTCTGTGTGGCTATCAATGAACTGCTTGGTACTTGATCCGAAGACGGTCATCTGCGAGGCTTCGGAAGTTCATCAGATGGAGCAGATGGACAAGCTGGGTATGAACGTCATCCCGGTCGCCTTCCGTGACGCGTACCCATTCGGTGGAGGTCTCCACTGCGCCACAGCTGATGTATATCGCGAAGGTACCTGTGAGGACTACTTCCCGAATCAGGTCGACGACCCGACCTTGGTGTGAGAAAACCCCGTGGTCATGTCATGACTGACGGATCTCGGTGGCTCGGTACGGAACTTACGTTGTCCGTTACCGGGCCGCCGGGTCTGATATGGCAGTATCACGCCTAGCAAAAAGGAGCATGTCATGGACATGGAGCCGGGCATCATCAACGTCAAACAGGAAGTTCCAGGCGTCGGTACGATGAACCAGAAAGTGGGATTCGTGTCCATGCTTCTTTCTGCAACGGGTATGGGGTTGGTGGGTACTTTCGGGCGTCTCAGCACTCCTGTGGATCCCACGACGGGCAGTAAGTACATCATCGGTGATTTTTTGGCCACTGGTAGGATGATAGTCGGGGTCCTGGGATTTCTGCTTATTATCGTCATACTTGGAAAATGGTCTGAGCTTCGCCGTATCCGGATCTCACCGGCCATCGTCGGAGGTGGACTAGCGATAGGCACATCGTTGGCCTTGTATGTTTCAGCCACCCTCATGACGACGATCGCTAACGCAGTATTCCTCATTTATACCGGTCCGCTCTTCGCGACGATTCTCGCAAGGATCTTTCTGAAGGAGAGAGTGGGTCTTCGGAACGGTATTTTCTTCATGCTGGTGTTCACGGGCATGCTTCTTACGGTCGGTTTGGTGCAGCTGGGCGGTGGCTCTGTGGTGTCTTTCGGGCTGCAATTCGGCGCTGTAGAAGGTCTTCCTCGAAAGCCGCTTGGAGATTTGTTTGGATTGGGTTCGGGCGTTTTTATGGCCTGGCACTGTTTTTCTATCGCTACAGAGGTGACGTTCCCTCAGAAATACGAGGATTCTGGAATTTCGTTTTCGGTACAGTAGGTGCATCGGTGGTGTTGGCGCTGAGGATTGTGTTCTTAGACCAAACTAATCCAGTTGCTGTTATGGCCGGAAGAAATTGGTTGTGGGCGATTGTCTTATTTGCGGTATGTGGCCTGGGGGCTATTGGTTTGTTGGTCGTGGCGGGAAAGAACTTGAAAGCCGTGGAGCTCTCCACGACCGCGTACTGGGAGTGTGTCATCGCACTCCTGCTAGGGTGGTTTGTGTGGGGCGAGTCGCTTACCTTAACCAGCTCGATTGGTGGGACCCTGATCCTGCTAGGAGGTGCGGGTCCTGTTGTCTTTGAGCTGTTCGGTCGTGATCACCTACCGAAGGACGAGCGAAGTGTCCCTGACTGCGGTTGAAATGGGGCTGTGTTGATGTCGGAGGACCGCTCGAGGGTCGTCAGGAAGGTCATTGTTGCCTCGTTTCTCGGGAACTTCGTGGAGTGGTTCGACTATGCCACGTATTCATATTTGGCAGTGATAATCTCCAGAGTGTTCTTCCCCCAAGGAACAAGTAGGGACGCTCTTGTTCAGACATTCGCCATATTCGCCCTGTCCTTCCTACTCCGCCCGATTGGAGCGGTGCTCTGGGGGTGCTGGGGGGACAAATACGGTCGCAGATGGTCCCTTTCAGTCTCCATCCTCATGATGGCCGTCGCATCCTTCCTTATCGGTTGTTTGCCTTCTTTCGCCGTGGCAGGGGCGTTCGCACCCATCGGCCTGCTCGTGTGTCGAATGGTTCAAGGTTTCTCCGCATCCGGGGAGTATGCAGGGGCGGCCACGTTCTTGGCCGAATATGCACCTGCCTGCCGCCGCGGATGCTACGTGTCCATCGTCCCAGCTTCGACGGCGGCGGGTCTGCTCATGGGATCCTTGAGCGCTGCGATGATCGCAGGCTGTTTGCCGCAAGGGGCGGTGGGAACGTGGGGATGGCGGTTGCCTTTTCTGGCGGCCGGACCACTGGGTCTGTTGGCTCGCCACGTGTGGCTCGAGCTCGAGGATTCCTCGGTGTACCAGGAGCTCAGCGAGAGCGAAACGGGAGCCGCCGTGGGGCTTGGGCCATTGAAGACACTTTTGCGTGAGCACCAGCGATCTTTATTGGTGAGCATCGGAGTCGCATCGCTTAATGCGGTGGGGTTCTATCTCGTCCTCACTTACCTGCCGACATATCTGTCGAATGAACTAGGTTTCAGTTCTCGAGCGTCCTTCCTCTCGGTGAATATCAGCCTCTTGTTCTACCTGCTGGCAATCTTCGTGATGGGTTGGCTCTCTGATCATGTAGGGAGAAAGCGCATGCTGGTTGTGGCCAGTGTGGGCTTCGTCCTTTTTTCGGTTCCTCTGTTCATGGTCATGGGAACTGGGCAGCTGTGGAAGGCATGCCTTGCAGAGGGAGTGTTGTGCCTTTTTCTCACTGCCAATGATGGCACGATGGCGAGTTACTTGGCCGAGTCGTTCCCGACGGAACTTCGATACACCGGTTTCGCGGTGAGTCAGAATCTGGCGAATGCCGTGTTTGGAGGTACGGCGTCTGCCGTTTGTACTTGGGTTATCGGGGTGACTGGTTCACGTTTGGCACCCGCGTGGTACCTGACAGCAGTCTCGCTCCTGTCCCTGTGCGCCATGGTCGCTTCGCATGAGCACACGGGGCGTGACCTCAGTGAGGTCGTCTAGGGGGACTCCGTCTCAGTCCGTTGTGGGCGGGGCTTGTGGCATCGGGGCTTTGTATGTCGGCAGGCTGATCAGTTGGCGAAG
>ERZ1030962.139-NODE-139-length-8746-cov-13.158555_pt1 | contig 8746 bp, 17 predicted proteins | sample MGYA00518597_ERZ1030962 | MGnify/ENA primary metagenome ERZ1030962 (study PRJEB33718, sample SAMN03159703) | human skin metagenome | collected 2014-05-20 | study: EMG produced TPA metagenomics assembly of the PRJNA266117 data set (Human skin bacterial metagenome... | reverse complement strand
CGAGATGCTCAGGAGTCTCGTGGGCTCGGAGATGTGTATAAGAGACAGGTTCCCCTGTTCCCCTGTTCCCCTGTTCCTATGCTCCGGTTTCCGCGAACTTCCGCCGCCTTGTGTAGGAACTTCCGACGCTGTGCGTAGGAAAGTGTAGGAACTTCCGTCGCTCCACTGGTCAGAGACGTTTTCGCCGTCTTCTGGGGCTGGATATTTGGACTTAGCTTTGCGTTCTGTGCGCTGATGGTCCGCCCATGTTGGGATGGCGTAGTAGGTGCGTCCGTGGACCTCGTAAATGACGATTCCGAAGGTGTCTACAACTTCCTTCACGACGCGGCGGAAATTCTCGGAAGTTCCTACGCTAAGTTCTTTGATGTCATCGTTGGGGAAAATGAACCCCTCTAACTCCTTTAAGTTGAGGGTTCCGCGCCCGTAATCGTCCGCCCAATTCCACATCCCGATGTAGGCCAGGCGCGCCACAGCAGACGCCTTTGCCACATCCGGCGAGGACCAAAACTCGGGTTTAATCGTCCTGATTCGGGGCATCGTCTTTTCCTCCTTTCTCTATGGATTGGAATAGGCGTATGAGTGCATCGAGGAATGCGGGCCGGGCGCAGTACACGTCTTGCGATTCCAGCCAAGCGCGCATATCTTCGCGGGCACGGTGGTCGGGGTTAGGCATGGATAAAAGTCCGTTGGGGTTAGAAATAAACCCCGCCTGTGGACTGTGGAGGTCCTAACAGCGGGGTTATGCGGTGGGGTCTACGAGGACGGTGGAGGTTCCTTTAAGGGCGAAACGTCCGTCTCTGGTGGCCCCGTGGACTGTGCCGTCGTATTCGGCGGCGTAGGTAATGCGGTCGGGTATTGAGTCCGGGTCGAAGGCCGCGGGGAATAAGGCCACACGTTTGCCCTTAAAGTTGGGGAGCTCTGCGGCCTTAATCTCGATGTAGCCCATCAGAATGGCGGTGTCTGGTCTTGGCCGGTTTGTGCTGGCGGCTGGGGCCACGCGCCGCTAGTGGCTGTCTGGCCCTGCTGGGCAGCGTTGTTCCACTGCTGCTGCGCCGGGTTGGGCTGCTGCTGTCCACCGCCACCCTCCCGTGGATTGCGGTTTACCTGAGCGGTGGCATAGCGCAAAGACGGCCCTACTTCATCCACGTCAATCTCGAATACGGTGCGGTTATCGCCCTCACGGGTCTGGAAGGAACGCTGCTTCAAGCGGCCGGTAACGATGACGCGCATGCCCTTAGCTAGGGAGTCCGCTGTGTTCTCCGCCAGATGTTTCCAGGCATTGCACGTAAGAAACAGCGCTTCGCCGTCCTCCCACTGATTCGTCTGCGAGTTATACCGCTTCGGAGTGGACGCAACACGGAAGTTACATACTGCTGCGCCTGCTGGGGTGAAGCGTAGCTCGGGGTCGGCGACGATGTTGCCGACGATAGTGATTGGGGTTTCGCCTGCCATTAAAAGCCCATCTCCTTTAGTTGTCGCTTGGTGGCACTAATACGGATGTAACAGTCAGTCTTGCGGGACCTGGACTCGCACGGGTAGTCACTGAACGGCCGGATTTCGCCGCGGTGAATCCTGTTCGAAAGATTCCGCGCACGACCAATCAACTTCTTTTCCGCCTGCCCCTCCGCGTCCGGGTAAAGCCACACGTAGGGAACCTTTGCCCACTTGCCGGGGTTGGCTAGTATTTCGTCGATAAGCTCCTCGGCACGCTCATTGTCAATCGTGGTCCTGCCTTGGATAGGGGGCAGTTCGTCTACGAATACGAAGCCCATTTACTGCTCCTTTAGCTGGTTGTAGCGGTCCATGATGATCTGCTTGGCGGCTTCTGGCACGTCACCGTCTGCCTTGAGTGCGTCAGCAAACTCGTTAATTTCCGTCGTGGAGCTCATGCCGGCCACGGTGTTTTTAATGTCGGCCAGGAACTCATCGTCACCATCGACCTCGGCATCTACCGGCTCCTCCCGCGGCGCGGTATTCGTTGCCGCAGCGATAGCAGATAGTCCACGCGACTGCTGCGGCTGCTGACGAGTAGCCTTATGGCGCAAAGGTGCAGGTGTTTCTTCTACGAAGCTCTCGGAGTCGAGGTAGACATCTCCCAACTGGTCGGGGAATGCCTTCCGGAATGCGCCAGCGGCTGCGTTCTTTCCGAACATGAAAGTGGGCTTAGCCTCCCACATTGGCATTAGGTTCCGTTCCCGTCCCCAGGTTTGCTTGGACTCATCCCAAGTAATGACATGCGAGAATGGTTCGCCATCTCGGTACACAGTGGCCTTTGCGAACTCTGGGTATCCCATTCGGGATACGTTCCACGTGTCGCGCCATTCCGTTTCCTGCCCGGTGGACTGGTCGATACCCTTGTATAGCCAGTCGCCTTCGCGGTAGGTGCCGCCCTCCTGCTTTGTGATACGTCGAGCGGTACGCCGTGCGCCTCCAATACCAACTTGAAGAGTATAGGTTTTTCCGTTCTTCGTATTGCGCTCAATGAGAGTGATCTGCCCTGGGTCTTGCGGGTCTAGCCCCAATGCTTCGGCGCGGGCAAAGAACATTTTTAGGTGATTGGCTGGGATTTGCTGGTACCCCAGCTGTTCAATCAGCGTCATTTCCTGCTCGTTGAACTTAGCGATTTCGTTGGCCATGGTTACTGCTCCTTGTTGATTTGTGCGACCAAGACGGTGGTGACGATGTGGATTGCTTCTTCGCGGGTGAATCCGGCTGCGATATGGGCGGATACTAAAGCTGCGTTGTTTCCTGCGAACTGGCGGGCTTCACTACTGGCTTCCGGTAGTTGTTTTCCCCAAATTGGCATTAGGGGCTCCTTAGGGTTAGGCATCGGCGAGGTTGGCTTTCTTGTTGAATTGGACGTAGGGGGTTCCGCCTTGCTTGGCGCGGCGGTCGGCCAGCTTCACGGGCTTGTCACGGCCGGGAATGTTCACGGTGGCGTATTTCGCGTTTCCCATGAGCTTCGCGAGGTTAGTTTTTGCCAGCTGGGCTTGCTTCTTGGCTTCCGCTTCGGCGGTGATTGCGTCCAGCCACGCGACGGCCTGGTCACGGTCAACATCTACGGACGCGTGGGAATCAATGTCGGGGTGCAGGCCGCGGATTACGGTGTAGTCGCGCAGCGAATCGCTAAGCTCCGGCTCTTCCCCATCCTCGAGGGTTTGCATCCACTCGGCGGCTTTATCCACCATTCCCTCAAACACCGGCTGGCTCCACTCCACAGCGTGAATTTCCGGCGCACCGAAAGGCCCCAGGACACAGATGCTTGCTTGGTGAATACCGCTAATCCCCATGCCCCAAAGAACTTGAGCGTAGTAGTCGGCGGGTACGGCGTTATCCTCCCCTGGGCGCCCCCAGTCTGCGAGGTCGCGGGCAGTCTTGCATTCGATAATGTGGAAGCGTCGCGGGTCACGCACGCCAAAGGCGCGGTTCATGGCGCGGCGGTCCAGGGTCGCCAAGTTAGGGAACGGGAGATCGTCACGACTGTAGGTGATCTCCGTCTCCCCTGGTTTCCCGGCATTCAATTGCCATCCGGGGTGGTGGTGCTTCCACCACTCCGCTAGTGAATGCTCTGCGATATGGCCCCACGCGCCAGTCTCTTCATCAAACGGTTCCGGCTCAACGTTGCCGGCCATTTCATGCCACAATGAGAACGGGGACTGGAATCGAGACAAGCCTAAGATGGTGGCGATTTTTGAGCCTGACATGGTGCGGCGCCACTCGTCTGTTCCGGGGCGTGGTGGCTGTTTAAGAATTCTCGAAGTCATGCGTTAATCAGCTTTCTTTCTTCCCTTTGACGGCGCGCCGGCGTGATGTAATCCCCTATCGTTTCGACCGGGGTTCCGTACACCTGAGATAGCCGCCGAATGGTCAGTTCGCGGGAGATGCCGCAACGAGTGAAGTGGTCAAATTCCTCTTGGATGACACGCACGCGAGTAATGCTCTTCCGTGGGGTCATTGCTTGCCCCCTGGAGTGTGGTCGCGCAGGAGATCGTCAATGCGGCTTGCTTCTTCCGCGTTCGGGGCCTCCGACGGCGTCAGCCCTAGGTGGTGGTTCATGCGCTTATTCAGGTTGCCGATAGCGTCAGATAAAGCGCGGTCACGGTAATAGGCGCGGGTGGCGTCATCTTCGAGTTGCTTAATGCGGTGGTTCACCACCACCGACAGGGCCATAGTGCCCAACAGGTTAATCAAGACGATGGCGCTCATAGCAGTAATCCAGGTGGTCATAGCGCGATTCCTCCAATCAGAATGCCGACGAATACGGCCGAACCAAAGACACAGCCGAGGGCATAGTCCTTGAGGCGGCTCATGCACTCACCGCTAGTGATAGGCTTCATCGTGTCCTCCTTGTTGTGGTGATGAGGTGGATTAAAAATCGATTGAGAAAGCCCCGCGCACTTCTACTGCACGGGGCTTTACTCATGGGTGGGGAGTAGAGCGCGCCGACGCGGCCGACGGCCAGGCCGCGCATAGTGGCTTGCTTACGAGACCCGCTAGGCGAAGCGGCCGGGTCTCTCTACTCCCCCAGTAGCCCGCTGGGGAATCGAACCCCAGTAGCTGTGTTCTCCACAGCTCCCTGTCAGGCCTAAGTTGTCTGCCTTTTCAGCCAGTTCATACCGACTCCCCCATCAAAAAGGCGTCGCACCATTCGCGGCGCACACGCCACCTGCGGCCAACTTTCACGCCGCGCAACTCGCTGCGCTGCAAAAGCGTGTACACAGTGTCACGATCCATCCGCATGTACTCGGCTGCCTCATCGGCCAGCAGCCATGTGGTAGTGTCCATTACAGACCTCCCTTTTTGAGTGTCGTACTAAAAAGGCCCACCTCATTGGGCCTTAACGATCGGCCCCCACACTCCCAATTCGTAGGGGGCCGCACTTATGTCTTATTCAGGGGGTGGGTGCAGGCGCGGGCTAGTGGTAATTACCGCAACCTTCACTTACGACGGCAGTTAAACGTCACACCCACCCCAGTGGCCTGCCGGGGAATCGAACCCCAGTAGTCTTTTGCAAGCACATTCCTTTGCCCCTGTTGTAGGTGTAAAAGAAAAGTGTTTATCCATTCAGGCCTGGTATTTATATGCGCGCCACCATTTACGCCCGTGCGAGGTCGCTACACCGTCAACACAGGCACCACAAGGGCTGGTGGCGCTGATCCACTAATTCAGTTCTCGATACAACGTGGCCTACCGTTCCGGGCTGGGTTTACGGCGGCCTGGTGCCCGTGGGGAGGCTTGCACTCCCCTGCTTGCTGGTCGGGCTGATTAACTACGGATTCACCACAAAGCCGTGGCGCTTCACTATCTTCAGAGCCTTAGCCACATTGGTGTAATCATCCACAGACTTTTCTCCACGTTCTGGCCACTCAACCGGGGCACTACGCTGCACAATTGCCACATAGCCCATCGAGTTCAGTAGTTCTGCACGCTCCCTGGCAGAAGACCTAGAGCGGTAAATCTTGCTGGTGTCAGGTTCAAAGAATTTGTTTGTCTTAAACCGCTCCACATACTCTTCGCTGGCTACCCACCCCACGGGGCAAGTCCATTCGATGCTTTCCTGTCCGGTTCGTTCGTCGAATGCGTAGTAAGTTTCAAATTCGGGGTATTCAAGAATCTGGGTGCGGAATAGTCGCTGTTCGTTGCTCATGCTGCTTCCTTCGGGTTGAGTTCTGCGCCGTATTCGTCTGCGGCTTTGTTTATCCATTTCCAGGCGATGTCCTGGCCTTTTGGTTTGATTCGGGCTGCGGCCCATGGTTTTCCGGTGTTGTCGGCTACTCCTTTCGCGGTGGTTGCCCACCCCGCCTTTTCCGCTTTGGAGGTGGCATGATTGCGGTCTCGGCGTTCGCCGGAAACGAGCATTCCTTTGCGGCGCAGGAGTCGGTACACGTTCTCTTGGGTGATTTCGTACCCCCACTGGCGTCCCCACTTTTGCACTTCTCGGGCAAATTCCTGCCGGCCTTTTGTTTCCTTACAGTCAGAGTGGGCTTGCGCTTTAGAGACTGCTGGGGCCTGAGCTTCGATGGCGCGCATGCGCTGTTGTGCTAGTAGTTCCTGTTCATCAGCGCGGCGTTTTTCCAGCTCGGCTTGTTCGACTGAGGCTGCTAGTTCACGTAGTGCGCTGGCATAGTCCTGGGGTAGGGCTGCTGCCTGCTTTTCCTTGGCGCGGCGTTCGCATTCGATGAAGTATCGGCGGGCTTGGCGTCCCTTGTCGTTGTTCTGCACCATGGAGATTTCCTTGGCCATGTCGAGGGTGAGAACATGATTCTCAGAAGGGCGACCGCCGGAACTTTCTTCCATTTTTGGAATAAAGTCCTGACCTGCGATAAATCCGTACTTCTCAATTAGCCGGGCAATCCAAGTCGTGTAGTTCGATTGAATTTCTAGAAACGCGTGTAGGTCGCGACCCATGACGGCTTGGCGCCCGTCGTTGTTACGAATGGGGATTAACTCGCCCATGATGTATACTCCTAAATAGTTTGTTTACCGCCCCGCCCTTGTGCGGGGCTTTTTCTATGCGGCGCGCTCGGCAGTGTTCTGAATGACGAGCATGGTGCCGTACGGTCGACCAGTGAGAAATTGAAGTTTCACCAGGTCTTGAGTGCTGGGCACAGTCTGTCCGCGGTACCACTTGCGCACGGTGTGCGAGGTGCGGCCCAACTTTTGCCCTACTTGCTCAAAGTTGGTGAAGTTGTACTGTTCGCGGAGCTGGTCGATAACCGTGGGGTCTAACTTTGCGGTCATTGTGGCTCCTTCTGAAATGAGTGCATCGTTTCGCTGCACATTCATCATTATGCTGCACTGCACGTAATTACGCAAGTCGAATTACAAAAGTGCTACAAACTGCCTGCGTAAAAGGGTTATCACATTGACGCGCTTACGTATATCTGATACGTTGTAAGCATGAAAGAAACGCACACCGATTGGTACAAGCGCGTTACTCGTGGCGACTCCAACAGGCATGTATCAAGCCGAGCAAACATCTCCGATGCGACCCTTGGCCGCCAGTTGAGGGCGAATGAACTAAGCGCAGACCTCATCATCAAAATTGCCCAGGCCTACGATGAGTCCCCCGTTGTGGCCCTCGTTGATCTCGGATTTATTAGCGCCCGGTGGATGCAGGAAGTCGGCACGACAACCGCGCTAACTCGAGCAAGCGATGAAGAACTGACCGACGAACTACTCCGCCGCCTGCGACTCATCGAAGATGAACCAGTGGATCAGTTGGCTGAACGCCGCAGGAAGGCCCGTATGCCCAACCCGTCTGATTCAATGCCGTTGAGTGCGGTTGCTTATAGCGGCCCGGATGAGGATGCGGAAAGGGATGATGTGGATGACGATTAGTGCGGTAGAGCTGCACCTCCTCGCGGAAAGCATGGGCGTGCAGCTACAGCGCCACACCGGCGGGCACCCCGGCTGGTACGACCACCACAGGCGCATCATCAGTACAAGGCGCGGCCAATCCATCGGACAATACAAAAGCGTGCTGGCACACGAACTCGGCCACGCCGCCCACCGTGACACCCCAACTGGTAACGGTCACTTTGACCAGCGCCAAGAACGACGTGCCGACGAATACGCCGCCCAACTACTCATCAACCCCCACGACTTCAAAGCCGCCGCCATATGGCACCACGGCCACCTCCCCGCCATCGCAGACGAACTCGAAGTCACCCAACACCTACTCAAAACCTGGCAAGCCCTCCACGAAAGGCAAGCAGCATAATGGGAATTTTCAAGAAAGATAAAGATAAGAAAGCAGACGACAAGAAAGCTCAGGAAGCTCTCATCAAAGAGCGCCAGTCTGCACTACTCGAGCACTTACCGAAACTGATTCGCCGTAGGTATATCATGGCGGCGCGTGTAGGAGGAGCTCAACTAAAAGAGGGTGAAGCCTACACTCATACCATTGCAGGCGAGCTAAACGGGATTCGAACCTTCATTATTCCCACTGATAACCGCATCCTCATCGCTGGTCTCTCTGGAATCAAATCGACAGTGCGTGAACTACGCTACGAGGACGTTTCAGAGGTCGGCGCTGACGGAGGGTCGTTCATTCTGAGGCACGGGTCGCACACCATCGAGCTCAAACGATGTGTCACGAATACGATGAAAGAAGTCACCGAAGAAATCAGGTCGCGCTCCCAAGAAACTCGCCAAGCAACAAATATGACTATCGGGGTTTCCGAGGTTGAGCGACTCGCCGAACTGCATTCGGCTGGTGTGCTAACTGACGAAGAATTTGCAGCAGCTAAGGCCAAAGCGCTCGGCCTATAAAACTGGGGGTGGCCCCGTGGAGCTGTGCTCGGACACGGGGCCACCCTGGGCCCACGGGGGGGGATGTGGGCCACCAGCAGTATAAGACAAGACCGCCCCTGGTGCTCGACATGTGGAAGTAGAGGGCACCAAGGGCGGGGATTGCCTATCCGATTAAAGACAGGACACGTATATCTTATGGCATCCATCAAGCCGTACAAGACCGCAAAAGGTCGGGCGTGGCGCGTGCAGTACCGCTCCCCCGATGGTAAGAACCGCACCAAACAAGGATTCCGCACGAAGAACGAAGCACAAGCATGGGCGGATAAAAACGCCACCACCATACGTACCGGCGACTGGATAGACCCCAACGCCGGGAAAGTAACTATTGGTGAACTCGGGGCACGCTGGCTAGAGATGCAAACCCACCTCAAACCCTCCACCCTGCGGACAACTGAGCAGACCTGGCGCATTCACGTAAAACCACGTTGGG
>ERZ1030962.128-NODE-128-length-9245-cov-6.399021_pt1 | contig 9245 bp, 8 predicted proteins | sample MGYA00518597_ERZ1030962 | MGnify/ENA primary metagenome ERZ1030962 (study PRJEB33718, sample SAMN03159703) | human skin metagenome | collected 2014-05-20 | study: EMG produced TPA metagenomics assembly of the PRJNA266117 data set (Human skin bacterial metagenome and... | reverse complement strand
CGAGATGCTCAGGAGTCTCGTGGGCTCGGAGATGTGTATAAGAGACAGGAGCGGAACTCGCCGTCATCGGGCCACCTGCGGTCGTCGCGACGATCCCAGTCACGGCGGTCGTAACGACGGTCCTGACGGCCATCAGACCACTCATGGTTGCGTCGATCCTGGGAAAAACGGCGGTCTCTGCTACCGCCAGCGTCATCGCGACGCACGTCTTCCCGGGGAGTCCATGCCTCGAAGTTACGACCCCGGGAATCGGTGTGCCCGTTGCGGACACCTCCCCTAGTACGTGGCTTGTGCCCGCGGGCAGCTCGCTCAGCTGCGGTCCAGCGGCGCTTCGGGCTGCCGTCAGCCTTGAAAGATTTGGGATTGCGTTTTTTGTTGCTCAATGGGGTGTTCCCTCATGGTCAGCGGACTCCTCGGCCAGGGGCGACCGGCATCACTGCACACAAACGGCGCAGTGCCACTAACGGGGGTCGCGGAATCTGACCGCAGCACGCCGAACCCAAAGCGGGTCTCGGTGATGGAATCCTGGATGGCTGTCTGTCTCGATGGCTGGGCGAAATAGCTGCCGTGCAGGTGAATGCAATAGAACCGGAGCCGGTGACCCCGCCACGCCCTCAAGGCGCATCGAGCAACTGAAACGCATCATAGGCTCGAACGAATCGGGCCGTTGCCAACGTCAATACTGTACCCAAAAAGGTCGCATCGACGAAATCGACCGCATTCCTCAAGGAACGTCAGTCGCTGATGGTCGTGTTCCACGAGTAGGGCCGGTGGATCGTGGCACCGAGGGTGGAACCAACCATGACCGATCCCGCGAGCGCAGCCAAAACCCACCATCCGCTGTGAACCAGATCCATCGTACCGGACATGATTCGACTGGTGGCCAGCAAGGCGAGCAGCGATCCTATCGTGCCAGCGATGACCGCGACGACACACGTCATGGCGACCTCGAAGAAGATCACACCGTCCACCCAGCGCGGTGTCAGTCCGAGGCGTCGCAGGTGCGCAGTGAGTCGCCTCTGCGCCAAGCGCTCGTCTCGGGCCAGGGAGCCAGCCATGATGACCGTCATCATGGTGAACAGCCCGGTAGCGACGAGGGTCGCCGCGGGTAAGGGAACCTTGGGCGCTATTCGTGGGGCCATGACATAAGACGGATCAATGTGGTGCGTCGTAGCCCAGTGGTAGGCGGTGTCCTCCTGGTTTGGACTCAGGCCGACATATAAGAATCCCCTGCTCACCGACGAGTCACTGGACTTAGCTGGTGGGGTATTCCCATGCCCGATGACCTTAATCTGGCCAAGCCAGCCAAGGTCTCTGGGCACAGTGATTTCGGTGTTGGAAGCCTGCTCATCGGTAGTGACCCGCAAACTTCCGGCTGTTTGCAACTGACGACGCTGCCCATCAGTCAGGAGGAGAATACTGGCGACGTCGTCGACGTTGTGAAAGGCCCACCACGCCACAGAATTGCCAGCGCGGTCGTCGCTAGAACCGTATGTCATCGGCACTTTACGGGCACCGTGCAAGTCGTCGTCGAACTGCTTGACGAGATTGCCGGGCAGGGAAGGGGAGAACCCCGGCTCTGCCAGAAAGTAGGCCATACCGTGCGGGATACCCGTGGAACTAGTGGCATTCATCTGTGCGAACAGTGAGGCGACAATAAGCAGACCTGTAGCAGTAGCGGCAACAAGCCCTGCCGTGAGCCCTGCGAACAGTCCGTGCCATGAACCCCGAGAGCGAAGGGCACGAGACGCGGCGAGCCTGCGGCCCGGTGAAACGTCGCGTCCTGAGACCAAAGCCAGTAACCACGGTGCCACCAGTCCTGCCGTCAACGACGAGAGCGCGGAAACGATGGCCACCGACATCAGCGAGGCTTTCGCTGCCACTGAAGCCCATACCAAGAGGGCGCAGGCCACGATAGCGCCACTCCATGCCAACAGACGAGCCATTTTCACATTGATGCGTTTGCCATGAACCTTGCGTTCCCGCTGACTGCTCGGGGTAACCATGACGACGGCGGTCACGATGGCGGCACCCAGGCAGGTGACAGCGCTCATAGTGGGTGATGAGACAGGTGACAGCGGGCTATCGGAGAAACGGGCCAATAATGGCCGAATAGCTATGACGAGCAGCTCACCAGTAACAAGGCTTGCTGCCGCAGTAGCCATGCTCATGAACAATGTGACGACTCGCAGCGACAGAGCTAGTTTGCGACGCGGCACGCCCATGGCAGTAAGAGGTGCGATGATTCGGCGCGCCGACGTTGTGGCGGCCGCAGCAGCCAAACCCGCCCCCAAGCCGGCGACGAGAAACCAAGCCAGATACTGCTCGACGATTTTCTTTCCAGATAGCGGTGCAAATTCCTTGGAGAGGAGTTGCCCCCTCGTTGTACATGCATCAGAATCGAGAGGATCGGAGCCCAAATCGTCATTAACCTTGCTGCACGTTCCAGCTGAATCAGACGAGGTAAAGAAAATAAGATAGTTTCCACTCAACCCAGATATTTTAGCCTGTTTTTGAGTCAGAGGCCACGCCTGCCATGTTCCAGAGTGAGCCAGGATTTCACGAGAAGACTTATCGAACGTTGCCCCAACTGTTCCGACGATAGTGAGATCGTAGTTCCCAGGCTCCAGGACGAGCTTATTCTTGCCACCGATCCCTTGCCTCAGAGATGGAGTAACAACAACTTCAGAGGGTTTTGTAGGCCATTTTCCAGAGACTAAAGCGTATCTTCCCTTAGTATTGATTCCCGGCATGCTGGATTCCTGATAGAGAACCTCCTCAGGCAATCCCTTCACGGAAACTTGAGTTTCGAGATATGGATTGATTTGGCGGACTTTCCATCGATTAATAGGCACGGTAGGAGATGACGACCCAGCAAGAACTGAAAATCCTGGACTTACCAAGCCATCGGCTGCCCCGAGCGTCGATGTCACCGATTGTTCCGGGCTCAGGTTGATGGAACGATTCACCCCGAGGCTGACGGTCATGATAAGTAAAGCAACAGCCATAGGAACCATGCGCAACCAGCTTTTCCGGGAGCGCAACATCAAGGCAGCCAGATCCCACACCCACATCAGCAGGAATCCTCCAGGTGACCATCGACCAATTCGCAGGATCGGTGCGCATATTCCTTGGCTGTAGGGTCATGAGAAGAGAGCACGACGGTGCGACCCTTCTCATCTTCAGCAAGTGCGCGCAGCAGCTCAAAGACCATCTGAGAATTGCGCCGATCGAGCTGGCCAGTAGGCTCATCGGCTAGCAGTATTGGACGGTCTCCAGCTATGGCGCGGGCTATCCCGACCCGTTGGGCTTCACCACCGGATAGCTGTCGAGGATAGCGATCCTGGAGGTGGGCGATCCCAACCCGTTCGAGAGCCTCGATCGCCATAACGCGGGAACGAGAGCCGAATCCACGAACCCGAAGAATGAGTTCGACATTCTCCCGAACCGTGAAATCGACGATGAGGGAGTGCTCTTGGAAGATCATTCCGATGCGGTTAAGGCGAATATCGTCGCGCTCGGACGTCGACAGGGAATAAATGTCGCTACCTTCAACGAACACCGTTCCCGAGGCCGGCTTCAGTAAGCCTGACATGATGTTGAGCAATGTCGTCTTCCCTGATCCGCTCACCCCATGCAGCAGGGTCATTACCCCAGGCTGCATGGAGACGGTGACGTCATCCAGGACGAGATTGCGATTGTGCGTGGTCGAGAAATTGTGAGATACCCCCGATACGACGATTGATCCACCGCCAGCACTGACCTCCATGACGATGGCGGTGGATCGATCCGAGGGAGACCGCCGGCTCAACACCCGCGCCCAAGAGCGAAGGATGATGCCTGATTGTCGTCATACCACCAGAAATAGGGGTCATCAGTCTTGGGGCTATAATCCCAACAACGACCTCCTTGATGTGCATCGTACCAAAATGCAGCTGACCAGTTCGTGTGATTCTTCACCGAACTCAGTGTATCATTATTGCCCCTGCTAATATTCCAACTCCCAGTCGTTGTTCGATATCCGATACGCGCCTTGTAATGTGGCTCAGCGAATAGCTCAAGGCTTCCAGAATGAGCCACAGAGGGCGCGACAGCAAAACTCCCCCCTAACATGACAGTGAGGACTCCTACGCTCACTAACTTGGGTAATCGAATCATGATGACTCCTCGTTGAGTAGGTTGTGGGGCATCCGCAATCTGACGGACAGCTGCCGTTAGGGTAACCTACGCATATCTGACGTGGCAAGGGGCGACGAGGCTCACACAACGTCCCCGCGAATGAAGGGTGATGCACGCCGCACGCCTGTCCCCACGAACCGCAGGTGATCTCGTCACCCCAAGTTCACCACCCCGACACCGCGACCCCGCCAAGGTGTCGCGTGTCCCGGTTACCATGAAGTTGTGCGTGTTGCGATCATCACGGAGTCATTCCTGCCCCAGGTCAACGGGGTGACGAACTCAGTACTGCGGGTTCTGGAGCACCTTCGCGCCCATGACCACGATGCCATCGTGCTCGCCCCCGGTGATGCCGATACCCCACACGAGTACGCCGGATTCCCCGTCATTCCGTTAGCTTCCCTGCACTGGCCGGGTTACCAAGACGTCCGTGTCTCCACCAGCCCGCAATGGACGATGGAACGTTACCTATCGGAGTTCGAGCCTGACGTCGTGCATCTGGCCGGACCATTCATGATTGGGTATAAGGGTGCCATGGCGGCAGCCTCTCTCGGTATACCTATAGTGGCGATCTATCAGACCGATATCCCCTCCTACGCGGGCCGCTACGGGCTGGGCAAACTCGAGTTTTACGGCTGGTACCGCGTGCGTCAGATTCACTCCCTCGCTGTGGCGACTTACGCACCCTCCACCTTCTCCCGCGACCAACTCGTCAGCCATGGCGTGCCCCGGGTAGACATCTGGGGACGTGGCGTCGACAAGGTGCGATTCCATCCGTCAAAGCGCTCCCAACAACTGCACGACGAATGGGCTCCCAACGGCGAGGTAGTCATCGGGTATATGGGGCGTCTAGCTGCCGAGAAACGGGTCGCCGATATGACCAACCTCGCTGACATCCCCAACACCAAGCTCGTCATCGTCGGAGATGGCCCGGCTCGCGCCGAGGTGGAAAAGCAGCTTCCTCATGCTGTTTTCACCGGCGGTCTCGGCGGGGAGGACCTCCCCCGTGCCCTCGCCAGCATGGATGTGTTTTGCTCGACGGGCGAACTCGAGACCTTCTGCCAGGCTGTCCAGGAGGCCAAGGCCTGTGGCCTCCCAGTCATTAGCCCGCGCAAGGGCGGTCCCATCGACCTCATTGACTCGTCTCGCACTGGATGGCTTTACGAGCCTGGCGATATGACCGACTTCCGCTCTCGCGTCATCGATCTCGTCGGTGACGACTACAAGCGACACGCCATGGGCATAGCAGCACGAGCGTCGATCGAGAACCGCACCTGGGAGAACCTGTGCGCCGAACTCGTCGAGCACTACAAAGAAGCAATTCGGCTAGCTGGACGCTCAACGAGGATTCGTGCAGTCCTTTAACACCCCTTTCGGACGTCCCATTCTGGTGCGAAACCGGGGCTCATCAGCGTGACAGAACCGTTGTGACGGTTCCGGGCAGCAATTCGGCAATTTGGTCCGGAGCGTACGGCCCTGGCATTGAAATAGCCGTGGTGGCTTGCATTCCGGCGGCGCATAGAGCCGCATCGTCAGCAGGTAGTCCGGCGGCCATGAGAGTGCCGCACATTCCGGCCAAAACGTCACCAGACCCAGCTTGAGCAGTCCATGCGGGACCAGGAAGAGCGGCACGAACGCCCCCGTCAGGACGGGCAACCCATTGGATAGAGCCTTTCAGCAGGACGGTCGCGCCGAACCGCTGGGCGGCACGGACAACCGAGCCTCGCGGGTCGGCTACTACCTGACTGCGCTCTATCCGCAGCATTCGGGCCAGCTCCCCAGCGTGGGGCGTAAGTAGACATCCCTCCGGCAACTCTGCCGGGAGGAGGGCCAGGGCATCAGCGTCGATCACCATGGGGACGCCTTCAGCCGCCCGCTGAATAAATCGGTCAGCGTTGCCATCGTGAGTGCCCCAACCAGACCCGATAACCCAGGACTGAACGCGACCCTCACCAATAACAACGGACGGAGCCCGGCTCAGAATGAAAGCCATGATGGCGCTTGGCCCAGAAAACCGCACCATTCCCGGGCCAGTGCGCAACGCTCCGAGAACGCCGAGCACAGCAGCCCCCGGGAACTTCTCGGATCCGGTATCGATGCCGACAACCCCGCGAGAGTACTTGTCGTCAAGCGCGCCAGGTACCGGCCACAGCGACGCCATCTCGGCGAGGTCGCAATACTCATCGACATCATCGAGACACTCGCCATCATCGTCGACAAAGTCGAGGCCGATGTCATGAACCTCCAACTCTCCGCAATAGCGGGCGGCCGGGTGAGCAATATGGCACCACTTGAGGCTGGAAAAGGTTATGGTGTATGCGGCGTGAACACAGGACTCCACCTCACCAGAATTCGCATCTAGGCCCGATGGTAGATCGACCGCGAGCACTGGGATCTGGCGAGCACGCAACCAGGTGTCGATTCGCTCTAGAGACTGCGGAATACCTGGACGGCCTCCAATGCCGAGAACAGCGTCAATCGCGAGATCGTACGAGTGACTGGTGACCTCTCCGAGTGAGACACGGATGCAACCAGCGTCGAGCGCGGCAGCCATGCCAGCCTCGTGCGGTTGGCCCATGACCTGAGCGAGTTCGACCCGCCACCCGCGCTGGGCCAAAGCCGCAGCTGCGAACAGCCCGTCACCGCCGTTATTCCCACCACCAACGAGAACGAGAACACACTGGGACGCTGCCCAATCAGGCATGATCTCATCGACGGCTCCGCCCAGCAGAAGCTCCTGAGCTTTTCGTGCGACGGCCTGAGCGGCAATGTCCATGAGGTCTTGTCCCGGGTGGGCATCAAACCACCTCTGCTCAGCTGCTCGGGTGGCCTCGGCGGTACAGACACTTGCCATGACGATCCCCCTTCAGCCCCGCCCGGGGCTCTCGCTGCAGATTGGTATTCATTCAACCACGATGACAAGGGCGGGATGGGGAGGCGCGACTTAACCTTCGCAGACCACCATCGCCACCGCGACACCGGCATCGTGGGTCAGTGAGAGATGAACCCTACGCACACCCAACTCCTCGGCGCGTCGAGCCAGCGATCCACGAAGTTCGAACCTCACAGCTTCACCGTCAGTGACCACCTCGCAGTCTTGCCAGGAGAGTCCTTCTCCTCCACCCAACGCCTTGTACAGGGCCTCCTTAGCGGCAAATCGGGCAGCCTGAGAGCGCGCCGGCATCACAGCCTCAGTATGAGTGAGCATCTTGCGGGCCATCCCCGGGTGGCGTTGTACAGCAGCCTCCCACCTGGAGATGTCGCAGACGTCCACCCCGATTCCGATGATCATAGGGTCAAGATTAGGGGTCCGGTCAGTTCCGAGCACCTGGCGACTGCCGCCTGACGTACGAACGGCACATCACCAAAGGTGCCCCCGGGGCCAACGCCGGGGGCACCTAGTCTGAGTGAGCTCACTCCACCGTGACGGACTTGGCCAGATTCCTTGGCTGGTCAACGTCATGACCCTTGGCGGTGGCCAGTTCACAGGCGAAAGCCTGCAATGGCACTGCGGCTACCAACGGTTGGAGCAGGGTCGAGCAAGCCGGAAGCCCGACGAAGGTGTCAGCGTACGGTTTGACGTCGTCGTCCCCTCGCTCGGCAAGCACGATCGTCCTAGCGCCACGGGCACGGATCTCCTGGATGTTAGAGACTACCTTGTCATGAAGCTGATCTCGCCCCTTCGGTGGCACAACGACGAAGACCGGGGTGCCCTCCTCGATGACGGCTATGGGGCCGTGCTTGAGCTCGCCAGCAGCAAACCCCTCGGCATGCATATAGGCGATCTCCTTGAGCTTGAGAGCACCCTCAAGGGCCACTGGATAACCGACGTGGCGCCCAAGGAAGAACACCGCTTCCTCTTCTTTCGCCATCACACGAGCCAACTCATAAACCGGTTCGATCTCGTCGAGAACTTCCTGAATCTTGCCAGGCATCTGGTCGAGCTCAGACATTACGCCGCGGATTTCGTCTCCGTACTTCATACCACGCACCTGAGCCAGGTAGAGGCCCAGCAGATAGCAAGCGACGACCTGGGTGAGGAACCCCTTGGTTGAGGCCACGCCAATCTCGGGGCCAGCGTGGGTGTAGATAACGGCATCGGACTCGCGGGGAATCGTCGCGCCGTTGGTGTTGCAGATCGCGATGACCTTGGCATGCTGCTCGCGAGCATGTCGGATGGCCATGAGAGTATCGGCCGTCTCACCAGACTGGGAAACCGTCACGACGAGCGTCATTGGGTCGATGATCGGGTCGCGGTAGCGGAATTCACTGGCCAGATCGACCTCGCACGCGACCCTCGTCCAGTGCTCGATGGCGTACTTGGCAACCATGCCGGCGTAATACGCTGACCCGCATGCGACGACCACAATCTTGTTGATGCGGCGCAACTCCTCCGGCGAGATATGCACTTCGTCAAGGACTAGATCACCACGGTCGGACCAACGACCCAATAACGTGTCGGCCACCGCACGTGGCTGCTCGAAGATCTCCTTGCGCATGAACCAGTCGTGGCCCTGCTTCTCAGCTGCTGACAGGTCCCAGTCGACGTGATAGGGGCGGGCCTGGCTGAGGTTGCCCTCGAAGTCGGTGACGGTGACCTCATCGGGGGTGAGCACAACAACCTGGTCCTGGCCCAGTTCGAGAGCCTCGCGGGTGTGCTCGATAAACGCTGCGACATCGGAGGCTAGGAAATTCTCCCCCTGCCCTAGCCCGACGACGAGTGGAGAGTTGCGACGAGCGGCCACCACTGTGTCGGGGGCGTCCGGGCTGACGGCCACCAGTGTGAAAGCTCCTTCGAGTCGTGACGCCACCGCCCCCATGGCCTCTGTCAGCGAGGACCTTCGCTGCATCTCCAAGGCGAGCATGTGAGCGGCAGTCTCGGTGTCAGTCTCCGACGAAAAAGTGATGCCCTCGCTCTCAAGCTCAGCGCGCAGCGCGGCGAAGTTCTCGATAATGCCGTTGTGAACGACTGCGACGCGTCCGTCGAAGGAAATGTGGGGGTGGGCGTTCTCATCAGTGGGAGCGCCGTGGGCTGTCTCTTATACACATCTCCGAGCCCACGAGACTCC
>ERZ1030962.127-NODE-127-length-9306-cov-5.727921_pt1 | contig 9306 bp, 12 predicted proteins | sample MGYA00518597_ERZ1030962 | MGnify/ENA primary metagenome ERZ1030962 (study PRJEB33718, sample SAMN03159703) | human skin metagenome | collected 2014-05-20 | study: EMG produced TPA metagenomics assembly of the PRJNA266117 data set (Human skin bacterial metagenome and... | reverse complement strand
TCTACACAAGGAGTATCGTCGGCAGCGTCAGATGTGTATAAGAGACAGCCGTCGTTTCCCGGATCACCGGGCAGGCTCACCTGTCCAGGCCATCACGTCACTATGTGCGTCGCTGGCTCACCGTTCTACTCGATCGAACCCTCACCAGCCACCCACTAGACGAGATGCCCGAGGAGTACCAACGTCTTCGCAACACCCCCGCCCACCGCATTGCTTCCGAACTTCTCACCGAAGCTGAAGATCTCGTTTCGACCACCTTCCCAATCGAAGAGGAGCTCTTCCTCGCCATGTCAGTCGCCGGAATGCGCACCCCCGACAGTGCGCAGGGTCGTCAGCTCTTCCCCGCTGACGAGGAGGTTCCCGGCCTCGTCGACGCCATCTTTGAACGTATCGCCGAGGTCATGCAGATCCATCTGGACGCCGACGAGCTTGCTGACGAGTTCGCCCACCACCTCACGTTCATGCTCAACCGGATACGTTTTCGCGTCACGATCGACGAGGAGTCGGTGCGCAGCATTCGCTATCAGTACCCGGTGGCCCATCGGATGGCCGAGATCAGCCGCGACGTCATCGAGGAACGCACCGGTATGCGGATCAGTGACCCCGAAACCGGACTACTGACGGGCTATCACCATAGTATTCCTCGACTCCCACCGTGCCTGCCCCTACCTCAGGTTGGCGATCGTCACAGCGACCGGACGGGTCTCAGCCAACCTCATGCGGATCCAGCTCGATAAAGTGCTCCCCCACGGCACCAAGTACCTCATGCTGACCGGCGACGAGGCAGACGAGTCGACGCTGGCCAGAACGGATCTCGTCGTCGCCACCCCCGATGTCGACATCACGGCCCTTGCCTTCGGCGACGTTCCAGTCATTCAGCTCGGCCAGGTCTTTGATCCCGCCGAACTCATCAGCCGGATGTCAAGGTTAAACCTGCGTGGTCACGTCGACCTTCAGCTCACCGGGGCCAACTCGTCGTTACTTATGTCGATGCTCTCCCCCGACCGTTTCATGGCCATGCCAGCAGGAACCGATTACTGGTCGGCAACCGAGGCTCTCGTAGCCTACTTAGTTGACCAGGGTCTGGTCGACGAGACCTTCCTGACCACACTGCGGGCTCGCGAGAACGAAGCAACCATGCTACTCGACGGTCTCGTCGGATTCCCCCACGCCACCATCCCAGGGGCCGAACGCATCGTGCTGGCGATGGCGACCATTCCGCGCCGCCCAGAGCAGCCCGGTGCTCGCGTCGTCTTCCTTATGGGTGTTCCCGACAAAACCGACTACGACGACACCATCCTCATCACCGTCTACGACGAGATCATTCGCCTGACCAACGACCCAGACCTGCTCAACCGGCTAAGCCAGCTCACCAGTTATGAAGATGTCTTCTGGCTCATGGCCTCCCGCCCCTGCAATCCCGTCTGCCCCGAGGAGAGATGATGTTCTGGCCCGTTCTTGCCACCGTCGCAATCATCTATGTGTGCAATGCCACCCTAGCCATGCGCCAGATGAGGAATTTCTCCACGACCTACACACTGCTGCGCAAACGCGGAAAAGTCGCCATCGGCAAACAGAAGAACGCGCTGAGTCGGGGCGCCATCGTCATGTTCCTGCTCGACGATAGGGACCGTGTCGTCGCGGGCCGTCGTATGAACGGCATCACCGTTCTGGCCAGGTTCAGGGACTTCCCGGTCTTCGACGGGTTGCCTCTCGAAGAGATCGACCCTGCATATGTGCGAACTGATCGAGTAACGCGGCGCGCCATCGCCAACGCCCGTGACAACTTCCTCACAGCCCTGGCTGGCGAGATCCCGGTCGAGCCCCCGACCCCGCTTATGAAGGTCATCAACCGAGTCGACGCCAAGGTAGGACACACCCGTGAACGACCTGCGGCTGACACCCGGCACGTCGTCCGCAGACGTGGGCTCACCGCCGTCGACTGAACGGCTCCGCTCAACACAATTCTCTCTCTCCCCCCCCCGTGCTTCCGCAGCCGGGGCCATCCCGAACGCCACCACATACGAAGGAGTTGACCATGCACTACCTGGTGGAGGCCGCTGAATGGTTCGTCGGCCTGTTCCAAGAAGGTGCGAAGACATTCGTGAGCTGGATGGGAAGCATCGTGCCCCTGGTGCTTATGCTCCTCATCGCCATGAACTCGCTCATCCGCCTCATTGGTGAGGACCGGATCAACCGCCTCGCCCAGAAAGCCGGAAACAATCCCGTCAGCCGTTATCTTCTGCTCCCCTTCATCGGCTCATTCATGCTGTGCAACCCGATGGTGCACTCCCTGGGCCGATTCCTCCCGGAGCGCTACAAGCCGAGCTACTTCGCTTCGGCGGCCCAGTTCTGCCACACCAGCAACGGGATCTTCCCACACATCAATCCTGCCGAACTATTTATCTGGCTCGGCATCGCCCAGGGCATCACGAAGGCTGGACTACCGACCGGGCCGCTGGCGATCCGCTACCTGCTCGTTGGCCTCGTCCTCAACTTCGTCGGTGGCTGGGTGACCGACTTAACTACCAGATACGTGAGCAGGCAGCAGAAGGTCATCCTCCCCGACACCATGGACGGGAAGATCGTCCACGTCGACACCCTTGTGGAGGCCTGAGATGACCGAGTACCGCTCCGTCACCGTTTCCCATGGCTCCGGCGGCTACGGCGGCCCCCTCACCATCACCCCTACCGAGGCTAAACACAAGCTCGTCTACATCGTCGGCGGAGGCGTCCGGCCCCCGGTCGTTGATCGCATCGCCGAGCTGTCTGGTGCCGAACCGGTCAATGGGTTTAACACCTCCATCCCCGACGAGGAGATGATGGCCGTCATCATCGACTGCGGGGGGACCCTAAGGTGCGGAATCTACCCTCGCAAGGGAATCCCGACTATCAACGTCATGCCAACCGGTAAGAGCGGTCCGCTGGCCCAATACATCAACGAGTCGATCTACGTCTCCGCCGTCGACGTCGACCAGGTCCGGTTGGCCGACTCACCTACATCCTCCGCCACTGTCACCTCCCCCGCTATAGCCGCCGCTGCCGCGCCACGGTCAAAAGCCGGAACAGCAGGCACCGTCCAGGGGGAATGGAGCACTGACAAGAAGATTTCCAAGGCCGTCGCCGAGAAGAAGAACAAGACCGTCATGGACAAGATCGGCCTGGGCGCCGGCAAGGTCATCTCGGTGTTCTACCAAGCCGCTCGAGACGCAGTGCAGGCTATGCTGACCACCATCATCCCCTTCATGGGGTTCGTAGCCATGCTTATCGGCATCATCAACGCCTCCGGATTCGGTACCTGGTTCACCAAACTTCTCATCCCGCTAGCCGGCAACGGCATCGGGCTCATCGTCCTTGGCCTCATCTGCTCGCTGCCCTTCCTGTCGCCCCTGCTCGGCCCAGGAGCCGTCATCGGTCAGATCATCGGAACTCTCATCGGCGTGGAGATCGGCAAGCACAACATCCATCCCAGCTTGGCCCTTCCAGCGCTGTTCGCCATTAACACCCAAAACGCCTGCGACTTCATCCCGGTCGGCCTAGGACTAGCTGAGGCTGCCCCGGAAACAGTCGAGGTTGGCGTCCCCAGCGTCTTGTACTCGCGATTCCTTAACGGCGTCCCACGAGTCGCCATCGCCTGGCTGTGCAGCATCGGCCTGTACGCATCCTGACACTCAAACCTGATCCGGAGAACATCAATGTCTGTCATCTATCGCAATCAGATCTGCGCCGTCGGCTCGCAGGCCGAGTCCTTTCTCAGCGAGAAAATGCTTGTCACATTCGGGGGTAAGGCACCTGACGAACTTCGCGACTTCTGTTACGCCCTACCTGAGGCGACCTCGAGCGGCACCATCGGTGTCGGCGACGTCCTCGCCATCGGCGAGCACCGCTTCCCCATCACAGCAATTGGTGCCCTCGCACAGCGCAACCTCGACTCCTTAGGGCACGTCACCCTCGTCTTCGACGGCGCCGACGAGCCCCGGCTCGAGGGGGCCCTCCACGTACGCTGTGGCGGTGAGCTGCCCAGACCGCAGGCCGGCAGCACAATCCTCATCGAGTCAGCATGATCCGCACCGAGGTGACAATAGGCCACCCTGCCGGGATCCATGCCAGGGTGGCTGCACAGGCCGTACTACTGGCCTCCGGCCACTCGGCCAGTGTTTTCCTGCGATCCTCACGCGGGACGGCCAGTCTTACCCGGCTAGCGGACCTGCTGAGATTGGACGTCCACGAGGGCGCCGTCGTCGAGATCCTGGCCGATGGCCCTGACGAGGTCGAAGCACTGCACGAGGTCGCGACATTCCTCACGTCCGCCACAAACGACCCCGCACCACATACTGCATCAGACGAAGGGAACGATTGACCATGAGTGACGAGATCATCGCGGCAGCCGTCGCGGGCGCCGGGGACACCGACGTCGTCGAAATGGGACGGGGAGTCCTCGATCGTGCCGGAAACGTCCTGGCTGAGCACATGTGCCGCGTCAGGGCCCACAACCTGCCCGCCCTTGTCGTTGCCGACGAGCGCACCTGGGCAGTGGCGGGGAAGGCCGTCGAAGCCGGCTTACGCTCGGCCGGGGTGGCGGCCTGCGACCCGCTGGTCTTCCCTGCCGAGCCTTGCCTGTACGCCTCTTTAGACAACGCCCACACCATCGCCGACCGGCTGCGCACCCTAGACGCCGAGACCGGTTCGGCAGTCGTCCCGATCGCGGTCGGGTCAGGAGCCATTAACGACCTGACGAAACTGGCCGCCAAGAACGTGGGACGGCGTTACGCCGTCGTCGGAACTGCAGCCTCCATGGACGGCTACACGGGGGCCGGGGCGCCCATCAGCGACAATGGGGTCAAAGTGACGATGCAGTGCGTAGCACCGCAAGTTGTCATTTTCGACTTGGACATCACCGCCGCCGCACCACAGGTCATGACAGCATCCGGATATGGCGACTTGGCTGCCAAGATTCCCGGTGGTGCAGACTGGATCATCGCTGACGCCGCCGGGGTAGAGCCACTCGACCAGCATGTGTGGGCCCTCGTCCAAAGCGGCGTCCGGGATGCCCTATCACGTCCCGATGACCTGCGCCGCGGCGATCCGGAAGCATTCTCCGGGCTCGTAGAGGGTCTCATTCTGTCAGGCCTGGCGATGCAAGTTTACGACGGCACTCGTCCGGCATCTGGGGCCGAACACTACTTCAGCCACATCTGGGAGCTGACCCACGTGGGCACCGACCGCAACCCACCGCTGTCCCACGGGCACAAGGTCGCCATCGGGACCCTGGCCATGCTGGCTTTCTACGAGAAATTCCTCGATCGTGACCTGAGTAGTCTCGATGTCGACGCCGCGGTGGCGGCGTGGCCGCAGTGGCCCGCCGTCGAAGCTAATATTCGGTCAACCTTCGACGGAGCCCTGGCCGATCACGCGGTCGCCGAGACACGAGTAAAGTACGTCGAACCGGGAGAACTACGTGCCCGACTCACCCGGGTCATCGACGGATGGGAAGATACCCGCACGGCCCTGACTAAGCAGCTCGTGCCAGCCCGTGACTTCGCCGACCAGCTGCGTCGCGCAGGGGCACCGTCACGTCCCGAAGACATCGGGCTGACTGCCGCCGACGTACAAGCGACCTTCCCCAAAGCGATGTACTACCGCTCTCGCTACACCGTCCTCGACTTAGCACGAGAGGCCGGCTGGTACGACGAACTCGTCAACGAGGTCTTCTCCCCCGACGGCCTGTGGACATGATTCCTGTCACACCATGAACGGTGACCTCGGGCCGATTACCCGGGGCCACCGACGTCATGCAGGCAACTAGCCCTTCACTCCTCCTCGTCACGATGACGATAAGGATCAGTCTCACCGGCAGGTATGGCCCCCTCAGAACGACGTGCAATCTCAGCATCAGAGGCAGCGGCCCGAGCTAAAGCGTCCTCAATGGACTTGGCAGTCTCCGGGGTAGCGTCGCGCACGAACGTCAAAGTCGGGGCATAGCGCAGGCCGAGCCGCTTGCCGACGGTGGAGCGCAGTAGTCCCTTGGCCGATTTCAACGCAGCTGCGGTAGACGCAATCTGCTGGTCAGTGCCCATGGCCGTCCAGAACAGCGTGGCGTCACGCGAGTCGCCGGTCAGACGCACGTCGGTAATCGTCACGAACCCTAACCGGGGATCTTTGACGCGGCGCTCGAGGGTTTCGGCAACGACAACCCTGATCTGGTCGGCCAGTTTGGCGACCCGGGGATTGGGTGGCTTCATGATCTCTCCTCGCCATTCGTGTCCTGAACCGGGTCCCTATCTTTCCACACCAGACACACCAACGCACACGACAGCGAGTCTCAACGCGATGGCCCGGGTGTGTGCCATTGCAGCACTACTCCGACGACGACCAATACAGCTGCCATAGCGAGACTCAACACGTCAAAGGGGCTCTGGTTCAGCAGCGCCCACCAGTAGGGAGTCGCCGCGGAATCCTTGGTACCCAGGATCCAGCACGACAGGACGAAGATGGTTCCCGGCAGCCACGCCCAGGCCACCGACAGTACGACGCTGGCGACCATCGCCAGTCCCACCAGCAGGACATGGTTGCGCGCAAACCACAGCACCCACCACTGAGAAATGGGTTGGTCACCGTTGAACAGGACGGCCCATGCCACTGGCCACACCAGAACGATGACGGCCCACACCACCCTCATGGTGCGAATGGGACGGTCGGGGAAGGCCTGCTCCCGTTGTGGGTCCGGGGAGGAGAACAATACGGAGGCGATGATGCCACTCAGGCTCGAAGGCCCCAGCCCCACATCAACCGACCTGCTGCCGGCAAACGGGACGGTGACGAGGTCGCCGCCAAGGTGATGGGCACAGACCATTCCCACCGTCAGATAGGCCACTACGGCCACCAGACCGCGACTGCGCAGGAACCATCCGAAGCAGGAGAGCCGACCCGTCATGGACAAGCCCTCACCTGTGCCACCATGGATCGCAGCGAGTCCGGGGCGAGGGGTTGACCGTCCATGACCGACACCAGTGCGTCGTCAAGGATTTCGACCGTCCCGTCACACTGTGAGGACGTGGAATCCTCGACTCCCAACAGGTTGTCACCCAGCAGGGGTGCGTTGAGATCCCCGGCCCATTCTCTCGCTGTGGAGGAGGTCGACACGTGCGTCCGCACCGGCAGGTAACCGGCCTTCCCTGGCCCTCCCTCGGGGGCGTAGACAATGCGTCTCTGGACCCCGCTGGCCATCAACAGGTCATCGACGCGGCCCATCGCCGTCGCGTACTCCTCCAGCCGCCAGGACAGGTCACCGGAGACGCATGCCATGGATCCGTGCTTGCCGACCTCACGACACCGCCAATCATCCGTGGATTCCCACACCTCCTCCGACCGAATCGTCGCTGCGGCGTCAACGATGACCGCTGCCACCAGAATCGTCGCCGTGAGCCACCGCCACCAAGGCCCACCACCGGGTGTCGTGATCACGGCCACGAGCACCAAGGAGACGACGATGACGGCACAATCGAGTCCAGCCCACAACGCGATGGCGTGCCAGGTGAGATGCGAAGGGGCGCCGTCGATGGCCGCAGGACCAGACCATCCGATGAGCAGGTCATAGGCCTCAGGAACGGCCCCCGCCACCAAGTAGACCGCGATGGCAGCGACAGCGGCGAGCAGATAGGAACCAGCCGCCACTCCAAGGACGGCCCCCAGGGCCAGGAATGCCGTGGCGGCCATGGCGGTGAGGACCGAACCCATCACTAGTCGCGGATCGGCGTCACCGGAAGCCACCAATGCGAGGATTGCGGTCGTTACCCCCACAGCCAGGAGCAGAACGGCTCCGACACCCATCAGCCAGGTGGTGGCGCTGCGCGGCCAGGCTCGGGATGTACGCGTGACCCCGGCGCGGCGAAGACGGGCGCCGTACGCCACCCCGACTCCGCAGCACACTGGAGACAGGATGACCGTGTCCACCGAGACACTCCCCGTCGTCAAGGCGAAGGACTTCCACACGCGGGGATACATGTGCATCAGGCCAACGCTCGTGGCGACCCACAACACGGCAAGCCCCAGCCCAGACCAGACGGCCTGCCGAAGACAGGCTTTCATCGGTCCCCCTCAAGGAGCTCGGATTCTGCGCGACCTTGCATCAGGTGCAGGTAACCTTGCTCAGCCACTGACACGTGGTCCTGTGAATCAGATTCTCCTGCTGCAGCCATCAATTCGGGCAGCGTGCCGCTCCAGGTAATGTGTCCCCCATCGACCAGATGCACCTGGTCTGCGGACAAGGCGACGTCATCCATGAGATGGGTGGACAGCAGACGACCCGTGAGGCCGCCTGCTCGACGACGTGGCGGCGAAACGAGATCCGCTCCCCCGGATCCAGGCCCACGGTCGGCTCATCAAGAATGAGCACCTCGGGGTCGTGAACCAGTGCCGCCGCGAGGAAGACCCGACGCTTTTGACCGCCCGACAGAGTACCGATGGGCTGGTGGGCGAATTGACCGACGTCCAGATCGGACATGACGCCTTGGCACCTGTGCCTGACCTGCGTGGACGGTACTCGATACATGCGCGCACAGAAGGCGAGAAAGTCTTCGACCGGCCACGACGGTGACCAGGTGCATTCCTGCGGAACGTACCCGATGTGGGCCCGGTACCCAGAGCCCTCCCATCGTCTCCTCACGGGTTGCCCGTCACGACGTAGCGTCCCGGCCCTCGGTCGTTTGATTCCGGTGAGCACAGCAAGCATCGTCGTCTTGCCCGCACCATTGGGGCCGACAAGGGCACTCACCCCCACCGGAAAGGTGGCCGATACCGGCCCCAGTTGCCAACCCGACCGGTATCGAACGACCACCTCGTCAAGTTCAATCGTGTCAGAACTCACCAATTCAACCCATCGCTGCACTTATCACGTCGAGCCACTAGGTCGATACAAATCTTAGAAGAACGTTGCCAACCGCCTCTTTGATTACGACCAACGCGGATCTTGGCGTCAGCATCCCATCTGTACGCCTTTCCACCAACCAAACGCCCAGTGCTGCCTGATGCCCCGGTTCTTAAGACTTTCGGTATACAGTTTCCACCCGGCATGGGCTGACAGGTATAATAAAGAACGGAAGCGTCGATCTTGCCGTAACCGCCCCTGTCAGTTTTCTTGTGACCCGCGACAGTGAAAATGTAATTAGCCTGAGAATGCCAGACACCATCTGATGACATGTAGGCTTTCTTATGTCCTTGGGTTTTTCCTGATGCTTTCGCCGATCCTCCTGTGACAGAAAGACCTGTCTCTTATACACATCTGACGCTGCCGACGATACTCCTTGT
>ERZ1030962.121-NODE-121-length-9707-cov-6.589722_pt1 | contig 9707 bp, 9 predicted proteins | sample MGYA00518597_ERZ1030962 | MGnify/ENA primary metagenome ERZ1030962 (study PRJEB33718, sample SAMN03159703) | human skin metagenome | collected 2014-05-20 | study: EMG produced TPA metagenomics assembly of the PRJNA266117 data set (Human skin bacterial metagenome and... | reverse complement strand
GAGATGCTCAGGAGTCTCGTGGGCTCGGAGATGTGTATAAGAGACAGGCAGCAACCTCCATGACGCGCCAGCAGTTGGCGGCGATCTCATGATCGTCGACCAGCACCATGACGGAGGCGGTGACGCGGTCGTACACATGTTCGGAGCCTTCCGCGCCACACCGGTAGGCGACTTGGACGCGCACCGCCTGATCGGAGGCGAACCATTGCTCTGACAGCGATTGGGGCACGGAGTCTGGACGTACGCGAGTGGAGAGATCGGTTACCACCGCTGTACAGCTCTCACGCACGGCTTTCCTCCATCTTCATCGATGCGAGTCCCGTCGGGGCGACGGTGTCCACGATGTTTAGAAAGAGTAATTCGTAACTTGATCTGGGGCAAGTAAGCTGAGCCTGAAAATGGACGGATTTTCGTGGAAAGCTGGTTCCTGATGGGTCAAGGACGCTCCGACGGTGCTGAACAGCTTGGCGGCAGGTCGCTGACCGACTTGCGCGACCATAACCAGGCGGCAGTACTGGATTGTCTGGTGACGGCAACTCAGCCCGTGACGATCCGACGTCTCCAGGAACTCACCGGTCTGACCCGCCCCACCGTCAGTACCGCCATGAACTCGCTCCTAGAACAGGGCGATGCCCTCGAGCAGGAATCGATGCACGCCGGGGGCAGGGGAGGGCGTCGCTCCCGGATGTTTACGCTGAACGCCACGAAGAGGGTTCAGGCCGGGGCGGCCATCCGGTTGCAGGGCGTCGAGCTAGGCCTGGCCGACTGGCACGGTGAGATGTTGACCAGCACGTCGCGACCTCTACGTGGCGGTTCCCCCGGAGCTTTGCTTGATGAAGCCCTCGATGATCTGCTACAAGAGCTGGGCCTGGATTCCGTTGACACGATGGTCATCGGTGCCCTCGGTAGCGTCGGACCGGACGGTCGGTTGCGTCACAATGAGTCCCTGCCAGAAATTTCCGACCCTGACTACTTTGCTGCCCTTCATGACGGGCGTGTGGGTAATGTCATGATCGAGAACGACGCAGTGCTCGCTGCTCTGGCTGAGCAGCATGTGCGTGGCCTGGCGGACACAGAATCAATGATCTCGCTGCTCATCGATGCCTCGGTGGGAGCCGGAATTATCCTCGACGGACGCGCCATTCGCGGTTCTGCCGGGTATGCCGGCGAAATGAGTTACCTGCCAGGGTCAGGGTGGGCTACCGCGCACCTGGATCTGGTCGACGTTGCTGCCAGGCACGACGTCTCGGCCGAGGCATTGTTTGAATTTGCTGGATCACCACACGCCCCCGTCTGGGCTGAGCAGGCCGTCGACGCTTTTGCCGACGCCATCGCCCCGGGGGTTGCTGCACTGTTGGCTGCCCTCGATCCTGGACTACTGGTCATCGGCGGCCATGCTCGCCCGGCCCATGTTCGCATCGCTCGTCGGTTGCGGGCCAGTCTTCGCGACGATCTACCTCATCTGCCATACATTGAGGCGTCCCGAGCGGGTGCTCATGCTGTGGTCCAAGGAGCTGTGGAGCTTGCTTTGGCGCAGCTGGAGGCCTCGACTCGACAAGTCTGAGTGCGGGTCTGACGAAGTTCCGAAAGAGATCTTGACAACTCTGGTGTGACGGCGTTGACTGTCACATGCCATTGGAGCCGACGACATGGTCGGCACGTGATGAGGGTCAGCAAGGCTGCTGGTTCTCACCTGATGGTCCCAGCACCGCACCGTAGGAGAGCCGATGAGGTTTCGTACCGCTGTCACCCTGGCACTGTTTGGAGCGCTCATTGGCGGTGCTCCAGGCGCAGTCGCAGCCCCCACCGCTTCCGCCACGACCACCACGACCTATGTAGATTGTTCGGCTCCCACGCCCGGCAGGGGGACCGAAACGAGCCCGTTGAACTCCCTAACCCAGCTCAAAAGTGCCTTTGGCCCAGGCAGGAAAGTGCTGTTGCGTCGTGGTAGTACGTGCGTTGGCACTGTCGTCATCAATGCCTCCGGACGCGCCGGTGCCGACACTCTACTAGGTGCCTACGGTGTGGGGAAGACTCCGGTGATCGACGCCAAGGCCTCGGCGCACAATCCGCGTTCGGCCATCGAGGTCGACAACAAGTCGCACTTCGTCATCCAGGACCTCACCGTTCGCAACGGCTATTTCAATGACATCTCCGTCGAGGCTCACAACGGCGAACACATCACCGGTGTGACGATTCAGAGGGTCACCGCGCAGCAAAACGTCTGGACCGGGGGTGCCAACTCGGTCACGAAGAACATGTGGGTCATGGGCGTTGGCGGGATCTCCGTCATGCCGTGTTCGGCGAAGGCGCAGATTTCTCAGGTCACCATCAACAAGGTGGAGGCCAGCCACACTCAGTACGCTGGGGTGCAGCTCGGCTATCACCAGCTGTACCCGTGGTCGGATTTTGAAGCAGGGGTCGCCCGCGATGGCTATTCGGTGCCGACCTGCTTCGCTGCTGACGCCAAACCCTACCCGCACGTGACTCCGCGAGACGGCATTAAGAACGCCGTGATCGCCAACTCGTCACTGCATGACAACGACGCCATGGGAATCGGTGTCTTCGGGGCGACCGACGTCGTAGTACGCAAGAACGATCTGTACCGCAACGGCTCGGGACGCAACCCGAATCCGACCCCCGGAAGCAACACCATGAACGGCGCAGGCGCTTGGTGGGACACCACCCAGAACGTCACCGCTGAGTGGAACAACGCCTGGGGAAACCGTGAGGGGTGGACCGGCAACGATGGCACCGGCCTGGACGCCGACCGCAACACCGTCAACTCGGTGATCCAGAACAACTACCTGCACGACAACGCCAACTATGGTGTATCGGTCATCTCGGCGCAGAACAAGGCCAGCGCCACGATCCGCAACAACGTCATTGTCGGCAACGGACGCACCTTCGGCAGCGCCCCCGAAATAATGGTGTCGTCCTACGACGACGGCTCCGGCATTCCCGGGCAGGTGAGTGGCCTGTGGATCTACGGCAACACCATCTTCCGCGCTAACAACGAGGGAAATGGTGCGGGCATCCGATTACAGGCCCCGTTCACGACCGATACGAAGGTGGGCATCGTGAACAACATCATCCGTGTCAACGGTGCACCGTACAGCTTTGACGCCAACGGGAATCGAGCAGTCGGGCGTCCTGGCAACGTCGTCACCCACAATCTCACTCATCCGAATTCCAACTGGCCCGGTGACATCAACGGTTTGCCGGGGTTGGCCGACGAGACCGCCCGGGCCCATGATTGGCCTACCGGAGGCCTGTACCGACTGGGCCCCACGTCCCCCGCCATTGGCAGGGCGCTTCCGCTGTCGAATGACGTCCTGCCCGGCAATACTGCACCGATGGAAGGACTCGTCGACTTCTGGGGAGTGGCGGTGCCGACCGACGGGTCCCCGTTCGCGATCGGGGCTGACATCCACCGGACGATCGTTCCGCCCACCACGGCACCCTCGTCCCTCCCGTCGATGCATGCCGGAAAGGTCCCGGGGAATCCAGCCGTCGCTATCACCGCTCTGTCCGGTAAGAAAATTGTTGTCGGGTTGAGGGCGCTGCCCAAGACTGGTGTCTGAGCGTATGAGGTGGGACGGTTCATTCCGTACGACATCACGGCTAGGTGATTGTAGGAGCGCTCAGGTTCTGCTCGTAATGTACCGGAGGTCGGTTGACGGTCGATAAGCTAAGGGCTATGAGAGATCCCGCAGACATCGAGTGCTGGCTGACCGACATGGACGGCGTGCTCGTCCACGAGAACCATGAGGTGCCTGGCGCCAGCGATCTCATTAATCGTTGGGTTGACACCTCGAAGCGATTCTTGGTGCTGACCAACAACTCCATCTTCACCCCGCGTGACCTGGCTGCCCGGATGCAGGCTTCTGGCCTGACCGTGCCGGAGGACAATATTTGGACTTCCGCCCTGGCTACCGCCCATTTCCTAGCCGATCAGCAGCCCGGCGCGCGCCTTTACGTTATTGGCGAGGCTGGCCTGACGACGGCTCTGCACGAAGCCGGGTTTATCCTCACCGACATCGACCCTGACTACGTCGTCCTCGGAGAAACACGTACCTACTCTTTCGAGGCCATTACCCGGGCCGTCCGATTCATCGTCGACGGTGCCAGGTTTATCTGCACTAACCCCGACGCGACTGGCCCCAGCAAAGAGGGCCCGCTGCCTGCCACCGGTGCCGTCGCCGCGATGATCGAGGCTGCCTCGAAGCACAAGCCATACATCGTCGGAAAACCGAACCCGATGATGTTCCGCTCGGCTTTGAATCGCATCGAGGCTCACTCCGAGACCACCGCCATGATCGGTGACCGAATGGATACCGACATGGTTGCTGGTATGGAAGCTGGGTTGCTGACTGTCCTGGTGCTCTCGGGTATCACCAAGCGTGAAGAAGTCGAACAGTACCCCTACCGTCCCAACATCATTCTTGATTCGGTAGCCGACCTCAACGAGCTCATCTGAAACATCGACGAAATGCTGCGACGGCGGTAAACGTGACGTTCGCCGCCGTCGTGTCGTATCCGGACGTTCCTGGGACTTTTACACTTGCCAGGGGATGACGACATCCTCGGGTGCCTGCGGGTGGCCATGTCCTTCGAGAACCCGCCCCCACGTCTTAACCCCGTCAGGAGCTAGATCGCGTGGTAGCCGGGCCGCGATGTCACGCAAGTGGTCCTTGAGGTGTTGCATCTCGTCCATGTCGTCGCGGGAAGCTTCTCCTTTGAGCCAGGCCTGTTCGAGTTCCCAACCACGCACTCGAGTGCGTACCGCATCCTTGACGAGTTCGTGCTCGTCGGGGCTCGACGTGACGTGCTTTTCTGCCGAGCACATCCAGCCGTAATCGCGGTTGATACGCAGCAATCCAGGGTCGACCGTCATTGAGTCGTGTACTGAAATCTCGGGGCCAATGACGACGGCGCCAGCATTGAGGGCATAAGCTACCTCGTCCCGCTCGGTCTCGTCAGTCAGGATCGACACCGATCTCATTACTAGATCGAGCATGTTGCGAGAGCCAAAATCGGACTCTCGTGCGGCCCCCTGCGGCGAACACGTGATGATGTAGGGGTTCGTCACACCAAGGTGTCCGATTGCCATCTCGGCGGGCACATTTTCCCGTAGACCACCGTCGACGTAGTGCTCTCCGTCGAGGTCAACGGGACGGAAGACCCCGGGAATGGAGCAGGAGGCGAGTACCCCGCGAGAGACATCGAAGGTTGAGGAGCCGATGGGGTTGTTGTCACGGTCGACGAGCACCCCTGATTCGGTCATGTACCGCAACTCTCCGGATTCTAGGGCGACTGTGGCAATACGTACTGACATTCCCGAGGTTGCTAATAATTCGGATTTGAAGAAGCCACGATCGAGCAGTTTCGCCAAGATAGGTCCGGCACGATAAGTTGACGCCGAGGTCTCAGCTCCTCGCACGATCGTCGAAATATCACCGCCGTCGCGACTTAATCGGGACAGGGCTGATAGCAGCTGCAAGATGACACCTGGGGTCCAGGAACCACCTGTAATGGGGTCGTCACGAGTGGCGATTTCCAAGGTCTTTGCCTGACCGGTGAGGCGGTCGTCGTCACGGCCAGCGACAGGTTCTGCGGGGTCAGGGATTTTCGTCTGCTCCGGGCCGCGATGGAATGGCAAGCTCAGCCAGGGACGTTGGCTCTTTGTTTTAGCGGCTTCCCGGTTGAGCAATGACATCCATTCCGGGCCTATTTCGAGCAACCGAGAAAACCATGCCCGCGGCGTGAACATGTCGGACTGATCGGTCATCTCGAGCCACATCGCCTCTAGCTGACGCAGTGCCGCCGATTGCTTGGCTGGATCGGTCCATTGGGCCAGGGTGCAGGCCACGATCGACCCGGCTGAAGTGGCCACCATCGAAGTGGGGGCAATCCCGACAACGTCGTAAAGGTGCCGCAGTGCACCCATCTGGAAGGAGGCTCTGGACCCTCCCCCGGCAAGGACTAGACCCTGCTGGGGGGTTCGGCTCCCCAATCCGAATGCGAGGGTAGGGATACCGAGCCATGAGGGGAGTTCCATGGCTCGATCCTACGAGCTTCGTCGAAGCGCGTTCAGGAAGCCGCCTCGACGGTCTCCTGGATGGCTTTGATGGTACTGGCCAGGTGCTCTTGCTCCCAGTCATCCAGCGGCACCTCGAGGATGCGTTCGACACCCGCGGCGCCGATAACGCACGGCACGCCCATAGACACGTCGCCGTCGTGGCCGTACTGGCCGTGCAAGGTGGTACAAACCGGGTAGACGGCGTGTTCATTGAGGAGGATAGAGCGCGCAATGGTGACGGCCGATTGGCCGATGCCAGCGCTCGTCCAGCCCTTTAAGTTGAATACGGCAGTACCGGCATCGTTAATGCGCGTGGTCAGCTCGTCGCGGTCCATCGGGTCCGTATCGAAGAGCTCGGCCAGGCCGTCGAAGCCGACGCCGCCGACATTGACTCCAGTGAACATCGGGAATCCGGACGGGCCGTGCTCGCCGATCATGTAACCACGCACATAATCTGGGTCGACTCCGAGATGATCGGCGACCACGCGACACATGCGGGCCGAATCAAGGATCGTTCCGGTACCGAGCACCAACCCCTGCGGATGATCGAACTCGGTGCTGGCGATATGGACCAAGGCATCAAGGGGGTTGGAGCATATGATGATGGCTGCCTCGTGGTTGCGGCTGGTGATCTCCGTCATGGTGGAGCGGATGATCTTGCCGTTAGTGGCAGCCAATTCACGCCGTGCAGCACCGGTTGCTGGGCCGTTGGACGCGTCGATAGACGGGCCGGCAGTCACGATGATGACATCGGCGTCAGACAAGTCGCCGTAGTCACCGGCGTACACGGCGACATTGGTGACGTTGGGCAGTGCGGTGGCGTGATGCTGATCGAGGGCCTGCCCGGCAGCCAACTTCTCATTGACGTCGATGACGCAAATCTCACCGAAGAGTCCGCTCATCATGGCGTCGGATAGCACTGCATCACCGACTCGGCCGACCCCGATAATCCCGAGCTTATGTGGCTTGATGGGCATAGAAACCTCCTGCAGTCGTCACGAAGTACCTTCGCAGTACATGCTTACATCTCCATCATTCACCAGGCAGGTTTCAACTTCGTGACGCCCCTCCGCCGTAGCGGTCGTGCCGTGCGGCGCGCATGGCCGTCCCCTGGTCGTTGGCTATGCCGACATTGCGTCCTGGGCGGATGATTGACCGTCCTGTTTGGGGAGTACAGATGGGGCTGGGACAATGCTCGGGTGACGACGATTCCCGACATTCCCGCGGTCACCTCGCGGCACCGGCCGCCGGAGGATCTTAGCCGTTTTGCATGGTTGTCGATCGCGGCAGCCATCGCAACGATCCTGCTGAAGACCCTCGCTTGGCAAATTACTGGATCGGTCGGTCTGCTCTCGGACGCTGCCGAGTCCTTGGTGAACCTTGTGGCGGCAATTATCGCCCTGGTCGCGTTGAAGGTATCGATCCGTCCACCGGACATGAATCACCAATTCGGTCACTCGAAGGCCGAGTACTTCTCAGCCGGTGCCGAGGGAATGATGATCTTCATCGCCGCCGCGGTCATCGTATACAGCGCTGTTGAGCGGTTCCTCTATCCGCGCCCCATCGCGGACGCCGGTGTCGGCCTTCTCGTGTCGGTACTGGCCTCGGTCATCAACGGGGCAGTGGCGTGGGTTCTGCTTAGGAATGGTCACAAGCGTCGATCGATGACACTTATCGCCGATGGCAAGCATCTCCTTACCGATGTGTGGACCTCCCTCGGCGTCCTGGTAGGAGTCGGACTGGTCTGGTTGACGGGGTGGCAGCGGCTCGACCCGATCGTCGCCTTCGCGGTAGGGATCAACATCCTTGTCACCGGGGCCAAACTCGTGAGACAGTCTGGTACTGCCCTGCTCGATGTCTCCTTGCCCGAAGAGGATAACGCGGCTATCCGGGACTTCCTTGCTGCCCATTCCAATGACCACCTGACGTTCCATGCGGTGCGCACCCGAGAGGCCGGGTACCGACAATTCCTCGAGTTCCACATGCTCGTTCCGGGTTCCTGGACGGTCAAGCAGGGCCATGACGTTATGGAGGACCTTATCGATGAGATCCTTGAAGAATGGCCTGAGATGAGAGTGAGCGGCCATTTGGAACCCATCGAGGACCCGCGTTCTTACGAAGATATTGACGTCTGACCCGGGTTAAGGTCGAACATGATGATTCAGTCAATGCAGCGTCTGACAGATGTGAACGTATGGAGTTGAGCGAGAGGAGCCCACGATGGCCGAGGTGAACGGCAAAGTCGTGACAGTGCCCGATTGGGACCAATACTTCCTGGGTATAGCGGAGGCTGTCTCGGCACGCGCCAAATGCACCCGTCGTCGAGTGGGGGCCTTGCTCGTCCACGAGCATCGCATCATTGCCACGGGGTACAACGGAGCTGCTCCCGGTCGTCCGGACTGTCTGGAGGGGGCTTGCCCGCGGGGCCGGCTGGATTATGGCGAGGTGCCGGCATTCTCCGACTACGACGTGCCCGGTTCCCCCGGGTTCTGCATAGCCATTCATGCCGAGATGAACGCGTTACTCTTCGCCACTCGGGATACTGCCGGGTCCACGGCGTACGTGACTGATAAGCCGTGTTCTGGCTGTCGCAAGGCGCTGGCGGCAGCTGGTGTTGTGCGGGCAGTGTGGCCCGACGGTGAGCTTGGTGAAGACGATCTGGTCAACTGGCAGCTGTGACAGCCACCGTCCTCGTCAGAAGGCCAGTCTAAGAATGTGAAACGGTGGTGCCTGGGCGAACCGGGCACCACCGTCTAATAGGTTCAATCGTTAGAGAGCTGGGAGACTTTCGGGTCCAAGGCTTTTTCCGCCTCGGCGGCGACGACCTCCAACTCGGCCCCCGTCGATGCCATGACGGCCGCGACTACAGCCCCCTCGACCAGCGGGGCAGTGGAGATCTTGACCTTGCTAGCGATATCGGCATCGAGGAGGTCTAAGGCCATCTCGGCCGAGAGAATTGCCGATCCGATGTCGACGAGAACGAGGATCCCGTCACAATTGCCCACTTTTTCGATTGCTGCGCTCACTGCGGTGGCGTCGGTACCTAACGTGGTGTCATCAAGACCGGCGGCAACTTCGATGGGTGGAATTTCCGGGCCGGGCAGCATCTGGGATGCCAGGTCGGCCGCAGTTCGGCCTAATGGGCAGCTATGGGAGACAATGACGATTCCGACGCCTTGGTCACTCATGATTGGCTCCTGATAGGCAGTGTGCTGCGGACGCCACGAGCAGGGCCATCGAGGTGGCTCCTGGGTCCTGGTGTCCCTTGCTTCGTTCTCCAAGGTATGACGCTCTGCCGCGACGAGCCACCATCTCGATAGTCGCATCGCGGCCTTCGTTAGCGGCTTCGGCTGCCTTAGCGAGCGCCTCGGCGGCAGAGCCATCGTCAGCAGCAACTTGTTTAGCGGCGTCAACGGCGGGGGACAGGGCGTCCACCAGGGTTTTGTCGCCGACCTCAGCCTTGCCACGGGCCACGATGCCAGCCAAGCCAGCGTCGAGGGCATCGGCGAGCAGCTGGGCAGTGGGCTCGCCGTCGGTTTTGATAACCGTCGATAGACGCAAGAAGAAGGTGCCGTAGAGCTGTCTCTTATACACATCTGACGCTGCCGACGATACTCCTTGTGTA
>ERZ1030962.97-NODE-97-length-11479-cov-6.266544_pt1 | contig 11479 bp, 10 predicted proteins | sample MGYA00518597_ERZ1030962 | MGnify/ENA primary metagenome ERZ1030962 (study PRJEB33718, sample SAMN03159703) | human skin metagenome | collected 2014-05-20 | study: EMG produced TPA metagenomics assembly of the PRJNA266117 data set (Human skin bacterial metagenome and... | reverse complement strand
GGCATACGAGATGCTCAGGAGTCTCGTGGGCTCGGAGATGTGCATAAGAGACAGGCTCATGAACACGTGGGGAGGTTACCTCGACCATTACAGTGACTACTCGACCACCGAGATAACTCAGGCCTACCCGTATTTCTACGGATCATGGGTCGGAGGCAACTCATTTGATGACGCGAAAAACTCCAAACTTCAGGTCATGTTTGGCAACAACCCTGCGGAAACACGCATGTCAGGTGGCGGCCAAGTGTTCGTTTCCCAGCAGACACGCAAGACCTCGGGTGTACGCACGATAGTCATCGACCCGCGCTACTCTGAAACTGTCGTTACTATGGCTGACGAGTGGATCCCGATTCGGCCCGGCACCGATGCCGCCTTGGTCGCAGGTCTCATCCATACCATGATCACCGAGGACCTGCACAACCAAGCTTTCCTTGATCGCTACTGCATCGGTTTCGATGACAAACATCTACCCGAAGGAACATCAGCCGGTTCGTCTTACCGGGCCTATCTGGAGGGGAAGGGACCCGACCATACCATCAAGAACGCGCAGTGGGCCTCCCACATCACCGGAGTCCCGGCAGAGCGGATCCGCCGCCTGGCACGTGAGATCGCAGCAGCCAACCCCTGCGCCATCACCCAAGGCTGGGGACCCCAGCGTCATGCCAACGGAGAAAATAGTGCTCGGGCGATCTTCCTGCTCGCAGCCGTCACCGGCAACATTGGCATCCCCGGCGGCGGAACCGGTGCTCGCGAAGGCGCCCAAGCCTTCCAGTTCACTTTGCCTTTCAACACTGAGATCACCAATACCAAATCCAACAAGATCATCCCGGTGTTCTCTTGGCTGGACGCCATAGACCATGGTGAGCAGATGGACACCTTCAACTCTGGGGTGTGTGAAAAGCCAGCCCCCGGAATACGTGCCAACAAGGTTCCCATCGACGAGCACGGCAAGCCGACGAATGTCAAGCTCAGCGCCCCCATCAAGATGGTGTGGCAGTACGCGGGCAACTCGTTGGTGGGACAGACAGGCGACAACAACCGCTCTGTGGAGATCCTGCGTGACGATTCCAAATGCGAGCTCATCGTCGTTTGTGACATCCAGTACACGACCTCGGCACGCTACGCCGACTACGTCCTTCCTGGCACGTCTACCGCCGAGGAAGAAGATATCCACCCAGGCGAGAACGGGGGGCCGATGGCCTATGGAATCGTTTCATCTCAGGCAATCAAGCCTTTGTACGAGTGCCGCAACATCTTCGACATTTGCGCCGGACTGGCCAAGCGTCTAGGCACCGAGAAGGAATTTACCGGCGGGTTGACCCGTAGCCAATGGCTGGAACGCACGATCGAGGAGACTCGAAAGAAAGACCCCAGTCTGCCCACCTACCGCGAGTGGAAGAAAATAGGTATCTTCCGCAAAGACATGGGCCCCTATGTAGAGCTTGATGAATTCCGTAAAGATCCGGTTGCCAATCCACTAGAGACCCCGTCAGGCAAGATCGAGATTTATTCTGAGCGGCTAGCTGCAATGTCCGAAGCGTGGACGTTCGGCACCTTCCGCAAGAAGCTAGCTGGTGACAAACTCACTGCACTGCCGGAATACGTCGTCACCTGGGAAGGCCCCGAGGAGGCCAAAGCCTCCAAGAAATATCCATTCCAGGTGATAGGTCACCATTTCAAAGGACGAACCCACTCCAGCTATGGCAATGTTGACTGGCTGCTGGACGCTCATCCCCAGACTGTCTGGATCAACACTCGAGATGCTCGAGCTAAAGATATCGCCAATGGCGATCAAGTCTTTGTTTACAACGACCGCGGTACCATCCGGCTACCGGCCCGTGTCACCGACCGTATTGCACCCGGCGTTCTTTCAGTGCCGCAGGGCGCTTGGTACTGCCCCTTGAGTAACACAAAGGTCGCCCCGCCGAGCAACGCCAATCCCAAGCAACCGGTCGACATCAATGGAGCCATGAATACTCTCACCTCGCTGCACCCTTCGCCGCTAGCGAAGGGTAATGCGGTGCACACGACGATCGCCAATGTGGAAAAAGCATGAATACCCCGCCCCCACGGGAAATCAGTCAACCGCACATAAACGCGCCAACGTTGAGACAGATGAATGCATCAGCATATGACGAACTAGCATCGGCAACCATAGACAAAATCGCAAATCGGGTTTACACCGACCTGATGAACATCCGGAAAATCTAAGGAGTCAGAGGATGGGAGAGAAGAACTATACGGCAAAAGGAGCCAAGTACGGCTTCTTCTTTGACCAGAAACTGTGCACCGGGTGCAAAGCCTGCCAAATCGCTTGCATTGACAAACACGACCTGCCCACGGGGGTGCGGTGGCGCCGAGTCATCGAGTACAGCGGAGGAACTTGGCAGATCTCGGGGGACACTTTCAACCCCTCGGTCTTCACGTACTACACGTCAGTCTCATGCAACCACTGCGAGGACCCGATCTGCATGAAAGTCTGCCCTACCACGGCAATGTCCCGCCGCGATGACGGCACCGTCTACGTCGACCAAGACAAGTGCGTGGGATGTCGATACTGCGAGTGGGCGTGCCCGTATAGCGCACCGCAGTACCGCAAGGACACTGGCCGAATGAGCAAATGCGATCTGTGCTACGACTATCGCAGTAAGGGTAAAGAGCCAGCCTGTGTAGCCGCTTGCCCGTCGCGAGCTCTGGATTGGGGACCTATCGATGAGCTGCGCGGCAAATACGGCAATGAGGACGCCATCGCTCCACTGCCTGATCCTTCGGTAACCAAACCGCACCTAGTGATCACTGCGCATCGTGACGCCCAGAGGTGGGACGAGGGCACCGGCGAGATCGCTAATACCAAGGAGATCTGATGAACACCCACGACGTTCCGATGATCCTATTCACCGTCGTCACACAGATGTGCGTTGGTGCCTTTTTAGTCCTTGGGACCGTCCACGTGGGGGTAGCCATCAGGGGACGCGAAAACAGCGTCGTGGAGCGAACCAGTCGCCCAGTGCTCTATGCCATCGGCCCGGCCATGGTATTCGGCCTCTTCGTCTCCATGTTTCATATGGGTTACCCGGCTCATACCCTCAACGTCTTGCGTCACCCGCAGACTTCCTGGCTATCGCGTGAAATCATGTTTGGCTCCGGCTTCGCCCTACTCGGCTTTGTCTTCGCCATGCTGAGTTGGTTTAAGCGACCTACTTTCGCTATTCAGCGGGTTCTCGCGGTTTTCACCGCAATCGTTGGCATCGGACTGTTGGTGTGCGAGTCGATGATCTATTACTCCTTGGTGACGGTCCCGGCTTGGCACAACTGGTGGGTGCCTTTCTCCTTTGCAGCGACGACCATCATCTTGGGAACTCTCTCAGTGGCCTGTGCACTCATGATCACCGCGATGGTGCGCCATAGTCACGAAGCAGCTGGCCCCTCAGCCAGGGAAAAGCATCCGAAAACCACGGGCTGGTGGTCCCGGCACGTCACCGAGGAGATCCGTGCCATCAACGCTCCAACCGATGATCAGGAATGGGACTTGTCGTTGACGGTAACCAAATGGTGCTCCATCGGCGCCGCCGTGGTCTCGGTTGCCCTCATGGTGGGTTATCCGCTCTACACATCCCAGCTGGCCTCCGGCGGGCCTGTCGCCCACCAGGCCAGTAACACGTTCTCCGGAGGTATCTACGCTACCCGACTCATTCTGCTTGGTGTCATCGCGCTCATGCTCGGGAGTTTCGTCTACCGCGGAGCTTTACACACACCGCGCGAGCACCCCCATAGCCTTGGCTGGCTACTTATCACCACGCTGATTATTACTTTCGCCGGCGAGATCGTCGGACGAGCGCTGCACTACTGGAGTCTGGTGCGAATCGGCATATGAACGCCAATCAACTAAGGCCACTGCTACAAATGATTGCAAGCAGCCCCGCTTCCCCATGAAGGTTTAGTCCCGTGTTTGGCCCCACTGCTCGGCGGCCTGCATCAATTTCTTTACCAACTGCAGGGTATCGCCACCCTGTGCCGTGGCAATACCGACAAGGAATGCCGTCAGCGGAGCTCCAGGACGGGACGGTCCGTGCGAGATAACTGAGACCATGTCAAGCAAAGGCTGCTCAACATCGGTCAGAACGGATGGATCGACGGCCACCTCTCTTGCAGCGATCTCCAACCAATCACGCATCCGGGCCATCTTCTCAGGGTTGTCGTCATGATGCGACATGACTACCTCCTCGCTTCTCAGGGTTGTCATAGGCTGCTGACCACCTGTTGGTCGCCACAACACCCACGTTTAAAACACCCTACGACCCAGCGGACCGAAGGGGCGCCTGCACGTGCGGTTCGCCGCACTCAGTAAATGCAGTGTGCGCTAACTCGCTAGTTATGAACGTCAGTGTCCTCCTCCGGCAAGCTGCCTGAAGATGTGTTCGAGCATCGGCCCGATCACAGTGAGGGTGTCGCGCACTCCGCCAGTGGAGCCGGGCGCATTGACGATGAGAGCCGCTTGGTCACCCCGTGAAGTCACACCTACGAAACCACGCGATAGTCCTGCCAGAGCGGAGCTATGCGCACCGAGGGCTCGGACCTGCTCGGCCAGCCCATCTAGACGGGCCACCAACAACGGCTCGGTGGCTTCCGGGGTAAGGTCACGCGGCGAGATCCCCGTTCCACCGGTAGTGACGACAAGCCGGCATCCATTCTCTAATGCATCCCTCAAAGCACCACCCACCGAGTCGATCCCGTCAGGTACGACGGTCACCGGATCGACCTTGAGCCAGCTGTATCCCAACTCAGCAAGCATTGAAGCAGCCAAGGGCCCAGACCGGTCCAAGGCCGCGCCAGCAGCACAACGATCTGAGACAGTGATGATGCGTGCCCTGATCTCATCCACACAATCGATCTTATCGAGATCCGATCAGCGCTCCCGCCGACCCGTGCTCAGCATAAGCCACTAAGAGTGCGCCTCTAGAGGGGCAAGAGTCCGCCCCCTCGCAAGACTTACGGAAACCGAGCGATGCGGGACCACACATGCTCCACAACGCGCTTTATTAAAGCAGCGCCCCGACTAACTCTGTGCTCCTGGGACACGGAGTGTCTCGCTGTCATAGTAATGACCACGGTAACGGCATGGAGAGGATGTCTCATCATGGGCCGCAGGGTTTCCGAGAAACACGTACGCTTCGGAGAATCAATCGCCGATGTGACGCAACCACCACTCCACATCGCCCGGAGTGTCAAGATCACGACAAGCCTCTGGCTCCACTGGAAGGTCGAGCAAGCATAAGCCACCGAGCACACTGTGTACCGAGCGGTTCACGACCGTGTCAGCAGCGACAATCGAGGCTTCTAAAGGTACTCGCCGATACAACCCTTGCAGGAGCTGACGATGGGGCTTCGGCACTCCCCCAAATGTGACGGCCCCAGCGAAATGGTTCAACGGATCGTCCTCTAACGCTTCGCGCAACTGTCGAATCGACCTGCCAATTCCCGGAGAGTCCACCGCGCAAACGAGCACCAAGTCATCCGGTTGAGCGGGAGGCAAAGCCTGCAGCCCGGCTCTGATTCCAGCCAACGGCCCAGACCCAGGCGGGTCCTCCATTGTACGTATCACTGACCATGGCACCTCCACTGATTCGCGAGCAACGACCACGTTGCTACCTTCCAGCCCTTCGTGGGCACCATCCACCGCGTCCAACACGACATCAAGTAGACGACGTGTCCCCACACGCAGATTCGCCTTCGATACCCCACCCAATCGATGAGCACATCCACCAGCGAGGATGACGGCGTCCAAACGACGATTGGTCATGTCATGATCATGCCGCATACCGATCCATAACAAGCCACCCGCCACAGACTTCACCAAGGTTTCCGACCAATATGACCATCCAACACATCTTCGAATCGTGCCGACGATACGCCCCGCCAGAAACAGCAAACCACGCGATGCCGCCACGCCGGCGTTGGGGCACAAGGCGGGGCAGCCTTCACGCCGATTATTTTTTCTGGTAATATCCGTGTTAATTACACGATCCCACGCGGAGACATTGTGAGCACAAGCCCTTCCCACCATCTCATCGAGAACTGGGATCCCGAGGAAAACTGGGATTCCGGTATCGCATGGCGAACTTTGACCATTTCGACGTTCTCCATGATCATCGCGTTTTGCGTATGGTTCTTGGTGAGTGCGATCGCACCCAAACTCAACGCCATCGGATTCCACCTGACGAAGTCACAGCTGTACTGGCTCACCGCCATGCCAGGGCTCTCGGGAGGATTCATCCGCCTGGTCTACATGTTCCTACCGCCGGTGATCGGCACTCGCAGGCTCGTGGGATACAGCTCCCTGCTCTACCTCGTCCCTATGCTGGGCTGGTTTTTCGCCGTCCAGAACACATCGACCGGGTACGGCACCCTTCTCCTCCTCGCCTTCCTATGCGGCGTTGGGGGCGGATCTTTCTCCGGTTACATGCCATCAACGGGCTACTTCTTCCCTAAAAGCAAGCAGGGCACCGCCTTGGGAGTACAGGCTGGCATCGGCAACCTGGGGATGTCCATCGTTCAGTTGCTCGGCCCATGGCTCATGGGCTTCGGGCTCCTCGGCCTCACGTGGATCGCCCCGCAGCACACCGCCGGGAGCCCCTTGTGGGTGCACAATATCGCCATCGTCTTCGTCCCGTGGACCATCCTGGCCACGATTTTGGCATTCACTATGCTCAAAGACGTTCCAGTAAAGGCGAACTTCCGTCGGCAGATCGACATCTTCACCAACCCCGACACTTGGATCATGACGCTCATGTACGTCATGACGTTCGGCCTGTTCAGCGGCTTCAGCGCCCAGTTCGGGCTACTCATCGAGAATACCTATGGCAACTCGAGCAACTTGGCCCACGGATTTTCTAACTTGCCCACCGGGGCCTCCTACGCCTTCCTTGGCCCACTGATCGGCTCGTTGGTGCGTGTCATCTGGGGGCCGCTCTGCGACCGATTCGGTGGGGCGATCTGGACCCTTGTCTCGGGAATCGGGATGGCACTGACGTTCGGGTTCTGCGCCTTCTTCCTCAACCCCACAAGTCCAAGCCAGTTCGGCTACTTCCTGTGGGGAATGCTCACCATGTTCTTCTTCTCCGGTATCGGCAACGCCGGGACGTTCAAGCAGATGCCCATGATCATGCCTGCCAGACAAGCCGGTGGAGCCATCGGGTTCACCGCCGCCATCGGCTGTTTCGGCCCATTTGTCGTCGGTGTCGCTCTGTCGTCGATGTCAGCCGTTGCCTGGTTCTGGATCTGCACCGTCTTCTGCATTGTGTGCTCGATCATCTGCTGGATCCGTTATGCCCGCCCGGGTGCTCCATGCCCTGGCTGACCAGCAACCCTAGTTTCGACACACTCCACCTGGTTCGGTTTTTACAAAGGAGACCCCAATGACGGAGTACGACGAAACGTCTGACGCCGAGTCCCTCAGCGGCTCAGCCCTGCTGAAAATGGGGACGTGGCTACGCCGTGGTACGACGTCGTCCGACACACGCCAGCTATTTCTGGAAGGCGGACGCGACGCCGACGTCTTTTACCGCAAGCGTTGGTCCCATGACAAGGTCGTGCGCTCAACCCACGGAGTGAACTGCACCGGCTCGTGCTCATGGAAGATCTACGTCAAGGAAGGGATCATCACCTGGGAGTCCCAGCAGACTGACTACCCCTCCACCGGCCCGGACATGCCCGACTACGAGCCGCGAGGATGCCCGCGTGGCGCGTCATTCAGCTGGTACGAGTACTCCCCCACACGAATACGTCACCCCTATGTGCGCTCAGTCCTGCTTGATGCGTGGCGAGACAAACTCGCCGAATTCGGCGATCCAGTGGACGCTTGGGCATCCATCACCAACGACCCAGAGCTCTCCCAGGCATACAAGTGCGCCCGCGGGCACGGAGGCATGGTGCGTGTCTCATGGGAGGAAGCCACCCAGATCATCGCGGCAGCCTACGTGCACACCATCAAGGCCTACGGTCCCGACCGCATCGCCGGGTTCTCTGTCATCCCAGCCATGTCAATGGTGTCCTACGGAGCCGGCTCCCGGTTCACTGAACTACTCGGTGGCACTATGTTGAGCTTCTACGACTGGTATGCCGATCTTCCCCCAGCCAGCCCTCAGGTATTCGGCGACCAAACCGACGTGCCAGAGGCTGGTGACTGGTTCAACTCCCAATACCTCATCATGTGGGGATCCAACGTCCCCGTGACACGTACCCCAGACGCGCACTTCATGACCGAGGCGCGCTACCACGGCCAGAAGGTCGTCGTCGTGAGCCCGGATTATGCCGACAACACGAAGTTCGCCGACGAATGGCTGCGCGTCGCTTCAGGAACCGACGGAGCTCTCGCCATGGCCATGGGTCATGTCATCCTCTCGGAATTCCATGTCAAACGTCGCGAACCAATGTTCCTTGACTACATGCGTCGCTACACCGACTCTCCTTTCCTCGTCGAACTAGACCGTTTCGACGGCCCACAGGCCGACGGCGCGGCATATGTACCCGGAAAGTTTCTCACCGCCGACAAGGTCGATCTCCAGACGCGCCCGGATCACCCCGAGTTCCGTCCCCTGGTGATGGAGGCTGACGGGTCGCTCAAGGATCCCGGTGGAACCTTGGCCGATCGATTCTCCGAGTCGGGCGTCGGACACTGGAATCTCGATCTCGATGGCGTCAACCCCGTCATGAGCATGATGGACGCCAATTCCTGGAAAGCCGTAGAGATTGCCCTGCCCCGCTTCGACCTGCCCTCCAACCCGGACCAGACAAGCCTAGGTGCCGGCATCGTGCACCGCGGAGTACCAGCCCGTCGCATCGGTGACCGGCTAGTCACCACAGTCTACGACCTCCTGCTTGCCCAATACGCCGTTAGCCGTGAGGGTCTGCCCGGCCAATGGCCCAGCGGTTACGACGACCCCACGGTGCCGGGCACTCCCGCCTGGCAGGCCGAGCTCACCGGCGTGCCGGCAGCTGCAGCCGAACGCATCGGTCGCGAGTTCGCACTGAACTCGCTAGAGACCGGTGGACGGTCCATGATCGTTATGGGAGCAGGGGTCAACCACTTCTACCATGCCGACGAGATCTACCGGACATTCCTGGCATTGACGAACATGTGTGCTACCCAGGGCGTCAACGGTGGCGGATGGGCCCACTATGTCGGCCAGGAGAAGGTGCGCCCGTTCACTGGCTGGGCCAACTACTCGTTCGCGCTGGACTGGGCACGTCCGGCACGTCAAATGATCGCTACCGCCTGGTATTACCTCACCACCGACCAATGGCGTTATGACGGTGCCCGTGCCGAGAGCATTGCTTCCCCTCTGGGCAGCGGCTCGTTTGCCGGCCGAACCACTGCAGACTGCATGGTGTACTCGGCCCGCCGCGGATGGACGCCGAGCTACCCGACCTTCACCCGCAACCCGCTAGATCTTGCCGACGAGGCCGCCGCTGCCGGGATGGAACCAGCTGGGTACATCGCCCAGAAGCTGACCGACGGTTCGTTAGGCTTCGCCTGCGAAGATCCCGACGCCACCCAAAACTATCCACGGCTGCTGGCCAACTGGCGCACCAACCTGCTGGGCTCCAGTGCCAAAGGCACCGAGTTCTTCATGAAGCACATGCTTGGCTGCGAGAATGACGTCAACGCCACCGAGCTACCTGAAGGCAAGCGTCCTACCGACATCCGTTGGCGCGACGACACCCCGCCCGGCAAACTCGACCTCATGTGGACCGCGGATTTCCGCAACACGTCCACCACACTGCATTCGGACGTCGTCCTGCCAGCCGCGACGTGGTATGAAAAACACGACTTGTCGAGCACCGACATGCATCCCTACGTTCATTCCTTCAACCCAGCTGTGGATCCACCATGGGAGGCACGTACCGACTTTGAGATGTTCCGGACCTTGGCATATTCCGTCTCCCAGATGGCCGTAAAACACCTGGGGTCCCGCACCGACATCGTCGCTGCACCGTTGATGCACGACACCCCCGACGAAATGACGACGCCCGCCGGTTCCGTCAGCCGTGAGCAAGAAGCCTGGATACCCGGAGTGACGATGCCAAAGCTTGTCACCGTGGAGCGTGATTACACCCAGATCGGCGCGAAGTTTGACACCCTCGGTCCACTCACCGAAAGCCTCGGCATGGTGACTAAGGGGGTGCCGTTCCATCCTGATCCGGAAGTCGCCGACCTAGCACGACGCCACGGCGTCGCCACCTCTGGCCCTGGTACAGGGCGCCCGCTCCTCGACACCGCGATCAAAGCTTGCGACACAATTTTGGCCACCTCGGGTACCACTAACGGCCGTCTAGCCACTGTCGGATTTGAGCAATTAGAAGCCCGCACAGGTACGAAGCTGACCGACCTATCGGTGGGGTCACAGGATCGCAGAGTGACATTCACCGACACGGTCACCCAACCTCAACCCGTCATCACCTCACCCGAGTGGTCGGGTTCGGAGCATGGGGGGCGTCGCTACTCAGCCTTCGTCATTAACATGGAGCGGCACAAGCCGTGGCATACCCTCACCGGACGAATGCACTATTACTTGGATCACGACTGGATGCGTGACATGGGTGAGAGCCTTCCGATCTTCCGCCCCCCACTCGATGTCGCACATATCTACGATGAGCCACCTGCCGGATACACAGGTACTGATGCCGATGGCACGGCGGTCGTATCGGTGCGGTACATGACCCCGCACAACAAATGGGGCATCCACTCGCAGTACTACGACAACTTGCACATGCTCACGCTGGCCCGAGGAGGCCAGACGATCTGGATGTCTCCCGTCGACGCCGCGAAGATTGGGGTAACGGACAACGACTGGGTGGAGGCCTACAACCGCAACGGCACAGTTGACGCCCGGGCCATCGTCAGTCATCGGATCCCGGAGGGGACGGTGTTCATGTACCACGGCCAGGAACGCACTGTGAACACCCCGCTGACCGAACGTTCAGGAAAACGTGGCGGCACCCACAATTCCCTGACTCGTATCATGCTGAAACCCAGCCATTTCATCGGCGGATACGCCCAGCTCAGTTACGCCTTCAACTACTACGGCCCCACCGGCAATCAACGTGACGAAGTGACGCTCATCAGGCGTCGCGGCCAGGAGGTGACGTTCTGATGAAAGTCATGGCACAGATCGCGATGGTGATGAACCTTGACAAGTGCATCGGCTGCCACACCTGCTCAGTGACATGCAAACAGGCCTGGACAAACCGTGAGGGCACAGAGTACATGTGGTTTAACAACGTCGAGACCCGACCCGGCGTTGGCTACCCGCGCGGCTGGGAAGATCAGGAACGCTGGAGGGGAGGCTGGAAGCGCACCCGTTCCGGGAAACTGGTCCCGTATCAGGGAGGGCGTTTGGCCACCTTAGGCAAGATTTTCGCCAATCCGAACCCTGTCTCTTATACACATCTCCGAGCCCACGAGACTCCTGAGCATCTC
>ERZ1030962.91-NODE-91-length-12054-cov-30.182182_pt1 | contig 12054 bp, 9 predicted proteins | sample MGYA00518597_ERZ1030962 | MGnify/ENA primary metagenome ERZ1030962 (study PRJEB33718, sample SAMN03159703) | human skin metagenome | collected 2014-05-20 | study: EMG produced TPA metagenomics assembly of the PRJNA266117 data set (Human skin bacterial metagenome and... | reverse complement strand
GTACAGAACACGATGTGAAGATATTTATACGTGAAACACACGGGCAATATATACCGAACGAAAAGCATTACGTTGCAATAGATTCGCCATATATTCATCAAGATTTAAATATTAAATTAGTACAACCTGATGTAGAGAACGAACAATTTTTAATGTTAACTGCAGGGGTGGTATCTAATGGCGAGTAATAATTTCAGTGGTATTCGTGCAGATGGATTAAAACAACTTCAAAAAGATTTGGAGAATAAATTTAGTCGTCAAAGAATGAACAAAATCATAGATAAGGCGTTGATTAAGGCAGGAAATATTGTTTTAGACGCTATCAAAAGTAATATTCGTTACTTTAGAGATACTGGCGCAGAGTATGAAGAGGCTAAGTTATCAGCACCTTATTGGGATAAAGGTGTTCGTTCTGTTCGAGTATATTGGGAAGGACCACATCATAGATATTCTATTGTTCATTTAAACGAGAAAGGCTTTCACGCTAGAAATGGCAAGTTTATTCGACCTAAAGGTTTTGGTGCGATAGACAAAGCGTTGCGTACAGCTGAGAAAGAGTTTTATAAAACGGTACAGGAAGAAGTGGAGAAGTTACTATGATTGATATATTAAATAAAATATACAGCGTCCTAAAAGATGACGAAAAACTAATGAAAATACTAGATATCAAGAATGTAAAGTTCAATGACTATCCTGACGTTAAAGACATCACAAAGCCTTATGTCGTATTAGATGACTTTGATGATCCTATTCCTGAAGTACATTATGACGGAGAACGTGCAGCGTATAGTTATATTGTTCAAATAGATGTATTTGTGAAAGCTAATGCAGATTACAATGCACGATTAAGAAGAAACGAAATATCACAACGTATTAGTGATTTGCTCTGGAAAGAATTGAAAGCAGGGCAAGTAAGTAATTTAGGAAATGAATATAACAAAGAATTTGCTTTGTATCGCTCAACAAGACGATATGAAGCAATTTTTTATGAGGAGGAAAATTAAATGGTTAAATATGCTAAAACACCAAAATCATTTATCAACATTAAAGATTTAGGTTTTGCTTTATTAGAAACAGATGAATTAGATGGCACTATCAAATATTCAAATGTAACTCAAACTCGTGGTTTACAAGAAATTTCAGTAGAAACTGGTGGAGAAATTGTTAATGCTTACGCTGACGGTTCAATCATTGAATCAGGTAACACAGATGGTGAAGGTAAGATTTCAATGACAATGCACGCTTTCCCTCAAGAAATTCGTGAATTAATTTTCAATGAAATTTATGACCAAAATGGCGTATTCTCAGAAAAACGTGGTAAGCAAAATAACTATGTAGCAGTATGGTTTAAACGTGAACGACGTGACGGTTCTTACCAACAAGTTGGCTTAACTAAAGTTATGTTCGCTGATCCAAACTTAGAAGGTAAAACTGCCGAAGAAGATTGGGAATTCAGTTCAGAAGAATCAGAAGGTACTGCAATGCACCGTGTAGCTGACGGTAAACGTAAAATCTTATTCGATAGTTCTCGTGAAGGTGCAAATGTCGATTCATTCTTCAAGGAATTATTAAATGGTGCTTATGACAGTAAAACAGAAGTAGACACTGCTTCTGCATAAGGAGTGTTAATTCATGGCTCAGTATAAAGTTTTAAAAGATGCTAACGACCTTAAAACTGGTAAAGAATACCGTAAAGATGAGGTTGTGGAAGAAAAAGTAAAAGTAGTCGACGACTTTGAAAAACGTTTAAAGAAAAAGGGTTATGAGTTACCTTTCTTTGAAAGAGTAGAAGAAAAATAAATTATCTTTAGGACGGTGTAATGCCGTCCTTTTATTTCGAAATAAAAAGGAGTTTTTTAGACATGTCAAACAAATTAAAACGTAACTACATTCGTTTAGTAGAAAACCCAGAAGCAGAAGAAATTAAACTTGAAACATACTTAACACCACATTTTATTCCGTTAGATGTTTTATATGAATCAGTGGATATCATGGCTGAATTAGAGAAAGCAGAAAATGGAGAAGTTGAATTATCATTCAAAGAACAATTAGATAAATTAATTGATGTAGTAGTTAAAATTTATGGTAAACAATTCACTGCTAAAGATATTAGAAACCGTCTACATGCGCCTGATGCACTTGAAACATTACAAAAACAAGTACAATTCATTGCTAATGGCCAACAAGACGAGGAAACAAAAAAGTTTATTCAGAGCATCAGTTAAACAAATTAAAAAAAGAAGATTTAACTTACAATGGCATGTTGAAGAATTTGGATAAAGTCGTAAAAGATATGGTGGAAAATGGTACACCAGCAAACCAAGTTCTTGAAATGCCATTTTATTATATACTTCAAATTTTAGATGAACGTCATCTAAATACTGTTGATACTGATGAAAAAGCCGATGCGCTATTCTCTGCATTGTAGCCTTAGTCATTGGTACTAAGGCTATTTTTTTATATCTAAATAAGGAAGGAGGGACAGTAAGTGGCTGAATCAAGATTTAAAGGTTTATCAATTTTAATGAATATGCGTGACGTTGGTATCGAACGTACAATGAAACAAATACGAGCGCAATTCAAAACATTAGATTCAGAAATGCGTAGATCTAATGCTAATTTCAAACATTCAGAGAAAAACATGCAGTCTTATGCAACAAGAACGAAAGAATTAACTAAAGCGATTGATGTAACTGAAAATTCTATGAAAGATATTTCTAATCAGTTAAAGAAAATGACTTTAGAAGAACAACGTTCTAGTGTTGAAGCCGAAAAGTTACGTCAAGAATACAGTAAGCAACATAGAGCGTTACAAATGTATCAACGACAATTGAATTCAACTGAACAAGAGATGAAACAATTCGGTACAACGACTAAACAAACGATTTTCTCAATGAAAAAGATTAACGATGTTCTAGGTACAATGAAACGTCAACTTAACATTGCAAATATGGCATTTCAAAGTACAGAAAAATCTACAAGTAGTTATAAGAATTATTTAAACCAACTCAACAAAGTTATTCAAAAGCACCAAAATACAATTAGAGTATTAGAAGGTCGTTATCAGAAGGTCGCTAGAGAACAAGGCGTTATGAGTAAAGAAGCGTTAGAGTTAAAAGAGAAAATCTTACAGGAAAAAGCAATTTTAGGGCAACTAGACAATCAATATAAGAAAACGACTATGGAAGCTAAACGATTTGCATTTGAACAAAAAACATTAACATCTTCAATGTCTGAAATTCGACAAAAAATGTCGCAGGTAGCACAATCTTTAACAATTAGTGCTAATAAATTCAAAATGAGCGGTCAAACTGCTCAAGCATATAAAGCGCGCATTTCTGAATTGAACAATGGAATGAAACAACAGCAACTTATTGTTCAAAATTTATCAAGACAGTATGACTTTGCTAAAAAACAATATGGTGCAACTAGCCAAGAAGCACAACAACTTAACGTAAAGTTATCTGAAGAACGTTTGAAATTAAAAGAGCTAAATACTCAATTAAATCAAACAACACAAGCACATAACCGTCTAGAAATGGAACAAAAACAAGGCATCTCTTCTATGGCTCAAATTAGAGCGAAGATGTCACAGTTTAACGATACGTTATCTCTATCAAGAAGCAATCTTGCTCGTGCAGGGGAAAGTGTAAAAGCCTATGGTAATCATTTAAATACACTTAAAACTAACATGTCAGAGCAACGTGTAGTGTTAAGAGAATTAATTGCACAATACAATCATGTAGCCACTGCACAAGGACGCGACAGTCAAGAAGCTAGAGAATTATCTAGTGCTATCACTCAACAAAAAATTAAGATGAATGAACTTGAGAGCGAACTAGATCAAACTACACAAAGTTATAAACGACTAGAAACAGAACAACGCAACGCAGAACGTTTATCTTCAACTGGCTTTGGCAGAAGTATTCAAAGTGTCAATAAATATAAAGATTCAATTAGAAATGTAGGCTCTACTATGAGAAGTGTTGGATCTACTTCAATGCTTTATATGACTATGCCAGCAGTTGCAGGTATGGGAACAGCTATTAAATCATCAATTGAATGGGAACAAGCTTTAGCGGGTGTTGCTAAAACAACAAATATGAGTGGTAGCGAATTAAATAAAATGGGCAATGAAATTACTAAAATGAGTAATACAATGCCATTCGCTGCAACAGAAATAGCAGGTGTAGCAGAAGCTGCAGGACAACTAGGTATCAAGAAACAAGATATTACTTCATTCACTAGAACAATGATGAACTTAGGTGTAGCTACTAACCTTACTGCAGATGAAGCAGCAACAGAGTTTGCAAGATTTGCTAATGCTGCAAATATGCCAATCAAAGATGTAGATAGATTAGGTTCAACAGTTGTTGCTTTAGGTAATAGTACAGCCACAACCGAAAAAGAAATTGTTGAAATGGCACAACGTTTAGCTGGTGCAGGCGCACAAGCAGGTTTTAGTTCTGACGAAATTATGTCAGTCAGTGCAGCAATGTCATCAGTAGGAATCGAGGCGGAAGCCGGCGGTACTGCTATGACACAAGTTTGGAATAAGATGACAAAAGCTGTTGCCGAAGGTGGCGACACTTTAGATAGCTTCGCTAAAACTGCAGGCGTTAGTGGTAAAGAATTTGCACAAATCTGGGAGAATAACCCTAGTAAAGCATTATCAATGTTTGTTAAAGGTTTAGGCGAAACTGAAGGTGGAGCAAAAGGCGTATTAAAAGCCTTAGATGATGTCGGTATCAAAGGAATAAGAGAAGCCGACACAATTAGACGTATGGCTAACAATCATCAAGTTCTAGATAAAGCACTTAAAACAGGCTCAGAAGGTTGGAAAGAAAATAGTGCTTTGACTGATGAAGCTAACATCCGCTATGAAACAATGGGTAGTAAGTTGAAAATGTTAAAAAATACTTTCATCAACTTTGCTAGAACAATTGGAGATGCAGTTGCACCTATCGTTTCATTCTTAGCAGATAAGTTGACTGGACTATTCGAACACTTACAAGGGACAAGTAATGCTACTAAGATAGCAATCGCAGCATTCACTTTATTAGGTGTTGCTATACCTCCGCTCATTGTTGCAACTGGTGTATTAGCACATAGCATCGTAGGTATTTCAGAAGCTATGAAATTGTTAAACGATACTAAAGGTGGGGCTAAGTTCTTTAGCCTATTTAATGGTGGAATTAAAGGAGTTTTACCTAATATAGGGCAGTTATTAACTAAAATACCTCTACTTGGAAGCGCTTTTACTTTATTAACTGGTCCAGTAGGAATAGTCATAGGAGTAATTGCTGCTTTAACTGCAGGAATCGTTTATCTGTGGAAAACAAATGATTCATTTCGCAATTTTGTTATAAATGCTTGGAATTCAATAAAGGATAGTGCAATAGCAGTATTCGGTTTTATCAAACCATATATTATTAATATTTGGGATGGAATAAAAAATTCATCAATTGCGATTTGGAACGCTTTAAAAACTGCTGCAAAAGTAACGTGGAACGCTATTAAGTTTGCTGTTCAGCATCCTATTCAAACGTTAAAAAATATTATTTCAGGTATTTGGAACTTCATTAAAGCAAATAGTTTAAACACTTGGAATTTAATTAAAACTGGCATTCTTAACATTGCTAAAAGTTTAGTTAGCTTAGTACGAGCTAGTTTTAATGGTTTGAAAGCATTCTTCACTATGCTATGGAACTTCATTAAAAATAATTCAATTAGAGCATGGTTAGCTATTAAAAATAGTGTACTTGCGATCATCCGCAATTTTGTTACATTATCTAAACATAATTTTGCAATTCTAAAAGGTTTCCTATCTGCATTGTGGACAAGTATCAAAAATACTGCTATTAAATTATGGACTGCCTTAAAAATTGGAGTGCTAGCCATTATTCGAACATTGGTCAGCACAGCTAGAAACATCCTTAATACATTGAAAAACTTCATTACTCGTCTATGGCAAAGTATTAAAGCAATATCTATCAGAATATGGACTGCCATTAAAAACGGTGTCATTAACGCTATTAAAGGTATGTACAACGGTGTTCGAAAAATATTAGCTAACTTAAAAGCATTTATTACAAGAACGTGGACTGCTATTAAAAATACAACGATAAAATTAGCTAAAGCTTTAAGCAACGGCGTTAAAAATATATTTAATAGTTTGTCTAAAGTAACACGTAGTATCTTTAATAAACTAAAAAACTTCATGTCTAATGTATGGCGTAGTATTAAGAACACTACTGTTAAATCCGCTAAAAGTCTTTGGTCAGGCGTTAAAAGCGTTTGGAATGCTTTATCAAGAGGCACTCGAAGTATTTTCAATAAAGTTAAGAACTTTATGAATAATGTGTGGCGTAACATTAAAAATACAACTGTTCGCTATGTTAAATCATTATGGACAGGTGTTCGTAATACATTCAACAACCTTTATAGAGGTACTCGTAATATCTTTAATCGTGTCAAAAACTTTATGTCTAATACTTGGCGTAGTATCAAGAATACTACAGTTAATATGGCTAAAGGTTTATGGAATAGTGTCCGTAACGTGTTTAACAATATGTCTAACGGGCTTAAAAATATTATTGGAAAAATCAAAGGCCATATAACTGGAATGGTAAGCGCAGTCAAGAAAAGTTTAAACTCATTGATTGGTGCTGTAAACTGGGTAGGCGGTAAATTAGGCGTAGATAGTAAAATACCTAAACTTTCTACAGGTACAGAAAGTACACATACACAAAGTTTTATAACTAACGGTGCAATCAATAGACCTACGTTAGCCACAGTTAATGATAAAGGTAAGGGCAATGGTAAAGGTAGAAATGGTCATCAAGAGTTAATTCAACGTAAAAATGGCTCTCTCTTTGCGCCAAAAGGTAGAGATGTTGTAGTTCCATTAAGCAAAGGCGATAAGGTTATCAATGGTAAAACTACTCAAAAACTTCAAAATCAAGGCTTTATTCCTAAATTCTCCGTAGGTACAAGTGGAGACGATGTTAGAAAACGCATGCTTAAAGATGCTAAAAAACACAAAAAACATAATCATCCTACATTTGATGCTGGAGAAATGATGGCTGGTGCAGGTGGAGCTGGTGGCGCATTTAAAGAAGCGTGGAAGTATGTTACTGATAAAACCAAAAATATTGGTAAAGGTACTAAGAAAACAGCGAAATCATTGTCAGATGGCGCTAAAAAAATGATTAATACTTCTAAAGATGCTTTAGGCGCTGCAGGAACATGGGCCAAAGAAAAAGCAGGAGACTTACTTGATTACGTTGGTAAACCTGGAAAACTTGTTGACAAAGTTCTAAAAGAGTTCGGCGTTGACTTTAGCATGGTTAATGGTGAAATCCCTAAAATGCTTTGGGATGCAATGTGGAAACGTCTTAAAGAAGGTGTGAAATCTTTATTTAGTGGTTGGTTAGATGATGCATCAGAAGGAGATGGTGATGGTAGATATATTAAATATCTTAATAACATCACTACTCGATATAGTCCTAATGGTCCACCACCTGGTTATCCGTTTAACTGGGCGCATCCTGGTATTGACTTACCTTATATTTACGAAAAAGTACAAACGCCTTTAGAAGGTAAAGTTGAAACAAGAAATACAGCTTCTGGTTTTGGTCATCACATCATCGTAAGAGCGAAACCTTATGATGCTTACTTCGGACACCTTAGTAAGTGGCTTGTTAAAAACGGACAGCACGTTAAACCAGGTGACACTATTGGTATTTCCGGTAATACAGGTTCAAGTAGTGGGCCTCACTTACACTATGAAATGAATAAACACGGTTTCGGCTCAATGACAGGACATTCTATTGATCCGGTTAAATGGTTGAAATCACACAATGGTAGTAAAGGTGGAGGTTCAAAAGCAGCAAACGCTTGGAAACCAGAAATCAAACAAGCGTTAAAAGCTAATGGTTTACCAACTACACCAGCATATGTGAACGCTTGGATAAGACAAATACAAACAGAAAGTGGCGGTAATGCAGGGGCTGTTCAAGGAAATATTGGTGACATAAACAATAGGACTGGAAATCTTGCAAGAGGTTTACTGCAAGTGATACCACCAACATTTGCTGCAAATAAATTACCAGGTCACGGTAATATTATGAATGGTTTAGATAATGCTATGGCAGCAATTAATTACGCCAAAAAACGTTATGGTAGAACTGGAATGTTAAAAGTTATCGGCCATGGTCATGGTTACGCCACAGGCGGTTTAATCAAAAATGCAGGTTGGTACAACATTGCAGAAGGTGGTTATCCTGAGTGGATAATTCCAACTGATCCATCTAGACGCAATGACGCTATGAAGATGTTGGCACTTGCTGCACAAGATATTGATAAAAAAAGTAGTACAAGAGGTAATAAACGACCTAATTCGTTACCAAAACCAAGTGGAAGTAACGATAATGATGTGTTGTTACAAATGCTACAAGCACAACAACAACAAATTGCTTTATTAACTCAAATTGTGACAAGTAATCAAACGATTGCAGATAAAAACTTTGAACCAACGATTGATAAATATACACACGAACAACAAGTTTTTAATTCTATTGATAAATACAATAGACAAAAACAAAGAAAATCGAGATTTAAACCGGGGGAGGTAACATAATTGATTGATACTATAAAAGTAAATAACAAGACACTTCCGTGGTTAGTAGTTGAAAGAGGGTTTAAAATACCCTCTTTTAATTTTGGTATTGAAACTGAAGAAGTATTAGGTAGAAGTGGAAGTGTAGTTAAACAAAGACAACTAAAAGAATATAAATTCGAACTTCCATTAATAGTGAGAAATGATTATCTTTCATCTGGTGGTATAAAAACACATGATGATGTGTTGAATGAACTTGTTAAGTTTTTTGATTACGATCATTCAGTACCTTTACAGTTCAAATCACAAAAATGGTATTGGAACGCTTATTTTGAAGGGCCAATTGAGTTAGAAAAGTATAACAAAACTTTTTGGCAGTTCAGTATTAACATTGTTTTAACTGATCCATACAAATATGCGGTAGAAGGCACTAAAAACACAGCTATTTCAGACCAAGTATCAGTCGTAAGTACAGGAACAGCAGACAGTCCTATTATTGTACAAGCAACAGCATTAAAGAATGCGAGTTACTTCTCTATCACTAAGAATAATGAAGATTATTTTATGATAGGTGATGATGATTTAGATAAAAAGGTTGAAGATTATACACCGACTTTATTTAATGATGAGATGCGTTCTTTCTTCGGATGGACTAAAGTCACTAACGGTACTATTAACGACAACGTTACTGGTGGAACAGTTGGTGGTGCTATGGCAATGAGTTCTTCAAAAGACGCTTTTATGCTTGATGAAAGTAGCATTACAAGTACAAGTGGATGGAATGGTGCAGAATATAAGCATTCATTCGGTAAAAGTACTCAAGATTTTAGTTCGACAGTTAAAATACATGTTAATCAAGGTAAAAAAGGTGCAACACATGCGACGCAGTATATATATGACACAGATAACCGTGTGATTGCTTCTATTGGTTATAGCAACCCTAGAGCAACACAAAACATCGGAACAATCTATGTAACATTATTCGACCAAAACGGTAATCAAAAGAAGATATACAGTTATACAAACGCACCTAAGTTTTACACATGGAAACATATAGTAATTTATATGCGGCTAAAACGTATTGGAGATAAGTTTTATATAAAAACATGGAAATATGATGAAGTGGACTATCCTAAACGAATTACACCAGTAGATGTGACTGAAAAAGTATTTGTGGATGCAGGAAACTTCTATCAACGACCTATATCGGCAGTGAGTATCTACATTGCTAAAAATGGTAGTAACTATCATATGCCAACAACGATATTAGGTAGTTATAATCATGAGATTTTACCTAAACCACCTAAAGCAAGAGATTTAATCATTAAAAAAGGCGATTTAATCAATATTAATATGGCAGAAAAGACAGTAACGATTAATGAAGAACCTGCACTCGATTTAAAAACGTTTGGTAGTGACTTCTTCAATATAAATAAAGGGATGAATGAATGTATTATTTATCCCGAAAACACATACGACACGACAGTATATTGGCAAGATAGATATTTATAGATTGGAGGTGGAAAAGTGAAGAATGTAGGAATACATGTACTTGATTTTAATGACAACATCATTGATTTCATTAGTCAAAGTGATGGTGCATTGATTAATGCTGAAATGAGTATGAATGTAGAAGAAAAAACAGAAACTTTTGATTTTACGATTGAAAATACTCGAGCAGAGAAATTAAGAGAACGTAATCGAATTATCGCTCAAGATAATAATGGTACGTTTAGAGAGTTTGTTATCATCCACATCACAGATAATTTTGATGGTACAACTGAAATCGAATGTAACGCTAGTTACTTAGAAGATTTGAAAACAGCAAAGCCTATTAAGCCTGGTAAGTTTGAAGCATATACAACAACACAAGCGCTACTCAAAACACTTGCTGATACAGGTTGGGAAGTGTCTGACGATACTGAATACGGTGGAAATAGAACAACATCATGGACTTCTCATACAAATCCGTTTGATTTAATTTATATGCTTTGTACTACTTACGACATGGTCCCTAGTTTTTATATTGAATTAGGCGCACATACTGTTGAACATCGTTATGTATCAATCACTAAACCTAAAAACTTATTCAAAGGTAAGGAAATTACTAAAGGTAAAGACTTAACAGGTATGACAAGAACGATTGATCTATCTGAAGTGAAAACTGCTTTACTTGCAGTTGCTCCTGAAAAAGAAGATGGCTCAAGAATTGAAACTGTTGTAGTAGATGATGAAGCACAAGAGATTTTCGGACTTCCTAATCGTTATATTTGGGATGTATATGAGCCTGAAAGTAACGATGAGAATATGACACTTAAACGTTTGATCACACTTGCTAAAACAGAACTCAACAAACGTAACCAAGCAGCGATAAGTTATGAAGTTTCTTCAACTGATATTCATAAATATTATAACGATGTAACAGTACATCTTAGAGATATCGTAAGGGTAAAAGATAGAGATTTCAGACCACCGTTATATATAGAAGCAGAAGTTATAGGTATTAAGTACAACTGGCTAGCAGATGAAAGTGAATTTACTTTTGGCAATGTCATTGAATACGAAGAAACCAAACTAAGAGAGTTCTTTACTAGGAAACTTGATGAAATTACTAAAAAACTTAATGATAATATTTCCAACGTAAACACAATCGTGAGTGATGTTGTAGCTGGAGAGTTAGAATATTACGAACGTAAGATATTTAAAGGTGCAGAGCCACCAGAAAACCCACAAAACGATACATTATGGTATGACACATCAAACCCTGATGTTGCAGTACTACGTCGTTACTGGAATGGTAAATGGATCACTCAAACTGCTGATGATGTAGAAAAAATCGGTGGTTTAAGACGTGAGCAAGTGATGTATCGAGATTTAAATAATAGTTTCATCAATTTAACTATTCAACATAGTAAGTTACAAAATGATGTGTACGATGTGTTAAATAATGAATATCTTGTCGATGATGATTTAAAAGCAAACTTAAACCAAGCATTATCAGATGTAGACAACGTGTATCAAAACATCAAGACAAATTTAGATAGCATGGATGAAGATACAGCAACAATAGGAAAATTAGTTGATACACAAACTTTATTTACAGTGTATCGAGAAAAGTTACAAACATTATATAAATACGTTACTGAGGCTAAAATTTCTATTGATAAACGGTTGAAATTACTTCAATCACAATATACTGATGAGAAATTTAATGATGCTATGGATAAAATAGCTCAATCGTTGCCTAATGGTCGTTGGGATAGTGAAAATCAACAATTATATGCTGATATTCCTAATCGTAATGAAGTAGAAAATCTTAAAACTACATTACAAGATTATACAGACGGTCAAATAAGCAATTTAAACAGTGTTTTAGGTAAGGAAATAGATCTGTCTCTTATACACATCTGACGCTGCCGACGATACTCCTTGTG
>ERZ1030962.89-NODE-89-length-12098-cov-5.302001_pt1 | contig 12098 bp, 12 predicted proteins | sample MGYA00518597_ERZ1030962 | MGnify/ENA primary metagenome ERZ1030962 (study PRJEB33718, sample SAMN03159703) | human skin metagenome | collected 2014-05-20 | study: EMG produced TPA metagenomics assembly of the PRJNA266117 data set (Human skin bacterial metagenome and... | reverse complement strand
GTATCTCCCGGTGGCTCGAGGTCTGGTGCAGCTAGTACGTCCGGCAGTGAAGGTGCGAGTGTTCGCCCAGCCAACTCGGGCGCTGGCGGTAGTGCGGCTGGCGGTAGTGCGGCTGGCGCAGGAGCGCGTGGTGCCGCAGCAGGAACGGGAGGCGCGCGCCGCACCACCATGAGCGGTGCCACAGGTGGTTCTCGTCTCGGAGGGGCTGCTCGGGGAGCACGCCGCGGAGTAAGCCGAGGCGTGCGAACTGGACGCGTATTAGCAGGACAAGGAGCACGCGGCGGTCGTGCCGCAGGCTCAGCAGCACGTCAAATCCAAGGAATCCTCGATGAGTCCATTGGTCAACAAGGCAACTATCACGGAAATGTAAGGAGGTAAAAGCCATGGCAGATAACGTAGACGTCCCCGTGTACGCGCTCGGCCAGCCTAGCCGTCGTACTGGTATCGGTGGCTTTTCGATGAAAACCACCATCGTTCTAGGCGCGGGCTTCATCGGCTTTTTGGTTTGCCAGCTCGGCGGAATGCAGAAAATCGGCTTTCTGGTGGTGCTTCCAATCACCGTGATTATCGCCTTGCTGGTCTCGCTTAATGTGGGCGGGCGCTCGGTAGCCCAGGTATCGGAGATGATTTTTCAGGACTGGCGTCGCCGTGCTCGCGGCGACAACGTCTATATCTCTGGGCCCTCGTCGCGGTTAGCAGGAGGCCGCTACCGCCTTCCCGGTTCGCTGGCACGTACCGAACTACTTGAAGGAACAGACGCGGTAGGCCGAGACTTCGGCGTGGTCTTTGACCGTCACCGCCGCGAAGCCACAGTTCTCTTTTCCTGCCAATTGTCAGGACAAACCGCTATGACTCAGGAAGAACGCAATGACATGACGGCTAATTGGGGCCGCTGGCTGGCCGGCCTGTCACTGTCAGGTGACGTGGTCTCCACTGTCTTTGTTACGAACTCTCGCCCTGATACTGGCGAGCTGGTGGCTAAGGAAGTCCAGGCAACGGTTCACGACGACGCGCCCGAGGTAGCAAAGCGCATTATGCAAGAAGCCTCTGATGAATTGTCGGTCGGAATCCCTGAGACAGAAGCTCATATCGCAGTCACGTTGAAAGTGAGCGTGGCTGAACCAGACGACACTAGCTTCTTGCAGCTAATTGGCACCCGGCTTCCCGGCCTGTACGAGGAACTGACCTGGTCGGGAATCCAGGCAGCGCCCATGGATGCAGAAGAAGTCTGCGCACGCGCACACAAGTTCTTTAACCCTGCCGCCGAAGGCGACTTTGAAGAGATTTCCGTTGGCGGAAACACCCACGATCTTGAATGGTTCGACGCGGGCCCAGCGTTCCATGACGTGCGCAAGAACGTCTATCGCCATGATGGTGTGTCTTCGGTGACGTGGGAAATGGCCTCTGCGCCCCGCTCTACGTTTGAAGACACCTTGCTCGGCAACTTGATTGCACCGCATGCACGCATTGACCGTAAGCGCGTCGCGCTGGTTTACCGCCCGTATGAGGCTGGTACAGGTGCTTCCCGTGTGGAGGCAGAGCACCGAGACGCGATGGTGGCGGCTAACTCATCAAAGAAAATCCGGTCGGCTGCTGCTGAAATGCGTCTAGAGCACACCGAAGCAGCGCGTAGAGCACAAGCACGCGGTGCGCAGTTGGGACGCTACAGCCTGTTTGTCACTGCCACGACAGAAGATGAAGAACTTCTGGGGCGTATTCGCCACGACGTCAAGCAGCTAGGAGCACAAGCCAACCTGCGGTTGCGCGAGATGTCGCGCCAGCAAGACGCAGGGTTCATCACGTCGTGCGGGCTTGGCCAGATTCCATGGACGAAGGAATCTACGTCCGCGCTGGCGGCACAAGGATAGGGGAAATTAGGTGCTTTTCGGACTTTTTGGCAAAAAGAACAAGGCGGGTCGCACTCTGTCACGCCTGACGAACGTGCAGCTGCATGCTTCTCGTGACAAGGCAGGATTTTCCTTTGGCGCAGTCATTCGCCAAACCCCGCGCGCTACGGCAACGGTGTGTTTCCAAGTTGATAACCCAGATGAGATTAGCTCGGAGAAGATCTGGGATTGGGAGCAGGCTATTTCTGAAGATGAGTCGGTCATTTCTACTGCTTACACCGTCGATTCCACGGGTAGCTATATGTCTGTCACCTTTAAGCAGCTCGATAAAACAGAGCGCAAGGACTCCAACGAGGCCTTGACCCGCCTTGCCGCGCAGCTGCCTGACTTTTATGAATTCGGCGAGGTGGTCTCGACTCCTATGACTGACGAACAAATCTATGCCCGCGTAGCGAATGCTGTCGGCACTTCAACTGGACAGTGGCCAGAGCTCAAGGTGGACACGGTGGAAGAGACCACCGCAACTATCACTTTTGACGATGTGGCGGCAATCAGTTTCGACGTTATGGACGACGGGGACTTGGACGCTTTGCTTCGTGAGCTTGTGTTGGAGGGTGAACTTGCCGGTGTAGCGCGTTGGACACGAATCTTTAGGCCTGGATCGGAATCCGAGGAACACGACCCAGGCCGACATTCCGGGATTCTCACAGTCGCGGCGGAAGCAGGCGTGGAACAGATAGAAAACGCCGCAGCGGCACTAATTAGCGAGTTGTCAGCAGTAGAGCGCCTTCGAGTACGCCGCATTTATGGCCGACAAATGGCGGGCTTCCTCGCAGGCTTAGGCATCGGCGAGCTGGCGTGGGACGCAGAAAAAGTAACGGTTTAGACACGGGATTCTAGGGAGCAGATTAAAGCAATGGGCACGCACGATGCAGAAATGATTACCCTCCACGAGCAGATCTTGGACGGCGAGAAGGAAACTCCGTCCCGCTGGTCGAGTGAGGGTAGGCGCTATCGCAAGTGGAAGAAGACGAGTCAGAAGCACGCCGAAGCCATTGAGCGCCAGCGCCGACGTGCTGGCGGCGCCATGCCGGTGCGCGGCGAAAAGCCTTTTACCATCATGAAACCACGCGGCTTTACCGGCCATCACGCAGGCTACATGGCCGTTCAAAATGGCCCGATGGAGTGGCAGACGACGACCAATCTAGGCTGCGGCTTCAACCCCAATGTCATTGGTGCCCCTGCACCGATTATCGGAACGCCACTAGGTCGCCATGTCACTACGGGCGCGGCAGTAGGCTGTGACCCCTTGTCATGGTTTCGAGAAGGAATTATCGCTAACCCTTCCTGCTTTATTCTCTCGCTCCCGTCGCTAGGAAAGTCCACCCTAGTGCGCAAAATGCTCATGGGAGGGGCCTCCAATGGGCAGATTACGATTGCCGCAGGCGATATTAAAGGCGAATATGTCGGCTTTACCCACCAAGTCCACGGCCAGGTCATTACTGTTGGCCACGGCTATGGGCACATCAATCCTCTTGATGTGGGCGCGCTCGGTCGTGTTATCCCACAGCTAGAAGCCAAGCGCGCAGAACTTATGTCCTCTGAGCGAGACGAGGCTGCAACAGAAAACGAAGATATTTCTCTGCAAAACATTGAAGACTTGCTCAACCGCGCAAAAGAGCAAGTCCATGGCCGTCAGGTCACGATGGTGACCACGCTGGTTAGCTTAGGTCGCGGTGGTGGCGTTCAAGACTATGAGTCCATGCTCATTTCTGCGGCACTGCGCGGAATGTACGAAGAAGAACGTATCGACTGGGAAAACCCGCCAGTGCTCAAAGACCTGATCGCCTACATCGAGCGCGGCCCGCAGTGGCTGCGCAAGCTCGGCAGAGCAGAGACTAACGAACAGTGGAATGCGCGTATTGACGCGCTTGTCCTTTCCCTTAACTCGCTGCTTGACGGCGCTACAGGCCGTATCTTTGACGGTCAGACTACTACTCCGATTGAGGTAGATTCACCGGCTATTTGTATCGACGTCTCCGCTATTGATCGTGGTGATTCCGCGATGAAAGCAGCGGTCATGATGGCCTGCTGGGGTTCTGCCTTCGGTGCCATTGAGGCTTCACACATGCTCGCCGATGCCGGCCTTGGCCCTCAGCGCTACTTCAATCTGTGCCTCGATGAGATGTGGCAGGTGCTCTCGTCGGCTCCTGGCATGGTCGGCCAGATTGACGCTTTGACGCGCCTAAACCGTACAGACGCGACTGCGCTGTTTATGATTACCCACACTTTCAAAGACCTAGAGGCCTTGCCGACTGAAGAAGATCGCAAGACAGCAATGGGCTTTATTGAGCGTGCTGGCATGGTTATTTGCGGCGGACTTCCCACCAGTGAGCTGGATATTTTGTCTACGCAGTTGGAGTTTTCACCTGCCGAAGCAGAGATGATTGTCTCGTGGTCTCGCGGTGCGCCTCCTGCGCGTTCACGCACTCGGGGTGCGAGGGCAACCCCGCCTGGTCGTGGCCGATTCATGATTAAGCCTGCCAAGGACGGTTCGCCAGGTATTCCGGTACAGACAATGCTTTTCCCGACCGAAGTCCAAGAACAGCTACACAATACGAATGCCCGCTTCGAGGACTTCTTCTTGGAAGGTGAGGGGGCATAGATGTCTGGCTTTGTAAGTCCTTTTGATGAGTCCACTAAACGCCAGGCCATGGCGGAATTTCAAGCAACGTGGAAAGAATATTCCTCTGCGTCTGCCGCAGCGAAAGCAATCGCTAAAGACTGGGGCATGGGCCGCACAACGCTTACGGAATGGCTGCAAGAAGAAAACCTCTGGCCGTCTCCCACGGTCAAGCAGGTTCAGCACCTGCAACGAGAAATTAACCGCCTAAAGCGGCGAAATGAGCATCTGCAAGAAGAAAACGAGCGACTACGACGACTAAGGAGTCAAGACGGATGAAGAAGGTTATCGGCATTGCCGTCGCTATCGTCCTATTTCTCGTCCTTATCATCGTCGTTGTCCTAGATGGCGGTAACGAGGATGAAGTATGTGCCGAAGATGAAGGCGGATCGGGCTCAGGTGATGTTGTTGTTGATGGTGACTTTGCTTACCCGAGTGATAAGAACGCTACCCAGGAAACCTCACCTTTTGGCCCACGCGAGGGCGGTATGCACTTCGGTCTAGACATTGCAGGCCCGCGAGGTACTCCTATTTACGCTTTCGCAGATGGTCGCGTTATCCAAGCCCAAGACTCTGGTGTGCAAGGCTTCGGCGGCTGGGTTGTCGTGGAACATGACATTGACGGGAAGAAAATTCAAACCGTGTACGGTCACGAAGAACCTGGTCAGGTCAAGGTCAAGACCGGCGACAAAGTTACTAAGGGCCAGCACATTGCTGATATGGGCAGTGCCGGTCAGTCTTCTGGCCCTCACCTGCACTTCGAGGTTGTCGAGGGTGACCGAGCAGCAGGCGGGGAGCGCGTCGACCCTAAGCCGTGGCTGGATAAGGCCGAAGAAGGCAAAAAGGGCGGCGGAGATTCCGACAAGAAGGACAAAGACTCTAAAAAGAACTCGGACGGCGGAGGAAAAGTCCTTGTCGTAGGCGATTCCATTTCCAATGGTGCGCGCAGCCAAATCGAAAGCGCGATTCCAGGAGCCGAAGTCAGGGCCAAAGACTCCAAGCAATACGCAGCCGGTATGCAAGAAATCGACGACGGAGACCAATTCGACACTGTAGTCATGGCCCTAGGCACGAACGGCGAAGTGGGACAAGACCAGTTCGACGCGGCTAAAGACAAAATTGGTGACGCCAACTTGGTTCTTATGACCATCGCCGGTGTACCTCACGCCGACAGCTTTAATAACTCGGTGAAAAAGTCTGGGTATGACTACTTCGACTGGGCAGCAGAGGCGAATAAAGACCCCGGAATGCTTGTTGATGGAGTCCATCCCGGCCCATCTGGATCGAAGATCTTCGCTGACACTATGGCCGAGACCGTAGGCGGCGGAAGCAAGAAAAGCTCGGATAGTGGCAGCAAGAAGAGCAAGTCTAAAGGCAGCGGACAGCCCGCTGACGAAAAGGGCGGATTCGAGGGGCTTTCTGGCCGTCAGCTCGCCTTGGCGAAGCAGATCGTTGCAATTGGCGAGAGCATGCACGTCGATGAGAAAGGTCGACAGATTGCTGTAGCTACCGCTAAGCACGAGTCCCAGCTACAGGTCTACGCCAACGATGGAGTTATTACCCCAGAAGAACAAAGCGGTATGGCCGACGATGTGACGTCCGAAAAGCTCAAGGAGTCGCTGGATTTCCCGCACGATGCAGTAAGTAGTGACCACGGCTCTGTGGGCACCTTCCAGCAGCAGGTCGGTATTTGGGGTGAGGTAGAAGAACTGATGAACCCAGCAGTTCAGGCCAAAAACTTCTATGAACATCTCGAAGACGTCGATTACCAAGGAATGGAAGTAGGTGCAGCCGCAAGTACGGTTCAGGGAAACGATACGGGTACGGGCGTTTACCAGCAGGAAGCGGATATTGCGACCAAACTGGTAGATAAATATCGCGGTGCAGGCAAGGACTTGTCCGAGGAAGAAATTGAAGCCTTGGGCGAGGCCAACGTAGGTGACGGCTGTGATACCGAAGCCGGAAACGGCGATTCCAGCGATGATCCGGCACCGTCTGGCGAGCTTGGCGAGCGCATTGTCGCCGCAGCACGTAAAGAATTCGGTTATCCCTACGTATGGGGCGGTGGCGACGAAAACGGCCCGACGAAGGGACAAGACGGCGGAGAAGAAGGCTACGACTGCTCCGGACTTGTTCTCCGTGCGGTGGCTGTCGCTACCAAGGGCAAGGTCAAGCTACCTCACCAGACACAAGCACAAGCTAAAGACGAGCACCTGAAAAAGGTTGACTGGGAGGACAAGAAACCTGGCGACATCATTCTCATCGGCGGCGATGGAGCAGAACACCACGTTGCGATCTACTCCGGCAAGAAAGACGGAAAGGACAAATGGATCGAGGCTCAAACCTATGGCGTGGACTCCGGTGAATACGACGTACGCACCGATGAGCCACATCAAGCGTATCGAGTAAGCGAATAAGAAAAGGCAGGACAGCAATGAAAAAGACAGCTATCGCACTCGCCCTGGCCAGCACTGTAGCGCTCACGGCGTGCGGAAATGATGAGCCGGACGGAACGGATACCGGCATGGAAGACCCCACGGTAAGCCAGTGGGAGCAGCCCGAAGTGCGCGGCCCGCTTCAAGACACTGACCAAGAAGACGTGGACAAGGTAGCCCATGATGTTGTCAAGCAGATCTTCTCCTGGTCTCCAAAAGATGATCACACCATCGCCGATGCAGCCCGCAAGGCCGAGCCATTGATGGATGAAGACTTTGCCTACAACAACCGAAATTCCTGGTCAGGAATGTTCAAAGTGCCTGGAAAACAATGGGCCAGCTGGGTCGACGACAAGGCTACGGCCTCGGTAGAGCTCACCGAAGGACTCGAAGAGCGTCCCGAAGACACCGATATGGAAGCCCGACGCCAGTACTCGGTAGAAGTCACCGTCAAAGGTCACAAGCACGAACAGAAACTGCGCTATGACGTCTTCGCGCACTTTAACAACCTGGGGTGGTGGAGGCTAGACAACATCACCATTTCTCAGCCGCAGACCATGTCCTAAACAGATCCAACAAGGAGTAACACCATGAGCAAAGCCAGTGACAACGCCCGATTCGACGAAATTGAAAACCTTGTGACCTCGGAGGAATACAAGGACAGGCTCAAAGCAGCAGAAACTACCTCACAACTGCGCGAGGTTGGAGCAGAGGCCGGCGTCGATGTCGACGACCGCAGTGACATGGGCAAGTTCATACACAAGCTAAAAATCCTCGGCATTGACTACAAGGCCATGTCATCTGTTGAGCGGGAAGAGCGGCAAGCGCGCCAGCACGAGCGCGCCGAAGAACTCGCACAGAATGACTCCACCGGCCCTCGCCTAGACATTTGGACGGGCGCAATAGAAAGCGACAAGAGCGATAAAGGAGCCTTCGCCCTAGTTGACGAGACGGGAGAGGCTATCTGGTTTGGCAGCTTCTTTGACAACGACCCCATCTATACGCCGGGCGATATTGGCAGCGCCGAGCAATCAGCCGCAGAGAAGGCGGTGTACCTGGCTCGTCGCGTACAGGACGAAACGGGAGCCGAACTCATTGATCTGCATATCCACACTGAATATCCCGATCTTGATGAAGATGAACTGCGCCTTCGAGGCGTTGTCAAAGACTCGCAAGTCGCAGTGACCGTTGAGGTCGATCCGACAGATGAGCGCGCGTCCTCGGTAGCGCGTATGGGAGGGTTCCGTTCGCTGAAAAACGTTGACCTTGCAAGCCTTGTCGAGCTCGATGATGAATAACCGTCAAAGTGACGAAAACCTGCAGGTAAATAGCACAGGAAAGGACGAAGAGTAATGGGCAAAACCAACCCCAGAAACTCAGGCGGGCCAGGAACTGACGGGCAAACCATCTTCCTTGCTGTCATTCTCGTAGCAGCATTGTCCGTACTTGGCACCGTGCAAATCGGTGCGGTAGCAAGCTGGAAGCTTGCCGGTAAAGACAAACCACCTCTCAACCCATTTCAAACACTAGCCGGTCTTATCAAAGGTCAAATAGAGTGGACAGTCATTGCGACAGTAGCCGCAGTGCTGCTGTGGCTAGCTATTGCTGGATTGGTTTATCTATGGATGAAGTCCAAGCCGAAAAAGACCACCAGCACCACGGGACAGGCCTCAAAGTACCTAGCCCCCAAGGGCGATATTGCTTCCTTGTCGCGCAAAAGCGCAGAGAAGAAGGCAGCGAAGTTTATTGGCGAAGACGCCGCTAAAGACTATCCCGGCCTGCGCATGGGCAAAGATCTACAGTCTCGACGCGGGGTGTACTCCTCATGGGAAGATCTGTACCTCGTTATCTTCGGCCCTCGCCGAGGAAAAACCACGTCTCAGGTTATTCCGGCAATTGTCGATGCTCCGGGAAACGTACTGACCACCTCAAACAAGGCCGATATTGTCTATGACACTGCCGCGATTACCGAGGCGCGTGGAAACATCTGGATCTTCGATCCACAAGGCCTTGTTGCAGGGCGAGACGATCGCCCGTGGTACTTCGACCCTCTCGACGCGGTACGCCGCGACCCGATGAAGATGGACAGCGAAGCTATCGCGCTGGCCGATATTTTCCGCTCTGCAGCTCACGGTGATAACAGCACAGGCGACGCCTTCTTTTCAGAGGGCGGTCGCGACCTCCTCGGCAGGCTTTTCCTCGCCGCAGCATTGGACAACCGCCCTATTACCGACGTCTTCCGCTGGGTTAACGACGATGAAGACCGCACACCAGTAGGTATTTTGCAGCGCTTTGACGAATGGGAATCCATGGCCGACGCACTCAACGGAACCTACAGCATTACTGAGCGCACCCGATCCGGTCTATTTTCCCAAGCAGCGCAAATGGCCGCGCCACTGGGACGACGAGCTATCAGGCAGTGGGTTACCCCAGACGAGGACAAGGACAAGTTCGAACCAGAGCAGTTTGTCCGCGCCGACCACGACACGTTGTATCTGTTGTCCAAGGAAGGCGTAGACAACGCTGCTGCTCTAACGACGGCACTAGCAGCGGCCACGATGAAAGCTGCCGAGCGCTACGGTGAAGAAAATGGTCTGCGTCTTCCAGTGCCAATGATTGCCGCGCTCGACGAGGCCGCAAACACGGTTCCATGGCCGGAGCTTCCTAAGCTGTACTCCCACTACGGCTCACGTGGAATTATCGTCATGACGATCTTGCAGTCTTATGCCCAAGGCGTAAAAGCCTGGGGCAAGGAGGGCATGGAAGCATTGTGGTCTGCAGCGTCTGTACTGCTCTACGGCGGCGGTGTCCGTGATCAGGACATGCTCAACAAACTAGAACTTCTCATTGGCGACTATGAAGAGCTGACTAAATCCGTTTCTCGATCGGCAGATGGCGGACGCTCTACCTCGATACAAGCGCGTGAGAAGAAGATTCTCAACGCCGCAGAACTAGCTGCCTTGCCCTATGGCCAAGCGCTGGCTTTTACCGGGCGAAGGCCGTTTGCGCTGTATCTAGAGCCGTTCTGGGAGCGTACCTACTGGAATGAAAAGACCCGCCAGCTGCTTCCTGCACAACAGTAACTACTACCGGAGGAATCCATGGCAGAAGAGAAAATCGATCCCAAAGACTTCCACTACAAAAGCGTCTTCGAGTTCGTCGACAAGTTCCTAGTGACGATGTACCCGACTACCGACAACCGGATGAAAAACGTCGCGTGGTCTCCTACATGGTGGAATCACCCCGAGGTCGTTGCCCGCATAGATGGACTCTGGAAGCGCTACGAGTATCTGCGTGTAAAAGAACCCGATACTGCACTAGAGACTTTCCTGCGTCTGCATGGCGATTACCACATGCGACAAATCATGAAGGACGACGGAGTCTTCGCCGATTGTAAACGTGAAGACGTTCCGTCTCGTCCGCTACCAGTTACTTCCGCAACTAAACCCGCCTCCTAAACAAAAGCGAAAGGACACCTACTATGTCTCGTACATCTGTCGATGCGTCCACAGCCCGCACTATCCGAAACCTACGCCGCGCGCTACACGCAGAACGTGTACGTCGCTTTCCTCCGCGCACAATTCAGCCAGGCCCCAACGCTATAACCCGTATGGCAGGCGGCGCACTTGCAGTAGAGGGGTGCCGCGCGCTCATAGAAGAAAATGAGCAATCCCGCACATGGGTCATTGATGATTTCAACCGCCGCGGTATGGCCGAATCTGCCGCCGCTATCGCCGATAGCTACGAGGACAACATAGCCTTCACTGACGAAGACGGCCACGATTTCCGATTCTCTGTCCGGGATGGAGAACTCTCGCGCTATAGCGTAGAACGCCTTGGAAAAGACATCTCCGCTGCAGCAGGAGACGACGACGCCCGGGAGGTCACAGCATTGTCTCCGGCAGAAGTCATTGACGATCTAGAGGCCCAAGACGCAGACCCCGAAGCTGTAGAGTCCTATGCTCTCGCCGTAGGCGATAGTGACGTCTCCCCTAGTGACCAGCTAGTTGACCAGCTTCAGGCAGAAACCAGCGAGGAACTGGAATCTCCGGGCAACGACCTTACTGACGTAGCTGAACAAGCCGATGAGCAGGTTGCCGAAATGTAGCCATACACCCGCGCACAAGGCGGTAGAAAGACCAGACGGTTCTTTCTACCGCCTTGTGTTTATTTAGAGCTCTGGGCCTTGTTCTTCTTCAAGCTCATCAGCGGGTGCTTGCTCGTCGGTGGTATCGCTGTCGCTGGTAACGCTTTGCTGTTCGCCGCCCAGGCCGAGGCTGGCGAGGAAGTCGAGACCTGCTTGCGCGCCCTCATGCAGTTCACCGGCGTCTTCGTCTTGGGAGTTATCGGTGTTATCGGCTTCTGGGGTGGTCTCGGGCGCTGGTTGCGCTTCTTCTACGGTGTTCTGGACGGTGGTGTCTTGTTCGTCATGGTGGGTGTCGTCATTGTCTGGTTCGTAGGCGGCAGCGATGGTTTCTGCGACCATGTCGCGGATTGTCTCTTGTGATGGCTCGTCTACGCCCAGGCGGCGTAGTTCGTAAGTGCGTTGTGCGGCCAGGAGGTTGACTTCATCGGCGATGTAGCCTGCATGGTCAGCGACATCGTTAGGGATTTCCTCTGCGCGCAAGCGCGTGGCGATGTCGGCGCGGTCAGCCCAGTCCATCTTCTCGCGGCGGATAGTATCGAGTCGCTGTTGAAGCTTGTGGGCGTGCTCGCTGTCGTGTTGTGCGGCAGCATTTAGGCGCTTGTCCCATTCTTCGGTGTCGTCGGCACGGTAGCAGATTTCGTCCCACAGACCTGCCTCCGGCAAGTTAGCACCAGTATCCTCAATGGCCTGCTGAGCTAAGCTGCGGCGCTGTTGCGCCTGTTCAAGACGCTTGTGCGCATGGTCTATGCGCTGTTGGTACGTGCCATAGCCTGCAGCGTTATGGTCGTAGGCCCGCTCGGCAACCGGGCGGGTGTAGTCCTCTGCCAGTAGGCGTTGGTGCTCAATGTCTGCCAGGGCAGCTTCTTCTTCACGAAGGGCGGCACTGTGGTCTGCCATGGCCTGCTCATAGGCGCGAATGCGCCCAGCATCAAGGCATATCTCTGTCTCTTATACACATCTGACGCTGCCGACGATACTCCTTGTGT
>ERZ1030962.79-NODE-79-length-12885-cov-7.369992_pt1 | contig 12885 bp, 5 predicted proteins | sample MGYA00518597_ERZ1030962 | MGnify/ENA primary metagenome ERZ1030962 (study PRJEB33718, sample SAMN03159703) | human skin metagenome | collected 2014-05-20 | study: EMG produced TPA metagenomics assembly of the PRJNA266117 data set (Human skin bacterial metagenome and... | reverse complement strand
CACAAGGAGTATCGTCGGCAGCGTCAGATGTGTATAAGAGACAGCCTTTAAAGACTCCTTGGATAAAGTGTCAATTTTCTCTTCGATGTCACAGATCTTGCTGGCAGTCTTATTATCATTACGCTTTAAGTGGTCAATATGCTCCATAATCCTGGCCTGGCTTAAGCTGATAGAATCTACCCTTGCCCTGATCATATCAACCGCCTCACCGATATTGCTGGTACCATGATTGGTCTTTATGTCCTTTTGCATTTTGGTGAGCTTAGCCACCGTGATAGCACTGTAGGCACCCACCAGGGCAACCAGCACTGGCGATAAAGCGTTAAAGACAGCTGCCAGCAAATCCATTTATTAGTCCTCTTTCTTCATCGTGTCTCTAGTGCCTGGCACACCCTCCTTCTCTGCTACGGCTGCAGTCAGGTCGTACAGAGTTCGGCTACCGCCTTGCTCCCAGCCACCTGGCTGACCAAGCTGCCGTAGGATGCGGATTTGGTTCTTCTCAATTCGGTCTAGCTGCTGTTTAAGCTCCTTGGACATGGGTTCCTCCTTGGTTGTTTGGTTGTCCTTGGTTGGGGTCGCTGCTGGAGAACCTGGTCGGTAAAACATCGCCTTAAGCTCTGTGGCAGTGCCCTTGAACGCATTGATGTCTACGGACTTGAAGCCAGCCACGTTGCCATTGCTGCCAAACTGCAGAATGTCCGGCTTACGGTCTCCTAGAGGGTAGCTCCAACCTTTATGGTTGTCACCACCGTCCGTATCATACAACACGTAAGGGATGCCACTGGCATTTCGGCCGTAGTTGGAAACCCACAAGTTGCCTAGGCCCTTCATAGAAGGCTCGCCACCTGGCATCTTTTCCCAGTACCAGGCTCCGGAGTAGATTCCGGGAACGTGGTAGCCCCGGCTTTCAAGATCCTTCTTAGCTTGCCACACGTCGTCCTTAGTGAGGAGCTTTACCCCTGACGGGGACACAGATTCTACATCAATCCACACGCCTAAGTCGCGCCTGCCAGCCATCTGCTGGTCAATCACGTCGACCTGCTGTTTGATGGTGCTGCCTTCGCTCGGTGCGCGAAGGTACCAATAGGTGCTTACAATCATGCCGTTTTTCTCTGCATCCGCCAGATGAGACCGAAACACCTTGTCCTTGTAGGTGCCGTCACACAAGCGGATGATTACAAACTCCAGGCCCTCAGCCTTAGCCAGTGCTAAGCTGAGACCGTTCTGATGTTCTGAAATATCAATACCAAACATAGCAGTACTTTCTCTTTGATGTCTTTCAGGCCACTTAGCCCCCTGCAGGGCTTTATGGGGGTCCAGGATGTTGGAACCAGCCACTCGGTTAGCATGAGCTACCCAGGACAGTTTATGGATCTCCAGGTGCAAGTGTGGGGCCACACCGCCGTTGGTGGCGCTGTTAGGGTCAATGCGCCCAATACGCTGCCCCTCACGCACCTGTTGGCCCACTTTAACCTCTGGGATAATGTGGCCATATACCGACTCCCATCCGCCTACACTGGCAGGGTGGTCAATACGGATCCACCTACCGAAGCCTTGAGCGGGTCCCGCTGCAAGCACTTTACCTGATTTTACGGCATAGATAGGAGCGCCACCTGCGCCGCCTACCACACCGTAGTCTGTTCCCCAGTGGAATGCACCCCACCGGGGTCCAAAACCACTGGTCACTACGAAGCCCTTACGGACTGGCATCGTTACCATAAGCACACCTCCTTTTAGATCTTGTCCCAGCCAAGAGGATATTCCTCTGGTGACCAGGCATTATTGTCAATGGTTGAAACATAGTTGTTGCCTTTATAGGATACCTTAGCCTCCTTGGAGTACGTGTCATGAGACCCAGTTGGATGCACGAACGGCTTGTACTCAGGAGCTGCCACACCGCCCTCCCCTTCGCCCTCCTTTCCGTCTCCCTCACTACCATCCGGCTCGGGTGTGGCAGTGCCTTCCTCCGCCGAAATTTCCTCGTCTGGCGTCTCCACCTCCTCAGTAGGCAGCTGCCTAATTAGCTCGGTTGCTTGATCAAACAGTTTTGACATGGTTAAACTCCTTATATTGTTAACTTACAGAACCGGGTACACCCTGCATATGATGTAGTCCCATCCTTCAAAGTTGTGGGAATCAGTAGAAGAGTTTCCGGTGAATGCAGGGGATCCATCAGCGTCCATGCCATTAGACTCATTAAGCTTTCCTGAGCCATCTGCCCACATCATCCTTACGAGGCTCTGTTCTTTGATTCTAACGTCAGCTTCTACATAGCCTTTCCACCCTTTTGCAACTCTTACCACGAATTTTCCGTCGGGAGCACTAGAGCCTACATGCCAACTCAGAAGCACCCATGGAGTACTGATGCTCTTAATGCCGGCATTACGGTGCATAAAGACAACTTTAGTTCGCATGTACTCAATATCCTTGATTCGAGCTTGGTTGTCCTGAATCTGCTTGTCCTGCATGCTATCAATAGTCTTTTGGCTAACCTGGTGAGGAACCAAATCCATGTCCTTGATGTAAACAGTGCCAGCTGGTCCGTTAGGGTGTGCTCCGTAGATATTTGCGATCCTAACGAACTTTGTTCCAGGGCGGAGCTTTACTACGGACTTATATGTGGTGATTGCACCATACACCTTAAAGTTAGACACAAGGTAGTTTCTGTCAGTCTGTCGAACAACACCATTGCTATCAGGGGACTCCACGTAGTCTGGGTTATTCAGACCACCAGACAGCACTGCGTGGTTATTATTATCGTCCCTGAGCTCAACAAACAGCACGCACCTTTGTGGGCTATACAAGGTGATGGTGAACTCGTACTCCATATCGTCATTGACTGCAGAGTAGTTGTCATGCACAGGGCCTCTGGTAGAAGAGAACGTATAGTACGTTTCTCCGTTATACACATAAGTACCCTCAGCACTATCAGTCCAAGCAGGCTTAGTCTTTCCTGGAGACAGTGGCAGCACACTGGTACCTATCTGAGTAAACACCTTGGCCTCAACACGGTCAGCCTTAATGGTGCCAGCTTTGATATGGTCAGAGGTGATCTGTCCAGACTTGATGTGCTTTGCCTCTACTGCACCTGCATCGATCTTGCCTGCAGTGACCGCGTTAGCTGCCAGTTTGTTTGTATCAATAGCACCGTCCTTAATGAGAACGCCACCCGTCATCTTCATCAGATGCAGGCTCCTCATAGACATGTCCTTTGTATTGGTAGCACCTTGGCCATGATTCATGTTAAGGTAAAGCTGAACTTCAACATCCTTAGGAGAAGTAAACTCTACGGTATACGGGGCCCAGCTAGTAGTCACCTTGATGTTGAACATCGGGAAATCTGTTGAAATGGCTCCCTTCTCAACCGAGTAGTTGGCATTGTTGGAAACGTCCTTAAAAAAGGCGAAAAATGAAGCCCCTGCCACATCAGCCCTAGCCTCTAAGCTTAGACGGTATTGCTCCCCTTTCTCCAGAGAAATGGTCTGTAAAACAGGGGTGTCAGATCCTGCTCCAGTTTGAGAAATAGTGTCAGCCCTTATCTTAAAGTTCTTATAAGGACCTTCCTTAATCAGCAAAGGGTTGTTTGCCGAGTTCGCAATAGACGGTAGCAGGTTAGTTGAAGAGATAACAAGAGATTCTGACACGATGCTCTTAGCTGCCAGCCCGTTAGTCCACAACTTGTCGATTGTGGCATCGTCTGCTAGCAGGTGATCTGCCTTAACTGCATCAGCCTTAAGGGCATCAGCTGTCACGGAATTGGCAGCCAGCTGTTTTGCTGTAATGGCATTAGCCTTTACCTTGTCAGTGGTGATAGCGCCATCCTCAATTAGAGTGGTGCCAGCCATCGGAGTTAAGCGGATGTCCTTAATAACTACACTACCATAAGATTCACTAGATTCAACAAAGAACCCAAGAGTAAAGTAGCCACCGGGGGCCATGTCAAGGTGGCTAAAGTTCAGTACGATACTATTGTCCTTGTAACGGTACGAGGCATCGTCTTGGTCAGAAGGGTACCGGACAAACGTACCAACCTTAGAAACGACCACAACTCCGCCATCATTCTTGTAACGAACGTACACAGAGAACTTGGAAATATCGCTATTACCTCCAAAACGAATGTGGGCGGTAAGCAGGTAATTAGTACCAGGGGTGTGCCGCATAGATGCGTCACGTTGGCCTTCTGGCTGAAGGTAAGCTCCATGTTGCTTTCCATTGGCTACCAGGGTAAGGTAACCTGGCCCGGTACCTACACCCTCAGTTGAAACGTTCCAGCTAGGGTCTTCGAAATTAGGGTCAGGAAACATGTTACCGGGGGATACCGTCAATCGAGACGCTGTAATTGTCTTAGCTGACAGTCCGTCAGCCCATAGCTTGTCAATAACTGCTTCATTCATCTTGGCAGACGTGGCCACCGACAGCTTGTTAACATCTAAGGAAGCAATGACATCAGACTCGATTTTGTTGGACTTCCAAGAGGAACCATCCCACGTCCACTGAGCAATAACGTTGCCTTTACCGTCCACGCGCCACCATACGTCGCCTGCAGTAGTGCCGTTCTTGGTCGGTGATGTGGCAGTGGAGGTGTTAATAGTGTTCTTGCCATTGGCTGATTCCAACGCCTTTACAGCTACTTGGTAGCTGGTAACCAGCGTGACATCAGTCCAGGAGAAAGTGCCAGTGGAGAACTCTACCTTATCTGAGCGGTACAAGTTGTAGCCAGATCGGTAACCTGGCTCTGTCTTTTGCCACCCTTCTGGATCCGCTGACGTTGGTTTCTTAGGGGTCTTAGTTGCAAGGCTAAAGTACGGAGTAACGGACACTAAGGAGACTCCTCGGCTACCCCTGGCACCTGTAGCACCCCTGGCACCTGTTTCACCAATCTTAGCCACACTGTATGACGTCTTGGAGGTGCCGTCAGTGTACTGCCACACCACCCGCGTCCATACGTAGTCCCCTGCCTTGGCTGCAGGTACCTCGTATAACCAGCCACCAGTAGGCTTCTCAGTGCCACTGCTGCCTACTTGGTACGTAACAGTGGTACTGGCAACACCTGTGCCGTCTTTACCAGCCGAACCAACTTTACCGTCCTTACCGGACTTACCGTCAGCTCCTTGCGGACCGGTAACTGGATACGGCTCCTTAATTGTCACATCACCGTTACCGAATATATGCTTTTCACGTCGCCAAAGGTAGTCCCCTGCGCTTACTGCAGGCTGGTCAGCAACCCATGCTCCGGTAGGGGCCTTAGTGTAAGAGCTGCCAGCTTGGTACTCGTAGGTAATCTCTACAACGTTCTTGTCCCCGACAGCTACAGCCTTGTTCCAAGCCTGCTGAGCCTTTTCACTCAGCTTCGATAAGGATCCTTCCTTGCCATAAAGCTTGTCGTTGAGCTGGTTTAGGCTTTTCTGAGCATCAGCAGCAGCTTGAGCCAGCTTACCTGAAGGATCATTGATGTCGAACAGTGCCTGCTCAACATCTTCCTTAGCTTTCTGCAGCTCAGCACGCAGCCCCTCATCATCAGAGGTACCGATCTCGAATTTAAGGTTATCGAGCTTTTCTGTAAGCGTTTCTAGATTTTTTGTAGCCTGCTTCTCAGCCTCTGCAAGACGGTCCTTGCTAGCCTTAAGATCCTCCTCTAGCTTGACAGAAAAATCGTCCTTGATAGTAACAGATGCCGTATCACTGTAAGGGCTGTACACGTCAACACGGTCTACAGCGCGCATGCGGTAACGGTAGGTAGACCCCACGTCCTCTGGCTTAAACGGAAGAATAAGGGTGGTCTCACCGTGGACAATAGACCCCACAATATGCCAGTCATTAACCGTGTCGGGGGACTGCTCCACAATTACTTTCTCGGTACGAGCTGGAGCCTTCACTGCCACACCGCCTTGCAGTAAGTTGCCGCTCCAACGCACCTGTACGATAGACGCATCAGCCGTGGCAGTAATTCCATAAGGCGCTGGCAGTGGCTCATCAGGGGTCTCAGTGTGGATTTTGGTAGGCACCGACCAATAGCCCGAGACACCCTCAACCAAGGCGCGCACTTTAACCTCAGTAGGGGTGTTAACCATCAAGCCCTCGAAGGTGGCAGTGTTGTCCTCTGTAGAGATCAACTCACCTGTGGACAGCAGCACCTCGTAGGAGTCAATAGCCATGTTCTTACCGGACTGGCTGGTTGAAACTTTAGGCCATGTGACGGTAATAGTGCTTAAAGGTGTTTCTCCGTCCCAGTAGCCAGTTGAGCTAGCAGCAACCTCTACCGGAGTAGCTGGCATGCGCTCAGGCGGCATCTCCTTAGTGGAAATTCTGCCAGGGGCGTTACCATTGCTCGGGTCTGCCACACGTGCTAACGATACCAGCTCGGTTCCCAGGCCAATCTGGGATTTATCTAGGTTAATCCAGTCAATGTCTAAGCTAACTACTTTGGAGCGCACACTGCTAGGGTAGTCCTTGTCCATAATAAACACGGTATCAAACACGTCAAAGCGCTCAATCTCGTGCTGCCTGCCAGACAAGCCAGACAGTTCAAACTCGTAGGAGATGACAGGCTTAGCCCGCATAAACAGGTAGGCTTCCATAAGGCGCTTCATCTCAGCGGCCTTAATACCCTCCTTAAAGTCGTAGTAAGCTATACGAAGCTCCTTACTGTAGGAGTAATCCTCCAAGTAAGGCTTACCACCGTTAACCTTAGAGATTGTCACACCATCAGGCGACTGACCATAGATACGGGTGATGAGCCCTGTGGTATCAATACGACGGGTGGACTTAGTAACGTGCTTGTCGTAAGTAAACGTGGTACCACGGTCACGGCCGGGGTTGCTGAGCAGAAGCACTTTCTTGGCATGCTCGTCGAACACCGGCTGCAAGCCATACGTAGAGCCAATCTGGTTAATCCCGCTAAGTGCCGTGCCCTCGGAAAGCTTCCATGTGGCCTTATCCGATGCGTCTACCCTGCCAACTGTCCAAGCCGTGTCACGAAGAACATACTCCAGGCACTCCCTAATAGAGGCCCGGCTAAACTCTACTGTAGCCAGCTTGCCGCTATACAGCAGCTCGTACCAGGAGCGCTCTGCATACACCTCAATACGGGAATCACCGCTACGGGTGTTGCCAGTAAAGTCCAGAGAGCGGATACGGTACACCCTGTTACGGAACGTGATGTCCATCTCTGGGAACAGCTCGGCAGCTTTAGGGTCATTGAGATCAAGAGTCATCTCTAAGGTGGACTCGTTCTTCTCAGTGTCCTTGGTACGCATACCGATTAGGCTATTGTTAAGCATGACGCCGCCATCTGCGGTGTGTGCGATAACCGGGCTAAGTTCGTAAGGTGGCACGGCTGATTTGTCCGGAGTGACCATTATATCCTCTTTCCGTTAATGGTAACGCTGCAGGTGCTTAGGGCACCTGTAGTGCTTACTGTGGCAACGTTGTTTCCTAAGCCAGATTCAATATCCTGGTAGACGGTAAACATGTCCGCTTTATTACGATTTTTAACTCCTCCAGCTGCAGTGTAAAATTCCTGGTTGGCAAAATCCAATACAAGCTCGTCACCGGAGTATACTGGACCTTCAACTGTAGCGCGCTGAGCCGTGTCATGATTAGAATCACGTAGCGTAACGGTAACCGTTTCACGAGCTGCAACCGTACCTGTAAACGTAAACACCGGAGCAGACGGTACGTTGCCTTGCTGTCGGGTAAATGTAAACGTCTTGGTCTGACTTGTTCCGTTATTAGTGTAGGTCTCTGCCACATCTGGCTTGTACCCGTGGGGGTCTGGTGCCAGCAGCTCTAAGCGCGCTGTAAGCACGGCCTTGCCTTTACCGCCTACAGCCTGTGGCCATAGCTCAGCATCCCGCTGCCACTCCAATGACTTGTCCTGGATTACCTGGTACTGCCAGCCTTGCAGTGGGTTAAACTCCAGAGTCTGCAGTCCAGATGCAGGGTACAGTGCCCCTGTAACCTTGCTGGCTAAATCCAGGGCCTTTTGCACGCTGTCCTGCTCAATGACCAAGTTAAACAGGAACCTAGCAGGGTTAATCCCCACGTACGATAGCCTACCTCCCCAACCAACTGGTAGGTTAAGCGTGTCCACGTCGGGATTGGAGCCAGGTAGCTCTACCAAGATAGCTTGCAGGCCATCTATCTTATCTGTGTCTAGCTTATTGCCTAGTTTCAAACTCATGACAGAACTCCTTGTGCTCGTAGCTCTCGGTTGATGTCTCGGCTAAGCTGGTTGCTCAGCTCTCGGATGTCCTGGTCGTTACGGACTTCCATGCGGCTAACAGTTACCAGGGGGCCGGAGAACGTGACTCCACCTGAACCCTTTTGAGAGCCCACCGGGTAGTTGGGGTTAACCGGCTGGCTGTAAGCCGTTCCTGTGGAGAGCTGGCTACCGACTTGGGAGTAAGAGGTGCCTATTGCCACACCGCCTGCGAGGTCGAGGTCCATTCCTCGGAAAGTGCCCTCAATCTCGCGAGCAGTGCTAGCCATCTCATCCACCATACCGCTGCCAGCGCCCCGCGCCGCGTCAGTCAGGTTCCTGCTAAGCTCTCCAGCACCCTGCTCCAGTGTGGCCTTGTCGTTAAAGCCAACCATCAGGCCCTCTGCCAGGTACACGCCAACTTCATCCCGCATCAGGCGTGAAGGGGAGTGGATCCCGAAAGCTGACTTAGCCGTGTTCACCACGCCTGCTGCCATATCTGCCCAGGCCCCACTATTGGCCATGCTGTTCAGGGAATCCATGCCTGTTCTCAGACCAGAGGCGATGTTCTCCCCTACGTCGGATAGCCCGTCAGAAGCACTTTTGGCAAAACTGGAGATGCCAGCAGTTACATTTTTAATCGTTGACCCAATATGAGGTATCTGGTGGAAGAATCCACGGACATGCGAAGCCGCATTTCTAAAAAAGTTTCCTATACCAGCAGCAGCCGTTCCAAGGGCTGGACCGATTAGAGGGATCTTGGACAAGAACTTAGGGAAGCCGCTGAGCGCCTCTCCTGCCTTGGCTCCTGCGGAGTTGACCATGTTAGTCACCTTGCCGGTTATGTCGCCTAAGCTGCCACCAAACTGGTTAACTGCTCCCTGCAGGGTACCCATCATTTTAGCGCCTATAGATTGGGCATAGTCAACCATAGGAGCCAAGTGTTGCTGAACTTGCAGGGTGACCTGACTAAGGGCGTCATCCACCATGTAACGGGCGCTGTTAAGCCCGTCTGCTAGGTTGGAATTAAACGCAGCACCAGCGGCACTGAACGTACCGGCTACTGCAGGCGTACCACTAGCCACGTTATCGCCAATAGTGGTCATCATCCCGGATGAATTGCTGTCCATATCGCCGTTAAGGATACCAAACAGACGATCAAGCTCGTTGATCATGCCAGTAAACTCGTCTACGACGCCTTTAACAGCCTCAGGGTTCTTCCAGGAGTCAAGGCCCTCCTCAATTGTCTGGCGGGCACCTTCCATGCCGTCCTTTAGGGCTGGCTGCAAGTCACTAAACATGGCATACACAGAGTTCGTCACCGTGTAGGAGTTGCCGTTAATACCGTCTGCCACACCGAGCATAAGGTTGCGACCAATGGCGTCCCTAAACACCTTGGATGGGGAAGCAATACCAAACTGCTTCTTAGTATCCTTAATCAGCTGGCGAGACCATGAGTGGATTTTGTGCTGCAGTCCACTTGTAGAACGGTTAATGCCTGACCAGATTCCGTTGACCATCTCCTGCCCCATCTTAACAGAAGAACGGTACTGCTCACCAAGCTTGGCGGACTGGTTAACTACACTCTTAGCAAGGTTGTCTCCAATGTAGTTGCTGAGCTCTGCATAGCCCCAATCACCGCCGTCAAAAGCGGTCTTAATCTCCTTAGCAACCTCGTTATAGGACTCTACTGCATCCAGCAGGTTCTGTGCGTTGTCAGATCCTACAATGCCAGCAAGCTCCTCAAAACCGAAGTCTATGTCACCAAACATTCCAACTACAGACTCCACAGAACGGGTAAAGTCTCGTGTGGCCTTGTTGAACGTCTTAATCATGTCCTTGCTGACTGAAACAGCCTTGCGGTAATACCCACCAAGCTCAGCAGACAGGTTAACTATCTTGAGGGCTGCATCGTCTCCAACGTAGCTGGCAAGCTCTCCGTAACCCCAATCACCACCGTTAAAAGCGTACTTGATTTCATCCCGAACAACGCCTAAGGACTCCGCTGCATTAAGGATCTTCCTAGCTGTTCCTTCATCAAACAAGGCAGACATGTTATTGGAGTCCCAGGTGTCGCCAGAACCAGTCCAGGTAAAGGCATCCTGAAGTTCGTTAAAGGCTCCTACCAGAGTATTCTTCTCTCTGCGGATGTTAGAGCTTACACCCTTAAGACCCTTGTTAACGCGGTTCCCCACTCCCCTGAACATACTATCCAGGGCCTTGAGGGGCTGGTCAGTTGCTTGAGTAATACCTACTGCCACACCCGCCATAAGTTGTTTACCGATCTCATCACGGAACACCTTGGACGGGGAAGCAATCTTAAACATGCTCTTGGCATGGTTAATAACGCCCTTAGCCCATCCAGCAATCTGGTTCTTAAGCCAGCTGCCTGCATTAGCGATACCCTGCCAGATACCACGGACTAGGTCAGCACCAGCAGAGACCATAGCCTCCACGCCGTTACGGATAGCCCCTGATACGGTACTGAGCAGGTTACCGATAGCACCTGTTACAGCACCAAAGGCACTACGCATGCCGTTAGCAAGGTTGCTGATTAGTCCGGTACCGTGGGAGAGCATGGTTCCAAAGAACCCAACCAAGTTAGAGCCAATGTTAGACAGCAAGTTGCCAACAGCTCCCGTAACGGTTCCGAACACGCTGGACATTCCGTTACGCAGGTTGTTGATAAGACCGGAACCGCGCTCTTGCATGGATCCAAAGAAGTTGGTAATGCCTCCAATAATGGTGCTACCCAAGTTGGAGATAAAGCCTACAATGGAGCTGATAGCAGAACCAAACCCATTGGAGATGTTGTGCATAAGCTCAGCACCTTTAGCAATCAAGTTTGCTGAGAATGACGTAATGCCAGTAACAATGTAATCCCAGATACCGGAAGCAAACTCCCCGATAGCAGAGATAGCAGAGCCAAAACCATCGGATATTGAGGTACCAAGCTGCCTACCTTGTTCCGTGAATTCTTCCCACTTATCGGAGAAGAAGCCCTTGATCCCATCAATCACAGGGCTAAGCCATTCACCTATTTTAGAACCCAGCTCTCCAAGCACGCTAAACACAGACGTCAGGACATCAAGAAAGGCGTCACGCCATACAGTGCCAATCTCGTAAAGGGCATCTACAATACCCATGAAAAGCTCAGGAAGATGTCCGAGTAGAACTGGAATGGCCTGAACAATGCCTTGAGCTAGAGCCAGGATCAACTTAACGCCAGCTTCAAGAAGCAGAGGAGCGTTCTCTATCAAGGCTTCAACCATCGTTAAGATACCGTCTACTAGAACAGGTATCAAGGTTGGCAGTTGCTCAGATAGACCATTTGCTAGGGAAGTCACGAGCATGACAGCCCCCTCAATCAACTGAGGGGCCACCTCTGCAATTGTGTTGACTAGGTCACCAATCAAAGGAGCAACAGATGTGGCAAGCTGTGGAGCTGCAGAAGCAACGCCCTCCAGCAGGCCCTTGATTAGGGACACACCTGCCTGCAGCATAGGAGGTACAGCCTGCATGATGGTGTCGGTCAACCCAGACATCAGATCGCCAATTTGAGGACCCAGCTTGCTCATATTGGATCCAATGTTCTCAATAACAGGCGTTATGTTGTTGACGACGTTTTTAGCGTTGTCTAGGACGTTGCCTGCCAGCTGTGCCACATCCGCATCTCCACGGCCTAGGCCCACCAGCAGGTTGTCAAATGCAGCTTTGGTAGATCCTATTGATCCAGAGATTGTCTCGCTGGCTTCCTTAGCCGTGGTGCCCATAACGCCCATGTCATCTTGGACGGTGTGGATGGCTTCGATAATCTTGTCAAAGCTGACTTCATTAACGTTATCAGCAGTGACCTCCATAGTGTCTCCAAGGACACCGGAGTCGTTAATCAAGCGGGCCATCTCAGCCTGCGTACCACCATAACCCAGCTTTAGGTTATCAAGCATGGTGTAGTTCTGCTTGGCAAATCCTTGGTATGCGTTCTGGATGTCTGTGATATTAGAACCAAACTTGTTGGCATTGTCAGACATGTCGACCATAGCGGTGTTAGCTAGGTCAGCAGCTGCCTCAGTGTCTCCTCCGAGACCCTGCAAGAGCGCGGCTGAGAAGGACGTAACCTGGCTCATGTAGTCATTCGCGCTCATTCCAGCAGTTTGGTAGGCTTGCTCAGCATAAGCCTGCATCTTGCCAGCGGAGTCCTTAAACATGGTCTCCAAGCCGCCAATGTTCTGCTCATACTCAGCAAACCCACCAACAACAGCGGTACCCAGGGCACCGGCGCTAGCTACGGCGGCTGTTCCCAGACCTGCCAAGCCAACTGCCAGCCCCTTGAGCTTGCCAACTGCTCCAGAAGCCCCGGACCCGATACCAGACAGACCCCGCTCTACCGAGTCAGCACCGTCGAGGGATAACTTGATTCGTACGTCGTTGTCTGCCATTGTAGTATCCTATTCTGAAGTCTCTTCTGAGTATGGGATATGTTCACCAGGACCTTGCGACAGCCAGTAAACGCCCATACCGGGGTCAGAGCCGTTACCTTTATGGTAACTTTCTATGGAAGACTTGTTTTGGCGTCTCCACATCTCCTGACCCTCCGAAATAGCTCTCTGGCTTGGGCATTCAAAGGAGAATGCCACATCTGTCTCTTATACACATCTCCGAGCCCACGAGACTCCTGAGCATCT
>ERZ1030962.74-NODE-74-length-13489-cov-22.314724_pt1 | contig 13489 bp, 4 predicted proteins | sample MGYA00518597_ERZ1030962 | MGnify/ENA primary metagenome ERZ1030962 (study PRJEB33718, sample SAMN03159703) | human skin metagenome | collected 2014-05-20 | study: EMG produced TPA metagenomics assembly of the PRJNA266117 data set (Human skin bacterial metagenome and... | reverse complement strand
TAACAACACGAGTCGAACCCTCAGCAAACTTAGCCTCAGTCTTAATAGACGGCTCTTGTCCAGATGGGTTCGAGCCACTTCCACCATCGTCAGGCAATCCGGGCTGATCAACTGGGACTACTCGCTGACCAAAACCTTTACGAATATTCCAATTGCCGTCCGGACCGACAATGGTAATAAAAGCATCAGCCGGCTGACTCTCAATAGTCACCGACGGGTCAGCTTCAAACATTGTATCAATATCGCCTTTTTGACCAGTGTCACTTACGATCCGCAGACCCGTGAGAGAAGCGAACTCTTCCTCACTGCCCGTAAAAGCCTTGAAGCGGTCGGGGTCGGCAGCACTGCCCCCCCGAATCACCCTAACAGCCTCTGTACGACCAGAACCGTCCGAGATTAAGGCAGCCAAGTAAACACTGTAGTTCGCGGTAAGTTTCTTATCCCCTGCCTTAGTAGCATCACGAAGCTTCATCGCCAAACCAATCGCAGCATCTTGATACTTCGGATCGTCAAAGCGAAGAGCACCGGCCGTCGACTTGTGATAGCTCCGATTTACAGCAACCGGGTCCTGGGTTGTGAAATCAATACACCACCCCCAACCAACATCATTGCCGGTTTGCTTAGATTTAGGTTGCCCCTCCGGTACACCAGCCCACACGAGTGGACCCCACGTTGTATCACGCCCCTCTTTCACATGATAGGGGCTAAGTGTCTCATTCGGCACGAAGTCGGTAGGCTCAGCAGCCTCCGCCTTGCCACCCGGAACGGTGACCATGGCCGCGATTACCGCAATTGCAGCAAGCACTGCGGTAAAGACCATCCACCCCTCTCGGGATATGTTTCTTAATTTACTCATTCTTTCCTCTTCGAGCGGTACAAATACTTACATTCGTTTTCCTGCACGGCGAGTGTTTTCGCTGAACAGAACCTGAAATTGAGACTTGAACACACTGCGGTTAATCAGGGTTTTGAACCCGAATCTGGATTAACTCTTATTGTGCTCTCAGAATATTATCACGGGAAAATTTAAGGCGCCAGTCAGAAAGTTTTAGAAAACTGCAGGTTATGCAGGATTTCTAATTTCATACCCACAGGTAGATACGTTTATTTCCACGGGCAACCTCGTGTTAAATACATATGTTCGACGAACCCTAGGCTTTTCTTAAGGTCGGACACCACGCCAATGACTTAATCAATACTAAGATTAGTTTTAACAAGATCCACGTAAACGCTTCTATACGCTGCGCTTTATCTAATTTCATGCAAATTTTAGAGAGGGGGATTGCAAGCAATTTCTTCGCGCTACTCCAATATCTTCCATAGAAAGTTGGTGTTACAGGTGTGACTGGAGAGTATTAAATAGGGGTACACACACGTTCGACACACTGGAAGTACAGTAATCCTTAACCCTATTGCCACTCATCTCCAAGAAGGGATGTGTGAGCGAAAACTCTGCCTAAGGTCGTCACAATCACACTTAGGAACCCCGAACAGGGGGTGAGGGAGAATTGGGCAAAGAAAAATCCGCACGGGCGCCGGCAAGCGGATGCTTTACCGAGGCCGCAGTGCGGATCCTGGAATGAACTAGGCCTTAAAGAACGGCAGTAACCCGGTAGCCCTTTTCCTGCAGGAGCTGGGAAACCGCCTCAAAAGTATCGCCATCCTTGTCCGGGTTGTAGGTCTCCGGGTTCAGGGCAATATGGGCGGTGTCGCCTTCGTAACGGACGCTGATGAAGTCGTAGCCGGCTTCGGCATGGGCGGCGTCGATAAGCGCCTGCACCTCGTCGTTGTTGCCCTGCCCAGCAACGGCAACCTGCTCCTGCTCAGGAGCCGGCGCAGCCTCCTGCGCCGGGGTGCCCAGGCCAAAGAAGCCCATAATCGTGGCAAGCAGGCCGCTCACAAGCTTGATAATCATTGAAGTAACTCCCTGTGTAGTAATACGCGGGAATAGGGCCCGCGAAAGCTGAAAACTCTCTGCACTTAAAGCAATCTTAACTCTAGCTTAGTATCTAGTTACGTTCAACAGGGAAAGCCTTAATTCACCAAGTCATGAGCTTGTGGGCGGTTAAGGGACGCTGAAACGCTGCAACGCCCGTGCTCCGTCTCAATGACGGGACACGGGCGCTTTCGCTTGGTGAGGGCTAGCTCCCCTAGGGGGACGGGGAGCTAGTTAGGGAATAGGGACCTTGGCTGCCTACTTGGAGGAGCTGGAAGAACCGCCGTTCGGGGAGCAGGCATTAGCCACCAGACCCAGGGCCAGCGCACCAGCAGCAGCCAGTGCAATGCCACCGCCGACGCGGCCAGCCTCAGACTTCTGAAGCATCAGGTTAATCTGGTTAGCCTGGCGAGCCAGCGGGCCATTATAAATGCCCAGCTGCTTCTGCAGCGCAGTATTCTGCGCACCCAGCTGACGGTTGATGCCATCAATCTGTGCAGAAACCTGCTTCACCAGCGGGGAGAAGCCTGGGATATTCATCTGGGAAGCCAGACCAATCGGCAGCAGGAACAGCAGCGGGATACCTACACCAGCGGCAGCCGGTGCACAGCGCTTCCAATCAACATTGGAAGAACCAGAAGACAGACCCGGCAGAGCGGAACCACCCGGTACGGTCGGAGCGTCCTGGCCAGCGACGGTCACGGTTTCCTCGTTGCCATCTTGGTCCTTGACGGTAACCTTGTCGCCTTCCTTCAGGTCGACGCCCGGAGTTACAGACCACTTACCATCCTTATCGGCGGTAACGGTCTTGGTGGTGTCCTTGCCATCCTTATCCGTCACAGTGACGGAGACTTCGGTGCCCGGCTTAGCGGTACCGGAGATCTTCTTGTCGCCTTCGGTGACCTTGTCGATGGAAGGCTTGGTAGCGGTAGCACCATCATCAGTCTTAGAACCAACAGTGGTGGTCTCCTTATTGCCATCCTGGTCAGTGACAACAACCTTGTCACCCTCCTTGACCGGCTCCTCCGGAGACACAGTCCACTTACCATCATCACCAGCAGAATCCTTGGACTCGGACTTCTTATTACCGTCCTTATCCTCAACAGTGACAGTTACATCCGTGCCAGGCTTAGCTTCACCAGAGATGTCCTTGTCATCCTCGTTGACCGGGTCGACAGAAGGCTTGGTGGCGGTAGCACCATCATCAGCCTTAGAACCAACAGTGGTGGTCTCCTTATTGCCATCCTGGTCAGTGACAACAACCTTGTCACCCTCCTTGACCGGCTCCTCCGGAGACACAGTCCACTTACCATCATCACCAGCAGAATCCTTGGACTCAGACTTCTTATTACCGTCCTTGTCCTCAACAGTGACAGTCACATCCGTGCCAGGCTGAGCCTCACCGGAGATGTCCTTGTCACCCTCGTTGACTGGGTCGACAGAAGGCTTGGTGGTCTCTTCACCGTTGTCCTTGCCCGGGGTCTCGTCCTTCTCGAGCGGGTTGGTGCCGGCCTTGACTTCGTCGCCGTCATTAACGCCGTCGCCATCGGTATCCGCTTCATTCGGGTTGGTACCAATCTCAACCTCGGTGCGGTCAGTCAGACCGTCATTGTCAGAGTCAGCCTCAGTCGGATCCGTCGGCTCATTGCCATACTTACCGTTCTCAGAACCATCCAACTCCTGCTTATCGGTCAGACCGTCGCCATCGGAATCAGCCTTGAGCGGATCAGTACCCTTCTCCTTCTCTTCACCATCGGTCAGGCCATCGCCATCAGAATCGGTGTTCTTCGGATCAGTACCAGCCTTGACTTCGTCGCCATCATTGACGCCGTCACCATCGGTATCCGCCTCATTCGGGTCAGTACCGTGCTCCTTCTCCTCACCGTCGCTCAAGCCATCGCCATCGGAGTCAGCCTTATTCGGATCAGTACCGTCCTCAGCCTCCTGGTCATCGGAGACACCATCACCATCAGAGTCCTTTGCAGTGTCATCCGGGGTCTCGTTAGCAACGGTCGGGTTGGTGCCGGCCTTGACTTCGTCGCCGTCATTGACGCCGTCGCCATCGGTATCAGCCTCATTCGGGTTGGTACCAATCTCAACCTCGGTACGGTCAGTCAGACCATCCTTATCGGAGTCAGCCTCAGTCGGATCCGTCGGCTCATTGCCATACTTACCGTTCTCAGAACCATCCAACTCCTGCTTATCGGTCAGACCGTCGCCATCGGAATCAGCCTTGAGCGGATCAGTACCCTTCTCCTTCTCTTCACCATCGGTCAGGCCATCGCCATCAGAATCGGTGTTCTTCGGATCAGTGCCATTCTTGACCTCGTCACCATCATTGACGCCGTCACCATCGGTATCCGCCTTATTCGGGTCGGTACCGTGCTCCTTCTCCTGGCCGTCGCTCAAGCCATCGCCATCGGAGTCAGCCTTGTTCGGGTCGGTGCCGTCCTCGGCCTCCTGTTTATCGGAGACACCATCACCATCAGAGTCCTTTGCAGAGTCATCAGATGGGTCAGTTGGATCGGTCGGGTCGGTTGGGGTGCCACCGGTGTTCTCGGAATTGTTGTCGTCCTTGCCCTTTTCGTGGCCGTCAACTGGAACCTCAGCCTTTACCGGTTCATCCAAAGATGGATCCTCAACGGTCACGGTAATTGGACCATCGACACCTTCGCCCGGAGTCACAAGAATCTCACCGGTCTCCGGGTCAATCTTGGCCGGTACGCCCTTGCCGTCTTCGTCCTTGGCGGTCACCGTGGTCTTACCAGTCGGGTTCTCCACCTTTACACCGGTCGACTGCTCGTCGTCCGTCGGGTTAACGGTGTTTGGCTTGTCAGCTCCCTCGACGGCAACCTTAGGTTGCTCGGGAGCAGGCTCGTCCTTGCCGTTCGGGTTGGTACCAGCCTTGACCTCGTCGCCATCGTTTGTACCGTCACCGTCGGTATCAGCCACGTTCGGGTCGGTACCGATCTCAATCTCGGAGCGGTCGGTCAGACCATCGCCATCGGAGTCAGCCTTCTTCGGATCCGTCGGCTCGTTGCCGTGTTCAGTGTTCTTCGAACCGTCCAGCTCTTCCTTGTCGGTGAGGCCATCACCATCGGTATCAGCCTTGGTCGGATCGGTGCCCTTCTCCTTTTCCTCGGCGTCGCTCAGGCCATCACCATCGGAATCGGTCTTAGTCGGATCGGAGCCAAGTTCCTTTTCTTCGCCGTCACTGAGGCCATCACCGTCAGTATCAGCCTTGAGGGGATCAGTGCCATCGGTGACCTCCTGGCCGTCCTCGACACCATCGCCGTCGGAATCAGCCTTGGTCGGATCGGTACCAAGTTCCTTCTCCTCACCGTCGCTCAGGCCGTCACCGTCGGAGTCGGCCTTGTTCGGATCAGTACCGTCGGCTTTCTCTTGCTCGTCGGTAACGCCATCACCATCGGAATCCTTGGCAGGCTCCTCAGGTGCCTCGTCCTTCGCGTTCGGGTTGGTGCCGGCCTTGACCTCGTCACCATCGTTGACGCCGTCGCCATCGGTATCAGCCTTATTCGGGTCGGTGCCAAGCTCGGTCTCCGTGCGGTCAGTCAGACCGTCGCCATCGGAGTCAGCCTTCTTCGGATCCGTCGGCTCGTTGTTGTACTTGCCGTTCTCGGAACCGTCCAGCTCCTGCTTGTCGGAGAGGCCATCACCATCAGTATCGGCCTTGAGAGGATCAGTACCCTTCTCCTTCTCCTCGCCATCATTCAGGCCATCATCATCGGAATCAGACTTCAGCGGATCGGTGCCGTCAGCGATTTCGTCGCCATCGTTGACACCGTCTCCGTCGGAATCAGCCTTGTTCGGATCGGTACCGCGCTGCTTCTCCTCGCCATCATTCAGGCCATCACCGTCGGAATCGGCCTTGTTCGGATCGGTGCCGTCAGCGGCCTCCTGCTCATCGGTGACGCCATCACCATCGGAATCCTTGGCAGGCTCCTCAGGTGCCTCGTCCTTCACCGTCGGGTTGGTGCCGGCCTTGACCTCGTCACCATCGTTGACGCCGTCACCGTCAGTATCGGCCTTATTCGGATCGGTACCAATCTCAATCTCGGTACGGTCAGTCAGACCGTCGCCATCGGAGTCAGCCTTAGTCGGGTCCGTCGGCTTGTTGTCGTACTTATTGTTCTTAGAACCGTCGAGCTCTTCCTTATCGCTCAGGCCGTCGCCATCGGTATCGGCCTTGAGAGGATCGGTGCCGAGTTTCTTCTCCTCACCGTCGTTGAGGCCATCGCCGTCGGAGTCAGCCTTATTCGGGTCAGTGCCGTCAGCTGCTTCCTGCTCGTCGGTTACACCGTCGCCATCAGAGTCCTTGGCAGGCTTATCAGGAGTGTCAGCCTTCAGCGGGTCAGTTCCGTTCTTGACCTCGTCGCCATCGTTAACGCCATCGCCATCGGTGTCGGCCTTCTTCGGGTCGGTACCCTTTTCAGCCTCTTCCTTGTCAGTCAAACCGTCATTGTCGGAGTCAGCGGTTGCATCCTTAACGACGAGAGGGAAGGTCTGGGTACCAGTGCTGTCGCCGTCGGTCACCTTAACGGTGACGTTGTATACAGCATTTCCGTCCTCAGTTACGAGGTCAGCGGCACCCTTGTCGTACTTCGGCGTACCGGTGATTTCGCCGGTACTCGGGTCGATGCTGATACCTTCGGGAGCATTCTGCAGCTCATAAGTGGGGTTGCTCAGATCGGCGCCGTCGGCAGTCTTAGCCTGAACCTTGATCGGGGTGATGTCCTCATCACTCCAAGATTCCTGGCCCTTAATCTTGTCGACTACCAGGTCCTTCGGAGCTGGCTTCTCGTCGCCAGCTGGTACCTGAACCACGATGGTGTCGGTGTATTCCTTGCCATTAATGGTCGCGGTGACCGGCAGCTCGAAGGCCTTAGCTGGAGCACCAGGCTCTTGCTTTGGCACAGAAATGGAAGCAACACCCTTGTCATCGAAGGTGACCTCGGTGCCCTTAGGGGCATTGGAGGTATCGGCCTTAAACTCGGCGTCGGCAGGCAGCGTGTCCACAGCCTCGCCGTTCAGGGTGAGCGTCGGGGCAACCTTGGCGGTGGCGTTGTCACCATCGACGACAAGGTTCTCCAGCGCGGGGTAATCGACGCCGTAATTCTCCTCAGCATCCGGGGTCTCCGGATCGGTCGGGGTCGCGTCAGCCTTGGCTACGGTAGTGGTGGCTGGCTCGGACGGATTCTTGCCATCTTCGGTAGCAACGGCGGAAATTTCGTCGCCCTCGGCAAGCTCTTCATCGGCTGGAATATCAGCGGTGAAGGTGCCTGGGTTGTCTGGGTCCTCGGTAGCGGTAACTTCCGTGCCGGAGGGCAGGGCTACCTTAACTTCGCTACCCTCCGGGGCCTTAACCGTAACCTTCTTGTCATCGGCCTTTACCGTGTCAATGGTCGGAGCAGCGGTGGGTTCTGGAGCCTGATCGGTGACCTCGAATTCGCCGCCCTTGGTGCGCTCACCATTAGGAGATTCAGCAACCAGGGTGTACTTCGTGCCGTTTTCCAGCTCAAGCTTACCGGACTGGAAGTCGCCCTTTTCGATTGCTGCGACGTCGTCAAGCGATGCAACGTCGATAGCGTCAGCAGCCTCATAGTTAAGGTTGCCGTCTTCGTCTTCCTTCAGCTTGTTAGTCGGCACAGCGACAATCTTGACCGGCGCTGCTTCCGCATTCGTGACATCAAGAAGCGGGATGTCCTTGCCCTGCGAGTCTTTGTCCTGTTCGCGCTTGATAGTGCCGGAGAAAGACTCTGCATCGGGGCTCACCGTACTTGCTGCCGGCTTTGGGGCAGCGGGCTTGAAGGACTTGGGATCAAGCGGATCCGTCTTGTCGGTCAGGATCTCCACATCATCGCGTACGCCGTCGCCATCGGTATCGGCTTTCGACGAGTCGGTACCAAGTTCACGTTCGTAGTCGTTAGTGAGCCCATCCCCATCGGAATCCGCAATGTTGAGGTAGTCGGACTTGAGCGTGTTCTTCAGCCGGGTAGGCTCAGCACCGCCGTCTTGCTTGTCGTCGTTCGGCGCAAGCTTAGGCCACTTGTCCGTAAAGTCCACCGAAATCCAGGACGTGGTGTCGATGCGCTTGCCGTACGGGGAATTGGCGAGGTTTTCAGCCCCCTCCTCAAGCTGGTACTCGATGGTAAAGCTGCCGGTGGCGTTAGCTGCGATTCCCACGATGCTGTCCATATTGACCCACACTTGGTCCTTGGTTTTCCCGTCAATGCCGGGCTCGTGGGGTTTATAGGACAGTTCGGGGCGAGTTGCGGTAGTCGCGAACCCTGTCTCCTTGTCGAAGTCCATCTTCCACTTCTTCGCACCCTTAACTGGATTGCCTTCCATATCAGACTTGTAGACCGTGACGTCGGTGATGTGCTTCGCTACATCAGGGCTGATGTACTCGTTAAGAATCCAGTTCCAGTAGCTGTTGCCACCAAAGTTCCTACCTGCCATCGTGGCGGTGGTAGTGGACTTGATGGAGCCCTTCTCTTGGTCATACTTCAGCTGCTTGGAGATACCGTTGTGGTACACATCCTTGCCGGTGCCCTCGAAGGTGTTTGAAGGAACTCCGTCTACTTGTGCAAGCTGATTCTTGCCAACGATGTTGACATGCTGAACAGAGTTATTGAAGATTCGACCATCCTTGCGAACCCAGTAGTAGTCAACCTGCGAACCCTCTGCCGGAAGGCCAAGATCCTCAATCTTCTTGCCATCCTTCAAGAAGATCTGAATATAGGACGCATACGGAACCCACCCGGCACCGGGGAAGTTTTTAGTGTCCTTGAACTTCAGTCCCCACTCAGAGCCCTTCGGATCACGCTTGGTAAATGAACCCTGATGGTCACCATTCACACCCACCAGCTCAATGCGGGCGATCTGGGAGTAGAGGGCCTCATCACGGAATCGGATGTACTGGCCGTTCGCATCCGTATCCCCCTCCGGAGCCTTACCGGCATTCCAAACCGCGTCCCTCAGATGCGGAACCTTGAATACGTACTGCGGGTTGTTTTGCTGTGCATCCACAAACTCCGGCACAAGGCCGGCATAGAGAAGGCCGTCCTTCTCACCGTTGTCATTGATTCGCCCGGAAGCCGCCGGAACATAGTTGCCATTGGCGTCGGTGACATCAGCCGCAGCGGCTACTGCCGCATGCTGCGGCGCAACAACGGGGTGAACAAACGGGGCCACAAGAGCCACAGAGAGAGCGGCCGCGGCAACGGTCGTGCCACGGCGGCGTACGGCCGTGCGCATAATGTGCTTCTTGTTCATACCAAGAAGTCCTTTCCTTAAAACACAAAGACATAGAGCCGCCCGAGGTAGGGAGGCGGCTTTACAAGAGGATGTCCCGCTTCCTTCCTCCGAGAAGCGGTAAGCAATCGAAAGCCTCACCAAGCGATGCAAGAGGTTAGAAAGACTCTACTGATTAGCTCACCTGTGATGGTAGCGGTTTGAAGAAATTATGGTAACCGTACTGTTCGCTGAACGTTGCTTAAAAATGTGCACTGCTAACATGGGTGAGTTTTTGACGTCGATAAGCTGCATAAAGCATGCTTACCCCGTCACGATTTCGGGAAATGTGAATTATTTCACTCTCGGGGAGGGCCAGACCAAAAGGTTGCTCGCAATTAAAAATGCAGGTCAATGCAACTTTTTATATTTATTCCATTCCTACACAATTCTCAGCACGGGCTTATGTAGACACATCTTCGGAGCCAATAGTCTCCCATAAGAAAACCGTCATCTTTTCTTCGCATCACAGGGAGTTGACAGAAAAGTGACGGCATAAAGCTGAGAACCCCGCACCGCAGCACAGGCGCTACGTGGCGGGGCTCTAAGACCGAAAAGAAAGCTCTGGCCTTACTGGTCCTCCATCACGTCATGGCGAATGATGGTCTGGTCGCGGCCGGGGCCTACGCCGATATAGGAGATACGGCAGCCAGACAGCTCTTCCAGGCGCAGGACGTAATCCTGTGCCTTCTGCGGCAGCTCCTCAAAGGTGGAGCACTCCGTGATGTCCTCATCCCAGGCCGGCATGGTCTCGAAGATGGGCTCGGCGTGGTGGAATTCGGACTGGGTAAGCGGCAGCTCGTCGTAGCGCTTACCGTCGACGTCGTAAGCCACGCAGATCGGGATCTCGCCGATGCCGGTGAGAACGTCCAGCTTGGTCAGGAAGTAATCGGTAAAGCCGTTAACGCGGGTGGCATAGCGCGCCACAACGGAGTCATACCAACCACAACGGCGCTTGCGGCCGGTGTTCACACCAATCTCGCCGCCGGTGGTCTGCAGGTACTCGCCCCACTTATCAAAGAGCTCGGTGGGGAACGGGCCGGCACCCACGCGGGTGGTATAAGCCTTGATGATGCCCAGCGAGGTCTTGATGCGCGTTGGGCCAATGCCGGAACCAACGGAAGCGCCACCGGCGGTCGGGTTAGACGAGGTCACGAACGGGTAGGTGCCGTGGTCCACGTCGAGCATGGTGGCCTGGCCGCCCTCCATAAGCACGTGCTTGCCAGCTTCGAGGGCCTGGTTGAGCTCCAGCTCGGCGTCGATAACCATCGGGCGCAGGCGGTCGCGGTAGCTCAGGAAGTACTCCACAATCTGGTCCGCCTCGATGGCCTTGCGGTTGTACATCTTCACCAGCATCTGGTTCTTGATGTCCAGCGCGGATTCCACCTTCTGGCGCAGGATGGACTCATCAAAGATGTCCTGCACGCGGATACCAATGCGCGCGACCTTATCGGCGTAGGTCGGGCCAATGCCGCGGCCGGTGGTGCCGATAGCGCGCTTGCCCAGGAAGCGTTCCTGCACGCGGTCCAGGGTCTGGTGATACGGCGCCACCAAGTGCGCATTGGCGGAAATCTTCAGGCGCGAGGCGTTCGCGCCGCGGGCCTCAAGGCCATCAATCTCATCAAAGAGCGCCTCAAGGTTAATTACCACGCCATTGCCCAGCACCGGGGTGGCGTTCTCAGACAAAATGCCGGCCGGCAGGAGCTTCAGCTCGTATTTTTCGCCGCCTACCACGACGGTATGGCCGGCGTTATTACCGCCGTTCGGCTTGACCACGTAGTCAACCTTGCCGCCGAGGATGTCGGTCGCTTTGCCCTTGCCTTCGTCGCCCCACTGGGCGCCGACAATGACGATCGCTGCCATTGTTTAGTCACTTCCTCATTATTGAAGCCAAAATACTCTCCAACCTTACACTTTCCCGCCACAAAAAGCCCGCGTAGCATTGTCCGCATGCGTTTTTTGTTCCTCCGTTGCGGCGCCCCGGGCGTGGCCATGCCTGCCGACGCCCACGACCTCTCCCCCATCCCTACCCGCAAAGAGCTCGCGCTTATCGACGCCTTCCTCAACCCCCTCCTTCCCACAGACCCCACTCCCTCGCTCGATGACATCGCCGCACAACCCGACGTCCGCCACCTCGGCGCCCCCGAGCCTGCCCCGCAGGCCCCGCACCTAGCTGAGCCCGCCCGCATCGTCGTCGCCGGCTCCGACGCCGCCCTTTCGGCCGTGCTCACCCGCCTCATGCGCTCCGACCGCCTCTGGGCCGAGGTCGCTTTCATCCCCGTCCCCTCAACCGCAGCCTCCGCCCCTTCAACCACCGCGCCGGCCGCCGCCACTCCGTCCACCGCATCCGCGGCCGTCGCGTCCGCGGCCGCGCAGAACTGGGGGCTTCCCACCTCCCCGGCCGAGGCCCTCGACTTCGCCCGCACGGCCCCGGTCCGCCCTGCGCCGCTTATCCGCAACGATTCCGGCCTCGCCGTCGCCGGCTCCGCCACCATCTCAGACGCCACAAACGGCTCTTTCACCGGTGAAGTCATCATCGACGACCACACCCTGGCCGCCTCATCCCCCAAAACCTTCGGCGCGCGCCTCGTCCCGATGACCGACGCCCCCGGCATCCTCGCCGCCCGCGCCACCTCCCCCGTCGAGCCGCAGGGCCGCCTGCGCTCGCTCCTGCGCAAGCCCGGCCAGCTCGACCCCGAATCCGTCAGCACCGGCCGCGCCGTCCAGGCCGGCGGCCCACAGCTGCGCGTCATCGTCGATTCCGTCCCCCACAAGCGCCCGGTAACCCGCGTGACGTTCTACCGCCACCTGCGCGACCTCCAGATCGTCCGCCCTTAACCCCGCGCCAGGTCCTTGCCTTCCCGCGAGGTCCTTGCCTCCGCGCGAGGACGTTAGTCCTCGCGCCCCCACACCTCCGGCGGGTAGGCCGGGTGCTGCGAGGTCGGCACCAAGTGCGCCACGGCCGACTCGCGCGACAACCCACACACCATCAGCATGTCCACCACGAGGGAGCGCGTCTGGCCCAGAATCATATAGGCCGACAGCGTGCCTTCCCTGTCAATGATGTCCAGCCCGGCGCGCCCGCCCACGATGCGCAGGCGCTGCACAAGGTCCGGAATTTCAATCGCCTCATCGTGCCCATGCTTCTTGCCCTGGCCGTAGAGCTCACTAATCGCGAGCATGATTTCAGAAAGCTCATCGAGCAACTCCACCTGCTCGTCCGAAACCTTGTCGCGGTCCTCCGTCAGGCCCAGCGCCTGGCGGGAGAGCACGCGCACGCCGCGGACCGCGTTATCCACCGGCATCAAGATGCGCTCCAGCGAGCGAATGCTGCGGCGCGACGCCCACAACAGCGGCGAAACTTCCGAGGCCTCCCTACCCGATTGCGCTGCGCTTAGCAGGGTATTGACGCTATTTTGCGTACCGCGCACCGCCTCGCGGGCATCGCGGATGACGGCGGGGTCTTGGTGGCGGATGCCATACGTGACGTCGGCAAGAATGCTCGAGGCAACTTTAAGCACCTTCGACACCTCGCGCCGCGCCTCCACCAACGGGGAATTGGGAATCAGCGCAATGGTGATAAGGCCAATGCCCGAGCCAATCATCGCGTCAATCGCGCGGTGCAGGCCGCCCGGGCCCTCCGTGGGTGGGAAAATCGTGGCGATCAAAATCGCGCCAAAGACAATCTGGTTGGTCACCAGCGGCGACTTGGTCAAAAACGAGCCCACCACCAGGCCCGCGCCCACAATGAAGACGATCTGGAACGGCCCTTGGCCCACTATCTGGAAGAGCAGGTCGCCCACTGCCACGCCAATGATGCCGCCAATCGACATCTCCAGCGCCTTTTTCATCCTGTCCCCACCGGACATCCCCAGAATGATGACCGCGGAAATCGGCGCAAAGAACGGCTGCGGGTGCCCCACCACATCGCCGGCCACCCAGTACGCGAGCGCCGCGCCAATGGTCGCCTGGATGATGTAGACAAACCGCGAGCGGATGCGGTTGACCCGCGAGAGCACCGAGCGGTCAATCACCCGCAGCTTTTGCCGCGTTGAGACTCTTTCCTTCGCTTCCGACATGCCTTCCAGCATAGAAGACCGCCCCTACCATCGCCGCCGTCCCCGCGCATCTCGGCCGCCGGCCAGCTTGTGGATAGCTCTTGCCGACGCCCCCTTTTCCCCCACCTATCCACAATCTGTCTCTTATACACATCTGACGCTGCCGACGATACTCCTTGTG
>ERZ1030962.67-NODE-67-length-14029-cov-28.265421_pt1 | contig 14029 bp, 30 predicted proteins | sample MGYA00518597_ERZ1030962 | MGnify/ENA primary metagenome ERZ1030962 (study PRJEB33718, sample SAMN03159703) | human skin metagenome | collected 2014-05-20 | study: EMG produced TPA metagenomics assembly of the PRJNA266117 data set (Human skin bacterial metagenome... | reverse complement strand
TGCTTCTGGCCCTTCATTCTCTTGATACTCATAAAAATGAACACGCGTATTTAACTTTTTAGTTGTAATGAATGGTTTTTTAAATTTACTTTTCATTTACATCACGCTCTCTTAATGTCAAAAAGCCAAAGTGTAACAAATCATCTTGATAATTATCGTTAAAAAACTCTAATAAATCTTCATAATCATATCGAGCGCGTGCAAAAACTAAGTTTTTACCATTCAAATTACTATTAATATCAAATACGCCAAAACGTGTTTCTAAGTTCTCGTAAGACATATTTAAAACACGTAATAAATGTTCATCTTCTGTATCATGAGAAATCTTAGTGTATTCTTTAAATTCATCTAAAATTTCATCCGATATCTTAACGCTTGGCATTAGTATCAACTACTTTCTTAGGCTTGTGCTGCACCGTCTGTAGTTCCACCAGCAGGAGTTGAAGTACGAACTGCAGTAGATAATTCTAAATCATATACGCGTGATGCATTATTGTCAGCTGGTTGACCATAAGCAAAAGTTTTAGCAGTGTATAAAATACAATCTTCTAAAGCTAAAGTTTGGTCGAATTTTTTAACTGTTAATCCGCCACCACGTACTGCATCATAACGATCAGTTACAAAAGCAACTAATTTATTTGTTGGAACAAATTCAGATGATACGATTTGTACGTTATAAGGTAATACAGTTACAAAACCACCGTTAGCAGTTAAATAAGTGTAACGTGCTTGTACATCCCATGAGTCTTGTGGATTAACTACTAATACAACTTTACCGTCAATGTTTACCTCTTTACCGTTTTCTTTAACAGATAAGCCTTTTAATACATCTTTTAATTCATTCACAGTTGTATCTGCATCAGCAAAAGTTAAAGTCCCAGAAGAAGTTTTATCAACTACACCGCCGTTTTCTTGAATATCTTTCATTAAACCTACTGGTTGGTCTTTAGATGCACCTTCACCAGTTAAGAAAGCAGCTTCTAAAGCAACTGAAATAGCTTCTTCAATTTGAGTACGAACAAAACGTTCTACCCAGTTAGGTCCAAACATTTTTAAATCATCAGGGATAACTACGAAACAAGTTAATTTAGATTGTTTGAATTCTTCTTCATCAAACGCTGCATCTAATTGACCTTTAATTTCACCAAAGATTTTACCCCAAACAGCTTGGCCTGTTGGTTCTGCTTTAATAATACGTGTTACTAAACCTGCATTTTGAATGTTGATTTTTGAAAGTAATGGATGTTCTGATTGTAAATCATCAAACACACGTTCAATGACTGTTTCAGGTAATAATTTTTCTTCTTTATATCCTACTTCTGTATTGATTTCATTAAAGAATTTACGTTCTTCTGAAGTTAATGGATCTTGTGAGCGTTTTGCTAAGATACCGTTGTCTACTACACGATTATTCACTTCAGCTGAAATTTCTTCTTGTAAATCGTTTGATAATGCATCAAACATTTCTCCGAATGCTTTTGATTGTTCTTCATCACTTGCACCATTGCGAACTAATTCAGCAAAATGCGCTTTATGGTCTTGATAGTTCTTTAATTTTCCTCCGACTTTAATAGCCATAATATTCCTCCTTAAATTTATGCATAAAAAATAGCCATTAACATCAATTGTTAATAGCTACTTAAAATGCAAATCTTGAAAATTTATTTTCTTTTGGCGGTGGATTAGTACCCCCGCTTTGACTTTCGCCTTCGTCGTCTTTTTCTAATTTATCAAGGCGTGATTCAATGTTTTTAATTTTGTTTTCTAAATCTGCAATGCGTTGTTCGTTTGAATCATCACTTGAAGGCTCATCAGGTGTTTCTTCTTCTGCTTCATCAATCATTGCATTGATAATTTTTTGTTGCTCTTTAAGTCTTGCGATATACTTAGAATCTTTCAAATTACTTACACCTTCTTTCTGCTTCTCAACAGATTTACGAGATGATTTCTCATCTGCAAAACCTTTATTGATTGCTTCATCTGCAGTTAACCATGTTTCATTAGTGATTAGATTAACAATCTCATCACGATCTAAACCTGTTCTATCGTGATATATATCAACAATAGATGTATCAATTGCAGTTAAAGCATTCAATGTTTTCTGAATGTCTGATTTATTACCAAAAGCCATTGTAGAAGCTTCATGTACCATCATATTTGCACCTGTTCGGATAATAATCTTATCTCCTGCCATTGCAACTAATGATGCAGCACTTGCAGCTAATGCAGTGACTTCAATTGTGATGTGATTGGATAAGGACTTTAAGTAATTATAAATTTCTATCCCTTCAAACACATCACCACCGCCAGAATTTAAACGAATAACAATATCTTCTTTAACATTATCAAGTGAATCTTTCACAGCTTTAGCGCTGATAGTGTCGTCAAGAAAAGATAAGTTAGCAATAGTACCTGACAACGTTAAAATGTGTTTGTTATTCTTAGTTTCGTTTCTAAAAACTGGCGTGACATTTCTTACAATCGGATTACTCATTATTAGTCTCACCCCCTTCTGTTGATGAAACTGATTCGTAATTTTTAGTTAATACGTATTCATCTAGGTGTTCATCATCTCCTGGTTCATCGCCAAGCATGACACGAATTTGATTGCCAGTATAAGTGCCAGAAGAACGTAGCTTATCAATGGCTTCTGCTAATTCAATTGGATTTTTCTTATCTATACCGACAATTTCGATACGTTTGTTATCTTTTAAGTATTCATCTTTAAAGAATAATTTAGCGTTTAACTCACGTTCTAATTTCTTAGTTAACGGTTTAAAACAAAATTGATTTGTTGCTTCAATCGCTTTTTCTAAGTCTGCGTTTTCTCCTAATATAAGAGAAGGTGCTACACCTATGATACGTGCAATATAAATAAGAATATCCTCAATTGCTTGTCTTAACTCTTTGAAATCAGAGCCGTTCGCACTAGAGTTATTTGTTGAATGTTCTTCGTACTCTAAACCTTTAGTTAAAGGTACAACTGCAACTTGATTTTTCTCAAAAGTATTAAAAATCATATCAATATAATCTTGAATACCTTTCGTATTTAGTTGTGTTGATCCAACGTTTAGAATACCTCGTATTTGATTTTTCTTGAGTTGCATATTCAACATACGACCGAATACTTCGCCATAATCTTCAAATAGTCCTAATGAAAATTTATCTAACTTTTCATTGGCATATTCTAAATAAATAACATCATCCATTGAAAAGTAACGATTATATTTATAATCATTAACCATAACTGAATTAAAACGATGTGGTAATAGTCCTAATTCTGTTTCATGTTCGAAGTCATCTGCCACATATAAATAATCATCATCTGATTTAATGATTAAAGCTTCGTTATCGACAAGAAGTTTATAAATAAATTTTTGCCAAAACTGTGTAGCATTTTGATTAGGATTAGGTCGAACATTTAATAAATAGTACATATCATCTTTAGTGACATGATCACTTTCTTTCACTCTAAATTCAGACTGAGCGATTGTCCTTGCTACATACTCAACTACCACATTTAAAGCCATTCTTTTAATATAAGCTTTTGAACTTGTTTCTTGTAAAAGTTCTAAGTCATACATCCATGAAATCTCTTTATTTTTTTGAAATATCTTATCAAATAGCCCCATAACTTACTCCCTCCTTCCTTTAAAATCTCAAGCCCCTTAACAGATTGATTTCTTCTTCTAAATTAGAATCTTTTAAATCATCTGCTCTATACAATGCATGTATAAGGGCTTGGAAACCGTCAGTTTTACGTCTTATCGGCTCTTTCTTTTCATACTCTTTATTACCGTCCTTACGTATCTTAACGGCTACATTTTGCGTATACCAACGCATCAGAGGGTTATCACCAAAGATAAGATGATGTTGCGCGAACATATCTTCAACTCTTGGTGCAAGTAAGGACTGAATTGCACGAGTGTTTTTTATTACTTCATATTCGATACCTGCATCTTCAAATAATGGTCTAAGTAAATCCATTCGGAAGTTATCAGCTACAACTTTTTGTAATCCATAATTCTTTTGTGCTTCAATAAACCAATCGATGATATGTTTAGGGTTTATCGTTGGCTCATCTACAATAGTAAGCAGTCCTTTTTTCTCCCATTCGTGAATAGGTGGCTTTAATTTGTATTTATCAAGAAATTCTTTTCTGGCGAATGAATGAGTTTTCCAAATATAATCATCACCCGATCTAAACAGTAAACCAACTGCTGCAAAGTCTTTTAAACTTGCATAGTCAAGTCCACCAATACATTCATTATTTTCAAGTGGAGGTATAGGTCGATTAGTTGCCATAATATCATCCCAAGGTGCTACAACACTTTGTGTATCTGTTTCAGGCATGTTCATTCGTTTAGTCATAAATTCTGGTCGGTTAGATGGATTAAATTGAAGTCCTAAATACTGTTGGTGTACTTCTTTAAATAATTGAGCGCCATATTCACTTTTAGGGTTTTCAAACATTGGATTTGCCTTTTCCCATACTTCAGGTTTATCGACTTCTTTTTTGTTATCAATTTTACAGATGAAAGGGAATAATCTATCTTCAGGATTTATTCCTTTTAATACATTTTCAGCTCTATCTTTTAATCTATCCAAGAAACCTTCTCTTACATATCCGTCAGTGCCAATATAAAAAGTACGTGGATGTGCAACTTTACCTAGTCCACTTCGTTTGATGTTAATAATTGTATCTTTTTCATAAGCGTGTACTTCATCAAAGAAGATACAACCTTCACGAGCGCCATCTTTTGTTTTCTCATTAGAAGTATCGAATAAGAATTGTGACTTGGTGCTTGTTCCTTCCACATACACCTTACTTAAATAAAAAGGGTTGTTAGGTTGCTCGCCTGTGATATATAAGTTGTTACTTTCTATCATTTCATATATTTCTCTAAAGCTTACTAGCGCTTGTTTCTCGCTATTAGCTACTACTGACATATTGTATTTAGGAATACCATGTAATGGTGTCATAAAGAACGCTGCTAACGTACTGATATAACCATTCTTGCCACCACCACGAGCCATTGAAATAAAGAATTCTGAGAAATAAGGCGTTTTAGTATCTTTTTCATATAAGAAAACAAAACATGAAATAAACTTTTGGAAGTCTTGTAGTTTGAAAAACCATTTCTCACTAAACTTGATGTAGTCTTCTATTTTTTGATTATCAAAATAAAGGTCATCGCGTTGCAAGATATTATCTTCAAGAAAAGAAACAAGGTCGGCACGTTCATCATTAAAAATTGCGTTACCTGATTTATATTTTTCTATATAATCTGTAACATACTTAGGTATCTTCATGTTAAATCAGGTCCTTTCGCTTGTTCTTGTCTGCGTCTTTCTTCGGCTTTTCTTTCTAAGTGGAATGATTTCTCAAGTGCTAGCAACGATCCATTTACTTTATTCTTTTCTGCGATAGCTGGATTTTGTTTCACATACTCTTGTGAAGCGTTTTTCACTACTATGATTGGTCCAGTTTCTTGGATGTAGTAGTCTAATGCATAAAACATCTTGAGCAAATTAACATATCGTTCAACTTTTTCTATTTCAATGTCATTTTCTTCGTCTATTTGCTCCATTAAGTACGCTTTAGAAGCATCAATTTGCTTGATTTGGTTAGGTGTTAATTTATCTTCAAGGTACTCCCCTTTTTTCAAACCCCCTCCCCCCTTTACATATTTTTTTTATTTATTTATTTTTTAATTTGTCAAGCCCCCTTACGTGTCTTTTTGAAAGATAAATCTGCGGAGTTGACCCAAGCGCCGGTTTCCGCGAAGCCTTTTGTGGCGCGATTTATTTAGGTGGGGGGATTTACCATTGTTCATCATTGAATTTGTTTTTACGGTTATTCGGATTATGTTCAAATCTTCCATGACGTTTGTTGTGATGGAATTTACATAACGTTCTTAGATTAGAAAGTTCATATGCTAAATCTGGTCTATTTTCTAACTCTTTAATATGGTCCACTTCTAGTGATTGTTTCTGATTAATCGTCAATCTACCTTCTGCATTACACATCACACATTCATAATGGTCTCTTGCTAATGCTTTTAGTCTTGTCTTACGCCACTTCGCATTAGAGTAGAAACCTTTATTCTTTGTACGTTGTTCTATATAGTTTGCATATGCTTTACTCATCTTCATTAACTCCAAACAAAAAGACACACCACATTAGTGATGTGCCTTCGAGTATTTATTCAATTCGTATAGCTATATTATAAAGTTATATATATCATTAATGCACATTACCTTCGATGTCTTCTATCTCTTCGATGTCTTCTCTTTATCGTAGTGTCCTTGTTGTGCATCCATGTACACATTCACTATCTCATTGATACATGCATAGAACTTAGAGTCACTATTGATTTCCATTAAGTCTTTGATAGTCTTGTGCTGCATGTTTAGTTTAAGCATTTGTAATATGTGATAGTTCCTATCATCTGTTATATATTCTTCATACTTATCTATGAACTCTATCTTATTAAGTATCTTTACATTACGTCGATACTCTCTATTCCTATTAAGTACTTTAACTAATACCTTATCACCTATACCACCTTTGGCTTTAGGCATTACAGACTCGATACCATATTGCGCAATAGATGTACTGTCTGCGTCATAGACTTGCGACTCTATAATATTACGCATCCACTTATAATCATTGATCATTCCTTTTACTTCATCTCGTGTGTACAAGTGATTACCTCCATTACTTAAAATGTTTCTTCGCTCTTTGTATTTCAAACTCCACATCTTCTATGTCGCAATCTCTTACGTACTTAGTAAACAGATACACATTCGTATATCTCTGTGCGTCTAACTCCTGACGTAAGACTGTGTTGTTACCTATCGCAATGAGTAGAAGTATGCCGAGTATAATGGTTAATGCTATCCACATGGACTACAGCTCCTTTACATAAGTATTAAGTGCTATAACTTTAAAATCATACTTTATTGCTTCTTCACTAGCTTCTTTATGTGTACGATATTTCTTTGCTTTTAAAATATCATCAGTAGTTTCCATTACTTTTTCTGACAATGTATGTTCCGAAAAAACTGTTAGTATGTCTTGGAAATATCTATCACTTTTACTTTTCAATACAAATGACTGTTTAATTGGTATTGACCCATTTTCTTTTTGTTTATCTAACCATTTATTTGCGTCTATTTTATTGTTAGATGTATTTTTCTTTTTTGTCTTTTGAGATTCTTTGTATACAGCTAAATGATTAGCATTCATTCCCTCTATATCCATTTTCAGTCGTCGATTATCCGAACGTAATTTAGATATATTCTTGTTAGTTTTTCTATACTTACTCATCGTTATTAGCCAACATAAAGTCATAATTATAAATAGTATTGTCATTACCCACACTACTCACTCACCTCTGCCTTGATTTTATTCAAATCAATCTGATCTCCATTCATCGCAAAGTCCTTAGGTGCAGTATCAATATCATCTTCGCTCTGCCACATAACGATTAGTTCATTAGTTATATATTTACTAAGTTCATACACAGCGATGATGAACCATATTTTGATTATCCTTTTAATCATTACTACGCACCTCACTTTTAAAATTAATATCTTTTACAGTGATACTATTATGATCTTCTAATAAGTAATAATAACTAGATAAGAAATCTGCTATAACTATAGGATGCTTAACAGCCATTCCTTGTTGAGTATTAATTCCGGTCAATTTTAAAAAGTACACATCGCTATAATTGATTACTGAACAATCACCAACAATCAAGGTGTCATCTTCTATTTCAAACTCAATGCCTTTGCTAATTAATTCTGAAGTTATTATTTTGAAATCACTCATTCCGTTCACTCCTTCTCAAAATCGAATAATTCTACATATTCATCTAATTCAGGTAAATATTTAACGACCATAAAAGTGTCTATTTCATCTATATAACCACTTCCATCCATATCACAAAATTTTATATCTCCATCTGAAGTTAGTGCCATACACACTATTGGCGAATAAAGGTAAACTCCATCTTCTTCTATATATGACTTACTAAAAAGATTTTCTGACGCTGGGATAATTTGAATAAATTTATCTTCCATTCCTGTTCACTCCTTGCCAAGTATTCTTTTAATCTCTGCTACTATATCCTTCTTACACGTAGCCTTTATCTTTGTCTGTTGTTCCGTCTTGTCTTGCATGATTGACCTCCATTTTCTTTTTGTATGCTGCAATCAGTTGGTCGATAGTGTATAACTGTTCGGCTATTTTAAATACAATTATTAACCCTCTAATAGGAGTAAAGTCCTCATCTTCAAACTCATACATCATGTCATAAATCATTTCTTGGTTAATGAAATAGGATTTTTCTAAAAAGTTTTCCAGTTCCCAACTTTCAAAGAACAATTGGATATCATATTCATCGAATTTGCGTTGATTAGCAATACTCAACCCAAATGCCAACATATCTGCCAGCTCATCTAGTTGCACATCTAATGGCTTGCCCGGTTTCTTCTTCCAGTTTTTGAATGTTTCTAATGTGTTAAACCATTCAAAGAACTCAACCACATACGCAATCTTGCTATCTTGTAAATTGAGCGTCGGAATTCTATCGTCGAACTCCTTTTGTATTTGTAATAGTTCATTTAATTGATCAACTGTTAATGTGTTCATTTATTGTTCCTCCAATATTTGAATTAATTGAATGTTGTACCATTCTTGATAAACGTTCACTTTCTGCTTTTGTATCAACTATTTGATATCTGTAATTCAACGCAGGTACTACTGGTGGTTTAAGTGGCGACTGCTTAATAACTACTTTTTGTTCACCGACCAATGTATGAAAACTGCCACCATTCAATAAGCTGAGTAAGTCATTTTCATCTAGGAATATAGTTTGTTCACTCATCACTACCACGCTCCAAATCACTTAATAAATTTTGAAATTCATGCGTCCCGTCTAGTTCGTCCATGCGTTGTAAGTCATATTTCAATTCCCACATCATTTCTTTTATAGATAAATTTCTAGGATCTAATATATCGGTCTGCTTTAACTGATTGTGACGTAACACATATTCCTTAGTTTTTTCCTCTTTTAACTTATCCCACGCTTCTGCCTTCCTTTTAGCATCTTGCCATTGTTCAAAATAAGTATCTGCTTGTAATCTCAATGCTTTTATATCTGATAGCAGTTCATCATAACTTTCCTGCGATAACTTAACTTCTGCCATTCCTATCCCTCATTCCATTTAGAATTCTCTTTCAATAGTCCTGCGTCCCTTAGATCATCATTCAAACTACGTTGCCCGTCCTCGTACCACACATTAGCGAGATACCTACCGAACACATCACTTTTGTATGTTTGAACGTAGATATCTTTATGTTCTACACATTCTCTAGTGAACGCTGTTGCCTCTTTAAACTTATCCTGTCCTCTCTCTGGCGTATCGACACCTAGCAAACGTACACGACGTTTAGCGTAGGTATCAAAGCCACAGTCCAGCAAGATATCTAAAGTATCCCCGTCCACAACATTGGTGCATGTTGCTTTGTAGGTGTAGAGATTGTTGATGTTCAATTAGTTATCCTCCAATAACTCTGGGTTTTCGTTAATTCTTTGTTTTATAACTGTCCAATCACAATTGTATATCCTAGCTATTTTGCTAATGCTCAGACCGTTTCCCAAGTGTTGTTTTAATTCCTTTGAATCAATATTATACTTACGTTTCATCTTCATCCCTTTTCTTTTACGACCAGCTTCAGCAATTTTATCTCTATGACTTTGCGTAAGAGATTTCCCTTTATTATGACCTGACAAGTGTTGACTTGCTGTTAAGATTGTAAGGTTTGATTTTGAAGCATCCGATTTGTCGCCATTAATATGATGAACGTGTTCGTCCTTCCCCAATTTTCCACCTAACCAATACATCATTAATAATCTATGTACATGGTATTTTTTATCGTGTACAGAAACACAAGGGTAAAGACCATGCATATAAATTTTTTTATTACTTGAAGTGGGTTTGCTTTGAACCCATAATATAGCTTTTTCTAATTCTTTATAATCAACTTTGCAATTACATTCATTTCTAAAATTTATGCTTTTTTGTGAATTAACAATCAATTTTCTCACTCCTCACTTAATAAATTTTTATTTTCAAACACATTCCCTAATACTTCCAACTCATCTTGATTACTAAATGCTAACACTGTGCCACATCTAAAATTATCTAATCTCCATTCTCCAGTTCTAGCTTGTACAACTTCAAAGGGGTAACTAAAACATGGATTAGGTTTCTCTGAATGTTGAACAATATCTCCCTCATAAATCTCAACGCCGTTCTTATCTTTAAGTCCTGTTGATTGCATAAGTTCAACAGATGAATGCCATCTTTTATGATCTCCTTTACCGTTAGAATTTACTTCGGCTAAATGTATAATTCTTGCACCTCTGCGACTGAATTCAATAGTTTTTACTTTATGCATTTTCTTTTCTTCTTTATCCCAAACTCTAAATTTAATCATTATCTCAAACACTCCCTGTTCCTTTTTATGTCACACTCACTAACTTTCATCGTCACTCTACTTCCTGCTACCTTAACCACAAAGCCTTTGACACCTAACTCACGTAACTCATGCTGTATTTGTGTAGGTGTCTTGCCTTGTGCAGCATAGCGATAGCGTTGATTAATTGTGTTGGATAATATCATGCGTTCAACTCCTCATATTCGTCTGCCCACACATACATTAGTCCGTCGCTTACACATTTACTGTTGCATCTTCTTGCAATATGTCGTCGGTCAACGAACAATATATTTTGTGCCTCTACCGTGCTTGCGAACTCCTCTACAATCTCATTGTTGCTATCCACTAGGTAGAGTGGTTTAGAACGCCCTGTATTTCTGCGATATAATCTGTACTTAGCGATAGTAGAAGGGAATAGGTTATCTGCTACAAGATTGTTGTATCTACTATCTCTAGGGTAAGCGTGATAACCTGTCTTTAAACCACCAATAAACGTTTCATACACAATATCTGCTGCACGATATTTACTATTCTTATAAATTACTGTGATTACACCTTTACAACCATTACCGAACTTATACTTACCATTCGGCGTTTTCATTCTTCCTAAGTTGCTAACATACAGATCATATTTATCACTGTATTTCCAAATTTCATCATCTGCGATAACTTTCTCATTAAACTTTTGTTTCTTCTTAAATCTAGGTAGCGTATCTGAGAAGAAACATTTTAATTTATCGTTATAGATACCATTCTTACTTTGATACCATAGTGTGTTGTGTGGAATACCTGTAACGTTGTGTAGATGAGATAAGTCAGTTTTGGTTACTGTGTGAGTGAATGGCTCGTACATATACACCATAGTTAGTCCTCCCAGTTCTCAAATGCACGATTTAAATACCAACGTGCTTTATCCAAATCTTCTTTACCGTTCTTATGATTAGCACGACTGATATATTTAATTGCGTTACCAATTGCAAATGCTAATTCTGGTTTGTAGTTCTTAGTTACTTGTTCAATGTAATCAATGACTTCAATATCTCCGTAAGTGTAATGTTTTGGTTTGTTTACTACGTCTTGTTCTTCCTGCATATCCACCTTACGTGTGAAAGGCTCTTTCACTCTGATAAAATCGTCGTTATCAGTTATCGTAAATGTACGTCCAGCTTGGTTTTCCACTTCTGCTTTCCAAATTGTTTTTAATCTTTTTTCTTCTGCATACACTTGATTGACAATCGCAGTTTGAAAAGCACTAAACTTTTTATTAGCACATTGGAACTGCACAATGTCATCTTTGTTGAGTTCTACTATTCTCACGTTCTCCATTCGCCTATCCCCTTACCAATGCATCTATAATTTCTTGTAGATTGCTTTTTACATATTCAAAGTCTCTATAAATTTCTAACTCATTCATCACCGTTGGATTTATACCGCCCATTTTTTCGAACATTTCATATTGCCATAACGAAAAATCTCCTAAATGTGCGCAGTCAAAACCAATCCAACCGTTTTCATTCCAAGTCACACCACCATGTGCATGTTCATCTACAATTTCATATTCTTTACTACCATTTTGAATATCAGCTTTTACATAACCACATAAGTGACCGTATTCTCGTACACGTCTTATTTGCGCCGTATAACCTTTATATTTAAATGTGTATTCTAATGTATCTCCCATACGAGCATTTTCTTTTTCAATAGTTTTTCTGAGTAATTCTATACTAGTCATCAATTATCCCCTCCGTCACTGCTCTCTCTATCGTCCAGCCATATCTCAATCTATTTCTGATTGCCATTTCAGTAATTCCATGTTTATTTGCATAATCTAGTTTTTCCAATGGAATATGATACCTTTTGCCAGTAACTATCATTCTGTAATATTTTTTATTGTTTCTTGTTACTACTCTTGGCATACGATCACTTCCAATGCTCATAACGAAAATCTACATCTTTAATGTCGATATCGTCGAAAATTTCTTCTGGACTTTTCTTAGCTTGTTCGATTGTGTATTCCATTTCTTCGTCTGTTTCTTTAGTTGCTGGTAACTCAATCGTGCCTCTGATTAACACTTCAGCTTTGACTGTTGCCATTACTCATCACCTACCAATTCGCCATTTTTCCAGATGAGTTTAACCGTTCCGTCATCGTTTACTAGATGAATAGTTCTTATATCTAGTAAATGTTCAGGATTTCTATCAGTTAATTGTTTAACCGAGCAATTTTCATAAACGACCGCTATGTCTCTGCCACTTTTTCGATCAAAAGAAATTTCTAAACACTTAGGGAGTTTTGTATCTTCTGTAACTTCTTCTTCGATTTCTACTGTGAAAGTTTCGTTTATAGCAATTTCATGCTCTGTCGATACATTTTGAAGATTATCGAAATACACAGAACCACCATCGAGATTGCTATAAAACGCTTTTTCTGTAATATGGTTCTTCCAACCCCATTGAATTAATTCTGGTAATGTCATTTCTACTTTACGTTTAATCTTTGCCATTCTTCATCTTCTCCTTTACAATTTCTATTGCTTCTTCTGGACTATGTGCGATACCATGTATCACATTGTGTTTTTCAAAGAAATCTCTGAACTTCACTTGTTCATCGCTTACTCTACCTTTTGGCTTCTTAATCTCTACTGCAATAAATTTTCCATCAGTTAATCTCACACCGAATACATCAGGAAAGCCTTTCGGTAGCAGTTTGATTGTTCTGCCACCTACTCGAACTGTTCCAGCATTAGCACGCCAGACTTTGCAACCATTTGCGTTAAGTGTTTCAATAATTTGTTTTTGAATTTCACTTTCTCTCACGTTGTCACTCCTAGAATAAGAAATCGTCTATCGTTGTTTGACGTTTGAGTTCTTCTCGCTTAAATAATTTATGCTTACGTTTCATCTCTGCTAGTTCTTCTTTTGTGACAGATGGTTTAAAATATTTATCTGCCATTCCACCTAAGTTGGTTAAGTAGAAAGTGCCATCGTCTCTAGGTAGCACTCTCAACAATGGCCAACCGTCACTTTCATATAAAGTGTAAGAATTAGGTTGATTTTCTCTAAGCCCCATATTCAACCACAGCCTCTCTTTTGCGACGTTCTTCCAATTTACAATTCATAAGGAAAATTAATGCTTCTTCATCACCATTTGACCAATCAACCATTTTCTGAGCATATATATCGTTACACTCAAGTATTTGCTTAATATTATCCTTCGTAATCAAAATCTCAGCCCCTTAGTTCTATAATCTTGACCGTCCATTTTGATTAGCGTTGTATTGCTCATGATCCTACTAAAAATACGTTGCAAATCTTTATTTCTAGTCATTTCTTTTTCATCTAGATTAGTAGTAAAAATATTGTGTTTGCCGATACGACTTTCAATCAGTTCAAACATCTTGCTGGTAGCAAACTCATTCATGTTAATTCCGTAGTCGTCAAACACCATCAAATCTACATCACTAATAATCTTTGCTAACTCTTGTTCGGTCATATCTGTACCGTTGTTATAGGTAT
>ERZ1030962.45-NODE-45-length-18119-cov-14.540744_pt1 | contig 18119 bp, 31 predicted proteins | sample MGYA00518597_ERZ1030962 | MGnify/ENA primary metagenome ERZ1030962 (study PRJEB33718, sample SAMN03159703) | human skin metagenome | collected 2014-05-20 | study: EMG produced TPA metagenomics assembly of the PRJNA266117 data set (Human skin bacterial metagenome... | reverse complement strand
AGCCCCCACAGTGCAAACGTGGCAGCCACAAGCTCAGACACATCCCCCGAGTACCGGTCAATCGCCGGATACTTACCGCCCTCCTGGCGGCCGCGGGCAACCTCCAACTGCTCCATCCACAGCTCAGACGAGTCCAACGAAATAGACCCATCCAGCACAGCTTGCTTGAACTCGCGATACGCTAAAGACACCGCAGAACCGTTCATCAATACCGGGTCGATCCCCACCGTCTGCAAAGCAGGGACCAGCACACCCGCCGTAGCGTCCTTGTCCAGGACCACCGCAGCCGGCCGGTACCGGTCCACAAACTCGGCTACGACCTTCACCGTGTCATCGACTGAGAACACGGCCTCCGAAGCCGGCCGTGGCTGCAGATGAGTACCATCAGCAGCCTCCCCAGCCGCCACCAGGCCAACCCGGTCCGCATCCGGCGATACCTCAACCGCCAGGACACAATCAGCGACCGGCACAGGCTCCGAAGTAGTGAGTGCCTGCATCGCCTCACGGGGCACAATCAGATCCTCATCACCAGACGACCCGAACTCGTACCACCGACCCCAACCAAGCATCTCGACATCAAAACCGTTGTCCGTCAGCTTGGAACGCATCGACCGCATCTTCTTCGCATCCACCAGCTTCGGAAACCCATACGACGGGTTTGCCAGCTTCCACGTCCGCGGGTCGTCACGGTCCACGTCGGGCGGGGCGCAGAATTCCGAGAAAAGCATTCCCTCAGCGGCGCCACTCACCGCCCGGTAACGAATACGAGACAACTCCGCACCTTTAGGGTGCTTGTCCCGATTCACCGCCGATGAAGTATAAAAAGTTTGCGGGTCTTCTGCCGCCAGCTGAGTCGGAGCGACCGCGTCCAACTCTCCAGACTCAAGGTTGTATGCCTCGTCAAGCAACAGTAGGTCAATCTCATCGAAACCACGGCCCATGTCGTTCGACCGTGTCGTGAACTGAAGCTTGCCGTCCTCGGCGGTCTCCATTTCAGCTTCACCAGCCGACGCGGTATTGCGAACAATACGGCGCTCCGCCCACTTACGCGACTTAATACGCCGCCACAGACGATTGCGGATCGACTTCGCCGTACGCCACTGGTGCGCCGAGAATACAATCTGGTGATTGAGCACAAACATGCGGTACAGCATGATTACCTCAAGAATCAAAGACTTGCCGTTCTGCCGTGGGCACAGCAAAACGACGTCAGCGTGCAGCCACCGGCCATGCTCGTCTACCGCGAGTGCCCACAACACCTGCTCGCGCTGCCACGGCATCAAAGTAATACCGAATCGGCGGGCCAGCTCGATAGCTTTCCTACCGTGAGTGAAGTCCCCGCCCTCGCATCGCACCAATGCCTGCGGCGCCTGGCGCCCCTCGAGACTCGGGAACTCCATTTCAAGCTCGGAGCGGTAATCAGCGTTGAAATCAGAGTCCAGCGAATCCGTCCTCTTCATCACCAGAGCCCTGGTCACCTTGCCTCCTCTGAATCTCCGCTAACAACTGGCGAAAAACCGTCGCCAACTGCCGCTGCTCCGACACCGCAGTATCCATCTTCAGAACAATCTCGCCCTCACCATGAAAAATGCGGCACCACGTGTCCTCATCACCGCTCGTAATCCGATTCAAACGGTCCAAGCGGTCTTTTGTGCGCGCCGCCTCGACAATCAACGCCTGCGTCGAAGCGTCATTGTGGGAGTTCGTCAGTTGTTGATAGAGCGCCTGCCCGCCAGGGCTGAATTCTTCAATTGGTGAACGTTCCATTCCCGTCTCCTAGCTGGTAAAACACACAACTTTTCGAATGCCTGAAGAAAAGCTCGCGAGCAAGGGCCGGAAGGGGGAGTCGAGCGGAAACCCCGAGATAATTGGGCCACCCTACTAATTATTGGAACGACCATTCGATAATGAATCGTTTTCGCATGTCACGCGCCTTTTCGGGCTTTTTCGGCTTTTTTGGTCTAGTATCCGGCTCCTCGATGCCGTACCAGCCTGGGCCGTGCTCCACCCAATGGTTGGCAATCGACCGATTGCACCGACGGTGAATCAACCTGTAGGCAGGGCTCGATTTATCTCCGTGCTTGTGGTCTGCTTCTAGCGGCGCCTGGTCGAAGTTTAGTGCTGCTTCGCGGTACATTGGCTTCCCGCAATATGTGCACTTAGTGCCATCTATGAGGTTGTAGAGCATGCGGGCGCGATTTACTTTGTGTCCGTTATCGTATCCGCGCTCGGTGGTTGTTCCTTTCGCGGGCATGCTCTCACTCCCCCCTTTGTTCTTTGTGCCTTGTTCCAGTCGTGAGCTGGCGGCCTGCGCCTCGGTGTTGTTGCTCAGAGCTGCTCTAACGTTTCAATGCGTGATGGTTAGTTGCAGGTTGAGGTGGCTACAAGGCTTGGTGTCTTGCCCCGGTCGCGAACCGGCGGCCCGCATCTCAGGTGGATAGTTATGCAAAAAGTGTCCGCATTAGTGGGTTAGTGAGTCAGGCGACAAGACTTATAAAACGACAAAAGCCCGCTCTCAGGCGGGCTCTTACTACAGCGCAATCATATCATTTTATTTAGGTTCCTTGTCAAGTGGTGGCAAGTACTTACCGACGAGGTGCCGTTTCACTCGCGCTGACTTGAGTAGTGCTTGGCCGTGTTCCGGTGGGTGTGTCCATCGGTTGATGGTGCGGGCCTGGTCCTCGAGTTCCTGTGCTAGGTCTGCTGCCCAGTCCAGCTCTGATAGTGGCTGGGCGTGCCAGGCGATGAGTCGGCATAGTCTTGGTGCGGTGAAGTCTGCCTCGTTGATGTGGATTCCGATGCCGTCGGTGCCGAACGCATTGAGTGCCAGCTCTCGCAGGTTCTGTTCCATCGTCACGTATCGGTTGAGCCATAGCCAGTTGCCGGGCGACTTTGGGCCCGCGCCTTTGACTGAGTTCCTAGTCTTGACCTCGGGCGGGTTGGGAGTGGTGTCTTTGAGTTCGTGTAGTTCGGTGTAGTAGCCGGCCAGTTCGCGGGCTAAGTCTCTCAGTTGGAACTCGTCTACTTGTTTCATGCTGCCTCCTCGAGTTGGGCTTTGACTGCTGTAATGAGTGCTTGCTGTGTGGTGTCTTTGCGGGTTAGCGCCTGGTGGACTGTTTGGTCGATGCTGTCGGCGGTGTCGATGTGGATGATGCTGACGGGTTCGGTTTGGCCTTGCCGGTGTAGGCGGGCGTTGGCTTGCTCGTAGAGTTCGAGTGACCAGGGGGTGGTGTACCAGACCATGATGTGGCCGCCGGATTGGAGGTTGAGTCCGTGGCCAGCTGAGGCGGGGTGGATGAGTGCGACGGGTATATCGCCGTTGTTCCAGTCGTGGAAGTCCTGCTGGGTGTCGAGTACGCGCGCGCCGGGGATGGCATCAAGGATTCGGTCGCGTTCGTGCTTGAACCAGTAGCAGACCAGCATGGTGTTGCCGGCGGCTTGGTCGACGAGTTCGGCAAGCGCCTGGATCTTCTCGTCGTGAATGGTGATGTAGTCGTCGCCGGCTTCGTTGTAGATGGCGCCGCCGGCGAGTTGCTGCAGCTTCAAGCTGAGGGTAGCGGCATTGGCGGCGTCGATGGTGTCATCGTCGAGGTCCAGGACAAGGTCACGCTTGAGGGTGTCGATGTGCTTGCGCGCCTTCGTGGGAAGTTGGACGGTGATGTTTTGGTGGGTGGCTTCGGGGAGTTGGAGGTAGTCGGTGGTGCGCATGGAGACGGTGATGTCGGCGATGTTGTCGTAGATGGCTTGGTCTGCGCCTGGTCTTAGGTTCCAGTTGTAGACGACGGTGCCGTTGCGCCGGCCGGGTGTGAAGTACTGGTCGCGGTAGTAGGTGATGTACCGGCCGAGGCGTTGACCGTTGTCGATGAGTCGGAATGGCGCCCAGATGTCCAGCAGAGAGTTGGGGGCGGGCGTGCCGGTGAGGCCCACGATGCGGTGTATCTTTGGACGGACTTTCTTGAGGGCTTTGAAGCGTTTGGCTTGTGGGTTTTTGAAGCTGGATAGTTCGTCGATGATGACCATGTCGTAGGGCCAGTGGTTGCCGTGGTGCTTCACCAACCAGGGGATGTTCTCGCGTCCAATGGTGTAGATGTCCGCTCGGCGGTTGGCGGCGGCTTCGCGTTGCTTTGCGGTTCCAATGATAGGGCTGACGGTGAGGCCGGCCAAGTGGTCCCATTTGTGGGTTTCTGCGGGCCATGTGTCGCGTGCGACGCGGATGGGGGCGATGACGAGTACGCGCTGGGTTTCGAAGCGGTTGCGGATGAGGTCGTTGATGGCGGTGAGGGTGGAGATTGTTTTGCCCATGCCCATTCCTAGGAGGATGGCGGCTTCGGGGTGGTCGATAATGAATTGGGTGGTGTGTTGTTGGTACTCATGCGGTTTGTATTGCATTGAGGATTTCCTTGATGGTCGAAGTGTCGGGGCTGTCCAGGACGTAGACGGGGACGTCTAGGTTTCGTAGTTTTTTGTGTTGGAGGTTTTGGAGTGGTCGTGGTTTCTGTCCGGGGGCTTTTACTTCGACGAATCCCATTTTTCCGCCGGGGAGGATGATGATTCGGTCGGGCATTCCTGCCGTTCCTGGGCTGGTGAATTTTGGGCAGTACCCGCCTCGTTCTTTGGTGAGTGTTACTAGTTTTCGTTCAATCACTTTTTCGATCATTATTTTTTCTTCTTTTGTTGTTGGGGGAACAAACGGAACGGTGCTTCTACTTAGGTAATGAATTTAGGCAGTATGTGTGTATTTTTGTACATACTGCCCTCTGTTTTTCTATATACTCTTTAGGTATATTTTTTGTTCCTTTTGTTCCACATGTGCGGTTTCTGCTGAATGTGTAGGGTTTTTACCCTGGAACATTGCGCGGAACATTCTAGAAGTTTGTGCCGGTTGTTCCGGAGGGGAACAAAGCGGTATTCAGCCTTGTTCCACTCCTTCTTCGCTACTTCCCACTTAGAACATTCGTTCTTGTTTCGGTGCGTTGGAAGACTCTTTGTTTGCCGTAGATTGGCAGCCTTCGCTGTACCCCGCTGTCCTCCCAGTCGTCTATCTGGCGCATGATGGCAGTGATTTCATGGGAGTCAATCTTGCGCATGGTGTCGGGGTCGCGGCCGAAGCATTCCGACCAGATTTCAATCTTCGATACGCTCGTCCTCTGGTAGTACTGGTCGGCTAGGCCGGTTGCGCGGTAGTGGTCTGGGAGTGTTTCGCCGTCGAGCCAGATGCGGCGCATGCCCAGTGGCAGGGCGTCCCAGTTTCCGGGCAGGGTTTTGTCGAGGTATTCGGCGACGATTCCGACGCGGTCGTCGGCTTCGACTGATTCGGCTTGGATGTGCTCGGCGGTCTGGAGTAGGTCGCCGGTGAGGTAGAGTTTTTCTCCTTGTTTGTCGCGGTGGCGGGCTTCGGCCCAGAGTTGGTCAATGGTGACCTGATCTAGGTCGTGTGGTTTGCCGAGCCAACCTTGACCGGTGACGTGTACGGGCCACCAGCGGCGGTTGCCTGTGGTGTCGCGCAGGAAGCCCTCATCAGCGTTGGTGGAGCCGACGATGATGCCTTGGCGTGGATAGCTTTGTACGTTGCGCCCGTAGGCGGGGCGGTACTTGTCTTCGGTGCGGGAGATGAATCCTTTGACGGGTTCGGCTTCTGCTTTGCGCATGCCGGCGAGCTCGGAGAGTTCGACGATGAGGTTGCCGGCGAGTTTTTCGGCGGCGGTTTTGTCTTTCATGTCGGTGATGGTCAGGGAGTCGGAGAACCAGGGGTCGGCCATGCGGTTGAAGATGGTGGATTTGCCGGCGCCTTGGGGGCCTACGAGGGTGAGGACTTGGTCGAATTTGCAGCCGGGGTTGAAGGTGCGGCGGTGTGCTGCGACGAAGGTTTTGCGGGTGACGGCGCGGACGTAGTCGGTGTTGTCGGCGCCGAGGGTGTCGACAAGCAGGGTGTCGAGGCGTGGGGTTCCGTCCCATGGTGGGAGGTGGTTGAAGTAGTCGCGTACGGGGTGGAATGCGCGTGCGCTGGCGGTGGAGAGTAGTGCGTCGTTCATTTTGGTGGGTGCGTAGAGTCCGCCGTAGGTGCGGGCTATGTGTGTTTTGAGTTGGGCTTCGTCGTTGTCAGTCCAGCCGGGGTTGATTTGGTCCCATGGGAGGGCTTGGGGGTCTTGGACTTCGAGGTGGTTGGCGTGGGAGTTCCAGGCGATGTGGTTGATGTGTGGGTCGTGGGTGAGGATGAGTTCGAAGTTTCCGATGGTGTCTTTGAAGGTTCCGTCTTTTTTGGTTTCGAGTTGGGTGAGCCAGGCGGTCGGGTCGTTGGTGGTGTCCTGCTCCTCCCCTGCTGCGTCGTTCTCCTCGCCGCGCGCGGCCTGGCCCTCGGTGATGGGCTGGAAGACGTCGTTGATTTTGGCCGCAGTGGCTTTAGCGTTTTCCGCGCGCGTTGCGGCGTCTTGGTTGATGAAGTCCATCATCGCGGTGTAGCTGGGTTTCTTGTTGGCTGGTGTGCCGGCTTCGGTGTCGGTGTCGAGGTTGCCGTATTTGTGGATGCGGACGAGGTCGAAAGCACTGTGTGAGTGCCCGTCGGCGGCGGGGTCGGTGGCGTGCTGGGAGTAGGCGTAGTGGCCTTGGTTGTAGACGATGAGGCCATTAGAGGAAGAACCTCCTGTGTAGGTGTAGCGGTCCTTGGTAGTGCCTGGTTTGTACACGTCGCCGAGGAAGGTTTCGATGGCGCGCGGGATTGGGTAGGCGCGGTTGAAGGCGCCGAGCATGCCGGGCTTGTCGCGCGGGTCATCAAGCTTGCCGGTGGCTTGGAATGCTTTGGCTTGTTCAGGTGTGATTCCAGGCCAGGTGGTGACGTCCTGCCAGGTGTCGTAGCGGTTGAGGTAGCCGTCCGGGTTAAGGATTTCTTTTTTGCTGCTGACGTGGACGTGGTAGTCGCCGTCGGTGAGGGTGGCGGGCCAGTAGAAGAATCGTTCTGGTTCAAAGGTTGTGGGGTCGAACCATGCGAGTCCAGGGTTGATGTCTTGGGCGACTCTGCGGGCGACGGCGCCGTATTCGTCGGCGGTGACGTCGCGGTGGAGCCATACCCAGATGCGCCAGCGTTGGTTGGTGTCGAGGTGGCTAAGCGTGGTGTGGGCGAGCCAGGCGTAGGGGACGGTGTCGGCTAGGGCGGCAGGGAGGTCGACATCTGTGGGGATGTTGTCGAGGTCTAGTGTGATGAGGCTTCGGGTGAGGATGTGGCCTTTGCGGCGGCGTCCGTGCTTGAGGTGACCACCGACGAAACCACCGACGTCTTTGCGCTTGTCGCGCTCGGCCTTGGTCATCTTCTTGTATTCGTCTTTGGTGCAGTTGACGATGGTGGGCTCGTACGCGCGTGCGGTGAGGTCTTGGAGGGTGGTGTGTTGGTTGGTCCAGTGGGAGGAGGTGCGGGTGGTTGCGGTGGCGATTTTGAGTTCGCGGTTTTTCATGGGTGGTTTCTCCTCCGTGGTTGGGTGGTTTGGGTATAAGAAAAGACCCCGCTGTGCGGCGGGGCCTGGTGGTTAGGACTGTTGTGGTGGCGATTCGGAGCTGTCTTTTTCTCCCATTGCGGCGATGGTTTCCAAAGCTCTCTGGGCGATGTAGGGCGGGATGATTGGGGGCTTACGCCCGTCGCCAAGCCACATGCGGGCTTCTTCTGGCGTCATGCTGGTTCCCAGTCCCCTACCCAGCGGCGGGCGGTTGCGTATTCCTCGTTATCGCAGGGGATAAAGTCGCCGCAATTGTCGATGTTCCCCAACTCGGTTTCCATAAATACCGGTCTGCCGTCTGGTGTCCATGCGCGAGGCAGGTCAAAGCGCGGAGTGGTGTAGGCGGCGATGCGCTGCTCTATTTTCACTTCTGGTTTAAGTGAAAATACTACGGTCGTATCAAGTGCTCCGTCTGTGTAGAACGGCTCGATGATGATTGCTAATCCGTTCGAGGTTTCCGCCCACATCCCTACGCATTCGGCGCGTTCTTCTTCGGTCATGTCTGCGAGGGTTCTCATTCTTCCTCCTGGTGGTTTGCGGCGGCGAGTATTGCGGCTGCGAGTTGTTTGGCTTCGGCGGGGCTAGTGATGAACCCGTGGCCGTGACCGTGGCCAGGCCGTTCGATGTACACGTCTCCGCCTAGGGTGCGGACTGTGGCTACACCGCCGCCCTGGTCGTTGATGGGTATCTCCCAGTTAGGGCCGTTCCCGTGCTCAAAGAATGGTTGAGGTGTATCTGGGGCGATGAGTCCTGCGTCGTGTAGGTCTCCTGCGAGGTTTTGCGCAGCCCAATCTGGGTCGCTATCCATCACGCTCTTATGCCGCTGCTGCCACGTGCGGATAACTTCGGCTGCTTGGTCTTGGTTAGTCATTATTCTCCCTGCGAGTAGTTGGCTGCTGCGAGTAGGGCTAGGCCAAGGCTTCGGGCTTCGTCTAGGGCAAGTGAATGGATGCCGTAATCTACATCCAGCCAGGCTTCAGCGTCTTCATCTTGGATGACTGTGACTCCGCCCGGAACTTTGATTTTCTTTTCTGCCCCGGTTTGGTAGTCGTATGCGAGATGAGTGTGCGTTTTGTCCCAGCAGCACTCATCATCTTCAATCTTTGTGGGCGTGGGCAGGTCTGGTGCGAGGAGTCCCGCGTCGGCGAGGGCGTTGGCGAGGCGCTCTGCTTCGCCTGCCGCTGTGAGGATTTCCCCGCGCTCCCACATTTGGTTGGCCTCGTCGTAAATGACCTGCACGGCACGGTCATAGTTAGTCATCGTGGTCTCCTAGGAGGATTTGGCGAAGTTGGTTGGCCGCGCTCATTAGGTTTTCAGCGACGATTAACTCTTGGAGAGTGTCGCGCCCGTTGCTTACTCCGGCTTTATTTTCCATAGTGGTGATTAGGCCCTCGAAGTGTTCGCGTAGGCGGATTACTTCCTGTGCGAGTTGTGGGGCTGCGGCTGCGAGGTTGAGGTCAGCATCCGAGCATGAGGAACCTGCGCCGTTTGCTTCCACTCCGATACACATGGTCATAGAGCCGGGGTTGCCGATACAGCGCTCATCTATGGCCTCGCCGGGTATGTATTCCCACGGGCCGGGTGTGGCCTGTTCAAGCAAGCATTTCAGGTGGGTGGTGGTGAGGTCAGTCATCCCGGTCTCCTAGGATTTGGTTGATGGTGGTGTCTAGGGCGTCGAATACTCGCTGTGCAGCTGGCCCGGTTGCGTGGATTTTTGCGGCGGCGCGTGCTTCTTCTTGGAGGTCTGTTAGCTCTTTCCGCATTCGCAGGATTTCACCGGCGAGGTCTAGCCAGCTGTATGTGGTTGTGGCGGCTACGTCTTGCTCCATTTCCGCTACTAATCGCTTTAGGCGCTCGTGATTAATGCTCATTCCTGCGCCTCCGTGAGTGTGTAGCGCTTTCCGGTCGGGGTGAGATGGGCGGGGGTGAACCAGTAGATTCGGTACAGGCCATCCCACTTGTTTAAACATTCGATTTTGCCGTCAGACGTGGGGTGCAGCATAATGACTTTTCTGGTGGTGGCATGGTCTGCTTCCGCGAGGTAGTGCTTATCATCGTCCCACTCCACCTCGGCCATTGTGGCTTGTGGGCGCGGCGGGAGGGCTTTCTCGATGATGCTGCGGCGCTCAGGTACTAAGTCGGGATTGCGGTCTTCTGAGTAACCGAGAAGCACGTCAAGCATTTCGTAGGCATCAATGATTTCTTGGCGGGTGGGGCTACTCATTGTTTGCGTCCTTTGCTTGGTCTGCTAGGCGGCGGGTTTCTGCTTCGACTTCTTCCCATGTCCAGGTGTGGACGTGCTCCCAATGAAAGAAATCTATTTCTGGGTTAGCGTGCTGGGCCTCGGGGTGTTGGCCGTCTCCAAGGTGGTTGGTGTCAAAGCCGATTACGCGTCCCTCGTGGTAGGTGATTCCGCCGTGAACTTCAATGTCAGGGTGCACCTCAATCATGTCGGGAAAATCAAGCCACGGGTGGTTTTCTGGAAGCTCAACGTAGCCGTTGATGGTGAACGGCCCCAGCTGCGTCATGCAGTTGATGCCCCGGTGAGTGAAGTAGCGGGCGGTGCCGTTGGCGATACAGTCAAAAGGGTTGGTCATTGGTGGTCCTTGATGTGGGTGTTGGTGGCGTTTTAGTTAGTAAATTGTGGAAAAAGGAAAGGTCCCCGGCCGCGCGGGCCGAGGACTAACAGAAGCACTAAATAGATGCGAGGCTTTTAGAAGCCGAGGTTCGGGGAAGCAGCCGGAGTACCGCCGCCGAGCGTGGAGAACACGTCCTCGGCCTCCAGCGGCTGGCCACCTAGGCGCTCGCCGTCCTTAACCTTCTGCACGCCCACCAAGGAAGCACTAATGCCCTTGTTGCCGGAGTTCTCGTAGGCGAAGAACTGGACTGCGGCGTTGATGTAGCAGCCGGAGTAGATTTCCGACTCATCAATAATCGGCTGCAGGTTCCCATCTACAACGAAAGGCTTACGCTTCGTGCCGGCCTTGGCTGCGATGAACCAGTGACCGGCGAACTCCGGGCCGCGGGGCTCACCGCTGTCGTTAGGCTTGTCGCCGTCGCGCAGTGGCGGGTACTTGGTCTGTGCGGGGTCGATGGCCTGCTTGAAGACGTGGCGCTCGACGCCGTCCTGAACTGCGTTATTGATTGCCGTGTTGAGTGCTTCAACGGTCTTGGTGTCCGTCTTTGGAATAAGCAGGGTCATGGAGTACTTGGGGTCTGAGTTTTCGTTGACCTTGTGCGGGGTAAATAGGTGCTCGAAGGACAGTCGGCCGTATACGGTGACGTCGCGGTTGGTCTTTGCCATGGTGTGGTTCCTCCTTGGAACGTTGGTTGGTGGGTTGTTGTTGGTTCATGGGTGCCGGTGAATCATCTGTCGACCAGCGGCAGCATGGTGGGTTAGGCGGCGTCCGGGTAATCCGGCTCCGACTCCGGTTCGAGCTTCTCCCCTGTCGGGTTGAAGATGGACTGAATCTTCGCGTACTTAGTTTCCTGTTCAGTCATTGTTGTTTCCTCCTAGTGGTTGGAATACGGTTTCTGGTGTTGCAGCTTGTAGCGCCGGTCGCTTATCCGACTCAGGGACGAGCGTGGGCTTGCCTGCGGGTTTATGTACGAGATCGCCGAGCACGTCTTGGAATTGCTTCTTGCCGAGCAACCTTGTCATCGCGGTAATGCCCAGTAGTTTCTTTTCGTAGGGGTTGTGGCCGGTCTTTTCGACCGCGGCGGCAACCGCGTCCTCGTCGGTGTAGCGGCGCACCGAGCGGCCTTCTACAAGCTTTAGGCCCGGGTAAGAATGGCCGTTGTTGGCCTCGTCCAGAGCGAATTTTTCTACTTTCGACAGCCACTTTTTAATCTCCCCAGACCAAGCAACAATGTTGGCTACCTGGTCATCGGTGAGTGTTTCCGGGGCCGGCGCCGCCGGCGTCACATCATCCGACTCTTTCGGCAGTGGCTCGAGATACTGGGCTGCGAGTGCTGGGCATTGTGGGGCATGACGGCAGAACCTGCACCACTCGCCCGCGTTGAGCTCTCCCTCACCGTTGATGGCGAGTTGCGCGCGCGGGGCGACTACTTCCCTAGCCCATGTAGTGAGTTCTTCGACGCTGATTTCATCGACACTCACGTTGTTGAGGCGTGGCTGGAATATCACCATGCGCACCCGGTCGATGTTGTAAATCATGCCGAACTGGGCCAGGGCGCCAAGCGCGTACAGGCGCATCTGCGGATTACCTACCGCGGAGACTTCTACGCCTTTTCCGTATTTCAGGTCGATGACGGTTATGGTGCCATCTCCGACGATGAGGGCGTCACCGGTGCCGAAACCATCGGGCACGATGTGGGAGAAGTTGAGGCGTTGTTCAATGGCGAGGAACGCGGCCGGGCTGGACTCCTGGGCGCGCGCGAGCTCCGCCATCACGTTATCGACGTAGTCGTCGGTGTAGGAATCCATCTCCTCGTTTATCCAGTCGGAGTCGCCGACGAGGGTGGATTCGTCACCGTTGAGGAGGCGTAGCTTGTGCTCCGCGAGTTCGTGGGCTGCAGTGCCTTCCGCCGCGGCGTCGGACTCACTGTCTGGGTATTGGGCTTCAAGGCGCGGCGCCGGCGGGCAATTAAGCCACCTGTGAGAACTAGAAGCAGACAGTATGGCGTGTGCGCGTCCGGCGTGCTGCACCTCGACCGACGGGACGGCTTTCTTCTCCTCCATCGTGCCGAACGTCTTTACCTTGTCGAAAGTAAGACGCTGCGGACCATCACCACCGTTGTTGAGGGGGACGGTTTTCTTGTTGAGCCGGCCGAAGATTTTCCGAATGTCGCCCCGGTCATCTTCAATGTGAGTAATCCCAGCTTGGCTGATGGTCTTTTCTACCCCGGCGCGCTCATCATCATTGGTGAAGTCGATGCTGGTGGCATCCAGTAAGGGGACGTAAACTTCTGCCATTGTTTAGTCTCCCTTGCGGTGTTTTTGGGCCATGGTGATGAGCTCCGGGAGTTTGTCGGCTGGTACGTCGGTGAGTGATTGGACGTTGAAGTGTGGAAATAGGGTTCCGGTAATCCAGCCCGGGCCTTCGTCCATGCTGATGGCGCGGAGCGTGTTTTGCGCTTCAGGGAGAAGATCTGGAGTTTCTTCTTCCTGTGGCTCAGGCGTTGGCTCCGGGGCGGCCGCGGCCGGTTCTTCCTTCAGCGCGGGTGCTTCCTCTACTGGGTGCGGCGCCGCGGTGGACGTTTCCTGCTGTGGCCACGGGGACTGCGTGTCAGGTTCTTGTTTGATGCGGTCGAAGGTTTTTTGCATGGCGTGGATGCCGATGGCCAGTAGGTCGAGGGTGAGGTTTTTACTAATCCAGGTCATTATTTGGGGTCCTTTCCGGTGATGAGTCGGGTTCCGTGGACGGTGAGTCGGTTTTGCCCGTCGTCGAGAGTGGTGATGAATCCTTGGTCTTTGAGGTCGTGGAGTTGGGCTTTGGTGATGTGTTTTCCTGCTGCCCAACGGCGCAGAGTGGCGCGTGTGGTTTGATAGTTCATAGGTCTACGGAGTCCAGGAGCGTACGGCGGTCAAGGCGGGTAAGCGTGATGTCGGTGAGCTCGACGGCGGTGTCTTCGCTGTAGCCGCGGTCAAGGAAGGCCAGCATGGTGTGGTGGGTTTCTTGGATGCGGCGGTCAAGCTCAGTGGGTTGGAGGTCGCTTGGCTTGGGTGGTGTCATAGGTTTTCTCGTTCCTTATCAATGCGGGTGCTGATTTCATGGCAGAGGTCGCGCAGCGTCGGGAAGGCTTCTCCGTGGTCGCGCATCCAGTCGAGGACTTCACCTTCGAGACGCGACAGTGCGACTTTCTTAGCTTCCCGGCTGGGATAGGTGGACTCTGGAGCGAAGAGTGGCATTGGGGTTCTCCTAATGTGGTGTTAGCTATAGCCAGACGGGTGGCATGGAAATGATTGCGTGGAGGAGGAATCCGAGCATGGCGCCGAAAATGCCGGTGGCCCATGCGAAACGGATACGCTTCGCGGCAACATCCTGCCAATAGGCCAATTCTTTATGGGTTGGTTCCCGGCGCTCGGGGCGTTTACTTGTGGGTGGCATTACGGACTTTCCTTTCATGGGCTGCGATTTGGCCGGCGATACTGTTAGCCCCGCCGGCGAGGTTCAGAATTTGGCGGCGCGTTTTCTCCGGTAGGTGCGCCAGCTTGTAAATGGTTTTCAGGCGGGTTTCAATATCAGTCATGTGGGCTTTCGCCTCGGCGTGCGTAATCTGACGCATCTTTTACCTCCATTGCATGGTGAATTTCAGGGTGCGGGGCTTACGGTGGCGGAACAGTCTTTTTAGCCAGCTCATACCGACTCCCCCATCAAGAAGGCGTCGCACCAATCGCGGCGCACACGCCACCTGCGGCCAACTTTCACGCCGCGCAGGTCCCCCCGCTGCAAAAGCGTGTACACAGTGTCACGGTCCATCCGCATGTATTCGGCTGCCTCATCGGCCAGCAGCCATGTGGTAGTGTTCATAGTGACCTTTTCCTTTCCAGGTCTAAGGCCCCGTACACAGTCGCAGTGCATACGGGGCCATTCTTGTATGTAGAGGGGTGGGTGCAGGCGCGGGTCAGTGGCGGGGCCGCCCGTCGCCTTAACTTACGGAGCCAGTAACACTCCACACCCACCCCAGTGGCCTGCCGAGGAATCGAACCCCGGAGTCTTTTGCAAGCACACTTCCTTAGCCCCTGTAGTAGGTGTAAAAGAATTGTGATTTGTCCATTCAGGCCTGTTATTTATGTCCGCGCCGTTCGTTCCCTCCCACCACTCAGGGCGGGGTTCCTGCACTTGTTGCTTGCCCCGGTCGTGGCGAATCTAAGAACCATCGCTCGCGGGACCGGTATCTTCCGGCGCTCTTCACTATTGAGTTCTCTGTACTGCGTGGCCGGCCAGTCCCTCGTCTATCCCCTAGGGAGGGGCTGGTGGCCTGGTGCCCGCGGGGAGGCTTGCACTCCCCTGCCTGCTCGTCGGGCTTTTATGCGGCTGCTTCTACTGTTTCGGTGACCATGCGGTCTAGTGGTATGCCGGTGATTTGCTTGAGTCGCATGAGGGTGACGATGTTTGGCGCAGACTTGCCGGCGCGGTAATTGCGGATGGTCGCCCCGGTGAGGTTCAGGAATGCTTGGCCTAGCTGGTCGTCGGAGCGAGCACCGGTCAGTTCGATGGCTTTGTCGAGTACGGCGGGATTAAGTCGAATCATGTTCACCTCCCTGGTGGTTGTGCTTCACTTGGTCCAGGGCGGTCTGCCCTGGAAAGTGAGGTGATTTGAATGTTGAAATTTGAGCACATAACCGGATTGGATGTTGATGGTGTCGCCCCGGCGGAAGATCTCGTTGATTCCATTCGGAAAGCCCTTGCTGAGGGTGGCGACCCGGCGCCCGGGTTAGCTCTTGCGCTGGTTAAGGCGATTGCCGAGTTGGAGACGGCGAAGAAGTCGATTGCCGACCTGGAAGAGCGGATGGAGTCGACGCAGCTCTACGTCATTGGCCTTGAGACGCGCCTCGTTGAGAGCGGCCTCCGCTTCGACGACCCGGCTGCGAGCATCAATCCGAGTGTCACGGCTGACGGAGAGTCGCTTAACCCCAGCGGTGACGCTCTTGAGTAGCTCATCCACCTCTTCCGGGGAGTAGTACCTCTCGCCCGGAAGATTTACGGTTACCTCCGGCGTGCCAGCGCCGGGGGTTTCCTTGTTTTTGCGGTTCATATTCACCTCCTTGCCTGTTTGGCGTGATGTTTGACAGTATGACAAGCGGGTTGCCGATTTGTCAAGTTGTTTTAAAAACTTTCACGTTTCAGCAGGTAGCCAATTTGTCAATATGGCAAGGGTGGGTTACGATGTAGCTATGAAACACACCGAATGGCTCAATCAGATTTCAAAGGATGGCGCGGTTCACGCCATCGCCCAGCGCGCAAAAATCGTCCCCCGCACATTCGCCCGCCAGGTGGAGCGCGGAGAAATCTCGGCCGAAAACGTCATTGCCATTGCCATCGCCTACGGCGTGCACCCGGTTCGCGCCCTGGTTGATACCGGCTATTTGGATGAGAAGTACGCGCGCACGGTCGACCCCATGACCGCCCTAAGCAGTGTCACCGAGGACCAGTTGGCCGACGAGGTCCTGCGCCGCATGAAACGCGGCCTCAAGACCGACGAGTTCACTACCGACATCAATGAAGTTGAGGCGCGACGACGTTCGAAGCAGAAAAAGCCCGTGTCTCCCACGGATGATGTAATGCCCGTGTCGGCGGTCGCGGATAATTCGCCGGATGAAGATGAAATGCGAGGTGATCCATTTGACGATTAATGCCGTCGGCCTCCACCGGCTCGCTGAGTCGATGGGGGTCACTCTGCGGCGGCACAACGGCGGCAAGAAGGGATGGTACGACGATGCGACGCGCACCATCTCGACGCGGCGCGGCATGAGCATCCAGCAATACCGCAGCGTCCTAGCCCACGAGCTCGGCCACGCACTCTACGGTGACACCCCAACTGGTAACGGTCACTTTGACCAGCGCCAGGAACGACGCGCCGACGAATACGCCGCCCAACTACTCATCAACCCAGACGATTTCGAAGCCGCCGCCATATGGCACCACGGCCACCTCCCCGCCATCGCCGACGAGTTGGAAGTCACCCAACACATCCTCAAAACCTGGCAATCCCTCTACGAAAGGCAAGCAGCATGAAACGCCTACTCTCTACCCTCGCCATCCTCCCCCTCGCCCTGGCCGCATGCTCGAGCGAAGGCACTGAAGTTGAACATGCAACGTCCACCGCGCCGACTTCTACTAGTAGCAGTGCGCCGGCGACCAATTCCTCGGCGCCGAGCCCCACGAGTACCACGCCATCGTCGTCCCAGTCCCTGGAGCCGGAGACTACTGCGCCTGCGGTGGATAACTACTCACCGACATCTCCAGCGGCCGCCGAGCCAACGTCTCCTGTGGCAGCCGAGCCGACGTTCGTGGCGTGCTGGGAAAATGGCTACGCCCAACTTTCAGATATGAGTGTGGTCAAATGGCCAGACTGTGCACTTCCGCCACAGGAGGCGGCAAACCTCGGCCCCGGCCCGGACCCGGCAACGATCCCCTACGCCGATGGCGGAACCTGCCCAGCGTACAAGTGCGGATACGGCCACGACGCAAACGGCAATCCAAACCCCAGCAATTCCGAGATTCAGTCCTGGTGGTCTGATTGCACCGCCGCTAATACCGAGGAGTACTGCCGGGCGAACGACCCCTACCAGTAAAACCCAAAATGGCCACCTAGTGACCCTATGACGTTGCAATCAAAACTGGGAGTGGCCCCGTGGAGCTGTGCTCAATACACGGGGCCACCCTATGGGCCCACGGGGGGATGTGGGCCACCAGAAGTATAAGACAAGACCGCCCCTGGTGCTCGACATGTGGAAGTAGAGAGCGCCAAGGACGGTGACATCAAGCCAAAAATGACCTGACAGGAGAAGTGTATCTGATGGCCTCAATCAAACCGTACAAGATGACGCGGGGTTGGGCGTAGTCATCGGACATCCCCTAGCGGGCTTTGTTTTACCACTTGACACGTAACGTATTTTTGCGTTATACTAGTTGTAGTGCGGGTGAGAGACGCACTGAAAACTAAAAAGTGGAAGGAGGTGACGCCCATGGAAGTAGCGGCACTGATAATAAGTACCTGCAGTCTAATCCTGCAGTACATCCAGTACCGCAAAGAACATCCACCAAGAAAGGGCAAACACCGTAAAAAGTAGCCACCTAGGGTTCAGGAAGCCTTAACCATCCTGAACCCTGGGGGCTACCCCTCCACATTACCAAAAGAAAGGACACGCAATGAACCTCAAACAACTCTCCGCCATCAGCGGCATCATCACCGCCGCAGCCTACGCCTTCATCGCCTCAACGCCATTCTGGCCACTCGTCATAGCCCTCGCCGCACTATCTGGATACAACCTCGCTACTGCCACTCACCAACACAAGAAGGACTAAATGCACCCCATTATCATCGACCAAGACACCGGACGTCGCCTCTTCAACACCCAAGAATGCGCCAACCACATAGGCGTAACCCCACGCACCTGGTCCAACTACCACGCCAACAACCGCACCCCCACCCCAGTAGCCACATGGGGAAAATCCGCCCCACTATGGGACGCAGAAGAAATCAAACAATGGCACAACAACCGCCCAGGCTCCCCCATCAAAAAGTAAACCTACCCACACCCAAGGAAGAAGTGCAGCACCAAAGGCGAGGTTAGGAATCGCAAACCCAAGCGGGTTTGGAGTTGTCGCCCGGGGCGTTCTTTCAGCCCTGGCTAACAAGGAGAAAGCATAGTGGCAAGCATTAAACCCTACAAGACCGCTAAGGGACGGGCGTGGCGCGTCCAATACCGCTCCCCCGACGGTAAGAACCGAACTAAGCAAGGATTCCGCACCAAAAACGAGGCACAAGCCTGGGCGGAGAAAAACTCCACCACCATACGCACCGGAGACTGGATAGACCCTAATGCTGGGAAAGTGACTGTTGGGGAACTCGGGGCGCGTTGGCTAGAGATGCAAACTCACCTCAAACCATCCACCCTGCGGACAACTGAGCAGACCTGGCGCATTCACGTAAAACCACGTTGGG
>ERZ1030962.42-NODE-42-length-20809-cov-16.867881_pt1 | contig 20809 bp, 22 predicted proteins | sample MGYA00518597_ERZ1030962 | MGnify/ENA primary metagenome ERZ1030962 (study PRJEB33718, sample SAMN03159703) | human skin metagenome | collected 2014-05-20 | study: EMG produced TPA metagenomics assembly of the PRJNA266117 data set (Human skin bacterial metagenome... | reverse complement strand
GGAGATATCCATGTCCGCGAGACCGCGGTGGCTGAGCCGGCGAAAGGTCTGCTTGCCAGGAAAGACCAGCGCCATAGACAGGCTCGGGGAGAGCTGGATGGTGGCGAGGGAGTCGCAGAAGCCGTCGTCGGAAAGCCGCTGTTCCTTCAGCCACGAGCGGGCAAAGAGCGCAGGCAGCAGGTTCGCGGTGGTGGGACGAGGCGGGCGCAGGGCGACGGTCACGGCGGGTTCTCCAGTGTGGCGGTAGGGTGCGGTCGCCTTTATTGGACTGGAGAAACCGCTGTTTGGTTCCCCGGGTGGGTCTAGAAGGGTGGCTCGGCGTCGAGCTGCAGCTCAGCAAAGAGCTTATCGGCCGGCCAGATGTCGATTTCTTGGCCCTTGGCCTGCAGCTCCTCTGCGCGCTTTTCCTTGGAGGTCTTCTTGGCCCATTCGCCCACGATGAGCAGGGTGGACTTTTTGGTGACGTTCTTTGCCACTTGGCCACCGCGCTCGGCGATGCCCTGCCACAGCACGCCCTTATCGTAGGGCTCAAAATCACCGGTGAGGGTGACATGCTGGCCGTAGAGTGCGCCCTCCGGGTCGGCGTCGGGGTTGGGCTCCGGGATTGTGTCCGGGGTGGCGACGGACTGCCACGGGGCGGGCCCGCTGGACTTTTTCTTGGCACCGGCTGCGCGGGTTTGGTCGCGGAAGTCGGTCCCAGCGCCGAGGTCCGCGCCGGAGGTGGGGGCCGTGTGGGCACGCAGGACGGGCAGGATGGCCTCGGAATCAAGGCGGCCCAAGGTGAATTCGCGGGCGGTGAATAGATCGCGGATGCTGCCGGTGTGTCCGAAGCGCTCGGCCAGACGGGTGATGATTTCGCCGGCCGCGCGGGCGTCTTCGGTGGCGTCGTGGTGGCTGAAGTCCGGCGCAGACAGGTGGGCGGCGACGGTAGGCAGCTTGTGGTTGCGCACTGAAACCACCTTGGCCTTGGAAGCGTCGCGGGACAGTGCGAGAGAGCAGGCCAGCGGCACGGTGGGCACCTCGGCACCGGCAGTAAGCAGGCCGGTGCGCAGCGCGGTGGAATCGAACTGGGCGTTGTGGGCGACAAGCACGTCGCCGCCGAGGAAATCGAAGAGCTCCTTGGCGACGTCGGCAAAAGCCGGCGCTCCTTTCACATCGTCCGCGGTAATGCCGTGGATGGAGACGTTGATATCGGCAAAGTGCTCTAGGCCTGGTGGAGGGGTGCACAGCCAGGACCGGGAGGCGGTCTCCTGGCCATCGCGGAAGCGTACCGCACCGATTTGGCAGATAGAGCCCCAATTGTCGTTGGCCGTTTCCACGTCCACGGCGGTGAAATCGAGGCCGGGGATGGTGGCGGCGGAGGAGGGGGCCTCGCCGCGCTGTGCGGCGGAAATGGCGCGGGCGACTGCCTGCGGGTCTTGGTGCGGGGCGAAGGCGATAGTGCCGGCGGCGCCCAAGTCCAGGGCGCCGAAGCCGGTGGCGGTCGGTTCACTCACGCGCACGGTGTCGATGGACTCAAGCGGGATATCCTGCGTGGCGGGGGCGCCGAGGCTGGTAGCCAGCAGGGTGCGGTGGAGCACGAGTTTATCCGCTGTGACATCGATGAGTACGCCGTGCGCGGGAAATGACACGAGGGGCCTTTCTCTAGGAATCGAAGATGGGCGGTTCAATCTGACGCAGAATCAGCGTTGAACGCGGCTGCACCGTGATCGTACCCTCTGCCTCAATGAGGGTTTCCTCCGCGGGGTAGCCGCCGGAATCGGCGGTATCGACCATCAGCCGCCACGTAGCGCCGAGATCCTTGGTGGGCAGGGTGAACTCGATTTCGCCGTCGTGGGAGTTGAAAATCATGATGAAGGAATCATCGGTGATGCGCTCGCCGCGGGCGGTCGTTTCCGTAATCGCATTGCCATTGAGGTAGACCATGAGGGCGCGGCCGAAGTCGTGGTCCCAGTCGTCTTGGGTCATCAGGCGGCCCGAAGGAACCAGCCAGGCGATATCGCGTTCCTTGACGTCCGCGCCGAGTGGGCCGCCGGCGAGGAAACGCTTGCGGCGGAAGACGGGGTGGTGGTTGCGAATGGACAGCACGCGCTTGGTAAAGCCCAGCATCGCGGCGGATTTTTCTTCCTTCAGCATGGACCAGTCCATCCATGACAGCTCGTTGTCCTGGCAGTAGACGTTATTATTTCCGTCCTGCGTGCGGCCGAATTCATCGCCGTGCGAGAGCATAGGAGTGCCCTGGGAAAGCAGGAGAGTGGTTAGGAAGTTGCGGGCCTGGCGGCGGCGCAGCTTGCGGATTTCATCATTATCGGTGGGGCCTTCCTCGCCACAGTTCCAGGAGCGGTTGAAAGATTCGCCGTCGCGGTTGTCCTCGCCATTGGCCTCGTTGTGTTTGTCGTTATAGGACACAAGATCGCGCAAGGTAAAGCCATCGTGGGCGGTGATGAAGTTGATGGAGGCGGTAGGGCGGCGGTCATTATCGGCATAGAGGTCCGAAGAGCCGGTCAGGCGGGAAGCGAATTCACCTAGGGTAGCGGGCTCGCCGCGCCAGAAATCGCGCACGGTATCGCGGTACTTTCCGTTCCATTCGCTCCAAATCGGCGGGAAGTTGCCCACCTGGTAGCCATCGTGGCCGATGTCCCAGGGCTCGGCGATGAGCTTAACCTGGCTGACAATGGGGTCTTGCTGGACTAGGTCGAAGAAGGTAGCGAGCTTGTCGACGTCGTCAAGCTCCCGCGCCAAGGTCGCCGCCAAGTCGAAGCGGAAACCATCGACGCGCATCTCCGTAACCCAGTAGCGCAGCGAATCCATAATCAGCTGCAGCGAGTGCGGGTGGCGGACATTGAGGGAATTGCCGGTGCCGGTGTAATCCATGTAATGAGCCTCATCGCCCTCGACGAGGCGATAGTAGGCGCCATTGTCGATGCCGCGGAAAGCAATGGTCGGGCCCATGTGGTTGCCCTCGGCGGTGTGGTTATAAACCACATCGAGGATGACCTCGATGCCGGCCTCGTGGAAGGCGCGAACCATGGTCTTGAATTCGGACACCACCTCGCCCGGCTTCTTGGCAAAGGCATAGTCATGGTGCGGGGCGAAAAAGCCGAAGGTGTTATAGCCCCAGTAGTTGCGCAGGCCCAGGTTGCGCAGGCGATCGTCCTGCAGGAATTGGTGGACGGGCATGAGCTCGACGGTGGTAACGCCAAGCTCTTTGAAGTAGTCAATGACGGCAGGGTGGGCCATGCCGGCATACGTGCCGCGGAGCTCTTCCGGCACGTCCGGATGAGTCATGGTCATGCCCTTGACGTGGGTTTCGTAGATGACCTTTTCGTTATCCGGAATATGCGGGCGGTGGTCGCTGCGCCAGTCAAAGAAGGGGTTAATCACCACCGACAACATGGTGTGGCCCAGCGAGTCTTCCTCGTTGCGGCCGGTGCCAGGTTCCTCGGCGTGGATGTCATAGGAGTAGAGGGAGGCATCGCCGTCGAATTCGCCGTCGAAGGCCCTAGCATAAGGGTCCACTAGGAGCTTGGAAGGATCGCAGCGCAGGCCGTTTTCTGGTTCATAGGGGCCATAGACGCGGTAGCCGTAGCGCTGGCCAGGGGTGACATTGGGGAGGTAGATATGCCACACATGGGCGGTGACCTCCGACATTTCGATGCGTTCCTCGTTGCCTTCTTTGTCGATGAGGCAGAGCTCGACCTTGTCTGCTACCTCGGAAAACAGGGCAAAGTTGGTGCCGGATCCGTCAAAGGTGGATCCCAGTGGGGTGGGTTTGCCGGGCCAGATTTGGCGGCCGTAGCGCTCGGTGGGCGTGGGGACTGCGTCCATGGAGGGAGTGTTCATGCCCACGAGCATAACCACATTTTAGTCCCCAGCGCCGTGCGTAAGTCCGGCGTTAATAATGCGTACGCCGCGTATGAGGTCTGCACGATAATCTGTGACCGGAGACTCACCGGTGGTTTCTGCAAGCTGGCGTTGGGACTGTTCCATCAAGGTGGCGCCGAGCACGAGGTGAATAGCAGATAGTGCGGCGGCGCGGTGGGCGCTGTCGGCGGCGGGCGTGCTGTGAGCGGCTGCAGCGGTGAAGGACGCCAAGAGGTGATCCCAGGCAGGGGCCTGTGGGAGGGAGAGGCCGGCAATGACTACCTCGGCGCCGTCACGGCGGGCGAGCAGCAAATCACGAAGATTGAGGCTGATAGCCTCGAGCGACTCCCCAGAAACGGGGGAGATAATCTCCTCCGCTAGGGCTGCAATGAGCGCCTGTTTATTGGCAATATGCCAGTAGAGCGCGCCGGGGGCGACGCCGAGGGAGGAAGCAACGCGACGCATGGTGACGTCGCCAAGCCCGTAGGCATCAAGCAGGGAAAGAGCGGCGTCGATAATACTCTCGCGGTTTATGTGCACCTTGGCAATTGTACGGACTTGGCCGGGCGGGACGGTAGTTCACAGGTTCTTTTAACGGAGTCTCAATGTCATTTCCATCGTCGGGTTGTTAGTATTGCGAAGACAAATAAGAGGCCGCCCTTGGGGCGGCTTCACACTCGCAAGATTGATTCAGGAGCTTTCCCTTGTCCTTTTTGACCCCTGCAAAGAAGTCCCTCATCGCGGTTGCGCTGGTCACCCCGCTGGCGCTGGCTGCGTGTGGTTCGGATGACAATGACGACTCCAAGAAGGCTGCCGCCACCACGGCGTCCAAGTCTTCTGAGGATAAGTCTGCAGATAAGTCCGAGGGCAAAGATGCCGATAAGTCCAAGGATAAGGATAAGGACAAGGACAAAGACAAAGAAAAGGATCAGAATAAGGACGGCGAAAAGAAGGACGCCGCTGCGGGTGCAGAAGGCCAAGAAGGCGAGGACGGCGCTGGCGAGGGGCCCGATCAGCTGGCTAACCCGCTGAACAATGGTGAGGATCCTTTCGCTGGAGCGAAGGATATCAAGCCGATCGAAGGCGGCCAGGCCGCTAATGATGGCGATAAGCAGGCCATCGAGCAGCTGGTTCGCGGCCAGCACGAGATCGATAACGTGAAGGAATACTTCAACTACATGCCGCAGCACGCCTGCCAGGCAGTCCGCGATGAGCAGTCCCAGGAGTTCGGCCAGTACCAGCAGTACGTCGATAGCCTGCCGAACCAGTCCTTTGCTGAGTACGCCAACACCATGCGCCAGCAGGGCGGTGGCAACCCCGAGGTAGAGAAGTTCGCTGGCCAGCTGGAGTCCATCCCGCAGTCGACCAAGCTGCAGTCCGTCAACGACGTTGTGGTCAATGGCGACGATGCTTCTGCAACCGTGAGCGTATCCAACTCTGAGGGCACCGAGACCTCTACGGTTCGTTTCCGCCGCGAGAACGGCAACTGGACCTTCTGTAACTAAGTTGTCATTGTTAAAACTCCGGTTACCCCGCACCCTAGGTTTCGGTGCGGGGTTACTCGCGTGTGCGCTCTTAGTCTATGGCGTGGCCGGTGCGCTGTGGGGGCTTTTCCGGCCAACACTTACCGGCCATGAGGTGGATGACGGCGGTTATGCCATCGATGCGATAGGAAGCGCCCAGTTCATCGCCTTTATCACCTTTGCCCTCATTACCGGCCTGCTTGGTTTGTTCTTGGGGTTGGGCGCGTATCTGCGCCGGCAGGGGCGGGGCTTGTCGATGCTCCTGTGGGTCGGCGTATGTGCCCTGGCCGGGGCGGCGTCGTTTTATGTCTTTGGCGGGGTCACTGCCACGCATCCGCCAGAAAACCCAGGGGAAGTCGTTGAGTTCGCGCCAAATTTCTCCCCGGCCATCTCGTGGGCGGTCGCGCCCTTTATGGCGATGTTTGCCTATTGGTCCACGGCCTTTGTGAGTGCCGATGAAGATTGGTAATCCGCGCGTCTAGGGCCATTCGACGGGGGAGGCGCCGGTTACCTCGTGCGCGATGTCATCGATGCCGTGCAGAATGTGCTTGAGCCCGCGGCCGATGGCGCTAAATAGTTGCGGCCGGGTAAGTCCCGCGGCGGTAATGGTGGCGGCATCCATCCGCACCTGCAGGCCCTCGGAGGTGTGGTGGCAAAATGCCACGGCGCCGTGGTGGGCGCGATTCCAGTCATTGCAAATGAGGAATAGCCGGGTAAATTCCGCCTCGTCCAGGCTGGGGTCCCAATGCCCTTTGAGAATGAGGCTGGGCCCGTTGTCCAGTGCGAAGGCGAAAAGGACGTCATTGACCCAGGCGTAGATGGCGGTGGCGCCGTCGCTTTGGAAACGCTGGATGCCGATAAGTGGCAGGATCTCGGCCACGCTATCGAGGGTGAAGGGTTCTAAGGGGGCGTCGGCAAGCGGGGCAAGCTCCGGCGAGGCTTCGCGCACGAGGCCGGGGTGCGACTGAGCGAGCAGATCCATGAGTACCTCCGCGTTGCGCAGCGCCGGTAGGAGGAATGCTGCAAGCTGTTCGCGGCTGGGGGAGGTATCGGCCGGCAGGTAGCTATGGCCGGACACGCTCACGTAGTCGGGCTGGTCATAATCAACCACGACGGCCGGGGAGAGGCAATCGTGATTCCACTCGTTGGCCAAGTGCGCGAGCTCAGAGATCTCGCTGAGATCGACGCCGCCGCGGGGGCTGGTGTGCAGGTGGAGCACCGGTTCTTCCAGCTGGTCTACAAAAACGAAAGTGGAGCCACCGGCCGCATGCGGCACGAGTAGCTCGCCAGTGGGCAGGGTCCAGCAGGAAACATCATTATCGCGGGCGATGGTGCAGGCATGCGCGAGCAGAAGAGAGGGTTCAATCTCGCTCATCGCTGCCACCACCTTAAAGCTGTGTTGACACCGAGTCTATAGCCCAAACCGGCCCCCTCGCTGGCGTTTGGCCATTAGGATATTGGTTTAATAACAGAAATCCGATTGGCAAAAAGGGGATCCGGGAATGCTCCGCACCATCGATCTGCGTGGACAAGAGCTGCGCCCCGCCCAGCTGCGGCGAGTTTTGCCGCGCGGTGGCACCGACGTCGCCGCCGTGGTGGACAAGGTGGCGCCGATGGTTCATCGAGTACGTCACGAAGGCGCTGCGGCCGCCTTGGACTATGGCGAGCAATTCGATGGCGTGCGCCCAACCCACCTGCGGGTGCCCCAAGCGGAGTTGGAGAAGGCCGCTTCCGGTCTAGACCCGCAGGTGCGCCAAGCGATTGAGGCTTCCATCGAGAGGGTCCGCAAGGTTCACGCCGAGCAAAAGCCGGCCGCGCACACCACCGAGCTGGCACCAGGTGCCACGGTGACCGAGGTCTTTCGCCCCATCGAGCGCGTTGGGCTATACGTGCCGGGAGGCAAGGCGGTCTATCCGTCCTCGGTGATTATGAACGCCGTGCCAGCACAGGCGGCCGGCGCGGAAAGCTTAGTGGTAGCCTCGCCGCCACAAAAGGAATTCGGCGGTCTGCCGCACCCCACGGTGCTGGCCGTGTGCCAGATGCTGGGCGTGGACGAGGTCTGGGCGGTAGGAGGCGGTCAAGCCATCGCGCTGATGGCCTACGGCGATGATGACGCTGAATTAGCCCCGGTGGACATGATTACCGGCCCTGGAAATATCTTCGTCACCGCGGCCAAGCGGTTGGTGCGCGGCGTGGTGGGCACTGATGCCGAGGCCGGGCCGACCGAAATCGCCATTATTGCTGATGACACCGCAAATCCGGTGTATGTGGCCTATGACCTTATCTCCCAGGCCGAGCATGATCCGATGGCCGCGAGTGTGCTCATTACGGCCTCGCCAAGCTTGGCTCAGCGTGTGAAAGTAGAGGTAGAAGCACGCTACAGCGCTACCGCTCATGCGCAGCGGGCGGCCGAAGCTCTAGGCGGCGAGCAATCCGGAATTGTGTTGGTCGATTCCCTGGATGCAGCGGTGGCGGTGGCCAATGCCTATGCCGCTGAGCACCTGGAAATCCACACCGCAGAGCTCGGCGCGGTGGCCGAGCGTATCAAGCACGCCGGTGCCATCTTTGTAGGGGACTTTGCTCCGGTGCCACTCGGAGACTACGCGGCCGGTTCCAATCACGTATTGCCCACCTCCGGTACGGCGCGCTTTTCTGCCGGGCTTTCTACCCATACCTTCATGCGGCCGGTCAACCTTATTGAGTATGACCGAGCTGCGTTGGAAGAGATTGCCCCGCACGTCATCGCTTTTGCGGAGGCCGAGGGGTTGCCCGCCCACGGCGAGGCTATCCGCGCCCGATTCGAGGAGAATTAAATGACGCACTTGAATGATCTTCCCCTGCGCGAGGAGCTGCGCGGCAAGTCCGCCTATGGGGCGCCGCAACTCCATGTGGCCTACCAGCTCAATACCAACGAAAATCCTTATCCGCCCTCGCAGGCGCTAGTGGATGACTTGGTGGCGGAGACTCGGCGCCTTGCCACCACGCTCAATCGCTATCCGGAGCGCGATGCGGTGGAGCTGCGCCAGGCCCTGGCGGCTTATATCACTGAGCAAACCGGCGTGAGCGTGGGCTCTGAACAGGTGTGGGCGGCCAATGGCTCGAATGAGATTTTGCAGCAACTACTGCAGGCATTCGGCGGTCCAGGCCGCAGCGTGCTCGGTTTCACCCCGTCTTATTCCATGCACCCTATCCTCGCGGACGGCACCCATACGCAGTTTGTGGAATGCCCGCGCGATGAGAATTTCCGCATTGATATGGACCGGGCGCTCGCAGCCGTGGCGCAGCACCAGCCGGATATCATCTTTGTGACTACGCCAAATAACCCCACCGGCGGGGTGACCAGCGTGGACGATATTGCCGCGCTTGCCGACGCCGCCCCGGGCATCCTCATCGTCGATGAAGCTTATGGCGAATTTTCTTCCTCGCCTTCTGCGGTGACGCTGCTGGATAAATACCCCACGAAGCTGGTGGTCTCGCGCACCATGTCTAAGGCCTTCGATTTTGCCGGCGGCCGCCTCGGGTATTTCGTGGCGGACCCGGCCTTTGTGGAGGCCGTAATGCTGGTGCGCTTGCCGTATCACCTGTCCGTGCTTTCCCAAGCGGCGGCGACGGTGGCGCTGCGCCATAGCGCGGATACGCTCGCCACCGTGGAAAAGATCGCCGCCGAGCGCGAGCGGGTGGCCGCTCGCTTGCGCGAATTGGGCTATACCGTCCTGCCGAGCGAATCCAACTTCCTCTTCTTCGGCCGCTTTGCTGACCAACACCGCGTGTGGCAGCAGTTCTTGGAAAAGGAAGTGCTCATCCGCGATGTTGGCATCGCAGGCTACCTGCGCATGACGGTGGGGCTGCCAGAAGAAAATTCGGCCTTTTTGGCTGTGGCAGAGGACCTTGCGGATACAGTAGTGGCTGATTCCCCGGCCGCAGGTAAAAGGAGCGAAGCATGAGCAACCGCGTAGGGCGCGCCCAGCGGGCGACGTCGGAATCGCAGATTTCTGTGGTCATCGACCTCGATGGCACTGGGCGTAGCGATATTGCTACTGGCCTGCCTTTCTTTGACCACATGCTCACGGCCTTTGCCACTCATGGCAGCTTCGATCTCACCGTGCAGGCGGAGGGCGACGTGGAGGTAGACGCCCACCACACTGTGGAAGATACCGCCATCGTGCTCGGCACCGCGCTGCGTAAGGCGGTGGGGGATAAGGCCGGCATCCGCCGTTTTGGCTCCCAGCTTTTGCCCATGGATGAGGCCTTGGTAGAAGCGGTTGCGGATTTTTCTGGTCGCGCCTATTTCGTCATGAACGGCGAACCAGAGCACCTGCAGTGGCAGACCATCGGTGGGCATTACGCCACCGTGATAAACCGCCACTTCTTTGAAACGCTCGCCACCCACGCTGGGGTTACGCTCCACCTCAACGTGCGCTATGGGCGCGATCCGCACCACATTACTGAGGCGGAGTTTAAGGCCGTCGCGCGTGCGCTGCGCGGTGCGGTGGAATTCGACCCCCGCCAGACTGGAATTCCATCGACGAAGGGAGCACTCTAGAACGCATGCACTTTATGATCTTGGTCCTCTTCCTCGTAGCTGGCATGCTGGTGGGAGGCGCATGGTCTGCCTACCAACAGGGGTCGAAGGCAATGACAGTAGTAGCCTCTCTTTTGGCCGCAATCACCGTGGTAGCAGCAATCTCGTGGATGGTAGGAGCGTTTGGTAAATGAGCACAACCCAAGAAACTAATATCTGGAAGGTTCCGGGCTATACCGCGACCATGTTGGCTATCGCCGCAGCCTTCGGTGCGTGGTCCATCCTCCTTCCAGTGGTGCCGCTAGCGGTTATTGACTCCGGCGGCTCAGCGACCTTGGCGGGCTCATCCACCGGCATCTTCATGGCGTTTACTGTGCTGACCCAGATCATTTCCCCATGGCTCCTGCGCCGGTGGGGCTACCGCCGTGTGATGGCGCTGTCCGCTTTCACCCTGGGTGTACCTGCCTTTGGCCACCTACTGGGAACTGATGCCTGGGTAGTCCTGCTCTTTTCTGCCATGCGCGGCGTCGGCTTTGGCGCGCTGACCGTTTCTGAGTCCGCGCTTATTGCGGAACTGGCGCCCGTACGCTTGCTGGGCAAGGCTACTGGCATGATTGGTGTCTTTACCGGCCTGGGCCAGATGGTCTTTTTGCCCCTGGGATTGATCATGGCGGAAAAGCTAGGTTATGCCTCGACGTATATCACCGCCGGCATCATTGGCTTTGTGGGCTTTGGTCTGTGCCTGCGCATTCCCAAGATTAAGGTCACCCTCGCCTCCGATACTGAAGAGGAGCCGAACCTGATCCGCGTTCCTACGTGGAAGCTGGTGCTCGTTCCTGCGCTGGCGCTAACGACATTTTCAATGAGCTATGGCGCCGTGTCATCCTTCCTGCCGCCGGCGGTGCAAGAACTTGATGCCGAGCGCGGCGCTAGCTTGGCCGGCATTATGCTGTCCATCGTGGGCGGCGCCGCCATGATTTTCCGCTACCTCGCGGGCATGGTGGCAGACCGCGTGGGCACTCCCGGCCGGCTCTATATCCCCGGCCAAATCATGGCCATCGTGGGCGTGCTCGCCATCGCCGTACCGCTGTACCTCGACGGTTCTGTGTGGTGGCTCGTGCTGGGCGCCTTCCTCTTCGGCGGTGCCTTTGGTATTGCGCAAAATGAGGCCCTGCTGTCGATGTTTGACCGCCTGCCGCGCGAGCGCGTCTCGGAGGCTTCGGCCATCTGGAATATCTTCTATGACGGCGGCACTGGCTTGGGCTCGACCCTCTTGGGCGCCTTGGTTGCCGGCTACGGCTATGCAGGGGCTTTTGGGGCCGGCGTGGTCATCCTCGTCGCCGGCGTTGTGATGACGTTGGCAGATTTTATCCTTGGGCGCACCCGTGTGAGCGAAACCAACGATATCCGGACGCGACTGCGTCGCATGCGTAAGGTATAGCCCATGGCAAAGACGGTCGCATTATTGGATTATGGCGCGGGCAATGTGCGCTCGGCCCAGCGCGCGCTGGAGCGAGTAGGCGCGGACGTTACCGTCACCGCAGACCCCAAGGAAGCGGTGGAAGCGGACGGTCTGCTTGTTCCCGGCGTGGGTGCCTTTGCTGCCTGCATGCGCGGGCTGCGCGCGGTCCAGGGGCCTCGGGTCATCGGCCAGCGCTTGGCAGGAGAGCGGCCGGTGTTGGGCATTTGCGTAGGCATGCAGGTGCTTTTCGACGCCGGAGTGGAACACAACATCAACTCCACCGGCTGCGGCGAGTGGCCCGGCACCGTGGAAAAGCTGCAGTCTGCGGTGCTGCCGCATATGGGGTGGAATACCGTTGAGGTACCCGTCGGCAGCGATATGTTTGCCGGACTGGCCGAAGACGAGCGGTTTTATTTCGTGCATTCCTATGGCGTTCGCCGGTGGGAATTGGAAACGGAGATTACCCGTCCGCCGCAGGTGAGCTGGGCCGAGCACGCGGGCGATAAGTTCGTCGCGGCGGTAGAAAACGGTGCCCTGTGGGCGACTCAATTCCACCCTGAGAAATCCGGGGACGCCGGTGCTCAGCTTTTGGAAAACTGGATGCGCACGCTCTAGGTAGGATGAAGGATATGACTTTTACGCTTTTGCCAGCAGTCGATGTATCTCAAGGCCGAGCCGTGCGCCTAGATAAAGGCGAAGCAGGCACCGAAACCTCGTATGGTTCCCCGCGCGATGCCGCACGAAAGTGGCAGTCCCAAGGCGCGCACTGGCTGCACTTTGTGGATTTGGATGCGGCTTTTGGCCGGGGCTCCAACCACGCAGAAATGGCGACGATTACCCGCGAGCTGGGCGTGAATGTGGAGCTTAGCGGCGGAATCCGGGACGATGCCGCGGTGGAGCGCGCACTGGCTACCGGTGCGCAGCGCATTAGTATCGGCACGGCTGCACTAGAGCAGCCGGAATGGATCGAGGACATCCTCGCTCGCTACGGAGATAAGGTCGCCGTGGATCTTGCCGTGCGCGAAGATGGCGGCGAATGGCGTACCGCCGGCAATGGTTGGGTTTCCGATGGCGGCGATCTGTGGGAGGTACTCGAGCGCCTCGATGCCGCCGGATGTCAACGCTTTGTGGTGACAGACGTGTCGAAAGACGGCATGCTCACCGGACCTAATATTGAGCTCCTGCGCGAGGTAGCGATGGCGACGGAGGCAAAGATCACCGCTTCTGGTGGCATTTCTAGCGTGGAAGACCTGCGCGAGCTCGCGCTTTATGAAAATGAGGGCATCGATTCCGCCATTATTGGCAAAGCCCTGTACGAGGGGAAATTCACCCTCGACGAAGCACTCGCCGCGGTGGCCGAGGTAGAGCCGCTGCCGGCGGAAGAAACCATTGACCCTTTCGACCCTGAGGACAACTAAGTCATGATGGAACCCCGCGAGTTGGTGGCCTTCGCGGAGGCGGCCGTAGACCAAGTAGAACCCATTTTTCGCTCCGGCCTCGGAGCTGCGCCCGCCCGTTTTAAGGGGCAGGGAGATTTCGCCACCGAGGTAGACCTCGTCATCGAGCAACAGCTGCGCGATATCTTGACCCAGATGACCGGTATCCCGGTCTATGGAGAAGAATCGGGCGGCAGCGTGCTCGATACCGTGTGGGTGGTAGATCCGATCGATGGTACCGCGAACTACTCTGCCGGAAACCCCATGGCCGGCATCCTGGTGGCGCTCATTCATGAGGGTGCGCCCGTCGCCGCGGTATCTGACTTCCCGCTCCTGGGGCGCCGTCTGGTCACCTGCGATGGCTCCCCACTGCGCTCAGTAGGTGGGCCTGCCACTGGCTTCGGAGGAGGGGACGAAGCAATGGGATTTGATGAAGCACGCGGCCACGTGGGCTGCTCTTCCCACCTGCCCACCGAGATTTTCCACGAGTTGCGCGAGACCGGACTGCGCCCGCGAATGACCGGTTCCGTGGGACTTGATAATGCCTTCGTCGCGCAGGGTGTGTTTGATGGCGCGATTAACTTCTCCCCGCACCCCTGGGATAACGCCGCGGGTGCACTGCAGATTCAGGCAGCCGGTGGAGTTGTTACCGATCCGGACGGAAATCCGTGGACTGCGCAGTCGCGCGGCATGGTGGCAGGTACCCCGCAGGTCCATGCCACCATCGTGGATATCCTGTCTCGTCATACCGGTTCCTTTCACCGCTAAGACTAAACACCTGAAAAGGAGGCGGCCGCCATGGCTGTAGCCGTACGCGTGATCCCCTGCCTAGACGTGGACCAAGGCCGCGTGGTCAAGGGCATCAACTTTGACAACCTGCGCGATGCCGGCGACCCAGTGGAGTTGGCCGCGCGTTATGACTCCCTAGGAGCCGATGAACTTACCTTCTTGGATGTCTCTGCTTCTACGCAAGGCCGTTCCACCATGCTCGAGGTCGTGCGCCGCACTGCGGACCAGGTATTCATCCCCTTGACGGTGGGTGGTGGAGTTCGCAGCGTTGATGATGTCCGAGAATTATTGCGCGCTGGGGCAGATAAGGTCTCTGTAAACACCGCGGCCATTAAGAATCCGGAACTGCTGCGTGAAATGGCCGAGATCTTTGGAGCCCAATGCATCGTGCTGTCCATTGATGCCCGCCGGTGCTACGAAGAGTATGCGCCATCCGGCTTTGAGGTCACCACGCACGGCGGTACGGAATCGGCCGGGATCGATGCCATCGAATGGGCACGCCGCGGCGAAGAACTCGGCGTAGGGGAGATCCTCCTCAACTCAATGGATGGCGATGGCACAAAAGAAGGATTTGACCTGGAATTGCTGCGCGCCGTGCGCGCAGCGGTGACCATTCCCGTTATCGCCTCTGGCGGCGCGGGAAACGCCGCAGACTTCCCACCGGCAGTTGCAGCCGGCGCCGATGCCGTCTTGGCAGCAAGCATTTTTCACTTCGGTGAGGTAGAAATTAGCGACGTGAAAGACGCCCTTGACGCTGCGGGCTACGAGGTGCGCCGATGAGTAGCCCGGGCGACTTTGAACTTCACGGGGACATCGCCAAGCAGCTCAAGCGCAATGACCAAGGCTTGGTGCCGGCCATTGCCCAAGCTGAGTCTGGTGAGGTGCTGATGATGGCCTGGATGGATGACCACGCCTTGGCCCATACCCTCGCCACCCGCAAAGCAACGTATTTTTCGCGCTCGCGCAATGAATATTGGGTCAAGGGAGAAACTTCTGGAAATACCCAAGAGGTGCTGGGCGTTCGCCTTGACTGCGATGGAGATACTATTCTGCTGACCGTGCGGCAGCGCGGCGGCGCCTGCCATACCGGTGACCGCACGTGCTTTGACGCCACCGATCTCCTAGGAGGGCAACCGTGAAGGCTAGACGCCTTGGACCACTACTTATCGCTGAAGGAGCCATCGTAGTGTGGCTGTCCTCCCGTGCTACGTGGGTGGTAGCCGCCAGCGAAGACGACAAGGCCGGCTCTGCGGCCAATGACATCATCGGCTCGGCTTGGTCGCTGGAAATCATGGCCTTGACCCTAGTTCTGGTAGCTGGTGCCGTCGCAGGGATGGCGCTGCGTCGCGTAGGTAGGCGAGTAGTGGGCATCGTGTGCGCTCTTGCGGCCGCGGCTAGTGCATGGACCCCGGTGAGCCTGTTGACTGCGGGCGCGGACGCCGAGCGCGCGCAGAAGATCCTGCAGGGAGCCTCGGCCAATGAAAACGCCGTAGACTCTGCCCAGATTTCTGACTGGGCCACGGTCGTTTCCACCGAGGTGCATTCCCTGGGCCCAATTCTGGCCCTAATAGGTGCGGCAGCGGCCCTCTTCGGTGCAGTCATGCTTGCGCGCAATCCAGGCGCGGATAAGGCGAAGGTGTCGAGCAAATACGAAACCCCAGCGGCACGACAGGCAAAGCTGGAGGAGGATTTGGAAACCTCATCTGACTCTGGCCGTGTGATGTGGGACGCGCTTGATAGTGATATCGATCCCACTGATATGGACAAAAAATAGCCCCGTTTCCTGTGCAATTTCCGGAACGGCACGCGAGCAGGTTAACCTAAGCGTGATCTTAATCGCCCGTGGAGGGAGGTGCTGATGCCTACGCCCATTGCCGTTGACCACCTTGTTGCAGGAGTCTTGGAGGACGTCGCTGCACGGGAAGCCCGCGTGTCCTTTAAAGAGGTGAAGGCGCGCTCGCGTGACATGGAGCCTCCCCGGGATGCCCGCGCGGCGTTGCTGCGCACAGGCTGCTCGGTCATCACGGAGCTCAAGCGCGCCGTACCCTACGGTGGCGAAATCGCTCATGTTGGCTCTGCGGAACAGATGGCGGAATGGGCCCGCACCTTTGAACACTGCGGCGTACATCTCATGGCATGCCAGACTGATTTCCGCCGTTTCCACGGTTCTTTAGAAGACATGGCAGCTGCGCGTGCTGCGACTGATATTCCCATGATGTCGCGCGATCTCATCGTGGACCCTTACCAAATTCATGAAGCCCGGTGCTTTGGGGCCGATGCTATTCCGCTGCAGGTTGAACTCTTAGAGCAAGCTCGCCTGGAGGCACTTTTAGACCGCGTGGAATCGCTCGGTATGACCGCCATCGTAGAGGTACGCAACTGCGCCGAGGTTGACCGCGCAATCAAGGCAGGAAGTAGCGTCATTGCCATCAATGCGTGGTCGTTGGCTTCGGATGCTATTAACCGCGAGGCGTTTAACGATATCGCTCCAGGCCTGCCAGAATCGATCCTGCGCATCGCAGTAGGCGGGGTAAATAACGCGCGCAACCTGTTTCACTATGCTTCCCGCGGCGCTGATGCAGTTTTGGTGGGAGAATCAGTCATGGCTGCCCAGGATCCTACGGCGCTGGCGCGATCTTTGGTGGCTGCCGGGCAGCACCCAGCGTGCCCCGCGCGCAAGATGGATTAAGGACCTAACTAGCTAGTGGGGTGGGGGATAAGGCACACTGGCTACGTGCACACTGAAATTCTTGCAAATATTCCGTCCCCGCCGCAGGGCGTGTGGCAGTTGGGGCCCATTCCCATTCGTGCCTATGCGCTGTGCATCATCGTAGGAATTATCGTCGCCTTGCGAATGACCTTACGCCGCTACACCGCACGCGGCGGTAACCCAGACACAGTATGGGATGCCGCCATCGTGGTCATTCCCGCCGGAATCATAGGCGGGCGGCTCTACCACGTCATTACCGATAACCAGAAGTACTTCTGCGATAGCTGCAATCCCGCGGACGCGCTGAAGATTACCAATGGCGGACTGGGCATTTGGGGCGCCGTAGCCTTGGGCGCACTAGCTTTGTGGGTGCTTTTCAAAGTGAAAAAGGTGCCGCTCGGCCCCTTTGCTGACGCGGTGGCGCCAGGCCTCGTCCTCGCGCAGGCGATTGGACGCCTAGGTAACTGGTTTAACCAAGAGCTCTATGGGCGCCCGACCGACGTTCCGTGGGCTTTAGACATCTATTACCGCGTCAATGAAAATGGCGGCTATGCTCCCGTTTCCGGACACTCCACGGGGGAGATCATGACCTCGGTGCACCCGACCTTCCTGTACGAGCTCGTGTGGAATGTTCTAGTCTGCCTTTTCCTCTTGTGGGCTCACAAGGCATGGAAGTTGGGGCACGGGCGCGTCTTTGCTCTTTATGTCATGGGCTATACATTGGGCCGCTTCTTCATTGAAGGGATGCGTTCCGATGAGGCGACCCATATCTTTGGGGTCCGCGTGAATATCATCGTGTCGGTCGTGATTTTTATCATCGCCGCGATTGTCTTCTTCGTGCTTGATAGACACCGCCAGGGCCCAGAGTCCCCCGAAGAGGTGGATCCTAAGTATTGGGCGGAGCGCCGGGATACTGATGGGCACAGCCATGAGCACGCGGTATCCGACGGGCAGCAACCGGGTCCTTTATCGACGTAAACACTGCCCAAGTGTGTCCGGTTGGTTTTGGTTTTGTGGGAAATAGGGCATTTTGGGGTGCCCGTTCAGAAAATGAACCCGAGAAATTGTGGCCTCAATCCTTTCGAGGGAGTAGGTTGGGGAGTGTTCAGTTTCCCCGACGGAATAGGCCAATAATGCTGGATAGAAGAACGAAGATTGTTTGTACTCTCGGCCCTGCCGTTGCTAGCGAGGATGGCATCTTGCGCCTCGTACAGGACGGCATGGACGTTGCCCGCCTGAATATGTCTCACGGCGAGCATGCAGACCACGAGGCGAATTACAACTGGGTGCGCCAGGCCACCGATAAAACCGGCCGCGCCGTCGGTATCTTGGCGGACCTCCAGGGCCCTAAGATTCGCCTTGGCCGCTTTATCAACGGCGAGGAGCAGTGGGATAACGGCCAGATCGTCCGCATTACCGTGGACGATATCGAAGGCACCCATGACCGCGTCTCTACCACCTACAAGGGCCTGGCCAAGGACGCCAAGCCAGGTGACCGCCTGCTGATCGACGACGGCAAGGTTGCCGTTGTTTGTAAGGAAGTCGACGGCAACGACGTCGTCTGTGAGGTCACCGAAGGTGGCCCGGTTTCCAATAACAAGGGCGTTTCCCTCCCTGGTATGGATATCTCTGTTCCGGCTTTGTCGGAAAAAGATATCGCTGACCTGCGCTTCGCTTTGAAGCTCGGCGTTGACCTCGTGGCACTGTCCTTCGTCCGCTCCCCAGCAGATGTGGATAAGGTCCATGAGATTATGGACGAAGAGGGTCGCCGCGTTCCGGTCATTGCCAAGCTGGAAAAGCCTGAGGCAGTAGACGCGCTTGAGTCCATCGTGCTGGCATTCGATGCCATCATGATTGCCCGTGGCGACCTCGGTGTTGAGGTGCCGTTGGAGCGCGTGCCGCTGTTCCAGAAGCGCGCTATCCAGATTGCTCGCGAGAACGCTAAGCCGGTCATCGTGGCTACCCAGATGCTGGATTCCATGATTTCTAACCTGCGCCCGACCCGTGCAGAGGCTTCCGACGTGGCTAACGCCGTTCTCGATGGCGCTGACGCCGTTATGCTCTCTGGTGAGACTTCCGTGGGTATTGACCCGCAGAACGTCGTGCGCACCATGTCCAAGATCGTGGCTAATGCTGAAGATGGCGGCAAGGTTCCACCGCTGTCCCACGTTCCGCGCACCAAGCGTGGTGTGGTGTCCTATTCCGCCCGCGATATTGCCGAGCGCCTCAATGCAAAGGCCATCGTAGCCTTTACTACCTCCGGCGATACCGCTAAGCGCGTGGCTCGCCTGCACTCCCAGCTGCCACTGCTGGCATTTACGCCGGACCCAGCGGTTCGTTCCCAGCTGGCTTTGACGTGGGGTGCTGAGACCTTCTTGAGCCCGCACGTTAAGTCCACCGATGACATGATGGAAGCTATCGATGATGCATTGCTGGAGATGGACAGGTACGAGGAAGGCGACATGATTGTCGTCATTGCTGGTACTCCTCCAGGAATTGCTGGCAACACCAACATGATTCAGTGTCACTTGTTGGGTGAAACCAAGAAGTAGATTTTTGGCACGAGCGCCGCGACCCACCCTTTAACACGTTCCACGGCTCGCGGCGCTTTTCTATATACATTTATACAAATGTAGATTTATATTTACCTCGAGTACACTCAGCGGTTGCTTTCCTGACATGCGGCTGCAGTACTTTTTGGTTGTTCATGTTTCAGCTTCTCTACACATTCAAAGGACAACTGCACAATGACCTAAATCAGGCCGACTTGGCCTCAGTGGCTGCGCTTACCCCCATCCATTTTCATTTAATTGTCAATAAGCGTCGACGGGGGTAGGCTGAGTGCATGGCACACGAGCACCACGACCACGATCACTCCAGCACGCCGCTGCGCGCACTCTTGATTGCGCTAGGCATTACCGGCACCGTCTTCTTCGCGGAGCTGATCGGCGGCTGGTTGGCGGGTTCGATGGCGCTGATGGCGGATGCGATGCACATGCTTTCCGACGCTGCGGGGTTGATCATCGCGGTGTTAGCGGTGTTGGTTGGGCGCCGACAAGCATCGGCTCAGGCCACGTACGGCTACCGACGGGTGGAGGTGCTTGCTGCACTGGCGAACGCAGTGATGGTGCTGGCGATCTCGGTGTGGATTGTCGTCGAGGCGGTGCGCCGCCTGCAGAGCCCGGCCGAAGTGCAGGGAAAAACGATGCTGATCATCGCGGTGATCGGCCTGGTGGCGAATGCGCTATCGGCGTGGGTTCTGCAACGGCACCGCAAATCCTCGATCAACGTGGAGGGCGCGTTCTTGCACGTGTTAGTGGATATGCTCGGCTCGGTCGCAGTAATCGTGGCCGGCATCGTGGTACTGACCACGGGGTTTGTGGCGGCGGACGTGATCGCCTCCCTAGCGATCGCGGCGATGGTGCTGCCGCGCGCCTGGCAGCTCATGCGGCTTTCGGCGAGCGTGCTGCTCGAGCAAGTCCCGGCGGACTTCGACGCCAGTGCGATCGAGCCCGCGCTGCGGCAGGTCGAGGGCGTTGCTGACATCCACGACCTACACCTGTGGAGCCTGGACGGCGTGAACGTGCTCACGACCGTGCATATCGTGCGCGACGGCACCGTCGGCACCGGCCCGCTGTTGGATGCCGCCCAGCAGGCCCTGCGCGAACACGGTATCGAGCACTCCACCATCCAGATTGAGCACCCAGAGCACGAATCCCACGAGACGGTGTGCTGATTCCCTTCTAACCTGACTTAGGCCAATTTTGTGCGGAAGTTCGCGGCCGGTGATTACTTGGATGGTGGCAGTGAGGTCGGGCGGGAATGGTACGGCGGCGTGAATGGTTTCGCCGCCAACGACGAGTTGAAAGCTGCGGTATTTCTTGAGTGTTCTCACGAGGCGTTTGATGAAGTGACCACTGCGGGTCTCCATCAGGTGGGTCACGGCTAGTGCTGCCATCACAATATTGAGATGTGCTGTGATCGAGTTTTGTTTCCTCGCATAGATTGGGCGTGCTTTCAGGTCTGATTTCGACATCCGATACGACATTTTCAATGTGGAATAGCCTGCGGTAATGCCCGATAACCTCCTGGGCGGGAAGAGCGGTCAGGTCGGTTTCATAGCCTTTAATTCCGGCTAGGGCTCGGTGTTTGGCAGCAAGAGCGTAGTTGACCTTCTTGTTCGGGGTGGAAAGATCGAAATAGCGGTTGCGCTTAATGGCGATTTCGCCGTCAACAGCGCGTTTGGCTTTTGCGACTTGCTCTTTGATTCCGCGCAGGCCGCGTCTGGCCCGATCATAGGAGTACTGGAAGTGGGTCACCGTATTCGGGGTTGTGTGTTTGCGCGCATCGCTTGCCGAGGCTTGTGTCCAGATCTGGCCGTGGGCGTAGGCTTCACCAGGGATTTCCCGCCGCCAGGTTTCAATCACCTCAGGCACGGTGGGGTTTCACCGACAAAATGTAGTGCAGACCTGCATCTATCAATGCTTGCTTGTTCGGAGGGTG
>ERZ1030962.41-NODE-41-length-20889-cov-22.056254_pt1 | contig 20889 bp, 16 predicted proteins | sample MGYA00518597_ERZ1030962 | MGnify/ENA primary metagenome ERZ1030962 (study PRJEB33718, sample SAMN03159703) | human skin metagenome | collected 2014-05-20 | study: EMG produced TPA metagenomics assembly of the PRJNA266117 data set (Human skin bacterial metagenome... | reverse complement strand
AAAACGGTGCTAAAGGCTGGCTCATCGCGCTCGGCGTATTGGTCGGCCTTGTCCTAATCGCGGGCATTGCTTATGCCTGGGATGTCGCAGCAAACCAGGACAAGATTCCGCGCGCCGTTTCCGTCAACGGCGTGGATATCTCCGCCATGGATCGCACCGCCGCCGTGGAGAAGCTCGAAGACGAGCTTGCGGGCGTAGAAACCGAGCCCGTGAGCGTTACCTCCGGCGACCTGCACACCGATTTCGTTCCCTCCGAGTCGGGCCTCGCCCTGGATAACCAGCGCGCCGTGGACAATATTGAGGAGCCTTCCCTCAATCCTTTTACCCGCCTGTATAGCTTCTTCCGCTCCACCCGGGATATTCCGGTGGAGACCAACGTGGATGAGGCCCAGCTGCAACCGGCCCTGGACCGCGTGAAGAAAGATCTCTCTACCGATCCAGTCGATGGCATGCTGGAGCTCAACAATGGTGAGCTCAAGGTCACCGACCCCAAGCTTGGCCAAACCGTGGATGCCGGCGCCCTGCACAATGCGGTTACGGATAATTGGCTCGATTCCGAGGGCGTAGACGTGGACCCACAAGAGGTAGAACCGGCCATCAATGATGAAGCCATCGAGGCCATGCGCACCGGCGATGCCGCCAAGGCGCTGGATAATCCCATTACCTTGAAGGCCAAGAATAATGTCAGCGCTACCCTGAATAAGCCGGAAATCTCCCAGTTCACCAGCATTGAAAAGAAGGACGGCAAGCTTAAGCTCGCCGTGGATACCAACCGCGCGCAGGAGCTGCTGGCCGAGCGCTCCGAGGGCGCCGATGTCCCCGGCGTAAATGCCAAGATTTCCTTCAACGGCAACGACAAGCAGATCACCCCGTCCGAAGATGGCGAGATCATCGATTGGGAGCCGACCATGAAGGACTTTGACAAGCGCGTGACCGGCGACGACCGCGAGTGGGATGCTACCTACAAGCCGGACCCAGCAGAGTTCACCACCGACGATGCCAAGAAGGCGACCTTCAACGACACCGTGGGCGAGTTCACCACTGAGGGCTACTCCGCTGCCTCCGGCAAGAATATCGAGCTGGTAGCCCAACAGGTCAACGGCGCCGTGGTCAACCCAGGCGAGACCTTCTCCCTCAACGGCCACACGGGCCCTCGCGGCACGGCACAGGGCTACGTTGAGTCCGGCATCATTATCGATGGCCACTCCGGCTCCGCCGTGGGCGGCGGCATCTCCCAGTTCGCCACCACCTTGTACAACGCTGCCTACTTTGCGGGCATGGAAGACACCGCCCACACCCCGCACTCGTACTACATTTCCCGCTACCCAGCCGGCCGCGAGGCCACCGTGTACGAGGGCGCCATCGACCTGCAGTTCACCAATACCTTCAATACCCCAGTCCGCATTGAGACCGACTTTGGTGGCGGCAAGATCACCGTGCGCCTGAAGGGCACTAAGACCGTCGACGTTGAGTCTGTGAACAACGGCCGCTGGGCCAAGACGGAGCCGCAGCGCAAGTCGGTGAGCGAGGATTGCTCGCCGTCGTCTGGCGCGCCGGGCTTCACCACCTCGGATACCCGCGTGATCAAGGACCTCTCCGGCAAGGAGATCTCCCGGGAGACCACCACCACGGTCTACGACCCGCAGCCCATCGTTACCTGCGGTTAAGCCATGACCCGGCCGATGCACACCGCGGTGAAGGACCCGGCGGACATCGATCAGCTGGCCCAGCACCCGGTTGCCTTCCGCCGCGTCGCCGGCCTGTTTCGCCCGCACCGCGGCACGCTGTTGCTGGTGGTGGCACTCATCATCGCCACCTCCGGGCTGACGGTGGTGCAGCCTTTCCTGGTGCGCCGCACCGTGGATGAGGCCATTCCTGAACACGACACCGCGCTGCTGCTGTGGCTCGTCGGCGGCATGCTGGCCATCACCGTGGTCTCCCAGGCCATCGGCGTTATCCAGTCCTTTCTGTCGGCGCGGGTGGGGCACACCATCATGCACGAGCTGCGCACGCAGGTCTTTGCCAACCTGCAGCGCCAGTCGCTGCAGTTCTTTACCAATAACCGCGGCGGTGAGATTCAGTCGCGCCTGACCAATGACATCGCGGCGATGCGCGGCATGGTGACCACAACCGCGACATCCGTGGCCAGCAACCTCACCATGACTGTGGCTACGTTGGTGGCGATGGTGGCGCTTTCGCCTACCCTCTCGCTTTTGTCCCTGGTGGTACTGCCGCCTGCAGTGTGGCTGACCCGCCGCGCCGCCGTTCTGCGCCGCAGCCTCATGGAGAAAAACAGCCGCGCGCAGGCAACATTGCAGCAGACCATTTCGGAGAACCTGTCCGTGTCCGGCATGCGCCTGGCGGCCACGCTGGGTGCGCAGGAGCGCGTCTATGACGGCTTTGAGAAAACCTCCCGCTCCCTCATCCGTTTGGAGCTGGAATCGCAGTTGGCCGGGCGCTGGCGCATGGCGCTGACGCAAATCATCTTCGGCGTGATGCCGGCCCTGATTTACCTGGCGGCCGGCTTGCGCCCGGGCATTACGATTGGCACGCTCATCGCCTTTTCCACTCTGCAGACCCAGATCTTCCGTCCCATTACCGGCCTGCTCAACGTGGGCGCGCAGTGGGTGGCGTCGATGGCGCTGTTTAGCCGCATCTTCGAGTACCTGGACCTGGAGCCCGAACTCACCGAGGCCACCCAGCCCGCCCAGCTTGCCGACGCCTCCCTCACCCTCCAGCACGTCTCCTACCGCTACCCCGGCACCGACACCGACGCGCTTTCCGACGTCTCCCTTTCCATCCCCGCCCACACCACCACCGCGCTAGTGGGGCATACCGGGTCCGGCAAGTCCACGGTGGCCGCACTTTTTGCGCGCCTTGCCGATCCGACCGAAGGCACCGTGCACCTGGGCGGGGTCGACCTGCGCGATATTCCACCTGAGCAGCGCGCGGAGGTCATTGGCGTGGTCTCCCAGGAGACCTACCTGATTCACGGCACGGTGCGGGAGAACCTCCTCTTCGCGCAGCCGAATGCGAGTGAGGAACAGATGTGGGCGGCGCTTAACGCCGCGCGCGTGGACGAGGTCATCGCCGCGCTGCCGGAAGGTCTGGACACAGTGGTGGGCTCGCGCGGCTACCGCTTCTCCGGCGGTGAGCAGCAGCGCCTTTCGCTTGCCCGCACGTTGCTGCGCCAACCACGGGTGCTCATCTTGGATGAGGCCACCTCCGCCCTCGACAACGAGACGGAGCGCGCCATCCAGGAGGCAGTGCTTGGCGCGGATGCTACCCGCTTGGTCATCGCCCACCGCCTGTCCACTATCCGCGATGCCGACCAGATCATCGTCCTCGACGCTGGCCGCGTGGTCGAGCGCGGCACCCACGCCGAGCTGCTTGCGTGCGGCGGTGCCTATGCGGCGCTTCTTCGTGCTGTCGACGAGGCTCAGAGTACGTAGAGAGCTCTTGTCAGGAATCTTAACGCTATTAACTCTTTGGTACGTGGGCTGTTGAAGGCTGAGAATCTAAATGAGTTCAGGGTACCTTGAGCGCTCTTGGTGACGCTTCCTTTTATGGGTCATCAAAGGGGATGTTCTACCTGGTGGTATTGGCAGCATATATGGTTCGTTTCGTCGTCGTTGGAAGGTGCTCTCTGGGAAGCTACTCTCCTGCGTGAAGCTTGCATTCTATGTAACGGGTGTAAAATCGAGCAGGCTTACCCCCTTAAAGGGGCAATGTGTTCAGTTTCACACAAAACTAGATGACGTCTCGAAAGCATTAGTTGAACTGCAGAAGGAGTCTTCACGTTTGGGTGGACCGTGCGGATTCTTGAGAAGTTTAGCCGGTTTTGCGGGGGAGGAGCTTTAGTCGGGGACTTTGCCCAACACGCTGGGGTAGAATCTAGTTATGTAATCCACAGGCTATCGTTAGTTAAGGTTGGGGCCTGCGTAGACGTTTCCACCTGAAAACTACTCCTACTCTCGGCAGGCGAAAGATTCTTAGCAACGAGTCAGGTCATGGTGCGTGAACCGTGGGGAATGGATTGCACACAGCCAATGAGGCGCGGTGCCTCATTTCAGAACTCGTGTAAAGGACCAGTTTCCGTGAACAAGATCTCTCGTACCGCTCGTTCGGTTACTTTCGCTGCCGTCGTTGGCCTCTCTATGGGTATCTCCGCTCCGGGGGCCCTGGCGCAAGACGGTGCTGTCGATGCACAGCCTGCTGCTGAGCAGGGCGCCGTGAACAAGGCAAACATCAATTTCAACCAAAAGGGCTCTATCACCCTCTTCAAGAAGAAGGGTGCTGAGTCTGGTACTGCGGCTACCGGTAAGGAAATGGCAGGCGTTCCGGGTGAGGCTCTGTCTGGCGTGACCTACAAGATCACCAAGCTCGATTACGACCTGCAGAATGGTGACTGGTCCAAGTTCCCGAAGGCTGCTGCAGATGTCAAGGACGGAGATAAGACCGATACCACCTTCGAGAAAACCACCGCCGGCGAGGGTGAGGCGAAGTTCTCTGATCTGCCTTTGGGCATCTACTTGGTAGAGGAAACTAACGCTCCGGACGGCATCGTTGCCGGTGCTCCGTTCATCGTGTCGGTGCCGATGGTTAACGAGGCATCGGATGCCTGGAACTACGACGTCATCGCGTACCCGAAGAACACGGAAACCAAGACCAAGAAGACTGTCAAGGATGCAGATCAGAACATCCAGGACGCGTACACCTACACCATCAACGCGGATGCTCCGACCTGGGGCGAGGGCAAGAGCTTGACGGCCTTCCGCTTCGAGGATCAGCTGGACCAGCGCCTTGATTTCCAGAAGGTCACTGAAGTTAAGGCTGGCGATACGGTTCTCACTGCGGGTGACTACACGGTCAATGACCCGAAGGCCAACGGCAACAAGCTTGTCGTAACCCTTACCGAGCAGGGCCTTGCCAAGGTCAAGTCCGGTGCCAAGATGTCCCTGACCTTCGAGGTAAAGCGCAAGGAGGTTGGCGACACCACTGAGTTGAAGAACCAGGCTGATGTCATCTTCAATAACCCGAACACCGGCAAGGAAGTCAAGAACAAGACCAACGAGGTCGTGACCTACCACGGCAAGCTCAAGGTTGTTAAGAAGGACGGCAAGGAAGCCGACAAGGTCCTGGAAGGCGCTGTGTTTGAGCTCTATCAGTGCACCTCGGCCTCCGAGCTGGGTTCCAAGATCAAGATTGGTAACGCAGAGAATTGGACCACCGGCGCTGACGGTACCTTCACTATCGATGGCCTGCATGTCACTGACTTCGCAGACAACGCACAGGTCACTGACGCGAAGAAGTTCTGCCTGAAGGAGACCAAGGCTCCGGCTGGCTACGCCAAGCTGGACAAGCCGGTGGAGATCAACTTCACCCGCAAGGACATCGCAGCTACCGGAGAAGGTGACGACGCGGTGACTCTGGTTGCTAACGTTGACAACGTCAAGCAGGATACCCCGAACCTGCCGATGACCGGTGGTGCCGGTGTTGGCATCCTAGCCGCCATTGGCGCAGCGATTGTTGCTGCTGGTGCTTGGTTCGCTCGTCGCACCGCACGTAACTAATAGCCGGGCATAGTTCCGGTGGTGCAGACCATCCATGATGGTCTGCACTGGGGGTCGGGTAGCCAAAATGGCTGTCCGGCCCAATGAGGGGACTGGGCTAGGTATAGATTCCGGTCCCCATTCTTTTTCTTTCGTTGTAATCCCGGTCGCGCTGCGCTAGCGCGTGGGGCATTGTTTTGGGTGGTGCGGGTCGTTGACTACGGTGGTAGGCCAAAATGCGGGCCGACGGCACAGGCGCCGTGGAGGCCTAGTCCTTCCGGCAGTAATCGTTGTCGTCGGGTTGTTGGTGATGCTGTACCCAGTGGTCTCGACCGCATGGAACAATTGGAATGCCTCAAGGGTGGCGCAGGAATATGCGCGACTGGATAAAGAGACACCGGCGCAAGTGCAGGATTCGGTGTGGGATGCTGCGCATGCATACAACGAGGAGCATACGTCGGGTCCGATTCTGGATCCGTGGCTGAACCGTATCGGGGTGGACAATCCCGACTATGAGGCTTATCTGAAGCAGTTGGGCGAGAACGAAGCGATGGCTCGCCTCGTGTTCCCAGCGGTAGACGTTGATTTACCGGTGTTTCACGGCACCGCGGATAAGACACTGCAGCGTGGATTGGGGCATTTGTATGGCTCTGATTTGCCGGTAGGCGGACCAGGAACCCACTCCGTCATCACGGGGCACACCGGTCTGGCGAATTCGACGATGTTTGATCACCTCGACTCTGCCATCGAGGGAGATGTGTTCTACATCCAGGTTGCTGGCCACAAATTGAAGTATGTGGTTGACAACATTCAAGTGGTGCTGCCGAGTGAGGTTGATGGCCTGCGGCCAGTCGCCGAACAGGATTACGTCACACTGATTACGTGCACCCCGTACGGGATCAACACGCATCGCTTGTTGGTACGTGGCCATCAGGTTCCTATGGAGCCGGGGGAGGAGTCGGTATTTGATGACTCCCACGGCCCGGGTTGGCAATGGTGGATGTACGCACTGTTGGCTGCTGTGATTGTCATTGGTTGCTGGCTGGTGTGGTGGCTGCGACGGCAGAAGGCGGCCGGAGCACATGAAGTTATTAATGAGAAAAGTAGCGTGCGGGAGTAAGGCGATGAAGAGGTTGACAAATACATGGTCGGCCCGAATGTTTGCCGTCGGAGTAGCGTGTGCAATCGCGTTCGCGGGGCCGGGCATGGTTGCTGCGGAAGCGGTGCAGGTTGCCGGGCAGCAGTCTACTGGTGCGGAGCGCACTATGGCTACGGATACGGTGACGGTTCGGCTTACGCAAGGTAATCCGAGTGATGATGGTCAGGCACCTTCGGGAAAGATTCAGGGAGTCACGATACATCTGGCCCGGCTCGCCGGCCTAGATCCAAACAACGCTGACGATGTAGCACGCGTGCAAGACGCGGGTCTGGCCGAGGTTCGTGAATGGCGTACCGACGTGCACGTGGACCAGGTCACCGATGCCAATGGAGAAGTGACCTTTGACGGTCTAGCGGATGGCTTCTACGTAGTGACGTCGTCGGCGCCAGATAACTCCTACCGGGAGATCAACCCATTTGTGGTAGCGGTTCCATTCCACACTGTGGCGGACAATCCGAAACCAGTGCCAGGAGTAATTGTGGCCAAGACTCACAAACCGGGTGAAACACCAACGCCGCCCACGACGCCGACTACTCCGTCGTCGCATCCGAATACGCCGCAAACAACTCCAAACTATCCACCGACTAAGCCTGGGAATCCGCCACACCAACCCGAGACAACACCGTCGAGTACTCCAGGTGCAGGTAAGACCTCCACTCCGGCAGCTCCGTCGGGGAATGGTGGCTCATTGGCGATGACCGGTGCACAGGTACTCGGTGTGGTTGCCGCAGCGATGGTGTTGATCGCCACTGGTTTCGTGATGATTGCCTTTAGCCGTAGGAAGAATTCAGAAAGCGAGGGACGCTAATGTCCTGGACAGATTCTCATCCGATTGAGCCGGTAGTGTACCGCTGGCGCGTTGTCGGGGCGTTTGTTGTGGCGCTGGCCCTAGTTTTCAGCGTCGCTGCGCCGGCTGCTCTTCCAGGTATCGTTGGCGCTGTCGCCGAAGCACAAACCACGGCGTTGCGTGCCGAGCTTGATTCCGCAGACCAGTTGAGCATTCCCGCTGGCGACAGCGCTACATTTGAAGGCCACTTCGTCGATGGCGGAACGGTGGAGGAGCTGGAGTTCAGTGCCACAGTTTCGCAGCTTGAATTCGAAGGCGCGGCATACACGCTGACAATCGACGGTGAGGAGATTCCCGTTCGCGAAGGAGACAACCTCGTTGTAGACACGACGAGTAATGCAGCAACTTTCCGTGTCACCGGACTCAACGCCGATGTACCTGCAGGCGCAGCTTTTTCATTGGAGACCCCGGCGGTCGCAGAGGAATCCGAACTGAGCGGAGTGTCCGTTGATGTGCGTGGCGTAGCCGAGGAAAACGCGAGTGCTTCTGCAGATGAAGACAGCGAAGTTTCGGAAGCGCCCACGGACGACGGCGAGCCATTGGAAGTTTCTGACGTTGACGCGGCCCCAGCACGCCTGATGACAGCACCGAGCATTACTACCTTCGCGGCAGGTACCCGCACAATCACCATGCGGAACGATGGATATGTGCTCAAAGGAAGCCGCAATATTCCGAATTTCAAGATTCCTTCCGGTGAGCTTTATGGAGACACGCTGTACATTCCGCAAGGAACGGTGGTTGCACTCAAGTCCAGTGTCAACAGTTATCAATCGAATGCGGTTGAGGATCAGACTATCTATTACACGGGTACTGATGGGAAGTGGTATGAGGTCAATGCGACCTACAAGAAGATAAGTGCAAAAGAATACCAGGTGACTCTCCCCAAAATCGCTATCGGTGGTAACGCACAGATTCAATTCAAGGGCGTGCATCGCGGACCCACCGATACGGTGTTCACTGCCTCAATTACTGATACTTTTACTCCGCCTGATCTTGGAGAATGTCAAGATGGTACAAGAGCCGCGGAGCGTAGACTTCCAAAGCGTGAGCTGACAAGAGATGAATACAAGGACGGAAGCCCGGTTTATGTTGTAACGAGTGAGGTATCACCCCGTAGCACCTCCCGCGATACCTCCGTTCTGAACCGTCAAGTCAATCAAGGCCAAGATTTCCGCACGGTGGGGGCTAAGACCCCGTGGGTATACAACGCGTTAGCTTTTAATAGTAAAGACAATTGGCTCTATGCAGTCAGTCAGATCCGCGGTTCGGATGGTGATCCCTGCTATCCGGCCGGAAATCTCTTACAAATTGATCCGGCGACTGGTGAGGTACACAATCTTGGTCCGCTTGGTTCCTCAGGAAATAGTAGATCGGCTTTTGAAACCGAAGGCGACCGAAAGCTTATTAATTCCGGTGTGTACACTAGCCAGGGGTTCTTTGTAGGCAACAATGCGACGAGTGGAACTCGGCACCTCTACAAGATCGACGTCGATAGCGTAACCACCCAACGGGTGTTTGGAAACCAGCAATCCTTTTCGGAAGATTGGGCGGTGCTCCCGGAGGCTCAGAAATACATGTGGGGCTTCCAAAGTAAGGCAAAGGCGGGCAATAGCCTCATCCTTGAGCGCATCGATACACAGTCTGGTGCAATCAAGACTTGGGATCTTACCAAGATAAAAACCCTGGATGGTCGCAGGGTCGACAATCCGTCTGCCGCCTGGGGCAAAGCATGGACCTACTCCAACGGAAATCTTGGCTTTGGCTCAGGCAGTTCAAGTCCAGGCCAACGGGGGTTCGAGCTGAAAATTAGCAATCCGGATTCCAATGACCCGACATTTGAGCTGGTCAACATTATGGATAATCTGCCAGCTTCTTACAATACGGACGGCGCGTCGAACCTAGTGCCGCCGCCGCCAGCGCTGCAATCCAACATTGCAGTGAAGAAGCAACGCTCCGAGACCAAGGCGGTAAACGGCGAGGTCCGTACTTTCTGGACCATTTCGGTGGAAAACACCACAGCTAACGCCAGCTCGGGAGGCACGTTCTGGGAGTACCTACCAACGGATACTCACTATGGGGTGAATGCTTCCGGTCCCACTGCTAAGTTCGAAGGCTTTGGGCCTGGATCCACACTCGTCAACGGGCGTAATCCAGGGCCTAACGAGATTGGCCCGGGGGCCGGTATTTATGCAGGCATGACTGTCCCGTCCGGAGCGGACGGTGAGTCCCGATACATGAAGGGCTATGTTGGTACACTTCCAGGACACGCGAAGGTAGAGTATGTCGTCTCTGCGCCGGTGCGAACGGATAAATACGGCAACCTCAAGACGGTGTGTAGCCCGAACAAAGTGGCTTTCCAAGCCACTGATGGTGAGGCCGGTAGCGACAACGTTGCTACTGAAGCCTGCTTCAGCAAGGTTGCTGTCGACAGTGCACCGCAACCTGTTCCTGGTGCGGCGAATGAATATACCGCGAAGTACAACGTCGTAGTAGCCGCCCCGGATGCTCCCGGCTTCGACACCAATGAGGTGATCTACGGAAAGCTGACGGATACCCCGAAGTTCGTTGGTGCCGCCACGGTTACTGGGGCCACTGTGGTTTTCAAGGACGAGTTCAACAAGACCAGCCAGCCGCAGTCGTACCAGGGGGCCGGTCCGTATGAACTCAACAAGAACGACACTCCAAAGATCATTAAGCCCAAGGGCGTCAATGGAAGCTCCGGGCAGCACGTCTACGAGGTGACGGTGCGCTTCAAGCTGGATCGAACCAAATTGAATAGCACATCCGTCCCTGCCGGGTACCCGAGTCAGCCTGCCGGTAACTCCCGCTGCTACACCAAGGATGGCCTACATGAACCCAACTTTGGCCTCATGAACGAGGCAGAGATGGGCGGTTGGAAAGACACCTCTTGTATCCCGCTGGAGACCAAGCAGATGGATGTCCTGCTTGAAAAGGTTAGCTATGATCCAGCCGCGCCGGACAAGATTCAAACCGACAAGTTGCTCGACGGCGCGCAGTTCACCGTCCACCGTGGTGACGCTGACGGCAACTTGAAGCTCAACGCGGATGGCACCGTCAATACTGATGCTAACCCCGTAGTGAAGCAGTCCACGACCACCACCACAGGCCGCGTCAAGCTCGAAGGCTTGGATGCCCCTGGCGTGTACTACCTCATCGAGACCAAGGCGCCGGACGGCTATAACCTGCTGCCCGCGCCGATCAAGTTCTCGACGGAGTGGGATCAGAATGGCAATGCAGTCATCAAGGTTCTCTCCGGAGGCACAGCGATCACCAGTAATAGGTGCGCTGAGTCCGACACCGCTGCTAATTGCGTGAAGAAGATCGGCGTCCTTCAGGTCGCTGACATCACCAAGGGTGCACTGCCCAAGACCGGTGGTGAGGGCGTAGGCCTGTGGGCTCTCGCTGGCGCCGCAATTGTCGCGGCAGGGTGCCTCGCTTTGCGACGCCGCTGGGTATAGAACCACCGCTTGCGGCTACTTTTAGAAAAGGCCCGCTCTTCCAGGGAAGGGCGGGCCTTATTGCATGTTCATTGGCGGTTAGGAGTCTTGCGGGTCGTCGTCAAGCGCGGTGTCCTTGGCGTTGCTGACATATTTGCGCCACCAGTAGATGAGCAGAAGCACGATGATGGCAGTGGCAGCCAGGATGGCCCACATCCACCACTGCCAGTGAATACCAGAGCTGTTGAATGCGGCCTCGTCTTCCGGATCCATTGGCACTCGGTGGCCGGTGACGAGCAAGCGGTGGGTATTTACACCGTAGGGGGTGCAGGTAATGAGCGTAACGAGGTCCTGGCCTGGCTCACGGTGGAGCGAGCTGGTGTCCGCAGGCTCGACGACCCGAATATCGTGCACCTCGTACTTGAGCTTCTCGCCGCCGGCGGCGATGTAGAAAGCATCGCCCTTCTTGACCTTGGTGAGGTTGTCCCACAGCGTGGCATTTTGTAGGCCAGTGTGAGCGGAAAGTGCTGCGTGCCGGCCCTCTCCACCACCGACGCCGCCGACAGGTAGGTCCGTGCCGTAGAGGTGGCCAGCGCCGCGGGAGAGTGCTTTTTCTGAGGTGCCATGATAAATGGGCAGATCGGAATCGATGGAGGGGATAACAATGCGGCCCATGGCATCGGTCTCCGACAGCACAGACAGGTATTGGCGGTAGCGCTGGTACTTGGGGGAGTCTTCGTCATCGGTGGTGGTCCAAGCGTCTTCCACACTGATTTGGCCCAGCTGCGCGTTGTAAGACTGCGCCTCGTCCCACGCGGTGTGCAGTACCTCAGGCGGGGCTTGCTTTTCCAGCTTGGCGTATTCCTCCGCGGCGCGGGATTGGGTGTGGTTGTTCCACTGCGTGGCCACGACGGGGTAGAGCAAGACACCGAGGCCGACGAGGATCAGAATTAACGCAATGATGGCGTTGGGGTTGACGCGCTTCTTCTTGGGTGCGTCGATGATTTCCGCTGGTTCGTGCTTGCCCATTGTGTCCTTCCTGTGTGGGGTCTGTTGCGGTGCGTCCTGGTATTGGCGTGGGGGTAGTTTTTGAATCTCAGGCTAGGGAAGATGTAGCTTTGAGAGAAAACGTGTCTGTCTAGTCGCCGATAACAAAGCACAGGGCTTCATACCGATTCAGAGTTGCCTCGTCGATGACCAAGATTTGATCAACCGCGCGCTGTTCGTGGAGCTCATCGATTGTGCGGGGCGCAAGATCTTGAAGTACATGCTCACGCTCAGCGCGAAGATCCGCTGTGGTTTTAGGCGTGAAGATAGGGGCTGTCATGGTCCATCCTGTAGGTATGAAATTAGTCCATGAAATGGGAAAACAAGTGGAGCCGACGACGGGAATCGAACCCGCGCTAGCAGCTTGGGAAGCTGCAGTTCTACCATTAAACTACGTCGGCACTGCGCGTTTGTACGCTCCGGCCTACTATACACCGCGGCCTTTAGCATGAGTAGAATTGGGGCCGTGCTTCTTTCAGATCGTGATATCCGTGCCGCCATTGACGCCGAAGAACTGGGCATCGAGCCCTTCGACAGCGAACTTATCCAGCCCTCGTCCGTAGATGTGCGCCTGGATAAGTATTTCCGAGTCTTCAATAACTCGCGGTACACGCATATTGACCCCAAAGAGGAAATGCCGGACCTCACCACCTTGGTGGAGGTAGAAGAGGATCAGTCCTTCATCCTGCACCCAGGCGAGTTCGTGCTCGGCGCCACGCTGGAAAAATTCACCCTGCCGGCAGACTTGGCCGGCCGCTTGGAAGGCAAGTCTTCCCTCGGCCGTTTAGGATTGTTGACCCACTCCACCGCGGGTTTTATTGACCCAGGCTTTTCCGGTCACATCACGCTCGAGCTTTCTAATACCGCCAACCTGCCCATCGCCCTGTGGCCGGGCATGAAGGTGGGGCAGCTGGCTATCTTCAAGATGACTTCACCAGCGGAAAGCCCATATGGCACCGGCTCGCTGGGCTCGAAGTACCAGGGTCAGCGCGGACCGACGCCATCGAAGTCTTACCTGAATTTTCGATAGGCTTAAACCGGCATTCACATAGAGCCTCTAATATGGGGCTTTATGCGTATGACTGTAATCGGCACCGGATACTTGGGTGCAACCCATGCTGCCTGCATGGCCGAGCTTGGCCATGAAGTACTAGGCGTGGACGTAGATGACAATAAAATTTCCGCTCTTAAATCGGGCAAGGTTCCGTTCTATGAACCGGGCCTACCGGAGGTTCTCGAGCGCAATATCGAGGCCGGCCGTCTTGACTTCAGCACGGACTATGAAGAAGCAGCCGCGTTCGGCAACCTGCACTTTTTGGGCGTAGGTACCCCGCAGCGCCGCGGTTCCTACGCAGCGGATATGACCTACGTGAAGGCCGTCATCACGGATCTGGTGCCCAAGCTCAAGGGTGATCACATCATCTTTGGTAAGTCCACCGTTCCGGTGGGAACGGCTGCAGAGCTCCAAGAGCTGGCCAATGAGCTTGCCCCAGAAGGCACCACCGTGGAAATCGCGTGGAACCCGGAGTTTCTGCGTGAGGGCTACGCCGTTAAGGACACCATCACCCCAGACCGCATCGTTCTCGGTGTGCGCGAGGGCGAAAGCCGTGCCGAAGAGGTAGCGCGCGAGGTTTATGCTCAGCCGCTAGCGCAGGACACCCCATTCATCGTGACGGATTGGCAGACCGCCGAGCTGGTCAAGGTCTCCGCTAATGCGTTCCTAGCCACCAAGATTTCCTTTATCAACGCCGTTTCTGAGATCTGCGAGATTGCAGGCGCGGACGTTACCGCTCTTGCCGACGCCATTGGGCTCGACGAGCGCATCGGCCGCAAGTTCCTTGGCGCCGGCCTCGGCTTTGGTGGCGGCTGCCTGCCCAAGGATATTCGCGCCTTCATGGCCCGTGCTGGCGAGCTTGGCGCCGACCAGGCGCTGACCTTCCTGCGTGAGGTGGATGCTATCAATATGCGCCGCCGTGACCGCGTGGTGGACCTTGCCAAGGAAGCCTTCAATGGCTCCCTGCTTGGCCACCGCGTGACTGTGTTGGGCTGTGCGTTTAAGCCGAATTCCGATGACGTGCGCGATTCGCCCGCCCTTGCCGTAGCCGGTTCCCTGTCGCTGGCTGGCGCGGCGGTAACCGTCTATGACCCAGAAGGCATGGACAACGCCAAGAAGGTATTCCCAACCTTGGATTACGCCGCGGACACTGACGATGCCCTGCGCGAGGCTGAACTGGTGATTTTGGCTACCGAGTGGAAGCAGTTCAAAGAATTGGATCCGCAGCAGGCGGGCCAGCTTGTGGACAATAAGCACATTATCGATGGCCGCAATGTGCTGCCTGTCGCAGACTGGCAGCAGGCGGGCTGGAAGGTCGAGGCCTTGGGGCGCACCCTCTAGGTCCTCTACTTCTGAGATACAAAGGCTGAGCAGCGTGATTATTGCGCTGCTCAGCCTTCTGCATAAGGGCCCTAAGATTGTGCGCGCTGTGGCACTGTGAAAGCTGCAATGGCTGTAGTGATGGGAACCGCGAGGGTCAATGCCATCGCACCTACTCCGGAACGCAGCAGCTCCGTTGCGACGAGATCGCTGCTTAAAATCTGGCCTGCGGGGCGCTCCGCTGCGGTGATCAACATGAGCAGTGGCAAGGTCGCACCGGTATAGGTCAGAATTAGCGTATAAACCATTGAGGCAATATGGTCGCGGCCCACCTTCATTGCGGAGAGGAAAAGCTGTGAAGGGCGAGCATCAGGGTCCGCTCCGTGGAGTTCGGTAATGGTGGATGCTTGGGCCACGGCGGCGTCGGCAAGGCTGCCCAAGGCACCGACCACAAAACCGCATAAGAGCACGCCCACGATGGACACGTTGGGCATATAAAGAAGTAGCTTCAGGTTGTCCTCGGAACTATAGCCTTGTAGCTGCGAACTATCGATAGCGGCCCACGCTAACGCTGCTGCAAGAATGAGAGCGATAAGGGAGCCGCCCACCGCCGATGCCGATTTCCAATTCAGGCCGTGGACGAGAGGAACGGCGAACAGAATGATGGCGGAACAGGCAACAAGGGCGGACCAGAGGGGGTTATGGGCGTCGATAAGAGCGGGGACGAGGAACGCAAAGATCACGCCTAGGCTGAGCGTCAAGCCGATAAGGGCGCGCACGCCATGCCAGGCCGCAAAAGCGATAATGACGACGGCCACGATAACTGCCCACAGAGCTAGGCTTCTGGTGCGCTGATAATCAGCAAAAGCATAGGACGCAGCGCCGGAAGGGTCATCTGCTTTGGAAAGAACAATTTTGTCGCCCGGTTTAAGCTGCGGATCGCCGGCATTGCCGTAGGTGACCAATTGGGTCATGCGACCTTCGTCCTCGCCGGAGGTGATATTGACCAGGGCACGGTCGCACTGCACTTCCTCAGTCCCAGGAATAAGTGGCGGTGTATCGAAGGCCTGCCCAGTAAGTTCCGATTGGCAAGCCGAGTGGTCTGTCGTATCGACCGTGCCCTCGACCTGTGGGTGGTTGAGGGCATAGGTTTGCCGAAAATCGGTGGAGGTGTGCTCGGAGGCTGGACTCTGAGGCCACAGCACTGCCATGCCCGCAATGGTGGCAATAAGCGCTGTGACGAGCACGCCGAGCAAAGTTAATCGCCATGGATGCTGAGTTATCGAAGTAGAGAGCCGACCCCATGAACTAGGGGTCGGCTGAGGCTTAGGTGCCGCAGAATGTCTTCCCATGCACTATATTGTTATGGAATATCAATATCATTAGCAACTGGTGGGGGAGAAAGCTACTGCTTATAGCTCACCAGGAAGTTGCCAAGGCGCTCGATGGCGTTTTCGATCTGGGATGCCCACGGCAGCGTGACTACGCGGAAGTGATCCGGGTTCGGCCAGTTGAAGCCGGTTCCCTGCACCATGAGGATCTTTTCCGCCTTCAAAATATCCAGCATGAGTTTGGCATCATCATGGATTTCATACACGTTCGGATCCAGGCGCGGGAAGAGGTAGAGCGAGCCCATAGGCTTTACCGCGGAAACGCCGGGAATCTCGTTGAGCTTTTCATAGGCGATATTGCGCTGGCGCAAAAGACGCCCGCCGGTACCGGTGAGCTCGTAGATGGACTGTCGGCCGCCTAGCGCCACTTGGATAGCGTGCTGCGCCGGTACGTTCGGGCACAGGCGCGTTCCGGCCAGAAGCTCCAGTCCCTCGATGAAGCCACGGGCGTGGTGCTTAGGGCCGGTGAGCACCATCCAGCCGGCGCGGTAGCCACACACGCGATAGGCCTTGGACAAGCCATTAAATGTGATGGTGAGCAGGTCTGGGGCCAGCGAAGCGATGGAGATGTGCTGCGCGCCGTCATAAAGAATGCGGTCATAGATCTCATCAGCCAAGATGAGCAGGTTATGCTCGCGGGCGATGTTGACAATCTTCTGCAAAACTTCGCGCGAGTAGACCGCACCCGTTGGGTTATTCGGGTTAATGACCACGATGGCCTTGGTTTTATCCGTAATCTTGGACTCGATGTTCTCGATGGATGGATTCCAGTCATCCTCCTCATCGCATAAGTAGTGCACCGGGGTGCCGCCTGCCAGGGACGTAGCTGCGGTCCACAGCGGATAATCCGGCGCTGGGATGAGAACCTCATCGCCATTATTAAGCAGCGCCTGGGTGGTCATGCTGATGAGCTCGGAGACGCCATTGCCCAAGAAGACATCGTTGATATCGAAGGGCGGGAAGTCCTCCAGCTCGTAGCGGGTAACAATGGACCGACGAGCAGGAATGATTCCCTTGGAGGTGGAATAGCCCTGGGAAGTAGGCAGGGCAGCGATCATATCGCGCATGATGACGTCGGGAGCCTCGAAGCCAAAGACGGCTGGGTTACCGGTGTTGAGTTTCAAGATGGTGTGCCCATCGAGCTCCATGCGTTCCGCTTCCGCAGAGACCTCGCCGCGAATGTCATACGCGACGCCCTTGAGTTTGTCGGATTGGTCAAAGATGCGGTGTTTGGGAGAAGTCATGGGAATATTGTGCCACGATTCACAGCCACACAAAACGCTTTAACAGTGGCGATGACTATTTTTTATTCCACTCGTTGAACTTGCGCTTGGCCAGATCCATAGCCTGCCCGGTAATTTCGCCGGCTTGCATGCGTCGATCGGCCCACATCTTTTCTTCGATCATCTTTTGCTGTGCGCGCTCATGCGCCGTGAGCGCGCGAATCTCGCGCAATTGTTCTTTCTCAATCTGGCGTACAGATGGGGCGTGCCACGAGGAAGGGCCCACCTTGGCAACATAGAGCAGAATCCACAGGATAGGGATGAGCGCGGCTGCTGCCGCGCCTCCGAGCAAAAGCCATGGGCTGCTCAAGGTCGCGCTCATCACGATAAGCGTTGGACTGGCAACGGCAAGCAGCACCGAGCCGGAAAGTGCGGTCGCAAACTTTGGTTTCTTGCCTGCATTATGGGCGCGTGTGACCTCACCGCGGGAATAGACCTTGACCTCGTGGGAACCACGCGCCGGAATGTCTTGAAAGACGGGCACGAGGTCTTGGTGGGTGTGGGCACGCATGACGTCGTCCGAGCGGTCCTCGAACTCCTCCATGGTTAACCGGCCTTCACCCACGGCGCGGGCGAGGTCATTGATGGCATCGTTGCGCTCGGAATCGGACAGGCGCATGGTCCGATTGATAGGGGAAGAACCAAAGTTATTACTCACGCCTCCCAGTTTAGGAAATTTCCTCCCTGCTAGGGGCGTGCTCTTAGCGAACGCTGCCTATAGGTCCTTTGTCTCAGCGGTGGAGTTCGCCTCGTCCTTCTTTTCCGGCTTCTTCTTTCCGCCTACCAGGCTGGCCAGGAATGGGAAGAGGGCGACGGTAAGTGCGCCGCCGGAGACGAAGATGGAGGCATTTTCGGGTTCCATAATCTTCGAGTTCACCGCCAAGGTGGTCACCGCCACGATGATCGGCAGACCGGTGGCGGAATACAAACTTACTTGGAGGCGCTCGCGGAAGGTTTCAATATCAGATCCGGTATGCCCAACATTTTCGCGCAAGAAGACGGGCAGGCCACGGGTCACCAAGATGAGAGCTGGAATGCCCAGTACCTTCCACGGATTATGAGCGATGGTATCCCAGCTAATGCTCATGCCAGAGACCACAAAGAAGACTGGAATAAGCATCGAATAAAACACCACATCGAGCCGGTGCTCTAGGCGGCGGTGGAATTCATCCGGGATAATGCGGTTCAAGATGATGCCGGCAGCAAGGCACCGAGCACAATATCGAGTTCAAAGACTGCGGTAACGGCCATAAGAATGGCCAGAATAAGGATGATTAGACGCAGAATCGTTTGGTTGGTTGAGCCCGCACCAGAGATAAAAGCGGTCTTCACCCAAGGGATCGCTGATGCGATAGCCGCCGGCATGATGGCGACGGCAACGGCGATGATGATGAAGAACAACAAAATGATCATCGTCGTCAGCGTGGAACGAGTACCCAACAAGAGTGCCATTGCGGTAATGGGGGCGACCTCACCAATGGCACCGTGAATCATCACAGAGTTGCCCACCTTGGTGCCCAGAATGCGGTCCTGCTTCAGCATCGGCGTCAGCGTGCCCAGCGCCGTTGACGTCAGTGCCAAGGCGACGACGATGGCACCTGGCACATTATCTACCAGGAAGTAGGCGCCCACCCCACAGGCGAGGGCACAGATTGCCCAAGTGGATAATGCCGTTCCGGCTTCCTTGGTTTTGAGGGTGGAGATTTGAATTTCAAAGCCTGCGAGGAGAAATAACGCTCCCACGCCGAGCTCCTTGAGCATTTCGATGCCTTCATCCTCGGCCGCAAGGTCGAGGACGGAAGGACCAATAATCATGCCGAAAATCAGCAAGAGGGCTACCGATGGAAGACGGTAGCCCAGCATATAAGAGACCAGCGGCGCCAGCAGCGCCGCGGCCATAATCCAGGCGAAAGAGACGAGGGAATTTGTATTTTCGGTTGCGCCTGCCGCCAGCAGCAGGGCATCGGTGGGGAGTCCCGCATTAAAATGCATGGACTACAGCGTACGCACCAATGCCCTTGCGCGCCTACTCAGATTCAGGTGGCTTGGGCACGCTTTCCGACGCCGGTGGTGCCGGAGCCGCCGGCGGTGCTGGCGGCGCAGCCTGCGGGGGCTTCGGAGCAGCTGGCGCCTGTGGTGGTTTCGGCGCCGCTGGGGGCGTCGGTGCTGCGGGCGCTGCGGGTACGTTTGGCGGTGTTGGAGCGGCTGGTGCCTTTGGTGCAGGTGCTGCCGGGGCGCTCGGTGGGGTAGGCGCGCTTGGTGCTGCGGGAGCGGCTGGAGCCGCTGGTGCTTGGGGAGTCTGCGGTGCAGCTGGCGGGGTCGGTGCCGACGGAGCAGAAGGTGCACTTGGAGCGGGTGCAGCCGGTGCTGCGGGTGCGCTTGGAGCCTTTGGCGCAGGTGCTGCTGGAGCACTCGGAGGAGTAGGGGCGCTTGGCGCTGCGGGAGCAGCTGGTGCCGCGGGTGCACTAGGTGGCGTCGGAGCGGCTGGTGCTGCATGCGGAGTCGGCGTCGACGGAGCAGGTGGTGCACTTGGCGCGGGCGCAGCCGGTGCTACGGGTGCTGCGGGTGCGCTAGGCGGGGTCGGCGCGGCTGGTGCCTTGGGCGCAGGTGTTGCCGGGGCGCTCGGTGGGGTAGGCGCGCTTGGTGCTGCGGGTGCAGCCGGTGCTTGAGGAGCTTGCGGTGCAGCTGGCGGGGTCGGTGCCGACGGAGCAGAAGGTGCACTTGGAGCGGGCGCGGCCGGTGCTGCGGGTGTGCTTGGAGCTGCTGGTGCCGAGGCGGACGGGGCGGGGGCGCTAGGAGCGACGGAAGTGGGAGCGTTGGCAAGCGGGGCTTCGTTGTTGGTGCCCGCGGACTTGTGGTGGCGCACCGGGGTGGCCAGGAACGCCTTGGGGTGGGGCTCAGGGAGGGTGCCGGACTCGTCGAGGGAGATGGAATTGCGCAGCATAACCGCCACGTCATTGACCTTGGTGGTGGGGGCGGAATCCTGCGCCAAGGACTTCACGCCGCCAGTCATCATGACATTGCAGAAGGGGCAGCCGGTGGCGATTTCTTCCGCGCCGGTCTCTAGAGCCTGCTCGGTGCGGAAGTCATTGATGCGGGTGCCGAGCTTTTCCTCCATGAACATGCGGGCGCCGCCGGCGCCACAACAGAAGGCTTCATCGCGGTTCTTGTCCATCTCGCGCAGCTCCACGCCGGTGGCCTCGAGCAGCTCACGCGGAGGATCGAAGACCTTATTGTGGCGGCCGAGGAAGCACGGATCGTGGTAGGTAATGGGCTTGCGGTTTTCCGGCGTGCGCGGCACCGGCTTGAGCAAGCCCTCGCGGACCAGGCGGTTGAGCAGCTGGGTGTGGTGGAAGACGTCGAAATGCCCGTCAAAGTCCGGGTACTCGTTGCGGATGGTGTTAAAGCAGTGTGGGCAGGTGGTGATGATCTTGCGCTGGCCCTCTGGCACACCGTCGAAGGCGTTGTTGAGGGTTTCTACGTTTTGCTGCGCCATCATCTGGAAAAGGAACTCGTTGCCGGCGCGGCGGGCAGGATCACCCGTACAGGTCTCACCCGTGGAGAGCACGCCAAACTTCACGCCTGCGGTATGCAGAAGGTCTACTACGGCACGAGTGGTGCGGCGGCCATCGTCATCATAAGCGCCAGCACAGCCCACCCAGAGCAGGTATTCCATATCGGAGAAATCGGCCTCGTCCTCACCAATGATGGGGACGTCGATGCCATCGGCGCGGGCCTCATCGATCCAGGCGCGGCGCTCAGAATTATTCCGGCCCCA
>ERZ1030962.38-NODE-38-length-21427-cov-21.930844_pt1 | contig 21427 bp, 23 predicted proteins | sample MGYA00518597_ERZ1030962 | MGnify/ENA primary metagenome ERZ1030962 (study PRJEB33718, sample SAMN03159703) | human skin metagenome | collected 2014-05-20 | study: EMG produced TPA metagenomics assembly of the PRJNA266117 data set (Human skin bacterial metagenome... | reverse complement strand
GATTCCTCGTAGCGCTTGCCGGTATCGGCGGATTCGGCCTGGGCGAAAAGCTCCTTGTGCTCGCGGATGAAATCGGCCACGCGGATGACGAGCTTGCCGCGCTCGGCGGACGGGGTATTGGCCCACTCGCCGTTGTCAAAGGTTTCACGTGCAACCTTGATGGCGCGCTCGGTGTCCTCGTCGGAGGCCTCGGAAACCAGGCCCACGGTGGAGCCATCGGCCGGGCAGATGATCGTGCGGGTCTCGCCGCTCTGGGCGGCTTCCCATTTACCGTTGATGAACAGAGACTTCGGGGCGCCGTCGGCATGCACGCCCTTCAGCAAATCGGTCTGGGTGGGGTCGAACAGAGTGTTCTGGGTGCTCAAGTGAAAAGCAACCTTTCTCTCATAGAGGTAGTTGTACTGGCCAGCTTAGCTATCTTCGCGCCAGGTGCGCTCAGGCTCGGCGCCATCGGAGACATCGGACTCACCCGGTTGGGTTTGCTGCATGTGCAGGAAGGCCAGGTGGCGCTCGTAGAGGTCCAGCACGTTATTGATGATTTGGTTCTCGGAGTAACCGTAGACGTCATAGCCCAAGGAGCCAGTCATGTCATAGACCTCGAGGCGATAGTAATCATCGCCCTCGCCCTTGACGAAGTCGGGGCGCTCGGCCGCAACCGGGAAGAGCTGATAGCGGAACATGCGCTCATTGTGGAGCTTAACTTCGAGGTCGAGCTGGGGAAGTTCGACGTCGGGAAGCTCACTGGTGAGCAAGAGGGCATCGTAGCCGCGGCTGCGCATGTGCGTTGCCACCTGCTGGAGGGCGTAGGTAGCGGTCTCGCGCAGGTAGGTATCCATCTCCTGCTTGGAGGGGAAGGTATTGGCGCGGTCGAGGCGGTTCTTCCAGAGGTCACCATTGGCCGGTTCGCGCTCGGTGCGGGAAGAAATCATGCCATGCATAGCGGTGGTGCGGGCCTCGCGCTGGATATTTTCCAGGCGCAGGGACTTCCACAGCGAGAACATGATGAGGTAAACCACGAACGCGAAGGGCAGGCCCATCACGACGGTCGCGGACTGCACGGTGGCGATGCCATCGATCTGCAGCAGGGCCAGGGTCAGTGCACCTACGGTGACGGACCAGAAGATGCGCAGCCAGCGGGAACCGTCCTGGCGGTTATCGGTAATGCGGGAGGTGAAGTTGGACATTACCAACGCGCCGGAGTCGGCCGAGGTGATGTAGAGCAGCAGGCCGATGAACGTGGTCAAGAAGATGACGATGGCAGAGCCCGGGAATTCCTGCAACATATCGTAGAAGCCCTGCTCCGGCACGTTGATCGCATTTTCGGCGAATTCGGGGTAGTCACCGGAGCGGACCATGTCCAAGGCGGTGTTGCCGAAGAAGGACATCCACATCAGGATGAACAGGAACGGGAAGGTCAGGGTGCCGAAGATGAACTGGCGCAGGGTGCGGCCGCGGGAGATGCGGGCCAGGAAGAGACCAACGAAGGTCGCCCAAGCAATCCACCATGCCCAGAAGAAGAGGGTCCAGGACTGCATCCAGGTATCGGCTGCCGCCTGGTCCTCGGCGAAGGCAAAGGTCTCCATGGTCCAAGATGGGAACTTCGAGACATAGTCGCCGATATTGGTCACGATGGCATCGAAGAGGTAGGCGGTCTTGCCAAAGACGACGACGTAAATCATCAGCGCGATGGCCAGGTAGACGTTGAGCTCGGAGAGGAAGCGAATGCCCTTATCCACGCCGGATACGGCCGAGAGGGTCGCAATAGTAATGGCGATGATGATGAGCGCGGCCTGCAGACCGAAGCCCTGCTCAAAGCCGAAGATGAGGTGAATGCCGTAGGACAGCTGCACCACGCCGATGCCCAGGGAGGCGGTCACACCGAAGACGGTGCCCAGCATGGCGGCGATGTCGACAGCGGAGCCAATAGGGCCGTGCACGCGCTTGCCGATGAGCGGGTAGAGCGCGGAGCGAATAGCCAGCGGCATATTCAGGCGGTAGGCAAAGTAGCCGAAGGCCATACCCATGAGGGCGTAGAGGGCCCAGCCGGTCAGGCCATAGTGGAACATGGCGTAGACCACGGCTTCCTTGGCGGCCTCCATAGTCTCGCCCTCGCCCACGGGCGGCGCCATGTACATGGTGACCGGCTCGGCGACGGCGAAAAACATAAGATCCACGCCAATGCCGGCGGCAAAGAGCATGGATAACCAGGAGAAAGTATTGAATTTGGGCCGCGAGTGGTCCGGGCCTAGGCGGATATTGCCGGTATTGGAGATGGCAATATAAAGGACGAAAACCACGGCGATGGTGGCGGTGAGAACGTAGAACCAGCCGAGGTTGGTACCAATCCAGCCGGTGACATTGGCCAGGGTCTCCGCCGCTGATTCACGGCCAAAGCCGGCGTAGAGCACCATGGCGATGATCAACACGCCAGAGATAATAAATACCGGCCAGTTGGTCTTGGGTGCGGGGACCTCGGCCGCGCCTACATCATCGCCGGTTTCTGCCTTATAGCTGCCGACGAGGGCGCGGACTTGGTAGCGCGGGCTGCGCTTTTTGGTATCCCCAGAGGGGGTTGCGAGAGAGGTGTCTTTACCCCCGTGTTGGGGGGAAGTGCTCGAAGCGTGGGGCTCCTCAGGGTCATGAGGATCGAAGTTTGCCATCTACTTCTCCTAGTGTTGGTTGGTTTGGGCCGAATCTTTCGCACGAGTGCCCCAAAAGTCTCACAAGATCGCAGGGAGAGATAGGTGAGTGAAATGAATCATATGTGGGTGATTTATGCGAAAAGACTTCGGATTTCATCTGCAGAGACGTCCATCCGAACAAGGCAAATATACCTTATTCTGGGCAAACTTCTAGGGGGATGTGTACTCTGGAGATAGTGCCCGCACATAAGGCGATGTGGATATTTACAGACTTTTGTATAAATTACAAAATATTCACTTTCGGTGGGGCCATCTTGACGTGTGAAATATTTCACAGAAAGAAGGGGATTTATGGGTTTTATGGACAAGCTGACCAAGAAGCGTTCCGCTAAGAAGGTCACCGATGAAGTAAGCGACGTCGTCGTCGTTGGCGGTGGCTCCGCAGGCTCCGTCATCGCCGCACGCCTGACCGAAGACAAGAACACCCGCGTGCTGGTTCTTGAGGCCGGCCGCCCAGATTCCCTGTGGGATCTGTTCATCCACATGCCATCCGGTTTCTCTTTCCCGATTGGTGCAAAGAACTATGACTGGATGTACGAGTCCGATCCGGAGCCGGAGATGAACGGCCGCCGCGTCTACCATGCCCGCGGCAAGGTTCTCGGCGGATCTTCTTCCATCAACGGCATGATCTTCCAGCGCGGTAACCCGATGGACTATGAGAAGTGGGGTCAGAACCCGGGCATGGAAAACTGGGATTTCGCCCACTGCCTGCCGTACTTCAACCGCATGGAGACCGCCGCTGCGGCCGAGCCGAACGATCCGCGCCGTGGCCACGATGGCCCGCTGTACCTCTCCCGCGGCCCAGCTACTTCCGAACTTTTCCAGGCCCTGTTCAAGTCCGTGCAGGAGGCCGGCTTTAACCTGACCAATGACGTCAATGGTTACCGCCAGGAGGGCTTTGCTCCGTTCGACCGCAATATTAAGAACGGCAAGCGTTGGTCCGCTGCTCGCGCTTACCTGTACCCCAATATGGATCGCGAGAACCTCGAGATCCGCACCCGCGCTTTCACCACCAAGATCCTCTTCGAGGGCCAGAAGGCCGTCGGCGTCGAGTACGAGTGGCAGGGTGGCGTGCACCGCGTTTATGCCGAGAAGATCGTGCTGTCCGCCGGCGCCATCAATACCCCGCAGCTGCTGGAGATCTCCGGCATTGGTGACCGTGAGATTCTGGAGAAGCACGGCATTGACGTCGTCAAGCACCTGCCTGGTGTGGGCGAGAACCTGCAGGACCACCTCGAGGTCTACATCCAGTATGAGACCACCAAGTCCACCGCTTCCTCCCAGCCTTACCTGGATAAGTGGCGCTGGCCGTTCATGGGTCTGCAGTGGCTGCTGACCCACAAGGGCCCGGTTGCTACCTCCCACTTTGAGGGTGGCGGCTTCGTGCGCTCCAATGAGAATGAGGATTACCCGAACCTCATGTTCCACTTCCTGCCGATGGCCGTGCGTTACGACGGCCAGAAGGCGGACGTCAAGCACGGCTTCCAGTGGCACGTTGGTCCGATGTTCTCCGATACCAAGGGCCACGTTCACATCAAGAGCGCCGATATCCACGACAAGCCGTCCATCCTCTTCAACTACCTGAAGACCGACCAGGACCGCCGCGAGTGGGTTGAGGCCGTACGCGTTGCCCGCTCCCTGCTGGATACCAAGGCTATGGAAGAGGTAGGCGCCCGCGAGTTCAGCCCGGGCTTGGATGTCCAGACCGACGAGGAAATCCTGGAGTGGGTCCGCAACGATGGCGAGACCGCGCTGCACCCATCCTGCACCGCCAAGATGGGCGCGGAGTCCGATCCTATGGCCGTGGTTAACCCAGACACCATGGGTGTATGGGGCGTCGAAGGCCTCTACATTGCGGATGCCTCCGTCTTCCCGTCCGTGACCAACGGCAATATCTACGCCCCAACCATGATGGTGGGCGAGAAAGCTGCCGATCTCATCGCCGGCCGCACCCCGCTCGAGCCAAACCACGCCGAGTGGTACAAGGCTAAGCAGGATATGCCGCTCTACGCTGAGGGCGAAGCAGTCCGCGATCACAAGCACTCCATCCAGGGCGCTGACCACTAAGCAGCCTCCCGCTGGATTGCTCTAGCGCCGCGTTTCCCTTACTTGGGGCGCGGCGCTTTTGCTTGCCGACGTCCTCCTTTCCCACCGTGCCCCCCTATCCGCTGGGCCAGAACCATGGTTTAATCGTCGGGCAAGGAATCAGATCCGATGGAGTGAACTGCCAGAGAAAGGGGGACATTGATGCTCAGCATTATCGCTTTAGTCATTAGTATCGTTTTCGCCGTCAACGTTATTAAGAAGCTCGATGACATCGATACGCACCTGAAGGAGCTGCTCGCCTCGCGCGAAGATGGCGAAACAGCGCGTTAATCGTGCGGGTGGCTAAGGAGACGGTGAACAAATTTCGAATTAACCAACTGCAAAAGGCCCATACCGACCGTGAAATGGAATTTTCCGGCGATGTAGCTTGAAGGGCTATGGCTTCGTAGACCAAAGTGGTTTCCAAGCAGTAGTTCCAGTACTTCGTACGCGGGGTAGCCAACACCGCCGACTTCAAGGAAGTATCATTCCCGGATACCAGCGAAAAGAGATAGTCATTTGGCTATTAGAAAGCTTCGCTACGTGTGGTTTGACCCGTACGCAATGTCCGTGAGTGTCTAGCTCTTGATGGAGAACCTGGTGTCAGTGTCGCTGGCCGCACCTACGCCGCCGTCATGTCCGCCGACACCCTGTTCATCACCATCCCCACAGGGGTGGGTGTGGACATCCACGTGAAGATTCTGGAGAATTTCGCCGCCCACGTCGCCCCCTCGTTGGGTTGGCAGCCGAACCGTGAAGGACCAGTCATCGGCTATCCCATCGACTAATTCTTGCAGGTTGCAGGACTTTTGCGTGACTGTTAGTTCAGCCCATTTTAAATAGTTCACCGCACACTGTATAGTTCAGTACATGCTGACTATTGCTTCGCGCCTCGACGTCATGAACCGGCTCGGCCGGGCCATGGCTGATCCGACGCGCTCCCGAATCCTGATAACCCTACTAGACGGTCCGAGCTACCCGGCTGTGCTCTCGCAAAGCTTGGATCTGACCCGCTCGAACGTTTCGAACCACCTGTCTTGCCTGCGCGATTGTGGCATTGTCGTCGCTGAGCCGGAGGGCCGTAAAACCCGCTACGAAATCGCCGATCCGCACCTCGCGGCAGCGCTCGAAGCGCTAGTCAACGCGACACTGGCCGTCGACGAGAATGCCCCCTGCATCGACACTGAGTGCTCGGTGCCCGGCTGCGGCGAGAAAGGAGCGGACGTATGAGTTCAGCATGTGGATGCGAACACGAACCCGCCACGGAGATCGACGAGCTCGATCGGCCATGGTGGAAGGACCCTGAGCTACTGCTGCCAATCTTCTCCGGCGTAGCCCTCATAACAGGACTGGCGCTGGACTGGTCCGACTTGGAGACGCCCGCGACGGTACTGTATTGGGTTGGGCTGCTGTTGGGCGCTTACACGTTCGCGCCTGGAGCGATCCGGAACCTTGTCACGAAGCGCAAGCTCGGCATTGGCTTGCTAATGACGATCAGCGCGGTCGGTGCGGTGATCCTCGGATTCGTCGGAGAGGCCGCGGCGCTAGCGTTCCTGTATTCGATCGCCGAGGCACTGGAAGACAAGGCGATGGACCGGGCCCAAGGCGGACTGCGGGCGCTGTTGAAGCTGGTACCGCAGACCGCGACGGTGCTGCGCGACGGCACAGCGGCCGAGGTCGAAGCGAAGGACCTCGAGGTTGGCGAGCTAATGCTCGTGCGCCCCGGGGAGCGGATCGCCACGGACGGCATCATTCGATCCGGACGCTCCAGCCTTGACACCTCAGCGATCACCGGAGAATCCATTCCGGAGGAGGTTGCGCCCGGCGACGAAGTGCCTGCGGGAGCGATCAACTCCGCCGGGGTGCTGGAGGTCGAGACGACCGCAGCTGGAACGGACAACTCGCTGACCACACTCGTGGACCTAGTCGAGCAAGCGCAGGCGGAAAAGGGCGACCGCGCCCGGATCGCCGACCGGATTGCTCAACCCCTAGTGCCCGGGGTGATGATCCTAGCGGTGCTGGTCGGTGTGATCGGCTCGCTGCTGGGCGACCCTGAGACGTGGATCACCCGTGCGCTGGTAGTCCTGGTCGCAGCGTCGCCGTGCGCGCTGGCAATCTCCGTGCCGCTGACGGTCGTGGCCGCGATCGGCGCGGCCAGCCAGTTCGGAGTGGTCATCAAGTCCGGCGCGGCGTTCGAGCGACTCGGCGGCATCCGTCACCTGGCAGTGGACAAAACCGGAACCCTTACCCGCAACCAGCCTGAGGTTACCGGAGTGGTCCCGGCAGACGGATTCGATCGGGCGCAGGTGCTTTCCTTCGCGGCGGCAGTTGAGCAGCAATCGACACACCCCCTCGCTGCGGCGATCGCGGCAGCGGGGCCCGAAGCGCCCACCGCCTCGGACATCAGCGAGGAAGCTGGGCATGGCATCGGCGGCACCGTCGAAGGCCGACGGGTGCTGGTGGGCAGCCCCCGATGGATCGACGCCGGACCACTGAAAGCAGACGTTGAGCGCATGGAGTCCGAGGGTCAGACCTGCGTCCTGGTCACCGTCGATGACGCTCTCGCCGGGGCGATCGGGGTCCGTGACGAGTTGCGGCCCGAGGTGCCCGAAGCCGTGCAGGCCCTGCACGCCAACGACGTGGAAGTAAGCATGCTCACCGGCGACAACACTCGCACCGCCCGGGCGCTGGCTGGAATCGCCGGAATCGACGACGTGCGCGCCGAGCTGCGCCCTGAGGACAAGGCAAGCATCGTCGCCGAATTCTCCTCCAAGACGCCGACGGCGATGATCGGCGACGGCATCAACGACGCGCCGGCACTGGCGGGCGCGACGGTGGGCATAGCGATGGGAGCGACCGGCTCTGACGCCGCGATCGAGTCCGCTGACGTCGCCTTCACCGGCCACGACCTCCGGCTAATCCCGAAGGCGCTGCAGCACGCCCGCCGAGGAAGCAGGATCATCAACCAGAACATCGTGCTGTCTCTGGCCATCATCATCGTGTTGATGCCACTGGCGATCAGCGGCGTGCTGGGCCTGGCCGCCGTCGTGTTGGTTCACGAGGTCGCCGAAGTGATCGTGATCTTGAACGGCCTGCGGGCTGCGCAAGCGAAGCGCTGAGGCTGCGACCGGCAAGTCTCATAAGGGTTAAACCACACGCCGAGCGGACACACCTTGGGCCAGGCACGTCATTTGAGTTCACGGTCCGTCTCCGTGGAATCGGGATCGTACTCGGTGATCTGTCCCTTCTCGGTGCGTGTGGGCACGGGGGTTGTGGGCGAGCCACCACCCGGCACGTGCCCCAGCCGGTCAAGGGCCCCCGAGCGCTCGGCGTCTCCAGCGCAGATCGTGGAAGGATCGAACTTGCTCAGGGACCAAGCGTCACCGCGAGACTCTTTACGTCCCGCAACTTGAATAGTTCAGCGGCCTTGATACCGCGGACATCCATTCGGAGTGCTGCCGAGTCTCATCGACACAGCTTGCGACTACCTGGGCAGTGTGTTTGACAAAGGACCCCACCCTCATAAGCATTACCGAGCCCTCGCCGTTCCAGTTGCCGTAACCGACTAGATGCAGATTCTTCACCGCGGTTTCGCGGCCGCGCATGAGGTGGCGGAATAGACCGAGAGCCGAACGAAAACCAGCGCACCAGATCAGATGGTCGTGGTCGTGTTCACTAAAGCTATCGAAGATGGGGGATGTGCCCGAGGTTCGGGCCGGAATCGCCGCCGAGAATCCGGCGGCGGCCGCGTCGGCGAACGAACAGACCGCGCTTCAACCTACCCCCCAATAACGCGAAGTGTCATCAGCTCCCCGCGTTACAGGTTTAATTTGAACTCCACAGAGTGTCGGCGCAGTTTAACGTGTGCGAGATTCATTTCTGCCCCCAGTCGCTGGCGTGAACCTTGTACACAACTACGGCAATGGTCCTGGACGGCCTTGCTGACTGAGCACCCGGCACCTCCATCACAGGCGTTCGTGCTCCCCACATCCTTCGCTCAAGCGGACTGCTATCCCGTAAACCGATGTTGTCACCCCTCCAGGACGGTAGCCTTATCAACCCAGCGAGCCAATAGACTGAAAGCCGCGAGCTGCTCCAACGCGACTTGCTCCTCACCACCGTCGTGTGGAACATGCATCCCGGGATTGCGGATAGCCGCGTACAAGCCCTCTGCAAAGGCGCGGGCGCCCCGATGCAGGTTCTCAAACGTCTTACTGCCATCATTTTCCATAAGCCGAAGGCGCGGCACATTACGCTTCGGATCATGGAGTGAAAACGCCTCGTTGAAAAGTGCTGTTTCAGATACGTCTAGGCGGTTCAGTTTCGCTTGGGTCTCTGCATTGACGCGGATGGCAGCCTGCATCACGGCTTGATGGTAGTGCCCGTGATTCCAGTAACCCTTGCCATTTTCCCACGCCCACGGATGCAGATTGGCTGCATCTAAGTCTGGCGTATTCTCTCCGAGCTTTTCAGCGAGTTCAGACCGACGTTCAAGCGCTGTCTTGGCCCGGGCCGCTTGACCCCTCAGCCAGCTATACTCCTTGTCCTGGACTGGGAGTCCTTGTCTCCATCCGGGAAGCACTCGGTCAAGGATCATTTCAACGACATGGGCGCGTGCCGCAGCCTCAGTCGGCGATCCACTCATAACGGTTCCAAGGTAGGCGATGCCCGGGCCCATGTCGGGGACTACCTTCGCTGTGACTTGCAGGAACGCGTCTATCTCATTGATCGCCCACTCGGGGTCCAGCTCGGCCATGCCTCCATTATGACGTATGGGGCTGACATGGCCGGAGAGAACTGGTCTGATACCCCCACCAGAAACACCCCGCATTGTTGCAGGCGCGCTGACGCGCGCCCATGATGGAAACCATGAGCGATCCCAACTTCACGATCCGCCAGATCACCTTCGACTGCCACGATCCCTCAAAGCTCGCCAAGTTTTGGTCCGCCGCAACCGGCTGCGAAATCGCCGCGGATTACGGCGATTTCGTGATGGTTGATTCCACCCCGGCGCTGGGATTTCAGCGCATTGAGGAACCGACACCTGGGAAAAACCGCATGCACGTCGACGTTGGCGGGGCGGAGCGCGAAACTTTAATAGAACGCCTCAAAGACCTAGGCGCCACCGAACTCACCACCCACGAAGCGCCGGGATTGGTGTGGACCGTCATGCAGGACCCGGAAGGCAACGAGTTCTGCGTGGGTAACCCCGGGGCCTAGCTACACGTTGAACTTGAACTCGACCACGTTCCGTAGCCGAATAACCTTTGGAGCCGCGCCGTCAGTTAGCAGAGATGTGGCACCGCAGCGCCTAGGCAAGAGGAGGCAGATGAGTATCGACGACATCGCGGACCACGTCGATGTCGACGCCGAAATACTGGTGCACCAGGATGTTGCGGAAATCCCGAATCTGAGGCCAGACGATCTCAGGGTGCGCGCTGGTGATCTCATCGGGAAGATGGTTCACGGCTTCGCCGGACTGCGACTCACAGCGGCACCGCCTCGGCGAGCGTCGAAGCGGATACCGGGTGCCTGAGCAACTGGGCAGGAAACACGTCGATGCCATCGCGCCCGAACAGAGCGCGACTCTCCTCGAGCAGACCAGACGCACGCATCAGGAGACGTCCCTCCGCAGGGTCCATCCCGACGAGGATGTCGATGTCCGATCCTGCAGACGCGGTGCCGCGCGCGACGGACCCGAACAACTTCGGGTTGGTCGCGCCGTACCGATCGATGAGCACCTGGAACTAGTCAAGACGCGCAACGAGAATCCCGCGTAGGGCAAGCGTCTCAGGCGTCATGACGGTCTCAGACATGCTTCCGGGGGTAACGGGCCCGGCAGCACGTCGACATGGAGCTTTGACATTGAAGCGGAACTCCACCGCGTTCTTAAGGGCCGACGACATTCTCCCGTCTCACCGCCGCACCAGGCGGCACTGACGCGCTGCCACCACTTACAGCCGGTCGTCTCGCCCGCCCGCCATGACGCACTCAACGAACGAGCGATAGAGCAGGCTTACACGCGTCTCGCACTAAACGACCGGGCAGCAGCGTCACGGAGGTTCCGAAGTAGCGGCTATCGCAGTGCACCTAAGGGTTTGGTGAGGGAACCAGCCATTTGGCAGCGGTACGGAACGTAGCCCTCAGTTGCGGGTGCTCCCGCACGATCTCTCGCTGCCGCTCCGCCGGCAACCCGAGCTCGTGCAAGACGTTGAGGATTACGACCGCGGTCGTCACCTCGACGACGGCGATCAGCTCCTCGATGGAATGGTTGGGCGTTCTGCCCTCGTGCGCGAGGTCATTGCGGGCGCGCGTCGTCCACTTCGCCCAATGGTCGACATCCGGTAAGAGCTGTGCGATCGCTTCCTGATCGGGTCGCGCGGCGAGGGCATGGAGCCGATCACGGAGGGTCGGGTCGTTGCGGATCGCCCCCTTGAACCTGTTTCGGTGCTCATCGGGAACCTGCGCCAGCATCGCCTCTCGCATCGCCCTGAACTCCGCGTTGGGGAACGGTTTCTCGTCGATGCGGAGGTTGCGGTGCAACACCTCGGCAGCACCGACTGCCGTCAGAAGATTGTTCTCAACAAAACGGGCCGGTGCGTAGCGCAAGCCCAAGATCATGTTTGTCGCTGCCTCCAGGCGGCCATGGGCCTCGCACCATCGGGGCATGACCTCCTCAAATGGGATCGAGCCGCAGGTGAAGAACATTCGGTGGTGATCGACGGCTTTCGCGTCGTGTTTTCCAAGCGCGGCCGGTGAGTAGAGCACATCGGCACGTCGGCGCGGCAGCGGGCGGCCATCAGGGAAGTGCGACTCGGTCCCGGCAACTTCCAGTCGGAGCCAGATCACTCCGGCCGCGCGATGCGTCGCCAGGGAGATCAGGTCCTGCACCAGGCTCGCCTCCTGCAGAGCAACACTCAGAGAGAATGGTTCGGCTGGCACGACGCAGATGGACACCGTGTCCCGCATACGTCCGACGCTTCCTCCCTTGCGCTGGTCGAAGAATGGAAGCGTGTGCGTGTGCTGAAGGCGATACTCAGTGTCGTCGACCACGACCGATTGCGCCTCGACCGGCTTCACCGAGATACGCCCGGTCCCATCGATCTTGCCGTCGGGAGCCCCGAGGGATCCTTCGAACACAGAAGACGCCGCCCAGAGACTCAGATCCTCGACTGAGACTTCTGCCCTAGCGAACGCCGGATCCGCGTCACCGCTGACATGCGCGCCGATGATGGCGACCGTCGCGGTCACGGTCTGCTTATCAGGGCTCGCCACTCGCGCACCCATGGTCCTTCTGGTGCTCCTAGGAACACAGGCAAGCAGTGTGATCTCCCTGAGCTCGGCCACACCGTGCATGACTTCCCAGGTGCGGGTTCCTTCGTGAACAGCAGTCCATCCAGACGAGTCCGTCGTCAAGATCCGATCCTCGAAAGTGCCGATCAGCGACAGAGAGAGACCATCTTCCGGGTCGTACCGTAGGACACCCGGGACCTTCTCGCTAGGGGCTTCCGGCAGCCACCACACGCCAGCCCACTCGCCGGCCTTGTCGAGGTTGAGAGGATCATTAGGCATCGTACTCCCGGTCCCGGGCTCCTTCCTGTCTTGCGGCCAGATGTCAGGTCGAAAATCTTTACTCCACCACATGCCCCCCACGTAGGACAATCTACAGCGAGATCATGGTCAACTGAGATCGGATGCGGCGACTGGCACACAATCGCAGTTCGACGCGACGGCACAGCCCTCGCAACTGGCAACAATCAGCGAGGGCAGACCGACGTCGCCCGGTGGACACACGTGTCCGGGGTCTTTGCCAGCTACCTGCACACCGTCGGCTTACACGAAGACGGCACCGTCGTCGCCGTCAGCGACGACAGCAGAGGCCAGTGCGAGGTGTCATCGTGGAGAAGCATCACCTCAGTGGCGGCCGGCTCCGTCCATACGCTCGCACTGAGCCAGACCGGAAGGGTCTTCGGAACGGGCGACAACCAGTTCGGCCAGTGCGATGTCCAGTCATGGACCGGCATCACAGCGATCGCAGCCGGAGCGAGACACTCGCTCGGGCTGCGGGCGACCACACCGAGCAGCAATGCAATGTCAACGCCTGGGCCGCTCGACCACAGATGAACTGAAGTCCAGCGTGCCCGATAATCGGCGGTCGATCACACGTTGAATCTAAACTCCACCGAGTTCCGGCACATAGGTACATCTGAACACGGGGTTCACGTGCTCCCCCTCCCCACGGTCAGTGCTCGCTACTGATCAGGGGACACAGGCTCACCCTCGACGTGGGTCAGCCTGCAGGACGCCACGAAGGAGGTACCGCGCCATCACGCCGGCAGGGAACCCGGCTGAGACGCCACATACTAGGGATCTGAAGAGGGCTCGACATGCCAGCGGTCGGCCCCTATTCCTTCGCGAGCACGGCGTTATCCGTCAGGCAGAAGTCATCGTTGATCTTGATGACCAGCGCAACGAGTAGGCGGAGCGCTGTTAGATACGTGTGGCGGTGAACGCGGTCGTCGTCACCGTCTGCCTGTGATCCATGGAGGTAGCGGTTGCGCAGGCTAGGTCCGTTGCTGAACTCCTTATCGTTAAGGAAGTAGTTGAAGTAGCTGACCTCCGCGGCGCTGAGCAGCGTTGATCGATGCGCCAGCCATCCGGCGCTCACCATCTCGTCAATGGCTTTCTGGCCGGCCGCCGAATGATGGAGACAGCTCGTCACCTCGTACTCCCAGAGTTCCTTGAGCACATGCAATTGTGGCGCGCTTGCAAACGCAATTCGGTCACGATCTCCGGTCAGGATGCCCTTCTCGACCAGGAAGTCGATGTTGCGCTGTTGGTACTCGTGGAACTGGTCGTAGGCGATGTCATTGGCGATGACCAAGTGGAGGAAGCTCTCTGCCTCCAGATCGCTGCTGATGTGCACCAATCCGGATTGGTCCGAGAAGAGCAGGTGCTGAATTCCTTGGATGTCCGCGTTGTTGGCAACGTAGGCGTACTTATCCACAACCTGACTCGGGATGTCGCCGTAGGAAAGCTGCTCCGATGTGATTGTCAACAGCTCCGGGTCAACCTCGCCGTAGTCGACATGCAGCGTGAACTGCTTGAGGACGCTCTCCATCTCTGAGAACAGATGGCGGCTCTTCTCAAGGTAGGTAGCGGTCGGGCTGGAGGCGCGGTACTTCAGCCCCTTGGCACCGAACTCCTGCTCAAGGTAGTCCGTGAAGAACCAAGCGATGACCGACTCGAGCTCTATACCTTCGGAGCTGAGGAAGCGCTCGTACATCAAGGTCTGGAGCAAGGACGCCTGATCCTTGAGCCTGAACACCGCCCCCGTCCGGTAGTCGCCCTTGCCCGGCGTACCCATGAACCGCTCGAAGACGCCAAGTTGCGCTCCGTAGGAAGGGAGTTCCAGGAGCATGTGGTCGTTGGCGAACTGGAACAGGTGAACAAAGTTATTCAGGATAGTCGGGTAGTCGAGGTTCTCCGTGAGCCAGGTTCGACTGTAGGAGTACTTGCCAACCATGCCGTCCAAAGACTGGACGACCTCTTCGACCTGATCGGCCGAGATGCCCACTTCGCAGCCGGTCTTGATCCCCTCCGTGGACTCGAACATCTTCTTCGTGAGCGCATCTGCCTTGCGACGAGCCTTTAGCTTCAGTCGTGCATCGACGCCGGTGTTCTTGTCAGCTCGTGCGGATGCGATCAGCTTGACGAAGTTGAGGTTGGGCTCTTCCTCATCGAGGTAGCGGTCAAACAGGCCACGCTGATCCGCGGGAGTGAAGCTCTTCGGAAGATGGATTGGATCCCGCCCCTCGGACTGGAGGAACTTCCGCGCAAGCAGCTCAGCATTGCGCGGCTCATCGAGTAGCAGGGCCCGAATCTCCTGGTCGTAGGCACGCACGAGTGCCTGGCATGAGAGCAGATCGTGCGGGTGGAAACTCTGCTCTTGAAGTGCAGCAAGCACGATCGAGTCAGTGCAGTGCTCGAAGACCTTGTTTTTTCCGAGGAGATCGAGGACGTCTGTGCGGTACTGAAAGTCAACGTCCTGAACGAGCGTTGAGAAGGTGGCGTCAGTCACTTTGCCGAAAAACCTGCCGATGACTTCCCGGATCTCGGGGACGTGCGCCAGAGGCGCGTCTCGCTCTGCTTCGGCCAGGTCCTTCGGGAGAACTTTGTGTTCTAGGAACAACGCGAGATGATGCAACTCAACGATGTCGTTTATGCCTTGATCGCCACGAGTAGCATCGAATTCACGGACGAGCTCTAGGAGGCGGTCGGCCTGCCAGAAGGTTCCGTAGTCGCTGAGGCCGAAGAACTTCAGTCTCTTCTCTGGTCCGCTTTCCGACACTCGAATCTCCCTCCCGGTAGGCGTCACTCTATACAGTTCGGGGGCGCCTAGTGGCACGAATTTGAAGTTGTTGCCTGATCGTACAGCAGTCCCCTTGGGCGGAGCCGTCGTCCACGTCGATCGTCGCGCCGGCTCCTCGTTCTGTCGTGGAAACGAGCCGAACTAGCGGCGCATCACCCCGAGGCGGACACGACCTACGTCTCGATGGGCATAGTCCCGCGCCCCATCGGGCTCCTCCCCACCGCGGAGCGGCGCACGACGGACGATGTACAACTACGCGGGTAGGCCCCTTGCAAAAGCGCCGGGCACTAGTCCTGACTCAACACTCGACGAGAATCATCAACGAATCTCACTAGTTATTGAAACGGAACTCCACCACATTATGGACAGAACGAACGTCTGCGAGCGCTGGCAGTGCAACTAGTTCTTCAACACGCGGCTGGTAACGGTTACGCGCACATTTCAAGTCACGAGCCTCAATTAGCTCTTCGTCGTAGTCAGCCTGGACACGAGCAAGTCTCGAACGAAGATCGCTCAGTTCCTCGTCGATAGCAGCAACGTCCCCTTTGTTAGCGTGAGGCAACAGGTCAGCCAGGTCCTCACGGCCCAGGCGCGCGCATAACGGCGAGCACGTAGTTATCAACGCTGTGTGAGCGCACTAACCCACAATCCGCACACGGGTAACGTTCTGAGTGTGTACGTAATGGTTGGCCACACTCGTCACACACATACAAGCCGGAGCCGAGATGGCGGCGTGTGTTGCGACGTTCCTTATTGGTCAGTCGGTCGGGGCTGTCAAGCACCTCTTGCACGCGCCACCAGAGGTCAGGTGGGACAATAGGCTCCCACTGCCCCGCTATTGGCTGCGGGTATGCCGGTCAGCCCCACGATCCGGGTGAGACGTGGCCGCATGGCTGCGAGTGCTTTGAACCGCTGCGCCCGGTGATTCTTGAACGAGCCCAGCTCGTCGATGACGACCATGTCGAACGGCCATGACTTCCCGAGGTGGCGCACCAGCCAGGGGACGCTCTCGCAGTTGATGACGGTCACTATCGCCTCGGAGGCAAGGGCATCGAGCTCGATGCGGCAGCGTTGGATGGGCGTGGGAGGCGTCCGGGAGCTTTGAGCTGCACGGCCCTGGTCTTCGAAGCCTCAGCTCTTGGCTCGGTAGGTCGCGATAATTACACCTGTCGTGGTGATAGTGGGCTCTCCAACAAGCTCAAGATCCTCCGAAACCGCTCCGTCAGGAAATTGCCGCCACCCCTTGCCGAGCACCAGTGGATGAATCATCAAATGGTATTCATCGATAACTCCGGGCTTAGCGCGCAGCGACTGGATCAGTTTGTTACTTCCCATGATGAGCAAATCTGGCCCGTCTTGCTGCTTAAGTTCCTCCACGGCCTCGATAACATCGCCTGTAAGCAGAGTCGAATTCTCCCAGATCAACGGCTCTTCAGCGGTGGTAGAAGCGACATACTTGGGCGTGTTATCAAGCACCTCACTGAAGGGATTCCCAGTTTGTCCGTGCCACGCGTAGTGGAAGTCTTCATAGGTGCGTCGACCAAATAGGAGTTCGGCCCCACTGGCCATCCCCGCACCCATGGCCGCTCCCTTCACGTCATCGTTGTATTCTTGCGCCCATCCGCCGCGATCGAAGCCGTTCCGTTCATCTTCGTCGGGACGTCCAGGGGCTTGCATTACGCCGTCCAAGCTAACATTGTTAAGCACGATTACTTTGCGCATATTTTTCTTTCAGAAATCGTAATACGAGCAGACCCACATAGGTGTGTACAACCGTCCAGCCACGCTGCTTTGCAATGGCTCCATAGTCCTCACGCTGACGATCGATGGCAAGACCATCCATTGCAGCATCGAGCGAGATGCGGAGGTAAATGGCAGCACGTGCTGTCATACGGCCAACACTAACGCACCTCAGATTACGTTGTAACGAAACTCCACTTGGTTCAAGTCATCCGCGTGGCCCCGCGGTCGACCGGCGCCGGGTTGATGTGTGCGTTGGGGGTATGCAGCGGCACGGTATTTTGGGTGACTGCCTCCTTGGCTGGCCTTTCGGCGGTGATTGCCGCGCGGCCGAGCGTGCTGGGCGCGCTGCAATTGATTGGCGGGCTTTTCCTTCTCTATATGGGCGCATCCTCGGTCCGCTCCGGTTTTGCTTCCCGCCGCGCACCCACCGTGGTGGTGGGTACCGAGGATTACACCGAACAGGCCATCGCGGCCGGCGGTATTAATGACATGACTGGGTGACGCGCCTATAAGCTCGGGGTGGTCACGACCCTATCCAATCCGAAAGCGCTCGTTTTCTTCGGTGCGGTTTTCGCGCAGTTTATTCGCCTCGATATGTCGCCCACGTGGACCGTTGCGGTGGCGGTAATCCTCGTGGCGATGTCGGTGACCTGGTTTTCTACTTTTACACTCATTGTGCGCGCGGCATCGCGCTGGATTGCGCATCACTCCACGGCCATCGATATCGTTTCCGGTCTTATCTTTGCGGTGCTGGGACTCGTTATGGCCGTCGAGGGCGCTATCGAGCTCTTCGGTTAGTGCAGGTGGCGGATTTCCATAAAAGAACTGATATAGGAGCTACCTAAATCACAGAACTTACCTGTTTCGCTGCAGGTGAGAGGGCCCTTATAGTGGCATGCGTTAATCCAATAGCATGCGAGTATGGAGGTGTTAGGTGGCTATTAGCGCCCTCGTGACTCTGATGGGCGTGTGGTTCGCGGCGATGGCCTCGCCGGGGCCAGACGTAGTGCAAATCATTCGCTTAGGTGCGCGTTCTACGCGCGCAGCCGTATGGGCGGCGCTTGGTAGTACCACCGGCCTTACCATTTGGACTGTGGCCTCCTTGGCGGGACTGTCCGCGCTGATTTCCGCGCACCCTGGCATCCTCGTGGCGCTGCAGGTTCTCGGTGGCTGTTACCTGCTGTGGATGGCCTATACTGCCATTACCGGTGGCATCAAGGAGCGCCGCGCTCCCGCAACCGTGGTGGGGACCGAAACCCGCGCCCCGCAGCCGCGCGGGTTTACGCCGGACGGCATCATCAAGGCCGGCACCGCTTATCGCATGGGGTTCATCTGCGATCTCTCGAACCCCAAGGTGGTCATCTTCTTCGGCGCTATCTTTGCCAATTTCATCGACCCTGGCATGGGCATCGGCGCCAACTTGCTGGTGGGCGCCGTCCTGATCCTAGAAAGCCTCGTGTTCTTCGTGGGCGTGGCTTTGAGTACTCGCGCGGTATCGAAGTGGATGGCCAAGAACTCCGCATGGGTGGATATTGTCAGCGGTGTGGTCTTCTTGCTGCTGGGTGTGGTCATCCTCTTTGAGGGAGTGCGTGGGTTTATAGCCATGTAATCTGGGGCCATGATTTTTACCACTACTAATACCGTTGATGGCTATGAAATCACGGACTATATCCGCATCATCGCCGGGGAAACCGTCATCGGTATAAATATGCTGAAGGATTTCGGGGCATCCCTCCGCAATATCACCGGTGGGCGCTCCGCTGGGTATGAGAGCGAGGCCATCAAAGCACGCGAAGCGGCACTCGATGAATTGTGGCGGCGCGGGCAGGAGCTCGGGGCCGATGGTGTGGTGGGCATCGCCTTCGATTATTCGCCCATGGGAACGTCGAATGACATGCTGATGGTTACGGCTACCGGCACGGCGGTGAAGCTGCGCGCTCGTGATTAAGGTAGGCAAGAAAACACTGGCCCTGTGCGCTGGGTTATGCGCGGCCGCCGGACTCATGGCGGGGTGCGAGGAAGAACCGCCGCAGCCGGGCAGCGTGCCAAATGAATCGCAAGGCGCGGCCGATGGCTATATCACCACGCTGCCGGACCAGGGCACAACGGCCAATGGCCGCTACCAGATCATTAACCTACAAAATCATCGCAGTTTTGTAGTCCACGTGCCGTTTAATGCCGACAAGCACCATCGCTTGCCCGTGGTCGTGGCTATGCACGGCTATGAAATGGATGCCGGCAATATGTTTAAAGGCACTGACTTATCCCAGGGCGATGCCATTACCGTCTTCGTCCAGGGTGCGGGTAAGGCATGGGCACCGGCGCCGTATGCGGTAACCAGCTTGGAAGATGACCTCAAATACGTCGATGACACCATCGATTTCGTCCGCCGTCACTATCCCGCCTCTGAAACCACCTATGGCGTGGGCTTTTCCAATGGTGGTGGATTCGCCCGCGCGGTGACGTGTAAGCGGCCGGGGTTGTTTGAGGCGGTGGCCACGGTCTCGGCGGCCAAGTATGACCGCGTGGAAAAAGACTGCGCCAGCGAGCCCACCGATTACCTGGATATCCACGGCACCGAGGACGTGCTGATGAAATATAGCGGTGGGCGCCAGCATGGTGCGCATTACCACTCGGTCAAACAATCGCTGCGCGGGATAGCGAAGGAGAATGGGTGCAATCCGTTTCCAAAGAGGCGTCGGAAAGAAGCAGTAGAGCATTTCACCTGGCGGGTATGTGATGCGCGCACCGAGCAATACACCATCCACGGCGGCACGCACACGTGGAATGGCGGGGCCACGGACCATTCCGGTCTGGTCAGGGCGGAGTGGACTACCGATACGGTCCTGGATTTCTTCCATATCGCCCACCCGTAGCGATAGCCGCGCGCGGGCTGGGTAAGCTGGGCGGCATGCTAGACATTCCTATCAACGGAGACTCCATCAAATTGGGCCAGTTCATCAAGCTGGCCAGCTTGGTGGCTACCGGCGGCGAAGCCAAAGAGCTCATCGCAGAAGGCGTAGTTACGGTCAATGGCGAGCCCGAAACGCGCCGGGGCGCCACGCTCCACCCAGGCGACGAGGTGTGCATTGAGGATGCCTGCGCGCGCGTGGGCGAGCCGGATGATGACGATGATTACTTTGATGAAGCCACGGCCGACGATGACTTTGATCCGGAAAAGTGGAGGAATATGTAGATGCCAGCATTCGAAGCTGAAGTGGGTATGCCCTACTGGATTGACCTGACCACTTCGGACCCGCGCAAGTCCGCACACTTTTACGAGCAGGTGCTGGGCTGGGAGATTTCCGCCGAGTCCGCGGAGGAAAAGCCCTACCAGATGGCGCGCCTGCAGGGCCTGCCCATCGCCGGGCTGATCCCGCAGCCGGAGGAGGCCCCCATGCCGGATACCTGGGTGACCTACTTCCTGTCCAAGGACATCGCGGGCGATTGCCAGCGCGCGCAGAACTTGGGCGGGCGCACCCTAGCGGAGCCGCAGCAGGTGCAGCTGGGGCACATGGCCCTGCTTGTCGACGCCGCCGGGGGCATGTTCGGCCTCATCCAACCCGCCGGCCCGGAGCACTTCGTGGCCGCCGGAGAGCCCGGCACCCCGGTCTGGCACGAGCTCACCGCAACCTCGGGCTTCCAGCGCGCGATGGATTTTTATGGCGAGCTATTCAGCTGGGAGATCCGCGCCATGCAGTCCGAGGATGAGGACTTCATCTATGCCACCGCGGAAGAAGACGGTGCACCGTTTGCCGGCTTGTGGAACGCCGAGGGGCAGTTCCCGCCGCAGGTCCCGAGCTTCTGGCAGACCTATTTGGGCGTGCGCGATATCGACGCCGCTGCGAAGAAGGCCGTGGAATTAGGTGGCGAGGTTATCCGCGAACCATGGGATTCGCCCTTTGGCCGCATGTGCCTTTTAGCCGATTCCACCGGTGCAACCATCACCCTCACCGAGGTCGAAGACGCCCCCGAAGAGGAACCGACCGAATCGGATGACGTGCTCGGACTCGACCCGCAATAATTGCGATGAGTGAGTCGCCACTGGTCAAGCGCGTATTGGCGGTCGTTGCTGTAGTCCCACCCGGCAATGTCACCTCCTATGGCGAGGTGGCCAAGGTGGCCGGCTGCGGTGCGCGCAACGTCGGCACCGTGTTAAAGCGCCACGGCGGTGGTGCCGATACCGCCTGGTGGCGCGTCGTCCGCGCGGATGGCACCTCCCATGATCCCGCCCGCGCCGCAAAGTCCTGGGATCGCGAGACCATCGCGCACGCTGGCGGCCGCGTTAAAATGCACGAGCACGGAATCGACGCCCGCGAATTACAGGAGTTGATGGAGTGAGGGCCTGGGTCATTCTCTTTCTTGCGATTGCCGCCGAAGTCGTGGGCACCGTCGCCCTGAAATTCGCCGTGGATCATTTCTGGATCTACGGCGTGGCCGCTTTTTGCTTCATCCTTGCTTTCGTGCTGCTGCACCGCGTGATGCAAGAAGGCGTCAACGTGGGCGTGGCCTATGGTCTCTGGGC
>ERZ1030962.35-NODE-35-length-22624-cov-17.111613_pt1 | contig 22624 bp, 20 predicted proteins | sample MGYA00518597_ERZ1030962 | MGnify/ENA primary metagenome ERZ1030962 (study PRJEB33718, sample SAMN03159703) | human skin metagenome | collected 2014-05-20 | study: EMG produced TPA metagenomics assembly of the PRJNA266117 data set (Human skin bacterial metagenome... | reverse complement strand
AAAATGTCGTTTAGCCTGACACGCCGCAAAACAACACATTCTGTCGTTTAGGCCCAGCCAGGCACGAGAAAAGGCGCCGGCATTGCTTGCCGACGCCTCCCTCTCACCGTGGGGCCACCGGGGCTCGAACCCGGGACCAACGGATTATGAGTCCGTAGCTCTAACCGACTGAGCTATAGCCCCACGCGGATCACACACCGCTAGGGCGAAGATCCGCTCTCAAAAGAGTAGCCAATGCGGGGCTAAAGACCAATTTGCCCAGCGCAGTGCAGCCCCATCCGGTATAAGTAAATTATGCGCCACATCACACCCTGTATCCTTATCGCCGCTACCCTAACCCTCTCCGCCTGCTCCGCCGACTCGGACCAGGCCTCCTCCACTAACTCCGACGAAAACTCCTCTAACAGCCAAGGTTCTACCAAAGACGCGAAAGCCGTCATTGGCACGTGGGAACAAAAAATTGGCGAAGGTGAGCACACATCTACCTTCACCGCTAGCGTGACCGAAGATGTCATTACCGTAGAGTGGGATTACGGCTCCGGCAATAATGAGCCACTATGGATTGGAACCTTTGACGCCGCCAAGGCAGCCAAGGGCGAAACGGTAGCCTCCAAGAAAGACGCCGGCGGCGTGGATCCCGTATCCGATGGCATGATGCCGGACACCCTGGACTTCAAGCTCGAAGACGATCAGCTTAAATTCAAGTTCAGTACGGAAAGTGTCCCACTGGACGTCGCGCTGAAGAAGATTGACGACGAGCCCAAAGTCACAAGTGAGCTCCAAAACACCGATTCCACCCGATCCTTCAAAGACAACGTTCTGGAAATCCCAACCGCCACGGTCAAGATCACCGGACACCACGTCATCGACCCGGGCTCGCCCGGCAATAGGATTGGCGATAAACCCATCGTTGTCTTTGACTACGAGATGACCAATAAGACTGACAAAGAGCTGCGCACCGCGGATTTCACTTCCATGTTCACCGCAATCCAGGACAACGACGAGAACTCCGTCAACGAGCTCAAGACCGGCTTCAGCGAAAACATCGACACTGACAACATGCTGGACAAGATCAAAAAGGGCGGCACGGTCAAGAGTTCCGCCGCCTTCGAGCTCGATGACCTCACCACCCCAGTAGAACTCGTAGCCAGGGAAAAATACGGCGAAGAAGAAGTGGGCTCACAGACTTACAAGCTGGAGGAATCCACACCGATGGAAAAGTCTCCCGAGAAGGATGACTTACCACCTCGTCCGTCTCAGAAAGAAAAGGACTCCACGCATTCGGTTTAGCGACTCGTTAAACGGGATACCTCGCCAACCGTTCACCCCGCACCACACCCCAAAGGGCGCTACAGTATCCCCTATGCAGCGCCCTTCCTTATTTCCCGTAGCGTCCATCCTTCTCGCCGCTGGCCTCACCGTGAGCGCCTGCGGCTCCGGCTCCGATTCCGATAGCAACTCCGCGCCGGCGAATGAGCCGGCCTTTTCCACCGCACAGGACAATAACTCCGCCGCGGACGAAGCCGAAGAAGAATCCGGCCCGGAGAAGGACACGAAGCAACCCCGCACCGAAACGGTCACCAAACAGGCCGAACCGGAGCAGCCCGCACCGCAGGCCGGCGGCAACCACAACATCAACGCGGGCCAGATTGGCGGCTACTGCGGGACGTCCTCGTCAGGCGATTCCATCGACGCCGGCGATGCGACCTCCTGCGAATTCGCCGCCGCGGTCTTCGATGCCGCGATGCAGGCTAGCTACACCATGCGTTCGAAAGATCCCACGGTGACGGCGGTATACCACGCAGATATCACCGCCAGCAGCCCGGTGACCAAGCAGTCCTATAACCTGGATTGCCACATAGGCAGCGACCAGCGGGATCTCACCTGCGAAAAGCCCGGCGATAGAACGGTGAGTGCCTCGTTTGAAACCGCGGATAGGAGCGTGTGGACCAAGCGCGTGGCCACCACGAACTAAAGAAGAGTTGACGGTTCAGTCGAATCACGTCTTCCACCGGAAGGCAGTACTCATTCATCGGGTTGCAAGAATCTCAAGAGCGCCCTTCCAGCGTTCTACTGAAGCTTGCAAGCGCTGCTGCAGGTCACTGCCGGAAAGATGCTGCACCGAAAGCATAGGCCGCGTCGGCCCCTCAGCTCCACGTGCTTCCTGCAAGGCATAGTATTTTTTCATTTCCAGCTGCGAAATCGGCTCGTTAGCATTCGCCTCGGGGCCCATCTGACCACGAGCGACAATCCATGGACGTTCCGAGTGCGTAAGTTCAATCAGTTCGTTGGATGTCTTATCACCATAAAAGGCAATCACAGCATCGATGATCTTTTCGGCTTCCTCCCCTATAGCCTCTACATCAGCTCCCGGTAACACCGTGGAGGATTTCTCGGAGCGTTGATATTTATTCTCGCGATAGAGGTCGGGTTCAACCGGACCGTCCTTCCACGCCTGAAATTCATTCGAGACAAGAGGTCGCCCGTACCAGCCCAGGCTCCACGCTTGGCAGTAATACGTAAGCTTCTCCAGCTTCCACGCATCGACCCACCCCAGTTTGTTGTAGATAACCTGCGCGACGTCTACTGCTGTAGCCATGACCCCTCCTCTCATAGTGCGAAACAATTTTTACGTGTAAAGAGCCAAAATTCTTAAGCCAGTATAGCCGCCCTCATCTGCTATATGAAGGCCACACTTTAACCCACAAAGTCATCCCCAGATGGCCACGGCAGCTCCACGTCCACAGGCACTCCGGCTAGGATGTCCAGCGATTCTTTGAACTCGGCAAGGTCGAGGCCTACCTCCTTATAGGCCTTGGCCATGGCTTCGGGGATGCATTCGGCACGGGTGCGGAGGGAGGCGCCGTCGGCAGTCAGGGCAGCGAGGGTGCGACGCTCATCATCGGGGTCGCGCCAGCGCTCCACATAGCCCTGCTTTTCCAGGCGCTTGAGCAGCGGCGTGAGCGTGCCGCTATCTAGGCCCAGGCGGGAGTCGATGAATTTCAGCGGCACCGGCTCGTCCGCCTCCCACAGCACCAACATGACCAGGTACTGCGGATAGGTCAAGCCGAGCTCCGCCAACAGCGGGCGGTAGGAGCGCACCACTGCCCTATTGGCGCGGTAGAGCGCAAAGCACAGCTGACTATCTAGGGCGAGGCGATCTGTGGGCGCGTCATTCATGGCAAAAAGTATAGACGTCAGCAAAACATTGCCTCCGATTTAATTGTGTACAATCAAAACCGTTTCGAGCACCTACAGAAAGGAGCAATCATGGACGCCATGTACACCGCCGAGGCCCTCGCCACCGGAGCAGGCCGCAACGGCCACGCCGCAGTCAAGGGCTCGGATCTGGACTTTGCCCTGGCCATCCCCAAGGAGATGGGCGGCAGCGGCGAGGGTGCTAACCCAGAGCAGCTCTTTGCCGCCGGCTACGCCGCCTGCTTCCACTCCGCACTGCAGGCCGTGGCGCGCAGCCAGAAGGTCGAGCTGGGAGACTCGGCCGTGGGGGCACGAGTGGGCATCGATAAGCAGGGCCAAGGCTTCCAGCTCGCAGTAGAGCTGGAGGTATCCATCCCCGCCCAGGACCGCGCCACTGCGCAGCAGCTTGCCGACGCCGCCCACCAAGTCTGCCCCTACTCCAACGCCACCCGCGGCAATATCGAGGTCACCGTCAGCGTCGTCGAAGACTAGCGTTCTTGCGTACAATCGGCGGACGTACAAAGACCCAATAGAAAAGGAGTCATCATGGACGCCGTTTACACCACCGAAGCACTCTCCACCGGCGCGGGCCGCGACGGCCGCTCTGTAGTCAAGGATTCCGATCTGGACTTCACCATGACCGCCCCGAAGGAGATGGGCGGCAGCGGTGAGGGCGCTAACCCGGAGCAGCTCTTCGCTGCCGGTTACGCCGCTTGCTACCACTCCGCCTTGAAGGCAGTGGCCAAGGACAAGGGCGTAGACGTGGAGAACTCCACCGTCGGTGCCCGCGTTTCCCTGGGCAAGAACGACGAGGGCTTCTACCTCGGCGTGGACCTCGAGGTCACCATCCCAGGCGTTGAGGACGACAAGGCACAAGAGCTTGCCGACGCCGCCCACCAGATGTGCCCTTACTCCAAGGCCACCCGCGGCAACATCGAAGTCAACGTTGGTGTTGCACAGGACTAATCCCTAGTCCTCTCCCCCAGCCCACGCCGCGCTACTTTCAGCGCCGCGTGGGTCTTTTTATGCCTTACGCGACCTCTCAGATTGGTATTCTGCTCTGGAAGATGGCTCGGCGCGGCGGCCAGTCCAGAACTTTATTGATAAAAACGTGCCGTTTCATCAATAAGCCCGCCGTAGGGTGGAGCTAAATTATAAAAAGGCGCGTTTTTAACAAATAGAAAGAACCTCGATGGCACACTCTTATCACTCTTTAAAGTCTATTTTCCATCAGTCTTCACACGGACAATCCTCCGTCGACGAGGCTCACGCTCTTAGGCTGCAGAGTCCGAGTACAATCCGTTGGGACTATCAGGTGCGCGGAAAAGACCTCTTTGTTGTTGTTACCACTCGGCTCCACTCCTTGTGTGAACAGGTCTGGCGCCGAGAAGTTATTATTTCCCGGTTATGGTCCCTGTTACCTAAAGCTGCGACGCGCCACTACATTTTTCAACTCTTGATTGAAGAAATTCAATCTTCGAACGAGATTGAAGGCGTTCATTCCACAAAGAAAGAAATCGCGGAAGCTTTATCCAAGGCGGATTCTACTTCCACCAAGCGCTTCGAGGAAATGTCAGCGCTATATTCTTCGCTTACCGGACTCGATGGAAGTGAGGTCAGCTTTCCCACTCAGCTTGAAGATATTCGCGCGCTCTACGATTCTCTCCTCAAAGGAGAAATCGATGCTGAGAATGGTATCGACGGTGAGCTGTTTCGAAATGGCGTTGTCCACATCTTTGGCGGCAGCACCCAATTCACGTCCGAGGCTCACAACGAGCAAGATATTCGAACCAGGCTCCAACAGTTCCTGGCGTGTCAAGCGTCTACTTCAAACGGCCTCATTAATGCCCTAGCAGGGCATTTTATGTTCGAGCACACGCATCCATTTTATGATGGCAATGGCCGTCTCGGCCGGTTTCTCATGGGCTTGAAGCTGCGAGAAATACTTTCTGTACCCACCGCGATGTCTCTTTCTCGAGAGCTCTCGAAAGACCGGCAAAAATACTACAAGTCCTTCACGGTCACCGAAGAGCCTCTCAATCGTGGCGAGGCAACGTTTTTTGTCATTGCGCTCCTAGAGATGTTGAGCTCGGCGCAAGAATCTCTATTAAACTCACTTGAGCGAAAAAAGTTCGCCCTCGAGAAACTCGAAGGCCGAATTCAAGAACTGCGAAATGGGCCTGGAACTTCCAAAGAGGATCGCCGACTTAATATCCTCTTCATAATGGGACAAGCCGCGCTTTTTGGCCCTCTCTTAGGACTCGATCTCGACACTCTAGCGACCTACTTGGATAAAAGTAAGCAAACCGTCCGTGCCGATACGAAACGTCTAGTTAAGGAAGGGCTCTTGGAAGAGCGGTCACACAAGCCGCTCTCTTTTGCACTCACGGAAGAAGCCCGTGAGTTTCTAGACATTGAATAGCAACACTCGTAGTGAGAGATACTGCCCTTCTTGTCGAGTTCTCAATGCTGATAATGAGAAAGGGGCCAACCTAGCAGTCGTAGTGCATCTAATCCTTAACACCTGGTGCCCAACACGCCGTGCCCCTTCGCGCTGCTGTGCATTCCACTCCTGTAGTCACCGCTGCGGATCCTTATTGATAAAAACGCGGGTTTTTAGCAATAAGATCCCCAGAGTGGATGGCTATTTTATAAAATCGTCGATTTTTAATAAATAGGGTTTCTCTGTCCATATCTTAGCCCCGCTAATTCTTCCTAGTACTCTCCCCAGCGAGAAACGTGGCAATTCAGGTTCAGGTGGCATAGAGGGCGAGTGCCACGCCGCGCTTCGCGGCGGATTCCCAAGCACAGTGGACGAAATCGGCGGAGCTAGCGTCGCGGAAGAAATACGTTGCCTACAAAGCTAAGGCGCTGCTCTCCTGCGATTTATGACTCGCTAAGGTCAACCACCCTCCGCATCCCCTCCCCTGCCGAACGGTGAAATGCCTCGGGAACTTGGGAGAGGGTGATAGGGCCATCGGTGACAGATTGCCAGTCAATGCGGGAGCCGGCAAGTAAGTCGACGGCCTGCTCAAGGTGATGCGGCTCGTAGTTATGCACGCCGGTAACAGTGCGCCAGCCGCGGACAATCCATTCGGGGTCCAAGTCGATAGCAGGGCTGTCCGCAACGGAACCGGCGAGTACGGCCACGCCATTAATGTCGAGAGGCTTCAAACAGGTGATAACACCTTGGGCGAGCTGGAGAATTCCAGCGCGACGTCGAAGTTCTCAACAATATCTAAAGCGGGATCGAAGTCACTAAAACCGGAGATGCAGGCACCCAGCTGAGCAGCGTACCTGCGCCGATGAGAGTTGGGATCCGTCGCGGTGACGGCAGCGCCCGCGCGCAAAGCGGCCTCCACTGCAAGGAGACCGAGCATGCCTAAGCCCACGACTAGGACCCGCTTTTCCTTCAACGAGTCCATGGAGGGACAGGCCGTATCGAGGGCAGCCATAACGGTGGCTCCGGCACAGGAGACGATTGAGGCGGGGACATCGCCAAGCGCGGCCTTCGCCCCTGTTAGGCAACGAACCCGCAGTGCTCCCGCCAAAACACTCTCCATCGGAGCAGACCGAGGCGAGCGCGTAATAGTCAAGAATTCCGATCCAGATTTCACTATGACCAACCAAAGGACGTAAGCAGCTGCAGTGAGGGCTTCTACCTCTGCGTCAATCTCGAGGTCACCAATCCAAGCATTGGGGACGACAAGGCACAAGAGCTTGCCGACGCCGCCCACCAGATGTGCCCTTACTCCAAAGCCACCCGCGGCAACATCGAGGTCAACGTTGGTGTTGCACAGGACTAATCCTGGCGTCTAGCCTCTAGCCCCTCGCTACAGCATTGCTGTGGTGAGGGGTTTCTTTTCACAATTTACTGCCAACCTTGAAATAACGGAGTCTTGAATACAGCCGACACTATCTGCGGGAAACTCAAAATCATTGGGCTTGCTTAGATAAATTAATCCGCACTTTGAGAAAGCGGAAGTATGACTGGTTTCATCATCTTTTACAAACGAAAATCAGGCGAATCCTACATCACGCAATACCCTGACTCTGCTCCGTCTTTGGCGTCGGTGAAAAACCAATTCCCGGTACTTCATTGGAGTTGTCCACATCGTCGACGGTTCGGACGGGCCAAATGACCTGTCACCGGCACGGCGAATTCTGCCACATGTCGCGCACGGATCCTCTTTACACCCCTACTCGAAAACCCAAAAATCGAATAAATGAACCAGACACCACTGCACATGTCCGCCACAGCTGTCAAAATCGAGTCATGTCTGTTGAAGCTAGGGCCCTCTCACTGCGACGGTTAATGCACAATTCTGCGGCGGTACGACTGCTTGCGGCTGATAACGCGCCGGTAATTTTGGCGCTGATCGCAGAGTACTTCCCCCGCGGTACCCGAGCACGGCCAGCGGCGGAGGTATACGAGTTGATGGTCACTGATTTTGAGGTTATTGCCAACGATTTTGCCATGCCCCGTACGCCCCAGAGTTATTGCACTGACTGGGTAAAAGCAGGATGGTTGGTGAGAAAATCAGGTAAAAGTTCACACGGCGAAACGTTGGAACCAAGCGAAGACGCACTTTCTGCTCTAGAGGCCATCGAGCGGTGGGAGTCACCGGTATCTGCCGTCACAGCATCACGGGTGGAATCCATTAGCTCGGCCCTGCAACGGTTAGCAAGGGACACGAATAAGGATATCGCCAGTCGCGTTGCCAGTCTCGAGGCAGAACGGAACCGCATTGACCAGGAAATTGAAAAGGCACGTTTAGGACAGTTCGAATCCTTAACCTCAGCAGAGACAGAAGAACGTGTACAAGACGTGCTGAATATGGCAACGGCGGTACCGAGTGATTTCGCCCGAGTGCGCCACGAACTTGAGGCCCTCAATCATCAACTACGCCGGCAGTTATTAGACCCAGAGGGATACCGCGGCGATGTGCTCGAAGAGATCTTCACCGGCGTGGACCATATTGCTGAATCTGAGGCTGGACGCAGTTTCCGCGGATTCTATTCCCTTCTTATGGATAGGGAACGCAGTGCATGGTTGGACCAGTGGATAAAAGAAGTTTTAGAAAGCGATACCGGCCAGGAGCTGGCGCCAGAAATGCGGCAGCACCTGCGAAATCTTTTCCGTGATATGGAAGACACGAGTTTCGATGTCAACCAGACGATGACTGGCTTGGCGCGTAGCTTGCGCAACTACGTTTCCTCAGAGCAATTCGCAGAAGACAGGCGCATGATTGAGCTCCTAAGAGAGGCGCGCGGTATGGCCATTGATGCTGCGCAGAACTCTGAGCTCAAGGCCTTTCACCGAATGGAGACGCCGCTGCAGCGCATCGGTATGTCCATCCACTCCGTTTCACGCATTCGCTTAGCCAACCCAGGTCGAGAGGTAGTAGAGGAATCACCTGAGGCGTTCCAGCCAGGCGAGGAAAACGCAGAAGCATTACTCGAGCTAGTGCGCGAATCAGAGATTGACTTTGAAGAGTTGCACGAGATGATTCGAAAGGCCGTCGATAAGGCGGGCCCGTGCACCATTGGCCAAGTATTGCAGGCCTACCCTGCCACGCAAGGCTTAGCTAGTGTAGTGGGCTTGGTGCACATTGCGGATCAGCACCCCCTGCCTGACTTGAGAAATTCCACGGAGAAGGTCTTTTGGACCGAAGAAAACGGCACAACACGCGCCGCCTTGATTCCCACTATGTATTTCGACCGCACCACCATTGAGGAGCTATCGTGACCGCTGCACTTAATCACCGCGTCGATTCCGAGCATGAACCGCCGCTTTGGAATAGCGATAAAGGGACGCTGACGTATAACTCACGCCGCGCGTTGGTACAGCTGCTAAAAGGACCACTTATTCGAGCACAGAAGGAACCTGTCTTGTGGGCTGCGATTATTTCAGACGAAGAAAACTTGCGGGCTAGACTGCACGAGTTATTTCTCGAGCTCGTTATCGATGAAGCAGAAGGATTCGCCTTCACCCGAATGGTGGAAGAAGAAACGTTAGCTATTCCGCAGGTGCTGCGCACGGATAAGCTCAAGCACATCGACACAGCCATCTTGTTAAACCTTCGCCAAGAACTGGGGCTGGCGCTACCTGGCGAACGTGTAATCGTGGACGTGGAAGACCTGCGAGAGGGAATCGGGTACGTCCGCGCGGTTGATAACCGAGACGAGGCCGGATTCAATAATCGCTTCAATGCAGCAATCAAACGCATCCGCAATGAATATTCACTGTTAAGCGCTACTGAGACTGAAGGCCGGTTTGAGGTTTCACCCGTATTGCGCCAGCTTTTCGATTCCGCCACAGTTACCGCCATCCGGGACGAGTACGCCCGCCTAGCGGAGACAGGGAATGGCCAAGAGGATGATTCCAATGACTAATATTTACCCAGGCCAATACCGGATAAGCCGCATCCAATTAATTAACTGGGGCACATTTCACGGATACTTTTCCATCCCCGTAGCTAGAAAGGGTTTCCTAATCACCGGCGGATCCGGTTCCGGCAAATCTACCTTATTGGATGCAATGTCGGCGGTGTTAGTACCGCAGAAAGATCTGAAATTTAACGCGGCATCGCAACAGGACCTTGGGCGGCATGATGGTCGCAATCTCGTATCCTATGTGCGTGGTGCATGGCGGCAACAGGAAAATACACAGACGGGTGAGATTGCTCCCGAGTACCTGAGAACGGGCGCAACGAATTCAATTGTGGCGCTGACCTACGATAACGGAGCTGGAAAGCAACATACCCTCATCGCCATTTTCCGCCTCAATGGCGGTGAAAATTCCGTGAGCCAGGTTAAGAAGCTGTACGGAGTGGTGCAGGGAGACGAGGACATCGATAAGCTGAGTTCCCTGCTCACGCGGAGCCTAGATACCCGCAAGATTAAAGCTTTATATAAGGGACCAGGGGCATCTTTCACACAGACGTATAGTACGTTCGCAGATCGCTTTCGTAAGCGCCTTGGGATCAAAAGCGAACTAGGCCAGGTGCTCCTACACCGCACTCAATCCGCTAAGTCCCTGTCCAGCCTGGATCAACTCTTCCGAGGCTACATGCTGGACAAGCCCTCTACTTTCGAGCGAGCCGATGAAGCTGTGGAGCAATTCGAGGACCTCCGCCAAGCTTACCTGCGGGTGGAGGATGTCAAAGCACAGATTGACACACTCGCTCCCCTTCCTCGTCTGCATGCGCAGCGAGATGTTGCAGAATCTGCCAAGCACAAGGCCGAGGCCATGAGTGAAGCGCTACCAGCGGTCCGAGCTCGCATGGTGGCTGAGGAATTGGACTATCAAATCAGAGCGCTAAACGCGCAGTTGGCTGAGGCTCAATCAGATGCCGAGTCTCTCGAGGACGAGGTCAAACACCTCGACGAGACGGAGCGGTTAGCATCAGTGGCTGTGTCTCAACTTAGTGCCGGCGAGCTCGATGCCCTAAGCGCAAAAATGGAGACTGCTGAAAAAGAAATCGAGCACCGCTCCAAAGAATTCCGGCGCTTGGCCACTGCCGCCGGCCGGTGGACCGACAATTATGAGTTCAATCCGCATGGCTTTGCGGAACTTCAGGCTAATGCGAAGCTGCGCATCGCGGACTTCGAATCTGACTCTGCCAAGCTCATCAATCAGCAGCAAGAGGCTGGAGTAGCTGCTCGCGACGCCGCGACAACGTTTGCCACTCTGAAAAGCGAACTCGCTTCTTTCGGTTCGCGAAACACCAACATAGATAAAGCATTGGTAGAGCTACGGTCCCAGCTCGCTCACGATACGGGGTACGCCGAGTCAGAACTTCCCTTTGCTGGTGAGCTCATGGATATTAGTCCACAACAGACGGAATGGGAGCCGGTCCTCCAAAAGCTTCTTCACGGGTTTGCTGCTACCCTGCTGGTTCCGGAAAGCGCACGGAAAGCGATTAATCAGTGGGTCAATTCTCGGAACGTGGGGACCCGGCTCGAATACCGCACCATCCCTGAGTTTGCACCCGCACCAGCAACTGCGCGTAGCCCACAACAACTCATTCACAAGCTGGATTTCCAAGACCACCCTATGGCACCGTGGGTCCGCCATCATATTTCACGCCGATTTAACTATGAATGTGTCAGTTCAGTCGCGGCGCTCGAACAGGTAACTAAGACCCCAGCTGTTACTCGCGATGGCTTAGAAAGCCGCCCTAAGGATAAAGATGGGTCTACCCGCTTTATTAAAGACGACCGCAGGCGTTTTTCCGGCACCAGCTGGTACCGGGTGGGCTCTACCAATGACGCCAAGATTGAGCTGCTGCGCACGCAACTCGATGAAGCAAAAGCCCATGCCAGTGCCACCGCCAAGCTAGTTCAAGACTTAAACCGAAAAATGGATATCCTGCGCACTCAACGCGATAAAGCGAAACTGGTGTTAGAGACTAAGTTTCAGGATATTGATACCGCATCTGCAGAAACTCGCAAACGAGATCTGCAACGGCAGTATGATTCTCTTGCCTCGTCACCCGAGGCGAAAGCCCTACATGCCGCGCATAATCGAGCAAAGGATAGGCTAGCTGCAGCCCGTGCCCGCCTTAAGCAATCTCAAAAGCACCTTGGAAGCATTGAGGGCGATCTCCAGCGCTCCACACAGCGTCGCCAGAACATTGGCACCGTACCGACCATCGCTGACGAAGCTATTGCCAAGGAGGTCAAAGAGGCCCTCCACAACGGAAGGCGCAAGCTTTCCATCGATGACATCGATTCCCGGCGCGATGCAGTACAAAACAGCCTGCACGATACATCCCGCGCGGCTGCACGAAACATCGAGGAGATAAATGCCAAGATTGTCTCCGTTCTCCACAAATACTTGTCTCAGTGGCCAGCGGAATCTGCGGATTTACAGCCACAGGCAAACTTTGCCGGTGAGGGCATTGAAAAGTTGAAGTTCCTTCGGGCCGATCGCCTTGCCGATTTCCGTGCTCAGTTCTTGGAACTACTCAACGGAACAACGGTGCAAAATCTGTCTCACCTTGCTTCTTCGTTGCGCCACGCTCGCAGCGATATCGAGCTGCGTATGGAATTTATCAATAAGTCGCTGGAGCGCTCGCCCTTTAATGGCGACCGTATCTTGCGAATTGATGTGAAAGACGCTCGCGGCCAGGTAGTACAGGATTTCCAGCGAGATCTAGATTCCGCGACTTCGCATAGCCTGGCCGAGATCAGCGCAGATGAGCCGGAAGCGGCGTTGCGGCGCTACCATGCTTTGGATAAAATTCTCAGCCGCTTGGGTTCAACCCAACCGGAAGATATTCGTTGGCGCAACCTGGTTCTTGATACCCGAAAACACGTAAGCTTCATCGGCCGCGAATGCTACCCCGATGGAACAACCGCCAATACTTATCAGGATTCTGCTTCCCTCTCTGGTGGCCAGGCACAAAAGCTAGTTTTCTTCTGCCTGGCTGCGGCCCTGCGTTTCCGGCTAGCGGAGCCGGATCAGGATGTTCCCACCTATGGTTCCATCATTTTGGACGAAGCTTTTGACCGCGCAGATCCAGCCTTTACCCGCACGGCAATGTCTGTGTTTGAATCGTTTGGTTTCCACATGATTTTGGCAACGCCATTCAAGCTGATTCAAACATTATCGCCCTACGTCGACGGCACCATCGTGGTCAACTACGACGAGCCCATCATTCATGGCCGTCCACAGGCACGCACAGGCTATTCACTTATCGACGCCGCCTCGTATCCCCAGGAGGACCCCAATGCGGATTCCTAAAGACCTACAAGCACATGCGGCAAAGCTCTTGCGCAACCACTTTGCGGAGGCGCTATCTTCGCCGGATTCCCTCCGTTTGGACTGGCCGCTACATCCACCGACGGCAGCCACCGCCAAACGCGATTTACCAATGACCCAAGAATTCATCCGCGCCTGGCAGCGCTGGCCGCACCAGGAAGAGGTTATCTACGAGTCCCGCAATTGGTCGCGTACTGGGCTGGGCACCAATTCCGTGCCTGTACGCGTGGTAATTGATGGACCTGAACGCATCGCTTCCGCAGCAGGCATGGCCACAACATACTCGCATGCGGTTCAAAGAGCTCAAAAGATCGCCTCGATTTTCCCCGAGCGCCCCGACTTCGCTCACACCGTTCACCGTGCTTACAAGCAGTGGAAAGACTTAAGCGCCTACGACCTGCATTGCTTGAGACCGTGTTTGAACTGGTTGCTCACCCATCCCGATTCGGGTGAGTGGGAACGCGCCGTCCCCGTAGAGGGCGTTGATGGCAAGTGGATCGGGTCCCACCGGCGCCTGCTGCTAACCCTGCTTTCTCCTTTCGGCATCGCGGAACTAGGACTGCGCCGCAGCGACGCCCGTATTCGCTTGCGCTATCTCAACCACGTCCCGGCAGTATCCGACCTCGAGGTTCCGCTCTCCCAAGCCGCATCCCTTTTCCCCGCTAAGCCACCGCGAGTGCTCATCGTGGAAAATAAACAAACTTTTCTGGCTTTACCTGTGCTTTCGGACGCCGCACCACCCACCATTGCTGTCTTGGGCTCCGGCACCGCAGCGCATCAGCTCCACGCCCTCGACTGGCTCCACCAATCCGAAATCACCTACTGGGGTGATCTCGACGCTGCGGGCTTCAGCATCCTCAACGCCGTGCGCGCCCACTTTCCCCACACCACGTCTCTGCTCATGGATACTGCTACCGTAACTGCGTTTAGGCACCTCGCTGTCCCTGACCCAGGCGACGGTTCAGCCACGCTCACTCACCTCACCACCGAAGAACAGGAAGCCTACCGTCTACTCTTCACCGAGGGCAGGCTGCGAATTGAGCAAGAGCGAATCCCTTTCACACACGCGAGCGATGCTGTCCACCACACACTAGATTGATCTAAGGTCCAAAGTCACGCTCGGAAAACCGAATGGTCGGGCCGCCACATAATTGAGCTCAGAACCGTTACACATATTAGCTCTCAACATTGTCTGGCCTTAATCAATATACTTAGGTAACATTCGAACATATAATTCAATCTTTCATTTGGAGATGCCTTTGCCAGACCGGATTCACCCTTCCCTATTACGTATTTTCCAACGCTCGACACCTGATGACACCATTGCCTTCGTCGACGAAAGCTACGTTGCACCGGAGGAGGACTTTTCAGATTCTTTCTATATCTTGGTCGGCACAGCCATCAAATTCGAACACCTTGCTAGCACTCGGATTCTCCTCAGGGAGACTGCGCAGTCGAGCTATTGGCATACAACTGAATCGATGCGTAGTTGTGATGGCCGCAAGAAAGTCGAAGACATGCTCAAGCTATGCGATAACTTTGAGGATTTGCAATATATAGCCTGCCTTCGGCCACTGCAACGAAATCAGGATATTGAGCACGCTCGCCAAGATTGCCTCGAACAGCTCATTACTACACTCACCAAGAACGAGCCTTCTCTGAAAGGCATAATTTTCGAAGCACGCCACTCTCAGTCAGATAACGACAAAGACAGAAATACCCTCAAGCGCATGCGCAAGAAAAAGTTACTGCACCCTGGAATCAATTTGGCATGGGTTAGCCCTGCTGATGAAACTTGCCTTTGGATTCCAGACCTCGTCGCTTTCACATACAGGCGCACTTTTACCCACGGAGGACAAAGCACATCTCTATACCAAAAATACTTGGAAGAGCATTGCGAAATTCTAAAGGTAACTCCGAAGCAACAATCTCCGAAGCCGAGCCGAGACTGGAGATAAAATGACCCTCACCTGCCAGTAGCCTCGGTGAGGGTCGAGCGGCTGTACATGATGTAGGGCCGCTCCTGCTAAGGATTATGCCCTACCAACCCCTTTAGAGTCAATAGCAGCTCTATAGGAGCATCATGACGCAGTTACATGCGCGCTGGCGGAGTTAGTCAACAAATCCCTGTTGGCCCAAGCGGTCGAGATAAGAGCTCCAGTCCTCAAAGACATCTCTTAAAACATGGATCGGGTCGACATCGATACCGCTGCAGTGTCTAAACTCTTGAAGTCTAAATGCCGCTGCACCGACCGCAATTGCAGCCCGAATAGCAATTTCAAAGGTTTCAACTGCGTTCTGACGCCCGTCTCTGTCTTGAGCTAGTGCGAGCTCAATTTGTCTCACCACATTATGATGCACGGACCGATTGAACCGGCTGTACATTTCTCCGCCCTGGAAGCCGTCGAAATATTCCGCTACCAAATCTGTGTAGTTCAAGAGTTTCTGCGATTTCCCATACCCCTGAGAAGCGAATGCCTGCTTCATCTTTATGTGATCTGCTGTCGCTTCGCTGTAGGGTGACTGATTATTCCTCCCACCCGAGTTTTCGTAGCCGTTAACAACAACATTGACTGCACGTACAGTCCTGATCCATGGATCTGCGTCCTCATTCAAATACATCACCAATGCTGAGTTCTCCAACGCCGACCTCGCAAGAATTGACGGCGTAAGCGGGTAGCGAATATCAGATTTCAGGAGCAGACCAAGAGAATGCAAGATTCCACCTGCGGTTTGCAGCGAAGCCGCAGACAGGTCATCAGCTAGACGGGATATTCCCCATTTCTGCGCGCCGCGAATCTTCGGCTCAAATTCAATATCGAGAGAATCTGCCTCTTCTGTTGTAAGGAGCCTAGGAGAGCAAGCAATCTCGTTAACGGTATGGGCGACGGCCTCACAATGGACTCCAAGGCCCTTCAATGGAAAATATTGCTCGTACTCGGCGAATGAATTCTTCCTCGGCTTACTTCGCCTAAATACGTGCTCGAACACTCTTCTCATATATCTGTTTTAGCAATTGGTGGAGCACACTGAAGAAAGAGAAGTAGCCAAGGTCTCAGCCCGCCTACGGACCAACCCGGCCCCTGAGGAAACTCCGCTCTCGCACCCTTTTGATAAAACCGATATTTATCAATAAGGGTGCGACAGAGAACGCCTACTTTATAAAATCGGGGATTTTTAACATTTAGGGTTTCTCCGTTCACGACTTAACCGCGCCAACACCGCGGAGACAATTTCCTTGCCGAGAAGTGTGGCAGTGCCGACCAAATGGAAAACAACGCGACCAACGGACTGGTGCCTGGCCGCACGAGCTGCCCTGCAGCATCGCATCGGAGGTCGTACTCATAGTTCTGCTTCCTCTCGGCGGAATCAACGTGTGACGCATCCCTTCCTTTATCTCACTGACCAGTGAAGTCCTAGACAATATGCGCCACGGAAGTGCCCTACTACCCCAACCATGCTGGTCATCAACGGCGTGGGCGAGGAGCTATTCTTCCGCGACGTTGCTCGCCGCCAGCTTGCCGACGTCCTCTCCCCCACCCCGCTATCCTGGCCCAACTAGCCCTCTACATCGCCGTCACCGCCGCGATGGGCATCCCCCTGCTGCTCGTTGCCTCCGTCCTTATCGGTGGCATCGCCGCACTAGAAGCCCACCGCGCCGACGGCCTCATCTCCGCCACCACCCTGCACCTGGTCTGGAGCACCGGGATGGCGTTTTTGTTGCCGGTGGTTATCGGGTAGGCGTAAGTTCACTGCCTAGTTTTAGACGGCGCTAATTAACTCCACATTCTCGTAATACGCAGAATGCGATTTCACTGCCTCACTCACGTCGTGATTGACCGCAAACGAGGCGTCCAGGCCCTCGAACCCGATCGCCTTCCTGCCGCCCATCGCTGCAGGATACAGTCGACCAAGCACCACGTCATTGTGGGAGTGATAGTTGTGAACTACACCAGATAGGGCTTCACCAGCAGAATCCCACTTAGTATCTTGACCAATGGCCGCACCTAGAAGATGCACGGCTTCAACCCGCACCTCGTTGGCAGTTCCGGCAGCGCCTGCTAGCGCAGTAGCAAGGTTGAGCATGACGCGGCCGCCCAAGCTATGTCCAACGAGTACCACGGACTCTAGGTTGGAGCGCTGAATGATTGCGGCGAGCGTCATTGCTGTCTTATTGGCACGGTTAACCGCAACCGTCCACGGATTCTTGACCAAGTCCACAACACCTAGGGCCAAGCCAGCAGGCGTTGCCTTCTTGGCCAACTTCTTTCCGGCATGTTTGACCATGCCCTTCAGCACGGCGCCGCCGGCGAAACCAGCACCCGGAGCTAGGAAACCGGCAAGCTCCAGCATTTCCTTGCTGCCCCACGTCACGAGGTAAATCGGAGAATCAGGGTAGGCGGCTTCGACCGCCTTAACTTCGGTACGCCAATCGAGCTTCTTCTCAGTGGTAAAACCACGTGCGATCAAGACGGGCGTACCGCTCCCCTTGCGGACGCACTGAATATCAAAGGAGTCATCCTCGCCAATATAAGAGTTAAGCGCGTTTACTCCGTATGCGGAGCCGAGCAGTCCACCAGCAGCGGCAACGACCATGCTGCCGCCAGTCATACCTAAACCGCCAGAAGCCAAGGAGCCGAAACCGAGCGCTGCCAGACCAGCGTTTTGTGCTACTGCGCCAGAAAAGCCTAGGAACGTAGTACCTACCGCACCACCGACCATGGGAGCTGCCAACAATCCACCGGTAGCGCCCAGGGCTAGAGTTGCGACGCCGGCGGCCGCAAGCTTGGCTGCGCGACCAACATTGGCTGCCTTGAATTCACGGAGCTCACGCCACTGGGTGAGGTCATCAATGCGATGGTCGAGGCGCTCAAAATCAGGAACTTGGTGAAGGTGTTCTGCACACACGGTCGGCAAAGCCACCAAACCGAGGCCGGCAGCGGCGAAGTTATCGCACTGGGGCACGGTGCAGTGGGACGCCGCCGAGCCGCAGTTCTCGCACACGTATAGGGATTTAGACGTGGATTTCCTGTGGGTGGACTTGGTCAGGCAGCGGGAGCACCAGCCTTCCTCGGTGGCGCTGCTCAGCGTGTCCATGAGCTCAGCCAAAGTGGTAGCCAATTTTGCAGAAGCAATAGCTTGCTCCCTAAGCTCTTGGACCTCTCCCTCGTGGCGCTTGACTGCGCGCTTTACCGCCTTAGCGGCGAAGTCTCTTTGATCGTCTGGGCTAATAAATTCATTGTTGAAATTGAAGTCTTCCTGGACCGCAGCCACGGCTGCCGGAAGTTGGGCCTCCAAGTCATCCGACTCTTTCTGCCCCACCGCGGCAAGCCATAGCGCATCAACAATAGCCGGCGACCCAGTAAGTTCAGCGTCGCCCTCTACCTCCGGCGACTGGACATCACCACGCCGCGCAACACGTACAACCCTCCCAAGGTTGGAACGCAGCTCGCAGGAAAAAGAGCCATCATCCTCAGGGTTAAACGAAATTGCGGCAGACTCAATGGAGTTCTTCTTGGCCATGGCGCGCAGCCTTGCAGTAAAGGAATAAAAATTAAATAAAGCCTATACCACGCCTTCGATCTGTGGCGCCTTAGAGCCGCTTGGCGACGATTTTGCCTGATACCTGGAAATTTTTCCGAGCGCCTTAGTGCCCTCTCCACATCCACTAGTCCCGCCCGGAACCTTCAAACGATTCCAATGAAGCGGCGACATCTTGGAGCAACGAAGGTAGGTGGATCAAGTCCACGGAGCCTCGGTTCACCCCACATTAGTTGCCAATTCATCGAATACTTCTATATCTGGAGGTTGAGTTTGGTCAAAATGGCTTCCGAATCGACTGGTTCGTGACGCTTCTTCCAATCCTCATCCTAATCCCGCCACTTTCGGACTTCAGATTTAAAGCTTTCTAAAGTCCCATTTTCCTTGTGCCATAACCAGGCTTCATAGGGTTGTGTGACATGGAGCTGCCCATTCTCTACATAGGGTTCTTCAAATTCCCATACTGGCTCAGGAACAGTCGAAATCGGATCTTCCAATTCAACACCACATTTAGGAAAGAAGTGGTGCGCATACTCAAACGAGGAACGAAGCTCATCGCAGTCAAAGAACTTCATCATTTCAACCTCCGCCTGAAGCCGCTTCACTGGGAGAGATTGATTAGAGTAAGGCTGTGCCTTTTTATAAGCACGAAGCGCCGGCTCAGGATCAAACTCTTCAAAGAACTCAGCGTAAGTAATATACGCGTCCACAAGTTCAGGATCGTCTGAGTCCAATTCCTCCTCGCATGAGCCGAGATAGGTGACCAAGTTTTGGCCGTAGTCCGTGAAGTTGTACCAGGAGGGCAACTTGACAAGTTCTCTACGGGCATTTCTCACCGCCGCGATCGCTGCTGGTTTATCCTCAGGATCGGCCTTCTCTACCTTCTTCATGCTCCTGATGACTTGATTTTCGTAGAACTTCCACGTGGCTGTTTCTACTGACGGAAGCCAAGGAAAACTAAGATAAACCTCTGGGTGAAAAAGTCCCTCGGTTTCTTCAATAAGCCTTTCACAGAGCTTCTTTCCGACAAAACGCGCGCGCCCATCAAGTTCTATTGAATACTCCGCGATTTGAGCGAGGACCTTCTTACGCTTATCGCCGTTGATAGATTGAGATTCGCTCAATTTCTTAACTTCATTATCGACAAATTCAATGGCAGGCACGGCCTTATTTTCCAGCGTTGTCGCAATTTCCATTGCAGCTGCCTTCACTTCAACTTCTTCCCTACCTTCGCGCGAAAAACACAGCACTCGTACGACACGACTCAATTCCAAGGCCATAGCCGAGTTCTTGCTTAACAGGGCATTACAGGCCATTCGCCAAGCTGCTACCGAAAGCAAATCTGTATTCTCGATGGCACTGCAATCATCATCTAGGAAACGCTCAATATCGTCCCTACGGAGCTCGACGTAAGCACGAGAAATTGTCAAAAAATCACTGTCGGATAGGGCGCCGTCTAGGCCCTCCGAATCCGCACTTCTGTTTTCCCTTTTTCGCAACCAGGTTTCAATCAGGAATTGGACAACGTCGCGTACATCACCACTGACAACAGGACCGACTTCTCTTTCAGCGACTGCTTTCGCGGTCTCCCATAAAGCCGGTTCTGCGTAGCGCTGCGAAGTCGCTTCGCGAAGGCACCACCCTGCCGAATCACATGCTTCATCAAGAGCTGAAGTTACGTCAAGCTCGGGCAGATCGAGCGACAAAGCCGGATTATGCCTAAGCAAGTCCTCAATAATATTTCTGGAAAATGGTCCATGAGACGTGTCCTTGCCAAAACGCGCAACTGCTGCATACTTCAAGACTCTTCTCGTAGCTGGCGGTAGCTGATACCACCGCTGCTCAAACCAACGTGCAACATCACCTTCTCGCGGCAGCAAGCGTTTATCATAGGTGAGTTCTGCATAGTTGCGCCCAATCGAATATTGGACGTCGTCGGTACCAAGCCACAATTGAAGGTTTAGGGGGTTCTGAAGTATCTCTGCCTCAGATACGAAACGCGTCAATGCCTCTTTTTCCCTCTGAGCCAGTCCACTACTTTTCCTATTAGCGAATAATCTAAGCGTTCGCTCTACAACACTTTCCAGTGCAGTTTTTCCGGGGCTTCCGATAGCCCAGATTTCTTTAACTTCACTTGGAGCCCGAAGAGACCATCTCGAATAAGGACCGCCAGAAATCCGCTCTTTCCAAGCCGTAGCCACAATAAGCACAGGGGCCTTTTTCGGCTTTCGTATTGGTTTCTCATCCTGCCTATATTCTTCTTCGAATAGAAGGTGATCAAGGAATTTTCCGAAAACCTCCGGCATGAGGTGCAAATCCTCGATTGTCACAATTGCCGGAACATCGTTTGTAGCGATTTCTTCGATGGATTCCACCATCGATTGGACCATCTGATCTATCGCTCCAGAGTCAAAGCCAACCTTTTGGTCAGTCTTTTGCGTTCGTCTTTCCTTCGACGCATCCATTATTTGCTTACCGGCCTTGACGCCAAGGCCCATGAACGGCGGCAACCCAAGTAAATCCTGCAGCGTGTCCATCCCCTCTTCTTTAAGAAGATCCACGCCAAACCTCTTAGCTTCAGCACAAAAGCTTTGGAGGGCGCCTTTGTCATTCTCTAAAGCAGCGCCTAAAGCCGGTTTGTGGGCTACTAGCTGATGTTCCAGCATGTCCGAAAGCTGGAAGAAAGAACCATCTTCCAGCTGTGCACAATTAAATGCCCACCACCCGTACTTCGGAAGAACATTCGCCCTCCAGTAGAAGTCGTTCAAGCTGGGAGCCAACAACTTACGCACACGAAGGAAGTCCGCGTCAGGATCATACAAATCAGGCCAATAGGAATTAGCCCCTTGTTCTCCTCTCAACTTGGAATAAAGCTGCTGAACAATCCAAGTCTTTCCCGTTCCTGATGCCCCCTCAAGCACAATCATTCGTGGACCAGACCAATCCCCATTGCGGAGTTGGTTTATACGCTCAAGTAGTTGTTGTATGGCTTGCGAATGGCTCAATTCTCTCATACGAATCCTTCATAGAAGCTGACCTATTGCTTCATCTGAGCTTTTCTACGTCTACGCGACGTGCTTTCTTCAGCAGAAAGTAGTCGCTCCCAATGAACTAGACTAGCGTCACACTCGGGATCTTTTTTGGATTAATGCCCATCGTTCGATACGATGCGCCCCGTCACCGAACGTGCGAGTTTCGAAACCGATTTGCAGACCAGAACGGGCACCATACCTGGAGCAGAGCTGGACCGTTTTCGGGGTGGAGAGTACACGGCAGTATTAAGCCTAGCCCTAGAAGATTAACCGACGAAAGCAAACCCCAATCGCCTTTTTGAGAAGCGCCTGATGGTGACTTGGGAACCGAACCTGCATAAGACGGTGGAGCAAAATGGATACTGACGCACGACGAGACCAAGACGCTAAGCGCAAGATTGATGCAATTGAAAAGAAGCTGCTTGCTAACGCTGAAATCACGACACTGATTGATAACTCAGGCACGACCTCCACGGATGGCTATGACCTAGTTCGGAACATGTAACACGTCTCGATATCAGAGTTCCGAGCTCAGCCCCCAGAAAAGTCACCAGCCCTATTCTTCCTCTCCCCTTTCCCTAGCTTCTCTGCGCTCGCGCCTTCGAGCACGCTTTGCTTTGCGGATGTCAACGACCCAACGCGGAACGAAAGGCCACGGAAGCGGAATCCCGAACGCACCTGTAAATCCAATACCTCCGATCAAGAGAGCTGCCATGAACACACCCTGCAGCACTGAGTCAACAAACTCGGGCGGGTTCATAATATCTATCAACCCTAAGACACCGGCGACACCCAAAACTAGCGAGCCGTAAGGATAGAAGAAGAGGACGCCATCCCTCTCCATGCCTTCCCAGGCGGGTTCGTCATACCACTCTTCCGATCTAGGTTCCTTCCGCACGTCCAGGATGTAGTAGGTCCAGAAGAGCACCGCGACAAGCACGAACCCGATGAAAAGGGGAAGATCGGAAATATCCGTGTCCATGGGTATGGCCTCCTGTGACTGCTGGTGGCGGTATGTAATAGGACGCTACCGGGCCTGACCCCCGGAAAGTGGACACGTCGGGGGTTAGCTATGCTGCTCTAG
>ERZ1030962.29-NODE-29-length-29917-cov-20.880283_pt1 | contig 29917 bp, 25 predicted proteins | sample MGYA00518597_ERZ1030962 | MGnify/ENA primary metagenome ERZ1030962 (study PRJEB33718, sample SAMN03159703) | human skin metagenome | collected 2014-05-20 | study: EMG produced TPA metagenomics assembly of the PRJNA266117 data set (Human skin bacterial metagenome... | reverse complement strand
TGCACCGCGTGATGCAAGAAGGCGTCAACGTGGGCGTGGCCTATGGTCTCTGGGCATCCGGCGGGGTCATTTCCACCGCGTTGCTGTCCGCCGCGCTATTTGGCGAGCCGCTCGGCGCGGTAAAGCTCGCCGGAATCGCGCTCATTATGGCCGGCGTATTCTGCGTGGAAATGGGTGCGAAACCAGACGAGGATCAAGACCACACGGTGGAGGTGGCACCGCAATGATCTGGTTCCTTCTTTTCCTCGCCACCGCTATCGAGGTTTCCGGCACGCTGTGCCTGCGCATGTCCGCGGTGACCGGCCGTCGCTTCTGGGTAGTGCTCGTCGCCCTGTGTTATGTCAGCGCCTATGGGTTCTTGGCGCTCGTGCTCAAGGCCGGCATGGATTTGGGTGTAGCCTACGGCATTTGGGCGGCTACCGGTGTTGCCTTGACCGCGATTGCCTCGTATCTCCTGTTTAAGGAGCCATTCACCTGGCTAAAATCCCTCGGAGTGGTACTGATTGTCGGGGGAGTGCTGCTCGTAGAAGCCGGTGCGTAGCGTCCATGGGGAGGCTACGATACTTTCATGATGAAAAAGCTGGCGGTAGGTTCCTTGGTTACCGCACTCTCCCTCGTTACCATCCCCGCCGCCCAGGCTGTCACTCTCGACCCGAACGCTGTGCCCGCGCGCACCCAAATCACCGTCCGGCACGATTCTGGGGCCACGGTCTCCACCGCGAATTCCCATGAGTCTCGTCCCGCGCTGTCTTTGAGCAAGCTCTACCTGGGCTATTGGGTCCTCAAATACGGCGCGCCGGCCGATAAAGCCCGCGTGGAGCACATGATCCGTGTAAGCGATGACAACGTGGCTACCGACTTGGACCGCCGCTACCCGCAGGCCATCCCCAGTACCATCCACGAGTTCGGTCTGCGCGAAACTCATTACACCGGGTATTGGGGAACGACCACTACTTCCACCGAGGACGTAGCGCGATTTACTTCGCGTATCCAGCACGATCCCATTGCCGCACCCATTATGACCGGCATGGCTAATGCCGCCCCTGTGGCTGCCGATGGCTACCGCCAAGATTTTGGTACCTCCCGGATTCCCGGGGTTATCGGTACCAAGTTTGGCTGGTCCGATAATCGCCGCATCCATGCTTCGGTATCCACCGCCCCTGGTTTTACCGTCGCTGCCAATACTTACGGTGACGCGGGCACCCATACCGCAGATGTCACCCGTGCCGTACATAACGCCCCAGGCGCACTACCCGGACCGGGTGGTTCTAGCCAAGCCATTGGCACACGCATCGAGCACGATTTAAATCTACAAGGCCCCGCGCGGCAGGCCGTCCGTGAGGCCACCCGCACGGCAGCGAACTACGAGCGTCAAGCTTGCGCGAGCGCGAACCAGGCGTTGGCGCAGGTAACGCCGATGCGCGTGTGCAACTAGGACTTGCAGAGCTCGACAGAACTACAAAGCGTGCTGGGGTTGGATGGCGGAGGCGGCTTTCGCGGATGAAGACGAGGCCGTTTCCGGCACAAGATATTGCCGCAGTCGTCCTGCGGAGGGAGCCACCTGTAAAAATCTTCGCGAGACCAAGGTGCAACTGGTTATCTCCCAAACCTGTACGCATGCCGGTATCGAGGGGAAGAGCTCGTGGGTCCTCAACATGGTGGGGAGGCCATGTATGGAATCTATCGTGATCATGGTTTGCCCGCGATGACGCAGTAAATCTTTAACTCGGACGTGTTGACACACAGGAGAATGACCAATTTAACCGCGGGCGGTGCTTGCGTCGGTGACCGAGGTGGCTCCCTTTACGGCATAGACTTCGCACGCGGCAGCTTACGCCTGTTCAAGGTCAGAAAATGACCTGGGCTCAAGGAGCTCATTAACAGGGCGCAGGGTATTGTCACCCAACACGTCAGTAGCCTCTCCGCCACTGTCCGCATTGATAGTTTTTGTCTCCATCTGATGCGTGGAGGAAGTACCAATACCAGCGCGATTGAAGTGCCTCAGGTTTTCTTCCGTGAAACGATTCCGGTACTCATCAATGGCCCGGATCATTTCCGACGTTCCGGGTCTGGTTCCGGCGTGAAAAAGCCGAAGCGGCCTTCAACAAAACGTTAGTGCCCCGTAGCTCTTGATTTTCACAACGCAGCCTGGCGACCTCTGCCACAAGGTCCTCAGGCAACCGTTCAGTAACGCGTCCCTCACGTCGAGCGGCCTGCGTCCATTACCTCGCTGTGTGCCACGAAACGCCCAGTTTGGATGCCTCGATCTTGCATGCTTCCTGCATGGAAAGGTTCTCCGCCAGAATGCGATTTTCTACCAAGCGGACGACTCAGTCCTTCGCCTCCTGAGCAAGCTTCTTCGGCATGTTCGAAGATTTTTCAATCTACTCAAACGGAACAAAACCTGGGGCACTTCATTGCCCGACCCTATTATCTACCGTTACCTCACTTTTCAGACTTCGATTCCATCACCCACAACCTATCCCCTCGCCGCCATCATTTGGCTCGCGCACATCTGCGCCCATCCAGAAGTGCCATCGGTGGAGCACGTCGTTCCTGTCTCCATGAGTTCTGGGTCGCCACAGGAGAGAATCTCCTTCTCCGCCCACTGCGGGTTCACCCCACCCGGCGGTCCTGGGTACTCCGCGTCGCCGGCCTCCGGCGTGTAGTACGCCGGGGTTGTCGGCTCCTCCACTACCGGCATCGTCTCCAACGGCGCAACAGTCTGAACCGTCAGCTGCGGGGCTGTTCGCACTACCCTCCCCGCCTCGGCCGTCGAAGTTCCAGCATCTCCAGACTGAGCATCACCAGCCCACTCCGCCGGCGATGAAGCACGAGGCACAGAGGCACTAGGCATCGAAGCCGCATCCGAGCTCGATGCGACAGCAATACTCAACGTCGGCGTCACAAACACCGTCTTCGTTGCCATTGTCCCAGACTCCGCAGAGCCGCTACACCCCGAAAATGCCGCAACGAGCGGAACACAGCACACCATAGAAAGCCAACGATTCACCGAGAATCCTTTTCATCCCGAAAACCGAGACTTAAACGAAGATACAGTCCCGCCACAAGGACTCTACCGCCAGAGAAACAACCACCCCACGCGATAAAATCAGTTCAATTACCCATCCACCCCGGAAAGAATCATGCAAATCCCCAAGCCCAACCTCTCCAGCATCAAAGCCAAACTCGACGACGTCCAGCTCTCTGACGTCAAAGCCAAGCTCCCTAACAATGAAGCCCTCGCAAAACTCAAACCGGACGAGGAAGCCCTTGCAGAAACCGCGATGGCCACCATCACCGCCGCGATCAAGCTCCCCTTCGTCAAGGTCGATCGCGAGGAATTCCTCCGTTCCGAATTCAAGGATCACGAACACCTCGACATTATTCTTGAGCGCGGGCCACAGGCCGTCTTCACCACAGAAGCCCTTGCTGAGCGCGCCAAGCGTCTCGTTTCCACCAACACCCGCAACACCACCGCGGTATCCTTCGCAACTGGCCTGCCTGCTAACGCCTTCGTCGCCGTCCCAGCCGCTGGCGCCGATGTCGCCCAGTTTTTCGGCTTCGCGCTCCGTATGGCTCAGCAAATCAGCTATCTCTTCGGCGAGAAAGACCTCTTCACTGGCGAGGACTCCATGCTTAACGATGATGCAAAGGTTCGCGTTCTCGGCTACCTCGGCGCCATGTTCGGTATTGCTGGCGGCGCTGCCCTCATCAATAAGGCCGCCGGCATGGCCGCTGCGCAAGCCGGCAAGAAGGTCTCGAACAAGGCGCTTACCAAGACTGTCTGGTACCCCGTCGTGAAGAAGGTCGCCGCCATGCTCGGTCAGAAAATCACCAAGCAAAGCGTCGGCTCTGCAGTCACCAAAGTCGTCCCGGTCCTCGGCGGCGTCGTCGCCGGCACGCTTACCTATGCCACCTTCCGCCCCATGGGACAACGCCTTACCGATGTTTTCGTCAACAACCTCAAGGGCGCTTTCGACCCCCAAGTAGATCTCAAGGACGAACTCAACCCCGAGTTCCTAAAGGAACTCGAAGAAGAGGAAGCAAAGATCATTGACGGCGAGGTCCTAGACGACTAGCGCACAATATTGCGCCGCGGATATCTTGTCGGGCTAAGCCCAAGGCCCGCTGAGACTAAACAGCACAGCTTCCAGCACCAGGTTGCTCACCTTTACCGTGGTTCAGACCCCACACGATTTCGGCGATAGCTTCCTTGGTCTTCGGCAGCTGCGGGTGCTGCGGCTGCACGCCGCAAACTTCGCCGAGGTCCAAGTTCACCACGTCGGCGCCCGGCACGGCAGTTAGCTCCGATGCATTGTTCGGCGTCATGGTTACATTAGCCGAGAATCTAGATGTCTACCGAACAGGGGTCAGGTCCCCGTGCCGGACTCGATCTCTGCTAACAGATCACCGATGATTCGAAAGAACTCATACACCACCTACACGGACTTGACCCCCCTTGGCTCCGCTGATTGCCACCGCAATAGTAGGAACTCCAGTCCTCACTACCCAACCGATAGAACACTACGCGGCTTTTAAGGCCTTGGAAGGTTGTGCTGACGCAGTGGTATCGCCGCTACCGCCGCGGGAAGGCCTCAGATTCCACGCATTGGGGTATGCACCTATTCGGGTTTGGGTAGCTCCAAATTGTGAGATCGCACATCAAAGTAGTGTTGATATTTCGCAGCTAACCCAATATAGAGTGGCGCTACCTACCCACCGAAGCGTGTCTCGGACGCTTTTTGATGCTTTCCTCGGTACTGTCGGTGCCTCGCTTGGAGAAATAATTGAATGTGATGGCACCGCAACTTTATTGGCTCTGGCTAAAGCGGGAAGAGCGTTGGCTATATGTACTGAAATCGCTGAACCTGATTTGGTACCGCTAGGAATCACCGCGGGGAATGAAAGCCTGCAAGGCGTACCGCTGTATTTGGTGTGGAACCCTGGCCATTTTGCTTGCACGGACTTAGAACAACTGGGACAAGAATTGCGAAGCTTCTTGGCCGCCGCGATGGCGTAATAGGACAAGCACGAAAACGCGTCATTGAAAATAGGTGAGTAGCGTGCCCCAAGTTTTCCCGTTAAATACAACGAAACTTGGGGTACCTCAATATTTTTGTGCAGGTGCTAACGGATGAAGGCTAGCGCGTCTTTTGCAGTGCTGTGGCTATAGCTCTCGTCGGTCTTGGCAAGCTTATTGCCGCGCAGCACCAGCCATATGCTCAGCGGGTAGAGGATAAGCGCTACCGTGACGGCCTGGATGATGGCGGCCACCTCGGAGTCGTGCATGTAGTTCCAGCAAAAGTGCAGAAGGAAAGCGGCGGCGAGGCAGCCAAGGAAGACGCCGATGCGCCACCACAGCGGTTTGGCGGCGGCATAGAGCGCCCAGCCGATGCCCCAGCCGGCCAGCGCGGTGAGCAAGACGTGCAGGCCAGGGCCGGCGATAAGCCGCAGGCCCCACATCTCAAATAAGCCCTGGATATCGCTATCGGGATGCATGGTGGCGCCCATGGCGCCGTAGAGGATGTTTTCGCAGGCCTCGAAGCCTAGGCCCACCACTGCGCCCACCATCCAGCCATGCCACGGGCGGTTGAGCTGGCGGAAGGACATGAGCACGAAGATAACGCCGGTGGCCTTGGAGATTTCCTCTGGGTAGGCGCCGCTCCAGGACATCATGGCATCCACCCAGCCGGTGCCGATGGCAAGCTGCATGACAGGACCGGAGCTGATAAGCGCTAGGGCTACGGCCACCCCGCCGCCCCAAAGGAAAGCCAGTAGGGCCCACAGGCGCGCCGGGCGGGCCCACATGGGGCTGCGCTGCAGCAGGAAGATGACCAGCGCCACGAGAACGGCGGCGATGAGCAGGCTGAGCAGGCCCATCATGGGAGAGATCAAAAAAGTGCTCAGCGTCTGGACCAAGAACGCGATGAGTCCAATGCCGGAGAGGATCCACAGCGTGGTGCGAAAGAGCTTGGACATCTAGTACATCAACTCCCCAGAGAAGTCAGCGAATTCTGCATTAGCATCGGCGGGCAGATCCTCTTGGCCGAAGGCATGCCAGATGCGCGAGGCGGTGGCCTGGGCTTGGTCGCCCTTGCCGGTCACGGTGACCACCCAATCCTTGTTTTCGTCTTCGCCGGTGCCGTCGAGGGAGAGGGCGGCGGTGGAGGAGGGGGCGTCGGCAAGCAGGAGCGCTCCATTCGTGCCGTCAAAGGTGGGGGCGTCGGCCGGCAGGGGAGCCATGGCGAGGGCGCGGACCATGCGGCGCAAGGTGGTGGCATCGTCCTTGGCGTCCTCGGTGAGGGTGGCCTGTACGCTGACATCGCCGCAGGTCCAGCCGATGCTGGCGAGTGATTCATAATCGCGCTCGCAGTAGAGATCGGGAACGTCAATCTCCCAATCCTGGCTGGGCTCGGTCAGGGTGACCTGTTCGACGTCCGCGGAGGAATCCGCCAGCGCCGCCTGCACAATTGTGGGCAGAGCGAGAACCACCGCCACGAACGCAATAACGGCGAGGAAAAGGCGCCGCGGATGCGCTGGAGGAAAGCGATAAAATTCCATAGCCCACACCTTATCTTGCTGCTTTGACCTAGAGTGGCAAGCATGAAAGATCTTTATCAACTAGTCAATGGACCCTGGCTGGAAAGCCACATCATTCCCGATGATCGCGGCGTGGATGGCACCTTCCACGCGCTGCGCGATGAGGCGGAGGAACTCGTGCACGAGATCGTGGACAAGGACACCGGCCGCCCGGGCAAGCTCTATGCCTCCTTCATGGATACCGAGGGGGTCAACGCGGCCGGCATGGCTCCATTGGATGCGGATCTGGACCGCCTGAGCGCGGCCGACCCCGAGGAACTGGCACAGCGCCTGGGTGAACTTGAGCGCACCGGCGTCGGCTCCCCGGTGACCTTCTGGGTGTCCAAGGACTCCGGTTCCGAGGACGCCATTGCTTATGTCATCCAATCCGGCTTGGGTCTGCCGGATGAGGCTTATTACCGCGAGGAAGCCCACGCGGAAACGCTAAGCGCTTATGAAAAGCACGTGGCCGAGATGCTGGAATTCCTCGACCCAGCCCGCCTCTTTGGCCTGGGCGCCGAGGTAGCCGCCCATCGCATCGTCGCCTTGGAAAAGGAGCTGGCCGCTGGCCATTGGGACGTGGTCTCCACCCGCGATGCGGTTAAGACCTATAACCCCTGCGAATTTAGCGAGCTGCCCACCATGACCCGCGCTCTGCTCTCCGGCGGCAACCTGCCAGAGCACCGCGTGGTCAATATGATGCCGTCCTACCTCGAACACTTCGAGAGCCTCTTTACCACCGCGCGCATGGCCGATTGGCAGCTGTGGGCCACCTGGCACATCCTGCGCTCCCGCGCGGCCATGTTGCCGGAGGAAGTAGGCGCGAAGAACTTCGAGTTCTATGGCACCAAGCTCTCCGGCGCTACTCAGCAGCGCGACCGCTGGAAGCGCGCCGTGGGCTTGGCCGAGTCCCTCGTGGGTGAAGAGATTGGCCAGGTATTCGTGGATAAGCACTTCCCGGCCTCTTCCAAGCGCGAGATGGATGAGCTGGTGGACTACCTCATCGCCGCCTACCGTGAGCGCATCTCCCAGCTGGAATGGATGACGCCCGCCACCCGCGAGCGCGCGCTGGAAAAGCTATCCCAGTTCAAGGCCAAGATTGGCTTCCCGGATTCCTGGCGCGATTACTCCGGCCTCGAGGTCTCTGGCAAGGGCGCGGACCTGCTGGCCAATGCCCGCGCCGGCTCCGCCTTCTCCCATGACTTTGAGCTGGCCAAGATTGGCAAGCCGGCCGACCGCGATGAATGGGTGACCACCCCGCAGACGGTCAACGCCTTCTATAACCCGGTGGTCAATGACATCACCTTCCCAGCCGCCATCCTGCGCCCGCCGTTTTATAACCCGGATGCCGATGCCGCCGAAAACTTCGGCGCCATCGGTGCCGTCATCGGCCACGAGATTGGACATGGCTTTGATGACCAGGGCTCGCAATTTGATGGCCAGGGCAACCTGAACTCCTGGTGGTCCGATGAGGATCGCGCCGCCTTTGACAAGCTCACCGCGAAGCTGGTTGAGCAGTTTAATGGCCAGGTACCGACGGTGCTCAAGGAGGCCGGCATCGACTCCACCGGAGTCAACGGCAGCTTTACCCTGGGCGAGAATATCGGTGACCTGGGTGGCTTGGGTATCGCCGTGGTGGCTTTTAAGAACTACTGCGCCGATAAGGGCATCGATCTGCAGGGCAAGGAGGAAAGGTTCGAGGTAGACGGCGCCGAGCCAGAGCTGGCCGAGCACACCTACAATGGCCTGCAGCGTTTCTTCCTGTCTTGGGCCCGCGTATGGCGCACCGCCATCCGTCCGGAGATGGCCACGCAGTACCTAGCCATTGACCCGCACTCGCCAGCGGAGTTCCGCTGCAACCTCATTGCGGCCAATATTGCGGAGTTCTACGAGGCCTTTGACGTAGCGGAGGATTCTGCCATGTACATTGCGCCAGAGGACCGCGTCACCATCTGGTAGTCCTTTTAGCCGGTAGGCGGTGCGCGTAGGCTCGGTGGCATGACTAACGCAGACGCTAACCAGGACCCGCACCGCCCGCTGGAGCCCGGCCAGGAATGGCACATCGGTGGCCAAGACCGCCAGATGGAGGAAAAGGAACAGCTCGAGCAGCTCGTTGCCTATATCGACGCCCACTATGACACCCCAGATTTCCGCCCGCCGTGGGCCGGGGGCGGCTCCCCTGAGGCGGACCAATATTGCGCGCTCTTGCCGGATCGCATTACCCATGCGGCAATGATGGTGCTTGGTACTGCGGTGGATCATGCGCTGCCAGGTACTGCGTACACGGAAGGAATTAGCGTAGAAGAGTCCGAGGTGGGCGCCATTTTCCGGCCCAGCACGCCCACCGGCCAGTGGGCGGTTTCGCTGCATTCGGGCGGCTGGTGGCGCGGCGGTGGCCAAGCGCTGGAGATGCAGTGGCGCCCCGAGGTAGCCGCCGCTGCGCAGCTATCCGGCACCACCATTATTGACGTGGATTATCCGCTCGCCCCCGAGCACACCGTGGCAGAGATGGTTACTGCCGTGCAGCAGGCCATTGACTATGCCCGCGCGCAAGGTGCTTCCAGCGTTACTACCTGGGGTTATTCCTCTGGTGGGGCGCTAGCGGCGCTGGCGCCTGCCGACGCCCTCCTCCTCACCTTCCCCGACTTCGGCGCCCTGGCAAACCTGCCGGAGGACCTGCGCGCCGGATACGACATCCCAGCGGATCTATCTGAGCTAGGTCCGCACACTTTCGTGCAGACCGCCACCGAGGATGAGATTGCCGCGCGCGTTTCCGTGCCCGGTGCCGCGGCGCGCGATTATGTTTCCACCCACCGCGTGTCCACCCCGGCGGTGGCCCGGCGGCGCGTGCGGGATGCGGCCGCGTTCCTGGCAGGCGAGCTAGAAAAATAACAGGTTCCTGGCGGTTCCATGCTAAAAGGGAACTAGTTTCAACAAGGGTGCGACTAGTTCCGCATGACTATATCCACCCATGGCGCGCTATCGCGCCTGCATAAATTCGCCGGCGTGATCATCGCGCCCTTCCTCATAATCGCAGCGTTAAGCGGCTTTCTCTACGCCTTGGCACCCACCTTTGAACCGTGGATTTACCACGATGAGGTAACCGCCACCGCGCCAGGCAACCCACGCAGCCTGGACGAGCAGATTGCCGCCGCCCAGCGCGAGCACCCAGATGGGCACGTGGTTCAGGTCGAGCCTTCCGAGGATCCGCAAGAGACCACCCGCGTGCTATTCGCAGACCCCAGCGCACCCAACGCCAGTTACACCCACGCCGTCTTTGTGGATCCGGTGGATCTGCATATCACCGGCGAACTACAACAATATGGCGGATCCCGCGCGCTGCCCTTCCGTACGTGGGCCTCCAATGGCCACCGCACCTTGTGGCTGGGCGAGCCTGGCCGCCTCTATGCCGAACTTGCGGCCTCGTGGCTCGGTGCGCTGAGCATCCTTGGCCTTTACCTGTGGCTTAAGCGTAAGCAGAAGAATAGAAAGCGGCTTTCCAAGCCGCTGACGCTGCATGCCCGCGTGGGCACTTGGTTGCTGCCAGGCTTTCTCTTCCTGACCGTCACCGGCCTGACGTGGTCGCTGGTGGCGGGTACCGCGATTGGCAAGGTGCGCGAGGAATTGAATTGGAAGGAACCGTCCGTGGCAACCTCCGTTGCGGAAGCGGGCGCTAGCAACGAAGCGAGGGAGCATTCCGGCCACGCTGGTCACAAGGGCCATGCGGGTCATGCGGGACACGAGGGCGCTGCGAAACTTGCCGGGGCCCAAACCGCATTGTCGGCAGCACGCAGCCAAGGATTGACCGGGGTTCTGGAGATGACCCCACCGGAAAAGCCAGGCGATGCGTGGGGCGTGCGCGAGGCTCGTGCGGCCTTTAAGCTGCGCAGCGATGCCGTAGCAGTGACCCCGAACGGGGAGGTCATCGACCGCATTAATTCCGCCGACTGGCCGCTTGCCGCACAGCTAACCTCGTGGCTCATCCAGCTGCACATGGGGACGTTCTTCGGTATCTATAGCCAGATCGCCTTGGCGGCGCTGGCCTTGGGACTGCTCGTGGTGAGTGGCGCTGGCTTGTGGATGTGGTGGACAAAGCCGCGCCGCGGCCTGCCCGAGCTAAAAATTCCCCCCGCCGTGCTGGCGGGGGTGGTGGCCTACTCGATCATCGCGCCGCTCTTTGGCGCCTCGCTTGTGATCTTTTTCCTAGGCGGTTGGATTGTGCGGCGGTTGCGCGCCCCGCAGCGGGGCCGAGGCGCTGCCACAGGTGAGACTACTCCTCGCCCTCGGGGCGAATCTTCATCTCGGAGTCTTGCCACAGACCGGAGCGGGTAATGTCCTCATAATCGATCTCGGCGGGGACTGGGGCATTGCCCTGTGAATCGGTACGCAGCTCGTACTTTTCAATGGCGCCCCAATCGCGGGCCCAGTCATTATTGAGGTAGCTCGGGATCTCGTAGGAGTAGTTGACCGCCTCCGCGGTGGACATGGCGCCACCGCCGGAGAAGGACTGGAAGTCCGTCAGCGAGGTCTGTGCCGAAGAATCCGGCAGGATGCGGTACTCCGGGATTTCCGTGACACCGGCAAAGTGGTCGAAGGTGCGTTGGCACGGGAACTGCAGGGCTACGGCCCAGTCCAGCAGCGCCGGGGTGTCCTTGGAGAACTGGTTATTGATGGTATCCAGCTCCGGCACGCGCGGCGGGGTAAAGGCCAGCCAATCATCCTCATCGGTGGAATCATCCGTGGCTACCAGGCGCACCACATTGGCGTCCTCCGGCAGCTTATCCAGCGGCAGGCGCAGGTTGCGCCACTTGGGCGTGGCACCGACGGCGGAGAGTTCCTCCTCGCCGGTATTGGTGACCTTGCCGGAGTCATCGATGGTGCCGTACTCGAGGCTAAGCTTCATGCCTTCTTGTTCTACCCCGTTGACATCGTGGTGGTAGATATTGCCGGCTGCGGACACGGCGAGGACCGGGGTATTGTCCTTGGCCTCTGGCAGGTTGTACCACTTGGTGGTCACCTCAGAGGTGGAGTCTTGGTCTTCGTTATAGGAACCGAGCACCGGCACCTTGGTGTAATCCAGGTTGAACGGCAGGTGCATGGTGGAACCATTGACGCCCTGGGTGCCGCGCACGCCGCCCTCAGAGGTATTGGTGGTTTCCTTGGACTTCTTGTCCTTCTTTTCCTTCTTTTCCTTCGACTCCTGGGAATCGGCGGAATCGCTCGCGCCGCCGGATTCAGCATCCGCGCCGGAGGTAGCGGTCTCGGCGCTATGGGAGGAGGAATCGCTGGAGCCATCCGCGATGGCACCCACGGAGGCAGAGTTCTGGTTTTCCGGCTCGATGGATTCGGGGATGAAGTTCGGGTCGAAACCAGTGTGGGTTTCGTCCTCATCCACCAGGGAATCGCCCAAGTCGCCGTCCACCGGGGTCAGGAAGGAGTCATTGGTATTGGTCTCCACCATGGTCTGATCCGCCAGCGCGCAGGTATTGCCGCGCAGGGAAGCCAGGTTGCCCTTGCCCACGGAGTAGGAATCGGCCTGGGAGACGGTGGCCTTGGCAAAGGAAGCACAAGAAAGCGCTACCACGATGGCGCAGGCCAAGGCGATGGGCGCGGACATGATGCCGGCCGAGCGCGAGACCTTGGCGGCAGCATTCTTTTCAAACTCGGCGAGTGCGCCAGCCTCTTCCGCCTGGGACTTGCGGTAGCTATGGCGCAGGGACTGCACCACGCCGATGGCGAAGATGATGAGGGCGATGGCGAGCAGTACCTTATTGGCCTCGATGGCCTTGAGCTGCACCGTGCGATCCCACCACGGAATGCCAAAGGAGGACACGTACCACCAGGCATTCCAGCCGGCGAAGGAGATCGCGAGCAAGAAGACCACCGCGGCGATGGCGAAGGTGCGAGCGCGCGGCGACCGCAGCGCAAACTGGGAGAGCACCACGGCACCGAGGGCGGCGATGACACCGGCCACGCCGGCGTAGATGCCAAAGTGGTGGGTCCACTTGGTGGGGGTGAACATGAGGAAGAACATGGACAGCGCCACGATGATGAGCAGGCGCTGGGTCGGGCCGACGGCAGCACCAACGACGCGACGGTTCTTGATAAAGGCCGCCACGATGAGCACCAGGCAGAAGAGCATGGTGAAGACCGCGAAGCGGCGGGTCAGCGAGCCATCCACGGATTCCTGGAAGAGGGTGGAGTAGCGCGCGTACTCGGCGTACCACGGCAGGGAGGGGCCGACCTCGGAGCGCACGCGGGTGGACTCCAGCACGGTAGATAGCGTCTGGTCACCAAAGGCGGCGACCATGATGGCGGTGCCAGCGCTCAGGAACGGCGCGATGAGCGAAAGCCAGCCGAGGGCGCCACCGCCCATGGATGGCACGCGCTCGGCCATGGCGCGGAAGAGGTGCGGCAGGCTGACCAGGAACACGCCCACGGCAAAAAGGCCGGTGGGGCCGGCGGCCAGAGTGATGGTTGCGGCGATGGTGCCCACGGCCGCCGGAAGCAGGCGGCGGGTGGCAATGGCGCGCTCGAAGGAAGCCCAGGTAAACATCACGCCGAGCGCCACGATGGGCTCCGGGCGAGTGCCGTTGTTATACGGCAGCCAGAAGGCCAGGAACATCAGCGCTGCGGTCCAGTGGGCGACCCGGCGGCCGTCGACAAGCTGGCCAAAGCGCGGCAGCATCTCGCGGGAGAGGATAAACCAGATAATGAGCCCGGAAATCAGGCCCGGCAGGCGCACGAAGACCGAGGCGGTAGAAATCTGGGAGAGTACGGCAACCAAGTCATAGTAAGGAGCGCCAAAGGGCGCCTCCGGCACGCCGTACCAGCGGTAGTAATTGGCCATGTAGGTCGCGTGATCGAAGACGCGGCTCATGGAGAAGATGAAGCCATCATCGGAGGTATTGGCGCCGAGGATGTACCAGAATCCCAAAATGGCGGCGACCACGCCATCGAGCGGGCGTACCTTCTTCCACGTCTCGGGCATGAAGCCGAAGCGGCGGCCATCGAGGCGGTCGATGCGCCACAGGCAGAACAGGGACACGACCACCATGGCGATGCCCAGCCACATGGCAATGGTCTTGAGCAACGTCGGGGACGAGGTAAAGCGGGAGTTGATATCGACGTGGACATTGAGGCCGTCGTCAAGCAGGGCTTGCACGTCAGCCTTATCGTCGATTTCGGTATAGACGCCGGTGACCTGCGGGCGCAGATCCTCCTCGGTGGTCTTTTCATGCTCGCCCACGCTCACGGAGGTGCCATCGCCCGTAGCGGAAATTTCAATCTTGGCGTCCTTGGGGAGCTTGGCTACCTCTTTGGCGTTGAGGGTAAGCAGCACCTCATCCAAGGACACAACGGACAGGCCCTCGTCATTCACGCGGACGAAAAGGCCGCGGTTGGAGGCCTTCTTGGACTCCGGCGGGACGGTGCCGTAGACCATCGACTGGCCCTCGCGCAGTTCATCGACTGCGGAGATGGGGATGGTGGCCTTCAGGTCCTCTGGGGCGACAGAAATGAGCGGCGCGTTGATGGACTGCACGGAATCATGCTGCGGCCAATCATAAGAGGACTGGGTTTGGGTCACCGGCAGTAGCGGGGTCGCTACAAAACACAGGAAACCAATCAGCCCGGCAATGATTGCGGTCCACCGCAGGCCCGCAGGGGCGGCGGTGAAGCGGGAGCCGTCAGCGGCAGGTCGCGCTTGGGTGGTATTCGTAGTGAGGCTATCTGACACGGCGATTAGTTTACGTCAGATAACCCCCTCGGCCCGCGGGCACACCCTGCCGCGGGCGGGAAGTGTGGGTGAACTTACTTGGTGCGAACGGCTGTTACAAAGGGGCCGGTTTGCTGCAACTTCCAGCCCTTATCAAAAACGTCGGCATTGAAGAAGACCGCGCGGTAGCGAATATTCGGCTGGTTGGGATAGATATCTTCTGCTAGGTGGAGCTTGAAGCCATCGTCCTTATTTTCCAGGTCGCCGCGGAACATGATGACATCCGGGCCGCGCCAGGGAGCAGAAGCCAAGGCCTTGCGGAACTCATCCGGCTGCATATCCCAGGAATCATTGGCCCAAGTTTCAATCTGCTCGTTGCGGGTGCTGAACTCGCCCAAGGGATTGGCGTAGTGGCTGGTAAAGGCGTTAAAGCCCCAGTAGGGGTAATAAGACATGAAGGTCTTTTCATCCGTAAGCACCACCGTCTCATCCGGCGTATAGCCCTGGTCCTGAATGAAGTTGTGGATATCCAGGTAGTAGTGGGCGGAATCGCTGGTGAAGCGGTCCGCGCGCTCGCCATAGCCATCGGTATCGCTATAGGCGTGATCGATGGCGTCCTCGTTAGCCTCTGGGATCTGCTGCGCATAGAAGACGCCGGCCAGGGCCAAGATGATGCCAAAGACCGCGGTGATCTGCTTATTGGTGGTGTGGGAGAAACGCGCCGGGTAGAGGCGGTGCACGCCGAGTAGGCGAATCTCTGCCAGGGCCAGGATGCCGGCGGTGGCAAAGAGGAGCACCACGATCACCTCGAGGCGGAAGCTGAGCAGCGTGGTGCCGGCCAGCGTTGCCACCATAGACACCACGGTCCACAGATAGGCGCCAAGGAGGGAGATGCCCAGCGCGCGCACCTCCACGTCATTGAGGCGGATGACGATGTAAATAAGCCCCATGAGGCAGAGGAAGCCCACAATGCTGAAAGACAAGAAAGGCACTGGAATTTGCGTGCCTTCCTCCGGCAGGTAGTGCTGCGCGGTGGTTTGCAGTGGCGCCGGTGAGTGCATGACCGACCATAGGTAGGGCCCCCAGGCGATAAGCGCGATGGCAATGGAGCCTACCGCCATGATTACCAGGCGCAGGATGGGGCGCCACGTATGCTCATAGAGCGCGGTAAACAGCGCGATGAGGCTGACTACTGTAAGTGCGGCCGCACCGGTGAAAAGGGTATAGAACGTAGCGGAAATGCCTAGGTAGAGCGTTATTCCCAGGGTGGCCAGCCAGGAGCCGCGGAAGGCGCGGGCGCTCAGTACCGCAATGGCGGGCAGCCCCATGGCAATGACCGCGGAATAGGGCTCCTCGGCCGCGATGGTGAGCGTAATTGCGGTGGTCACCAGGGCGATGGCGGTGGCGACCGGCAGGGAACTGGTCAGGCGCTGCCAGATGGGCACCAAAATACAGCCGGCCACGGCAATGGAGATGAGCGCCCAGGGCTGGTAGACCTCCCAGCCCGGAATTCCCATGAGCGCACCCAAGCGGCCGCCCAGCCAGAACCAGCCAATCGGATAGAAGGACGGCATGTCCTGGTAGTTCATGTCCGCATAGCCCATCTCATCCACGGAGCGGGTGAGGAACTGGGTGCGGAAGGCCTGGTCTACCTGCACGCCATCGAGCCACAAGCGGGAGGCGGACAACGGCAGGCCCACGGCGGCCAGGGTCAATAGGGCCGGGGAGAGGTAGGTGACCGCGTAGGTCAGCCAGGACCGCCAGCGCGGCCGGGTAAAGGACTCCTTGTAGTGGTCATAGAGCCACCACACGCACAGCCCGCCGGCCAGGGCCAGCGTGAGCACCACCCCCACCGTGGTCAGCGCGCGGGTGACCATGGAGGTATTAAAGGACGGCAGCGAGACCGTCTTGAAGGCAAACCAGCCCAGCAGCGTTACCACGCCACCGGCCAGGGCGGCCAGCACAAAACCCAGTAGGGTCGCGCGAGGAGTCAGCGCATCGGCGCGGTAGGCCTCGGTGCGGTTATCCTCGCTCACGGGCGTTGACTGGGCGGGTACAGCGGTGCTTGTCATGCCCATTAGTTTCGCATACCCAAGCCCCACAGCCCAGATTTGGCGCGGGCAGGTGAGCACTTGCTTGCCGACGTCCCCCTGATACACCACCGCCCCCGTCACCTCCCTCGCCGCGGGCGTGCGGCGAGGCGAAAGAGCGGGGGCGGGGCGGAGGCGAGCCGGCCGGCTAGCGCCAGCGCGGAAAGCTGCGGCGTTTAGAACGGCAGCTTGCGGAAGATGGCCTGCGGGATGAACTTGAATGCCAAAGAAACGTACTCAAATAGCGGGTGTACGAAGATGGACTGCTTGCCATCGAGCACGGCCTTGACGGTGGCCTCGGCAACGTCGGAGACGTTGACGGTCAGTGGGGCGTCGCCAGCCTCGGCGGACATCTTGGTGCGCACCTGGCCTGGGCGCACAACCAGCACGTTGGCGCCGGTGCCGCGTAGGGCCTCGCCCAGGTTGATGTAGAAGCCGTCCACGCCGGCCTTGGAGGCGCCGTAGACAAAGTTGGAACGGCGCACGCGCATGCCTGCCACGGAGGACATAGCGATGATGGTGCCGTGGCCCTGGTGCTTGAACTTCTCGCCCAAGAGCACGCCTACGGACACCGGTGCGGTGTAGTTGGTCTGTGCGGAGGCAACGGCCTTGTCGTGGTTCTGCCACAGCTCTTCCTGGTCACCCAGGGTGCCGAAGGCAACGATGGCCACGTCGACGTCGCCGCGGGCCCAGGCCTTATTAATAACGTCCGGGTGGGAATCGAAGTCGGTGGCATCGAAGTCCAGGACCTCTACGTCAGCGCCACGGGATTCCAGGTCATCCTTGGCCTGGGCGATGCGTGGGGACTCCGGGCGGGCGGCCAGGGTGACCTTGGCCGGGCCGCGCTGCAGGAACTCGGAGACGACGCCGAGGCCGATCTCGGAGGTGCCGCCCAGAAGCAGGATGTGTTGTGCTTGGCCTACTGCATTAAGCATGGTCAGTAAATCTCCTTCAAGGTGTTATTTCCAGTGATTAGTGCAGCTCGAGGCGGCGGGACATATCGGAGGCAAAGACGCCGGTCGGGTCGATCTCGTTGCGGGTCTTCAGCCAGCCTTCCATGCCCGGGTACATCTTGTGGAAGTTCTCCGCGGAGGTGCGGGATTCCTTGGCCAGGTAGAGGCGGCCGCCGAATTCCATCACGCGGCGGTCCAGGTCATCCAGGAACTTGCCCAGGCCCGGACGGATGGGGAAGTCCACGCAGACGTTCCAGCCCGGCATCGGGTAGGACAGCGGCGCGCGGTTGCCTTCACCGAAGAGCTTGAACACGTTGAGGGCGGAGTAGTGGCCGGAGCGCTGCATATCGCGGATGATCTCCTTGAACGGCTCCACGGCCTCGGTCGGTACCACGAACTGGTACTGCAGGAAGCCCTTGGAACCGTAGCCGCGGTTCCACTCGCCGATGAGATCCAGCGGCTGGTAGAACTGCGTCAGGTTCTTGACCTGGTTCTTCGCCGGTGCGCCCATGGTGTAGTACGCCAAGCCCACGGCGGAGAGGGAGAGCTTATTCATGGTCCAAGACGGGAAGATATCCGGCACCGTCATCAGCTGCGGCGCGTTGAACTTCAGTGGATCCTTGGCCAGCTTCGGGGCGAGTTCTTCCAGCTGTGCCAGGGTGGCCAGCGAGCCGCGAGAAATGGTGGAGCGGCCCAGCTTTGGTTCGGGCGAAATAACATCGAACCAGGCGGAAGAATAGGTGTAGTTGTGCTCGGAGCCATCGGAGTGGAAAGCGATGGTCTCATCCAAGTTATCGGTGCGGTCCGTATCCGCGATGAAGTAGGCGGTTTCCGTCTTGGTCATGCGGATGGTGGCGCGCAAGATGATGCCGGTCAGGCCCATGCCGCCAACGGTGGCCCAGAAGAGGTCGCCGCTCGGGTCATCCTCGGAGCCCTCCGGGGTCAGGTGCAGCACGCGGCCATCGGCCACGAGCAACTCCATGGAGACCACGTGGTCACCAAAGGAACCGGCGGAGTGGTGGTTCTTGCCGTGAATATCCGGGCCGATTGCGCCACCGATGGTGACCTGGCGGGTACCCGGCAGAACCGGAACCCACAGGCCATACGGCAGGGCGGCCTTCATCAGCTGGTCCAAGGTGACGCCGCCATCGACGTCCACCAGAGCGGACTCTGGGTCGATGGAGTGGATCTTATTGAGTTTTTGCATGTCGATGACCAGGCCGCCGCCATTTTGGGCGGGGTCACCGTAGGAGCGGCCCATACCGCGGGCGATGACGCCGCGGCGCAGGTGGGCGGGCTTATCCGAGTTATCTTCTGCAACCTGGGCCACGGCCTTCTTGATGACGTCCACGTCTTCGGTGGCGAGCACGTGGGCGGTCGTCGGGGCGGTGCGGCCCCAGCCGTGCAGGGACTTTTCAGTAGTATGTAATTCCATCTCTTACTCTTTGCTCGACGGATTTATGTCGCTTCTCTAGCCTACCTAGCTCACAGGAGGGTGGCTGGAGTGGCGCGAGTGATATTCGGAACAAAACGGACGCTTGTACTGCCCGAATGTGACCGTTTACAGATCCATGAGCGCGCGGATCTCCTCCGGCAGTTCCTCCTGGGATTCAATAATCGGGCCGTCGTACTCCCGCAAAAGCTCATAGACGCGAGCGCGGGAGGAGGAATCCAGCATGGGCAATTCCTCTGCCATCAGGCGAGTCATGAAAGGGCTCAACGGCACATCGGTATGTTCTGTGGCCTCGAAGTGGCCGTTGCGCTTATCGTCCTCTGCGCGCACATCCTGTGCCGCTTGCTGCGCCGGCGTCATATGCTTTGTCTTTTCCGAGTACATGCGCATTAGCTTACCGCCGCTTAAAGTAGTCGCTATGACCAACAACCGTGAGACGCACGATCAGCGCCAAGACAACTACGCCCTCGATGACACTCTGGCTGGCCGTATCACCCAGGCCGCCGCCGTAGGCATTGCGACCTCCTATCCGGATTGGATTACATCCAAGGGCGGCTTGATCACCGCGTATACCTTGTCTTTCTTTGGCTTTGGCGCCCTGGTGGCCTATACCAACGCGCACGCTGAGCAGGACGGCGATGAGCCGCGCTCGCCGCAGGATAGTGCCGATGAAGGCCTCAAGCCCTGGGCTATTTTTGCCGCAGTGGTGCTGCTGCTCATCCTGGGCGGGTGGATGAACGTTGCCCTTTCCCGCCGGATGGTGAAGTTCCTGCGCAAGCGCGGTGCCAAGCGGCCGTGGACCCTCTTGGGCGCCATTGGGGCGGCGCTGACGTTCCTCATTAGTGAGCTAGAAGCACGGGATATTGCAAAACTAGCTTCCTAAAACTTGCGTATGGTGGGGCTCATGAACGCAGGGGTCACCGATATCGCACAGGCGCGGGCCAAACGCGCCGATAGCGTGGTATCCCTCAAACGCGAGCCCCTCACCATCATTTGCCAAGCCGCGAATATTCGCGCCGATGGCGAGGTGCACCGCCAGATTGGTTTTAGCGATGCCCTGACCTTCACCGAGCTGCACCGCGTACTGCGCATCTGCTTTGGCCTGCCGGAGGAGGAATCCCCCTGGCACTTTTATGAACACACCGAGGCCCGCGGCCCGCGCATCGATCCGGAGCGCCAGGCCTCCGAATTCCTGTGGCGCGAGGGCGATCAAATCGACTTCGCCTGGGGACTGTGGGACTTCGAGCTGGTAGTAGCCGAGATTTATCCCCGCGATAATGGCACCCCAGAGGCATTGTGCGTGGGCGGCTCCGGATCGCTCTTTCAGCCCTTTGAGCTGACCAGCGTCAACCGCGAACTGACCGGGCAAGAGGTTACCGATGAAGTCTTTTCCGCGGTATCGTCCCCCGTGCGCGATTTGATTGAGCGCACCAAACTCTATGATTTTGTCCCGCTGCTGCAAGCGATGGACCTGGGCAGGGAAACCGACCTCACACCGCATACTTCCCGCGTGCTCGCCAGCCTGCCGCGGGAGGTGACCCATGAAGGCAAAGACGCTTTTTGGTCCATGGCGCTTGCCCTATCCTGCATGGGCGGCGCGGAACTGACCGATTCCGTCGTGGAGACCACCATGGATGCGCTCGGCTGGGTCAATGACGATGGCACGGCGCTCTCCGGCGCCGACGTGCGGGAACTGTGTGCGGCGTCGTTGCAGCAATTGGCCGGGATAGGCGCCTATGGCGCCGAATCCGCCGCGCCGGTGGATCGGTTGGACATGTACCGAGCGCTCTTGCGCGGGTAGGCTACTCACTCGTGACTAATTCCGCTGACGACGCCGTAGAAGTAAAGCCCTCGTCCACCTCGCTGCACACCCAGCTGGTGCGTTTCATTTCTGTGGGCGTATTTACCGCCGCCATTGACTATGGTCTCACGCTGCTATTGACCTATCTGGGGCTGCACCGTTCCGCCGCCAAGGCCATCGGTTGGGTCTTTGGCACCATCGCTGCCTACCTAGCCAATGCGCGGTGGACCTTTGGGGCGAAAGTATCTGGCCGCACGGCCGCGACCGTGGGCATCTTGTACGCCTCTACCTTTGCGGTCCAAAACTTCCTGTACTGGGTGCTCAATGAGCCACTTATGGCCCTTGGCTTTGAGGGGGCGGTGAAAGACACCATCGCCTTCGTCATCGCCCAAGGCGTGGCCACTGTGACCAACTTTGCCATTCAAAGGGCCTTTATCTTTAAGGAAAAATAGATGGCAGCAGCCTCCCCACGGACGTGGCGCGGCGCGGCCCAGCGGGCTTCGCGCTCGACCAGCCTGCGCGCGCAAAGCGCCAGGTTCGCGGTGACGGGGGGCACTTGCCGCGCTTATCGACGTCTCCTTAACCTGGCTCCTGCAGATCGGCTTTGGCCTGCTGAGTGCCGATCCGGCGCGGGCGGTGGCCTTTGCCATCTCGCAGGGCACTGCCACCGTGGTGAACTTTGCGGTGCAATGCTGGATTATTTTTAGGAAGGCGGGGGTCCGGGTCGTCGCCAAGCAGGATCCGTCCTAGCCCTGGTGCGGCCGGCGGAAATCTTCTTGGCGCCCGCGGTTGTGGAGCTTAAGCCATTCGATAAAGCCGGCCGGATCGTGGCGCTGGACCAAGAAGAACCAGCCAAAGCGGGCAAATTCCTGGGGCAGTAGCTTGCGCATGCCGCGCTGCCACAGCAGGTAGCCGCGATTGCGGTAGGTGAAAAAGCGCTTGAACTCACCTTCTGGGTATTGGGTGTGCATCTTGCCGCCCAGGATGGGCTTGAACTCATCCGATCCGTCCGGGTGCAGGTAGCTAGTGGTCAGCGCCGTGCCGAAGGAGAGACCGGAATTCACCAACCGGCGGTGGTATTCCACCTCATCGCCGCGGATAAACAGCCGGTAGTCCGGCACGCCAATGATCTCCATGGCCGCGGCGGAAATTAGCGCACCGTTAAAAAGTGAGGCGATGCCGGGCAGGAAATCGCCCTCCAGCTCGTCCATCCGGCGGCGCCATACCAACCCCTGTCGCAAGGGGAAAGCGAGGCGGCCGGGATCGTCAATATTGCATACCGCCGGGGAGACCTCATGCAGGCGGTTGGCCTCGGCCACCCGATATAGCTCCGCTAGTACCGCGTGATCGGCAGGGCGGCCGTCATCATCGGCACACCACACGGCATCGGCGCCCAAAGACAGCGCGGTAAGAAAGCCCAGCGCAAAGCCACCGGCGCCGCCCAGGTTGGTTTCCGAAGGCACGTAGACGCCCCGGTCACCCGCCATGGATTCGACGAGTTCGCGCACCGCATCTTCCGCGCCATTATCCACCACGACTACCCACTGCACGGGGTGGGTTTGGTGGACTACCTGTTCAAGCGAGGCTCGCAGTAGCTCGGCGCGCTGATGGGTAACAATGACGGCGGCGGTGGAACCGGTGGAAGTCAGGGTGGCAGTCATGGGTTCCATCTTGCCACCGGGCTGGGGCGGGCTAGCGCAGAAACACTCCGCGCAGCGGAAGCAAGATGCGAAAAAGAGTGCTGCTAGCTGTCGTTCGTATCCTCATTTTCAAAACGCTCGCGCAGGTCGCGCACGTACTCGCCCACCTCAGGGCCTTCGTATTCGCCGACGACCTCGGAAACCTCGCCCACCGAGCGGATCTCGCCATGGTCGATCCACAGCGCGGTATTGCACAGCTGCGCCAAGAAGTCATTGGAGTGGGAGGCAAAGACCAGGATGCCGGAGCGCTTCACCAGCTCTTGCAGGCGCACACGGGCCTTGGCCATGAAAGCGGCGTCGACGGCGCCGATGCCCTCATCCAACAGCAAGATTTCCGGCTCAATGGATGTCACCACGCCGAGCGCCAAGCGCACGCGCATACCGGTGGAATAGGTGCGCAGCGGCATGGAGAGATAATCGCCGAGCTCAGAAAACTCCGCAATCTCATCCATCTTTTTCTTCATCTGCTTGATGGACTGGCCCAAAAAGAGGCCACGGATAATGATGTTGTCGTAGCCAGAGACCTCTGGGTCCATGCCTACGCCCAAATCAAAGACGGGGGCCACGCGGCCGCGCACATCGGCAGACCCACGGGTTGGTTCATAAATGCCAGACAAAAGGCGCAGCAAGGTGGACTTGCCGGCGCCGTTATGGCCCACCAAACCCACGCGGTCGCCCTCGCGCAGGTGCAGGTTAATATCCTTTAGCGCCTCCACCACGACGGTGTTCTGCGCATTTTTGCCAATGGCGCCGCCGGCGGAAGAAAGCATGGCCTTCTTTAGCGAGCGGGATTTGGCATCAAAAATAGGAAAGTCCACGCACGCGTTATACGTATCAATCGAGACCATCAGTCTGTATCCTTTCGAGGAATCTCAGGAAGTGCAGGGCGTGGGCTTAAACCCAGTAGCTGACGCGGAAGCGCCACTTGCGCATGACCAAGCCGGCGATGAGCAGGCCGAGTACGGTGCAGCCGATGACGATCCACCAGTGGTAGGCGGCCACCGGCTCACCGATCATGGGCGCACGGACGATTTCCAGGTAGTGGTAGAGCGGGTTGATTTCCGCGATGCGGGCGCGGCCGGCCACCGCACCGCCCTGGTCCTTCAAGGTATTAGTCATCCACACAATCGGGGTGACGTAGAACAGTAGCTGGGTCAGTGCTTCTAGCAGCGGAGCGACGTCACGGAAGCGGGTAGCGATGATGCCAAAGAACATCGTGACCCACACGCCGTTGACCAACAACAAGGCCAAGCCAGGGAGGAAGAGGAAGAACTCCCATCCCAAGTTGCGCGGGAAGATAAGGATAAGCAGCAACCAGATGATGAGGTTATGGCTCAAAAACAGCGTCTGGCGCCACACCAAGCGGTAAACGTGCACCGACAGCGGGGCGGGGAGCTGTTTAATCAAGCCCTCGTTGTCAATGAAGACGGTGGAGCCTTCCTTGATGCAACCCGAGATGAAAGTCCACATAATAAGGCCCACGGTGACGTGGGGGAGGAACTCCGCGACGGGAATCTGGAAGAGCATGGAATACAACAGGCCCAAGGCAAGGGCCATCACGCCGGTGGCGATGGTGATCCAAAACGGGCCCAGGACAGAGCGGCGGTAGCGCTGCTTAATATCTTGAATGCCCAGTTTGAACCACAGCTCGCGCTGCTGTGCACCCTGTGCCAGGTCCGCGAAGGCGGCCTTGAGGGTCTCGGACTGGGACGCTGGGGTGGCCTCGCCGTCTGGCTGGGAGGTCATGCGGGCGATATCAGCGCGCAGTTGATTGTTATCTTGCACGCTCAACACCCTAGCGCGCGGGCTGGGCAAACGGGAACTACACGCCGCCAGCCTGCGAAAACAGCGGTATCCAGCGAAAATTCAGATTTGGGAAACTTGGGCCAAACGCGTATACAGTAGGGAACCGACCGCCACTGTGTGGCGATGCCTAGCGCGATAAAGAAGGGGACCGTAATGCCAGCAGGAGCTTCGGCACACTACGACGTATTCAGTGTGCGCGGTTTATACACCGGGCTATCTGATGGTTGGACCTACCTCAACGCGCACGCGGTCCCCCAAATCTCTGAGCGCGTCGCCTCCGGCGTGGCGCGCTCCTTCCGGATGTCCACTGCAGTGGCCACCCAGGAGGGCCCAGGCGGCGCCCACTCTGCCACTCCCGCGCCGGGCCGTTTGGAAGGCGATGGTAATTACACCGCCGCACGCATGGCTGTAGCGGATCTGACCGGGTCCAAGGCGGACCGCGTGGTGCTTGGCCCGTCCTTGCCCGTGTTGTACCAGTCCTTGGCGCACGCGGCCCGCCCGCTGTTGGGCAGCAATTCTTCGGTGGTGCTCTCCAAGCTGGATCCGCCGTCTTTGTACTCGGCGTTTTCTGAGGTCAAGGCAGAAACCCGCTGGGCCCAGCCAGACTTGGGCACGGGTGAGCTGCCAGGTTTCCAATTTGCCGAGCTTGTCGATGGCTCCACGCGCCTCGTTGCCTTCTCCGCCGCGCACGAGCTTTTGGGCACGGTATCCCCGGCTGCTGAGATCATTGACACCGTCCATGAGCGCTCCCGCGCCTGGACGCTTCTCGACGTCTCTGCGATCGCTCCCTACCGCCCCATCAACTTCGATGATCTCGGCGCCGATATCTTAGGCCTCGACCTGGGGCTGCTGGGCGGACCGCAGCTAGCGGCGCTTGTCTTCCGCGATACCCGCATGTTCCGCCGTCTCGACGCCCTCGATCCGGTGCATACCGGCAAGGGTTCTCGCAAGCTGGAAACACCCATTTCCTCTGGCTTGGCCGGCGGGGTCGGACCGCTCGTGGACCATCTTGCCGCCCTCGCCGGTGGGGAGAGCGGCTCGCGCCGCAAGCGCCTGCGCACCTCCATGGATGCGCTCAGCGTCTACTTGGAGGAGCTGCGCGCTGACCTCTATTCCTTCTTGAGCACCCTGCCCGCCGTGCATATTCTTGGCGTGACCGGGGAGGCTGCCGCGGGCGCCTCCGACGATCGCCTGCCGCGTCTCACCTTCGCGGTAAAGGGTGTTCCGGCCGAGACGGTTTACAAGCGCCTCTTTGATAACGGACTTGTTACCACGCTTGCCCCGCAGACCCCGTTGCTTACGGAGATGGGCGTGGAAGAAATTGGCGGTGCCGTTACCGTTGCGCTCGGCCCCTTCAACACCTATCACGACGTTGAGCATCTCATCCGCGTCGTAGCCTCGCTGGCTTAAACGGTAAGAACCAAGGTGCCGGTGACCTCGCCGCTGTCTAGGGCGGTGTGGGCCTGGGCGGCGTCGGCAAGCGGGTAAGTAGCATGCAGCGCGTGCTTTACACGGCCGTCTTCCAACATGGGCCACACATTTTCTACCGTGCCCGCCACAATCTGTGCCTTGTCTTCTAAGTCGCGGGCGCGCAGCGTCGTGCCCTGGACGGTCAGGCGCTTGGGCAGCATGGCGCCCAAGTTGATTTCCGCCTTGGTGCCGCCCTGCATGCCAATGATGATGAGCTTGCCGTCCTTAGCCAGGCACTTCATATTCTTTTCCAGATATTTCGCGCCGATGATGTCCAAGATGACATCGCAGCTTCCCTTCAACTCTTCTACGAAGTCCTGCTCCTTATAGTTGATGAGAATATCGGCGCCCAGCTCGCGGCAACGCTCCAACTTCTCCTGCGAGCCAGCCGTAACCGCCACCTCTGCGCCGAGCGCCTTGGCTACCTGAATGGCAAAAGTGCCAATGCCGCCGCCCCCGCCATGGATGAGGACGCGCTGGCCTTCGTGAAGGCCCGCCTCAATGCCCAGGTTGGACCACACGGTGCACCCGACCTCAACCACTGCTGCAGTTTCCTCGACGCTCAAACCCTTAGGCACGGGAAGCAGCTGGCCCTGCGGAACCGCGACGTATTCGGCGTAGCCACCACCGGCAAGCAGGCAGCCCACCTCGGTGCCTACCTCCCAGTTCGTATCTCCGGCATCGGCGATGGTGCCTGCTGCTTCTAAGCCCAAGATTTCCGACGCCCCCGGTGGTGGCGGATAGGCACCCATCGTCTGCAGGATATCGCCGCGGTTAACGCCTGCTGCCTGCACCTTCACAAGCACTTCGCCTGGACGCAGCTGTGGGAGAGCGACTTCGCGGAGCTCTAAGGACCGACGATCCTGTGGATCGGTCTGAACGATGGCCTTCATGTGTGTTGTAGTCATGGGCCCAATTTAACGAACCTGGTGTGTCCTGTGCCACGAAATTCGGAGTATCCAGCGACGACATCTAGTGCTGCAGGTGGCTTTTTGGGAAACCGGGCTATCTATTTAGTACACTGACCAAGTTGCTTCGTAGGCACGATGGGTGTTTTCGAAGAACATCATGGAGACGTGGCAGAGCGGCCGAATGCACCGGTCTTGAAAACCGGCGAGGTAATACCTCCGCGGGTTCAAATCCCGCCGTCTCCGCCGCAGGCGCAGTCCCTAGTCAGTGATGGCTAGGGACTGCGCTTTTTCTATTGCGTGCCGGCTTAATGTAGTGACGATGCCATAGCGCCACCAAATGGGAATTTCTATTACGTAAATTCGAGCCCGGTAGTTGAGCCGTCAACAGTCAAACTCGCTGTCGGATATGCGGTATTAGAATCCCCATTCGACGGCATGTATTAGTTCTTTAATACGTTTGTCTATTCAGTATTAGAAAGAGAAAGGGCCACCTAAGAGTCCTGTGAGATTATATGTCAAATCAAAGCCTGCACCACTAGGTACATTGGTGCTGGTGAAGGTGCAACTAGGTGCATAGTTTGCTCTATAAGGTATGCAAAAATGCAACTTAGATAGAGGGAAAGTTAAGCGGCCCCTAAGTCAGCATTAGAAAGGATGAAAACAAAGTGCCTGCATACAGATCTGCGGTAGTCACCTTTGTGACTGGGCTGGGTGGCCTGAAGCGCCTTCTTGGGAGGGGTGACTCGGCTGGGGTAGATCGAAAATGTATAAAAATAAATAAATTATGCACTCCCCGTATGGGGGTAAAACTGTGTCTCAATATTCACAATTGTCACACGGACGCTGGTTCCTATTTTTCCAGGGGCTTCCAATTCTGTGTGCGATGACCAGCAAAAATGGAGGATTTCCAGTCTGGATTGCCTGAAAATTACCTGCCAACGCGATTGGATTGGGCTGGAAGCGAGCTTGCTTGTTGGATAGTGTCATTTCCAGCGACAAAAGCTGCACTAAATGTTGAGAATGAGAAGTTCATTCGTTGGAACATCGCTCGCGTCGCCCTACACGACGGTTATCGAAAAGATAATTCTCACTGACCCAAACTCAAATCTCTTTAGGGGAAAATATGTTCAAGAACCGTGTTCGTACCGCCGCTCTCGCCGGCGCTGTTGCAGTTGCTACCGGTATCTCCGGTCTGGCTGTTCCCGCTTTCGCAGAAGACAACGCTGTTTCTAACACCATCGGTGGCGGCTTCAACGAGGCTGACAACTCCGCTGCTAAGGGTGTAGTTGCTAACAACGTTTCCGAGCGTGACCTGCTGAACAAGACCGACGCAACTGCGAACTACATCGTGAACCACAACCAGTGGTACGACCTGTACCACAACGCTGCACAGGCAGCTACCGACGGACTCGACCCATCCGAAGAGGCTGCTTTCCAGAACCTGAAGCGCGAGGCTGAGAAGGCTGGTCAGCAGCTGGCACAGGCTGAGCAGAACGTACAGGACGCACGTGCTTCCGTTGCTTACGCACTGGAGAAGGACGAGGCAGCTAACAAGGCTTGGGACAACGCAGACTCCAAGAAGGCTGCGCTGAACGCTGCTGAGGCTGCTGCTGTTTCCGCTATCGCTCCGGCCGTAAAGGCTGCCAACGCTGAGGGCCAGCAGGGCGGCCAGCCGAACCTGCAGGTTCCGGCAACCGGTTCCGTTGCTGACCTCAAGGCTGCACTCAAGACCTACGAAGGCGCATACGACCACGCTGGTGAGCGCGACGCAGACCAGGCAGCAGGCGACTTCATCCCGCGCGACTACATCGGTCTGCTGGAGACCCTGATCTCCACCACCAAGGATGAGCTGGGCAAGGTAGAGGCAGCTCAGGCTGCTTACGACGAGGCTGTTGCAGCTGCTAAGGATGCTTCCCGCGAGGCTCAGAAGTCCGACGTTCTGGTTCGCCAGGGCTTCCTGAACCGTGCATTCGCTCAGGTTCGCGTCCTGCGCGCTCTCGAGGCACGTTTCGCTGTCTCCACCCGCGAGATTGAGCTGCGTGAGTCCCCGGAGAACAAGAACGTTGTCATCGACGGTCAGACCAAGACCCTGCGTACCGCTTACGCTGAACTCATCACCGGTGGTTCTAACGGCATCCTGAACGTTGCTATCAACGACACCACCGCTCGCCTGCAGAACGCTGATGTCAAGGCTCTGAAGGGCTGGAACGGCGACCTGGATAACTTCGACGGCTCCCTGGCAAAGGAAGGCGAAGAGAAGGTCTACGACGCCATGAAGGAAGACGCACAGCGTAAGGCATACGAGGCCATCGACTCCGAGCGTGACTGGGAAGAGGCTGTTAAGAAGGTCTCCAACGAGGATGACAAGATCATCGCTCAGCAGCTGAAGGAGACCGCACAGGACGAGGCTCAGAAGGAGCAGGAAGAGAAGCGCGCTGAGGAGTCCGCTAAGCAGCAGGAGCTGCTGGAGCAGCTCATCGCAGCTATCAACAACAAGAACCAGGAAGACACCCCGGCTCCGGCAGAGACCGAGACCCCGAAGCAGGATCCTAAGGACAACGACAGCTCCTCCAAGCTGTCCCCGCTGGGCATCGCTGGCATCGTAGTTGGCGTGCTGGGCGCAATCGCTGCTATCTTCCCGTTCCTGGGCAAGCAGCTGAACCTGGAGCTGCCGCAGCTTCCGCAGCTGCCTAAGCTTCCTTTCTAAGTTAAAGGAGCATAGAAGCTTATAGCTTCTGAGTGAGGGAGTGCAGTATTGAGGCACCCTACCGATTCGGTAGGGTGCCTACTCACGTTTTGGGACGGATGCGCCGGGAGACAGTGAAGATTAAGTCAGGAGCCATAAAGCGTTTACATTGAGCTCCTACCTTGAGTTACGGACTTGCAAACACCGTTAACCTTGAGGCGATTATGACAAATTACATTTCCTACTTGGCCGAGGACCAGATACCGGCATCGTATGACTGGCTGTGGAGCGGGCTAGGAGCCGTCATCGTCATCGCCTTGTTGGTCTTTTGGGTGGCCTCGCTCATTTCCATCATCCGTTCGGGATATAGCGTAGGCGTCAAGGTATTGCTGGTGATGGCAGCATTTGCTTACCCATTCCTGGGGCCGCTTGTATGGTTCCTTTTTGCGCGAAATAAGGAGCATAAGACCAAAATCGACCGTTAGGCAGCGGTCCTTTCACGGAGCAATTGGCTAGTGCTGCTCGAGCCAGGAATTGATGCCGCCGCGCAAGGACACGACGTAGGGGAAGCCGCGCTTGCGGAGGACATCGACGGCCTGAGCGGAGCGGATGCCGCTGGCGCAGTAGATAACGGCCGCAGCATCTGGTTCGATGTGGGGATCTTCGCCGGCGAGGATGCGGTCGAGCTCAAAGTGCGTGGACTGTCTCTTATACACATCTCCGAGCCCACGAGACTCCTGAGCATCTC
>ERZ1030962.28-NODE-28-length-32556-cov-18.465924_pt1 | contig 32556 bp, 29 predicted proteins | sample MGYA00518597_ERZ1030962 | MGnify/ENA primary metagenome ERZ1030962 (study PRJEB33718, sample SAMN03159703) | human skin metagenome | collected 2014-05-20 | study: EMG produced TPA metagenomics assembly of the PRJNA266117 data set (Human skin bacterial metagenome... | reverse complement strand
GCAGACAGGAGCGTCGTAATACCGAGACGCAAAGAGCGGCGGCGCATCGTCAGTGAAGATCCTCACAGGAAATAAGCAGAATGGACGGGTTTCTTATATTCTACTCATTTTGTCCTGAAAAGAAACCTGCCCCGCGCCCACTATCACGAGCGGGGGCGGGGCGGGTGCGGAGGAAGGACGCCGAGGCCTAGGCCTCTACGGTGCCCTCACCGTTGCCGGAAGCGGTAGCAGCGGATTCGCCGGCCTGCTCCTCTTCCTGCTGCTTGAACTGCTTGCGCAGCATAAACAGCTGGCGGACGGTCTCTTCCTTCACGCCATCGTTCATGGCGTTGAACATCTCGCCGCCCTCCTTCTGGTACTCCACCAGCGGATCGCGCTGCGCCATCGCGCGCAGGCCGATGCCCTCCTTGAGGTAGTCCATCTCATAGAGATGCTCGCGCCACTTCTGGTCGATGATAGGCAGGATGACCATGCGCTCGGTATTGCGCATCTGCTGCTCGCCGCCGATGGCGGTCACAGACTCTTCGAGCTTGTCGTACTCATTATTGGCGTCCTGCACCAGGGCGTCGCGAAGCTGCTCAGCAGAGAGCTCGCCTGGGGAACCATACTCGGAGCCTTCCACCAGCTCCTCATGGGAAATGGTGGGGCCGTAGAGGGAATCCAGCGCATTCCACAGCGCGTCCAAATCCCAGTCCTCCACGTAACCGGTGGCGGTAGCGCCAGCGACATACGCGGACACGGTGTCATCGATCATGCCGCGGATATTGTCCTGAATATCTCCGGCATCAAGGATGTCGTGACGGGTAGCGTAGACCACCTTGCGCTGCTCGTTGAGCACCTCGTCGTACTTGAGGACGTTTTTGCGCATCTCAAAGTTCTGGTTCTCCACCTGCGCCTGGGCACCCTTGATGGAGTTGGAAACCATCTTGGCCTCGATGGGGACATCGTCCGGCACGTTGAGGCGGTTCATCATGTTTTCCATGGACTGGCCCACAAAGCGCACCATCAACTCATCGCGCATGGACAGGTAGAAGCGGGTCTCACCCGGGTCACCCTGGCGGCCGGTACGACCACGCAGCTGGTTATCAATGCGGCGGGACTCGTGACGCTCAGTGCCCAGCACGTAGAGGCCACCGGCCTCGCGCACCTGGTCACCCAGCTTCTTGGAGCGCTCCCTCTCGGAATCGATTTCTGCTTCCCAGGCCTCCTGGTACTTCTCTTCATCCTCGAATGGGTCTAGGCCGCGCTCGCGCAGCTTCTCATCGAGGATGACCTCGGGGTTGCCACCGAGCACGATATCGGTACCACGGCCGGCCATGTTGGTAGCCACGGTGACGGTGCCGGGGCGTCCCGCACGGGCGATGATCTGGCCCTCTTCCTCGTGGTGCTTAGCGTTAAGCACGTTGTGCTTGATGCCGCGCTTAGACAGCAGCTGGGACAGGTACTCGGAGCGCTCCACGGAGGTGGTACCGACCAGAACCGGCTGGCCGGACTCGACGTGCTCGGCAATATCGTCCACTACGGCAGCGAACTTAGCTTCCTGCGTCTTGTAGATGCGGTCAGAGTGGTCGGCACGCTGATTCGGCTTATTGGTAGGAATCGGCACCACATCCAAGTCATAGATGGAGTGCAGCTCGGCGGCCTCGGTTTCTGCCGTACCGGTCATGCCGGAGATCTTCTCGTACAGGCGGAAGTAGTTCTGCAGGGTAACGGTAGCCAGGGTCTGGTTCTCGTTCTTGATCTCCACCTGCTCCTTGGCCTCAATGGCCTGGTGCATGCCCTCGTTGTAGCGGCGGCCGGCCAGCACGCGGCCTGTGAAGCCGTCCACGATCATGACTTCACCATTGCGGACGATGTAGTCCTTATCGCGGGTGAAAAGCTCCTTAGCCTTCAAGGCATTGTTCAGGTAGGACACCAGCTGGGAGTGCTCGGGGGCGTAGAGGTTATCGATGCCGAGCTGATCCTCGACGTATTCCACGCCCTCTTCCAGCACGCCGATGGTGCGCTTCTTGTGGTCCACCTCGTAGTGGATACCCTCGCGCATGCGCGGGGCCAGCTGCGCGAAGACGCTGTAGAACTGGGAGGAACCATCTACCGGGCCGGAGATGATGAGCGGGGTACGGGCTTCATCGATAAGAATCGAGTCGACCTCGTCCACGATGCAGAAGTTGTGGCCGCGCTGCACCACATCATTGAGGGAGCGGACCATGTTATCGCGCAGGTAGTCAAAGCCCAGCTCGTTATTGGTGCCGTAGGTAATGTCGCAATCGTAGGCGGCCTTGCGCTCTGGCGGGCGCATCTCGGACAGGATGACGCCCACGGACAGGCCGAGCCAGCGGTGGACACGGCCCATCATCTCGGCGTCGCGCTTTGCCAGGTAATCGTTAACGGTCACGATGTGGACGCCCTTGCCGTCAAGGGCATTGAGGTAGGCCGGCAGCAGCGAGGTCAGGGTCTTGCCCTCACCGGTGCGCATCTCGGCGACGTTGCCGAAGTGCAGGGCCGCACCGCCCATGATCTGCACGCGGTAGTGCTTCTGATCGAGGACGCGCCAGGCAGCCTCACGGACGGTGGCAAAGGCCTCGAGCAAGATGTCATTCATCTCTTCGCCGTCTCGCAGGCGAGTCTTGAACTCGTCGGTCTTCGCCTTAAGCTCGTCGTCCGAAAGCTCCGCGTACTTATCCTCAAGGGCAATTACATCGTCTGCCATTTTGCCCAGGCGCTTGACCGTACGGCCCTCGCCCGCGCGCAGCAGCTTGGAAAGTCCAAACACGGTTAGTTAGTCCTTCTAGTCGCGACAATAAAGTTAACTCGTCGCTATTGTACTCACTCGCTTTCACAAAGCATCTCCCGCCTAGCACAAAGGGCAGGCGGACAGCCTCCGTTCAGCCTGTATATCCCCCGCAACCTGCTTGCCGACGCCCCCTCCCCTAACCACACATTCGACCCCGCTGCATACTCGCAGCAGGGTCGTTAGCTAAGAGATGTATGAGCTCCTTTAAGCTTCAGCGTCTTCCGACAGGGAGATAATGCCGTAGTCGTAGGCGTGGCGGCGGTAGACCACGGACGGCTTATTGTTCTCCTCGTTGACAAAGAGGAAGAAGTCGTGGCCCACCAGCTCCATCTCGCTCAAGGCATCATCCACGCTCATCGGGGTAGCCGGGTGCTCCTTGGTACGCACGATCTGGCCGGGGCGAACGTCCTCCACGGTCTCAGCATAGGGGTCAACGTAGCGCTCTTCCTTGGCGCGCTCCGCTTCAGCTTGGGCCACCATCTCAGCGGCAATCTCGCCGGTACCCTTTTGTGCACGGTGACCGCCCTTGACGTTTTCGCGGCGCACCTTCACCTTGCGCAGGGAACGCTCCATCTTGCCCAAGGCGGTTTCGAGCGCTGCGTAGAAGGAATCTTCCTTGGCTTCAGCGCGGGCGATATGTCCCTTGCCCGTAGCGGTGATCTGAAGACGCTCCGCTTCGGAGTCACGGCGCGGGTTTGGTTCGTGCTGCAGCTCCACGTGGAAGAAGGTCAGGGTGGGGTCAAGGCGTTCAATCTTGGCCAGCTTGTCATTAACTCGCTCTTGGAAGTGCTCGGGGACCTCGACATTGCGGCCCGTAATCGTTACCTGAGCTTTGTTTGGCTGGGACATTGAGATGCCTCCCTTGAGTAGTGGGGACTAGAATCAATCACAGTAACTATCTCTCTGTGACACTCCTCATGGTAGCACTGGTTATGACCTTTGCGGGAAATTTTTAAGCAACTCCCCTACCTCGAGGGTGGGCGCCACCCCTATCTAGGCATCCGCAAAGACCAATGCCCCGCAGACTTCCACACCCGCGGCCTGCAGGGCGGCGATGCTCGCGGCGAGGGTGGCACCGGTGGTAATGACGTCGTCGGCAAGCAATGCAGGGCCCTGCGCAATTGGGGCGCGCACGCGGACTCGGCCCTGCAGGTTTGCCCACCTATCCTGGGCATTGAGCTCGGACTGGTCCGCGGTGGACTGGCCCATTGTGAGCGCCGCGCACACGCCCACGCGCTGGTGCTGCGCCGCGGCGTGACACACAGCGGACACCGGATCGCCGCCGCGTGCCCGCGCCGAACGCGGCCGAGTAGGCGCGGGAACGAGGGTGTACTCGCGCGGGATATCGCCGCGGGCGCTCAAATGAGCCAGCCCGGCCGCGAAGACGGCCCCCACATACTCGCGCACCGGCCGATTGCCACGCTCCTTCATGCCAATGATGATGCGGCGGCGAATATCGGAATAGGGGCCGAGAGCATAGACAGGCGCGCCCAGCAGCCGGGGCCGTGCCACCATGTAGGGCGGCTGCCGCAGGTGATCGCGGCACGGTGGGCACAAGACCTCACCCGGCGCGCCGCACCCAGCGCACGCACGCGGAAAAATAAGCTCCCCCAAGCCCATAATCGCCTCTCCCCAGCCGCGCAGGCCCTCTGGCGGCTAATTAGAAACGATAGGGGAAGAACGCCGACCCTGCAGGCCGGAGACCTCGCGCCAGTTGGTTTCGTCCATCACGGTGGAAGGAAGCTCCAGCATGGCGTGCGAATCAGTAATAAAGAGCTTGGTAGGCGAGGTTGCCACGGCCACCACGGGGGCGGTGATATTGCCGGTGGGCATGGTCGAGGCTGAGGAACCATCCTGCTCGATGCGCCATACGGGCGACTGGCTCGAGGAAGTACCCACGATAAGCGAGCCATCCGCATTCCAGTCCAGCGATAGTGCCGAGCCAGATACTTCGGGGCCTACCTCGCGGGCATTGACGATGCGCTTATCGCCGCTGCTGGATTGGGCAACGGCCGCAATGTACACGTGGCCATCAATAATCATGGCCACGCGCGCACCGCTATGGGACAAGCGGATAACGGAGATTTCGCCCTCAATATCGTCGATGCTGCGGGCATCCACCTCGGATTCGGAGATGCGGCCCGTGGTCTTGGAGCGCACCACGCGCACGATGCGATCGCCATCGACCACGGTCCAGGCGGCTTGCCCGTTGTACTCGAAGGTGGGCCGTGCCAGTGTGGGGCCATCCACTGAATCCTGCAGCTGGCCGTCAAGCTCGCCTATCTGCAGCGAGAATTCACTATTAGACTTGCGGCGCACGGCCGCAACGAGGCCGCTATCGGCAACATCTACGGATTGCACGTCACCGCTGCTGCCCAGCGTGGATTTCACGTGCTCAGCCACACCATCGTCCACCTCCAGCAGGTTGCCCTCATTAAGGGCGTAGAGCTTAGACAAAGAGGTGCTGCTTTCCTCCGGGTTATAGTCCGCGAAGTCATCCACGCTGAGGCTATCCATGCCCTCCACCAAGTCACCGCCATCGGCCTTGACCTTAAAGGGGCCGGTATGGCCGGCTTCCGTGAGCGTCCACACTAGCTGGGCTGCAAAGAGGGTGCGATCTTGGGCGTCTAGGTCAGCAAGGCCCTCGAATTGGTAGCCCTGTTCGCGATCGTAGCCGGCGAAGGTGACATTCTCCCCCGCTGCCCGGCGGGTAGCGGGAGCAATGCTAGATGAAGGTCCCTCCATCAACAGCGTAAGGAGCGTCGACTCCGATTGTTCGCCGCCCTTGTACAGCCAGCGGCGGTCTGGAACCAGCACATCGTTGCTCTGCTTAAAGAAGTACAGCGATTGTGGGGTGTAGTGATTGCGCATTTCATTGCGCTCCATTACTACCCCTGCCGGCAAGCCATCGACGCGCCACCTATCGTCTTGCTTCTTCATGTAGATGACGGCCTCGTAGCCCTCATTTTCCGGCACGTACGCACCGCCGGATTTCAGGCGGCCGATGATAGTGCCGCGCACCGTGAAGGCGCGCTCATTATCCCTCGAGCTTTGCTTACTAGCGGGCGCGGTAACGATGTCCAAGCTATCGACCACCATCACATCGCCGCTGGCGTCCCAGGCTTCCCGGGCGTTATCCGTCAAAAAACCGCGCGCGACCTCATGGTCGTTTCCCGGCACGGCGGAAGCCTGGTAGAAATCGCGCAATGTCAAGTCCGGGTCATCGCCGGGTTGCGGTGCAATGACTTCTTCCGGGCCATCCGGTTGCTGCTGGTAGGTACCGACTACTTGCGGACCTGTGTTATTCGGCAGGGTGGAACAACCGCTGACAAAAAGCACGGCCGCTGCGGTGCCAACAACTGCGGTCTTGCGATACTTCGCTCTCAACACGCTTATTTCCTCCTGCCCTCAAAGTCCGGGGCCTTATAGGCGCGCCTGTCCGGGGCGGCCGCGCCGCGGTTAAGTTCGCGTTCCGAAGGCCAGAGGATGCCATCGCCCTCCGTCTCACCATCAGTGCCCCTGTCACTCTTCTCGACGTGCGGTGAGCTCATGCCGGATGAAATGGCCGGCGTTGCAGAGGCGGGCCCGGCATCCGGCGCGTCGGCGCCAGTGTCCTGTGCTTCTGTAGCTTCAGCTTCGGGTTCTGCCAGTTCGCTACCGGCCGCAGTGCTGGTGACGGGTGCGCCGGGAATCTCCACAGCGATGGGATCCTCGCCCACCTCGGTATTCGGGGTCCGCGGAATAATGAGGCGGAAGCGGGAACCAAAGCCCTCGTAGCCGGTGGCATCTAGCGTGCCGCCATGCAGGACGGCGTCCTCGCGGGCGATAGCCAGTCCCAAACCGGTGCCGCCGGAGTGGCGTTTGCGGGAGGAATCCGCACGCCAGAAGCGGTTGAATACCAGCTCTTCTTGGCCCGGTTTTAGGCCCACGCCATGGTCCGTAACGGTAACGCCCACAGCAGTGTCCGTGGCAGCAACGTCGACCGCCACCGGATTGCCTTCCGAGTGGTCGATGGCGTTGGCCAGCAGGTTGCGCAAGATGCGCTCGAGGCGGCGTGAATCGGCCTCGACTCCGATGCGCTCCTCCGGCAGGTTGAGTTGCACCTCCACGTCGAGCTCGCGGGCCAAATGCTCCACCTGCCCGTAGGCCGCCTCCACACAGGAGCGCAGATCAATGGCTGCCGTCGACAAATCCGCCACGCCAGCATCGTGGCGCGAAATCTCCAGCAAGTCCGCGAGCAGCTCCTCGAAGCGGTCCAGTTCGCTCGACATGAGGCGGGAAGCGCGCTGGGCGCCTTGCGGCAGGCTATCGCTCTCCGCCTCAATCATGTCCGCGGCCATGCGCACGGTGGTCAATGGGGTGCGCAGCTCATGGGAGACGTCGGAAGTAAACTGCCGCTGCAAATCGCCGTACTCCTCCAGCTGCGCAATTTGGGAGGACAGCTTATCGGCCATGTTATTAAAGGAGGCGGCCAAGCGGCCCATCTCATCATCGCTATCGACGGCCATGCGCTCCTTCAAATGACCCGCCGCCAAGCGCTGCGCAATGCGCGAGGCCGAGCGAATTGGCGTAATAACCTGCTGGGTGGCCAGCCAGGCAATGCCTACCAGCAACACCACGACCACCACGCCGGCTGCCGAGAGCAGGCCGCGCATCAACGCCATGGTGGACTCTTCCGATTCCATGGACAGCGCCAGGTAGACCTGCGTATGGGGAATATCGGTATCGGTAGGCGTGCCTACCAGCAAGGCGTTGTAGTGATCACCATTCTCGCGCGGCGCTGGGAAATACTGCTGCGCAATCTGGCCTTGATCCACCATCTCTCGCAGCTGATCCGGCACGGGGAAATCCTCGGGCGAAGTGGTAACAGAGCCATCCTGGTTTTCCACCACGATGACTGGCTCATAGACCGCTTGGGCATCGCCCTGTTGGGCGGAGAGCTGGCCCAACGCAGCACGCGCGGAGTTAATACGTACCTGGACGGAGTTAGCAGAACTGGTGGCATCAATCTGCTGTTCCACGGCTGTGCGGGCGCGCTCCAGCTCCTGTTGGGCCACGTCTTCTTTCTGGCTGACCAGGCGCTGGGTGAGCACGGACACCAGCGCGTAGGCCAAGATGATCATGACCACCGAGGAGGCGACCAAAATCATGCCAATGACGCGCGCCTGCAAAGAGGTGCGCCACGTTGTAATGAAGGCGTCTCGAATGCGCCTTAGACGCTCAATGATGCCGATGGTCCTTACTCCCCGGCGCCGGCCTTGCCGGTCTTATAGCCCACGCCGCGCACGGTCAGCACGATCTGCGGGTCTTCCGGATCGTGCTCGATCTTGGCACGCAGGCGCTGGACGTGCACGTTTACCAGGCGGGTATCGGAGGCATTGCGATAGCCCCACACGGATTCCAGCAGCGATTCACGCGTATGCACCTGGCCGGGGCGGCGCGCCATTTCCAGCAGCAGGTCGAACTCCAGCGGAGTCAGGTTCAGCTCGGTGCCATCGGTGCGGCGCACTGTATGCTCCGGCACGTCAATGACAAGGTCCGCAACCTCCAGGATTTCCGATTCCGCAGAATCGGTGCGACGCAGGCGCGCACGAATGCGTGCGATGAGCTCCTTGGGCTTGAATGGCTTAGTGATGTAATCATCCGCGCCGGATTCCAGGCCAAGGACCACATCAACCGTATCGGTCTTGGCGGTCAGCATAACGATGGGCACGGAGGATTCACGGCGGATGGCACGGCAAATATCTACGCCATTCATGCCCGGGAGCATGAGGTCCAGCAGGATGAGGTCCGGCTCGTGCTGCTCAAAGGCAGGCACGGCGTCATTGCCATCCATGACCGGAATGGGCTTGAGTCCCTCGGACTCGAGCACAATGGTCAGCATCTCTGAGATAGCCGGATCGTCATCGACAACCAAAATCTTGGGCGCCACGTTTTATTCTCCTACAAGGTCTTTTATCGCTGAAATAATAGTATCCGCATCGGCGGTAGCGATCCAGCGTCCACCCCAGCCCGCATCTGCTAGGCGCCGGTAGGCCGCGGCGGTGCGTTCTTGCAACCCGCCATCGCGTTCGTAGCGGTCGCGTTCCCGGCTGGCGTCTGCCTGGGCTCGTGCCTGCGCTCTTTCCGACGCCACCTCTACCGCAGTATCCAAATACACCTGCAGGTCCGCCTGCGGCAGGCCGAGGGTGCCAAATTCCAGATCGTGCACCCACTCCATCACCGCATCGTCTTCGAGCCGTGCCGCCGAATACGCCGCGTTGGAAGCCACGTAACGATCCAGTAGCACCACAGTGTCGGATTCCTTGGCGCGCTGCAGCTGATCCTTTACGCCATAGCGATCCAACGCGAATAGCGTCGCCATGGCATACGCCGAATCCGTGAGGTCGCCCATCTTTCCGTAGAGCGCCTTTTGCGCTAGTTGCGCGTGAATCGAATCTGCATAGCGCGGAAAGGCAATAACCTCCACGGGCCGGTCAAACGACTCCTTGAGTGCGGAGACCAACGTATTTTTACCGGCACCGTCGATGCCTTCAATGCTGATCAGCATAGGTGTGGGCTATCTTCCCTTCTGTTATTTCACCCGCGGGGCCGCTCTCGCGCGGCCGCTGCCGCGGGCAGCAGGTTCGGCTTAGGACAGGGCCTCAATGAATGGTTCGAGGTCATATTCTTCCTCGACGTTTTCGAGCACCTCGAGCGCATTTTCCGTCAAGGTCTCGCTGCCAGAGCCCACCAGTTCCCTAATATAGGGGTAGTCTTCGACAACTTCGCCCGCGCTAAAGGGCGCACCGGCCCAAATGGCAGCAATGGTGGCCGCCGCTTGAGCATTCTGCTCCTCTTCTTCGCTGAGTTTTGGCTTGCTGTGTGCGACCTCGCAGGCATCCTCGACGGCGCGAATTACCCCTTCTTCATCGAGGTTTGCCATCTCATCCAAGAAATCGATGTTGAGGTCCGTGCTGAAAATATTTTCGTCCCAAGTACTCACTTTTGACTCCTTCGGTGCTTTCAGCGCCATTTATACACGCTTTCTTGATGAAAGAAAGCAGACGATGAAAAGGTTTGCATGGCCTTCTACGCCCGTGAACTGCCTTTTTGTTTACTTATCACAGAAACGCGACGCCGTCGCAATGTTTCCTAAACATGATAGCCTCGTTACCAACTTGTTACCGGGGCACTGTATCGCCCTCCCCCTTGGGCTGAAACCGCCCGCCTCATAGAAAGGACAGCCACGATGAAGCCAGATTCGCGCCGCGTCTACGTGTTCATTGTGGCCGGACTGATCGCCGCGGTCGTCGTCGGAGTCGCCGTCTGGCGCATGAGCTCGCCGAGCGCCAACTATTCCAATGCCGCGGATCAGTCCGCGACCACCTCCGTCTCCCCGACCCACACTGCAGCAGAGGAGACCACCACTTCTTCCACGGACCATTCCCCCTCGAAGAAGCACTCCGCGCACGCTACGAGTTCTACCGCCTCCTCCGGTGATGCCAAGCACCAGCAGCCGCACAACAACGATCCGTTTCTCGCCCCTAATGCGGTAGTGCGCCCACAGGCAGCAACCCAGCCCACCAAGGTCTACCGTCCAGAAAACATCTCCCCGCAGGGCACCGCCTCGCAGGGCAATACCACCACCCAAGGTGGTCAAGGTACCGGCCAGGGCAATCAGCGTCTGACACCCGATTACCCGAGCAACCAGAACGGCTCGCAGTCTACTGGCGCCCCGCAGAACAACCAGGGCGGCAACCGTGGCAATGGCGGCAACACCCCGCAGGCCACCACTGCCCCGTCGACCCAGCAGCCTTCGGCTGAGGAACCTTCCGTGCATGATGATGCGGGCAAGATTACAGACGTGCCGGCCCATGAACCAGCCGGCACGGAGCGGCCCGAAGCCGAAAAGGCGGAACAAGAACAGCTCACTGGCCATGCCGCTGCAGAGCGACCCTCCGCCGATCAGAACCAGGAGCCTACCGACTTGGTGCCGACTAAGCAGGCACCGGTCACGGCCCAGCAGGCACCGAGCGAAGCGGCGCCTTCGCGCTAATTCGGAGTCGGCTCTCAGCGTAGGCGAACAAAACAAGCACGTTTCCTCGATTTTGAAGGCAGAAATCGGGGAAACGTGCTTGTTTTGCATGTGCTGGCACGCGGAAGCTACGAAGCAGCCACAATGTGCGCCAAGAATTGGGCGGAGCAAGCCACAACGCGGCCGTAGTGAAGACGGAAAAGCACGCTTCGCCTGAAACCGGAGGACGGCGGCGAAGCGTGCTTGTGTGGCTTAACGCGGACTAGGCGCGGGCGACGAAGAGGTCGGCGGCGTCGGATGCCGCAGTAGCGGTAACGAGCCTCTCGGAGGCTGGCAGCCAGACGGCCTGGCCTGGGGTCGCGGTGAGGGTCTTGCCCGCAGCATCGGTAAAGGTTACGGAACCTGCGGTGCACAGGGCGATGGTCGGGCCATCGTAATCGAGATCCACAGAAGACGAATCGGTGAGCTCCACGCGGTCAAGCAGGAATTCCTCGATGGGTACCGGGTAGGACCATGCGGCGGCATCGTGCACGTTGCCCTGGGCGGACTTATCTTGTTGTTGCACTCGCGGCTCGTCGGCAGCGGCGTAAGTCAAGACCTTGACCAGCTCTGGAACGTCCACGAACTTAGGAGTCAGGCCACCGCGCAACACGTTATCGGAGTTCGCCATGATCTCCACGCCGAGGCCGGAGACATAGGCGTGAAGCTGGCCGGCATCTAGGTAGACGGCCTCGCCGGGCGAGAGCTCGATGTGGTTGAGCAGCAATGCGCCCAGCACACCAATATCGCCTGGGTAGCGTTGGTTGAGATCCAGCACCGTAGACATGACGCGGGACTTCCAATCGGCTGGGTCGGCGGCGATCAGGCGCTCGCCGGCGGCCACAATGGCGGAAATGAGCTCCTTGCGCTTGGCAGACGGAATGGTAATCCACGTGGTGAAAAGGACGCGCAGGTTGGCGGACTCGGTGGTTGCCGAGGGGTCGTCGTCAAGCATGGCAACGTAGTGGTCCAGCTCCGGGCACTCGAGGGCGGCAAAAAGCTCGCGGGTGCGCGCCAAGGGGCGGAAGCCGGCCATGGCATAGAAATCCGTGAGCGCGACAATGAGCTCGGGCTTGTGATTATCGTCCTTGTAATTGCGATTAGACGCGGTGAGCTCGATGCCGGCGGCGTTTTCGCGGGCAAAGCCCTCTTCCGCCTGCGCCTTTGACGGGTGGGCCTGCAAGGACAGCGGCTCCTCGGCCGCAAGCACCTTGAGCAGGAAGGGCAGGCGCTCGCCGTACTCGGCAGAAACGCGGCCACCTAGCTGCCCTGCCGGATCCTCGGCAATGACCTCATTGAGCAGGCGGCCATCCACCGTGGAAGGGTCGCCGGGGTGGGCACCGAACCACAGCTCTGCGACGGGCTTGTCGGAATCGGGCTGGCCCTGCAGGTGCGGGATAAGGGTACGCGAGCCCCAGGAATAATTGCGAGTGGCGCTGTGCAACAGCTGCATGTGTTTCTATCCTTTAGAAATCTCGTAGGCGGTCGCGGCAAAACTCCGCGTAATAAGCTGCAGTGAGCGGGCAAGATGCCCCATGCCCGGTTCCGGGTCGATGCTGCGGACTGCAAGCGAGTTGGGCAGGTTCGCCTCTTCCTGCCCCCAGAAAACTACCTTCAAGGGTACCAAAGCGCCCTCAGCACCATCGCCATCAATGAAGGGGTCATAAAAGAGATCAGTGGCCGGGGAACTATCGGAGTCCCGGTCGAGCGCGCGGCGCAATTCGGCTGGGTCCACATAAGCGCTCGGTAGGCCGTGCACGGCCCAGATGGTCGCGGCCATGCGGGCCACGAGGGCGTCGAGCTGCACGTGTTCGCGACGCTCGGAATAGGAATACGGGTCGAGCACGCAGGAATGGATGACGCGGGCGCCATCAATAAACTCGCGCAATTGGCGGCCCGGATTAGTGGTGGCATCGCGCTCGGGAGAAAGCTGCGCGAGCTCGCGGTCCACGGCCACCGCAAGGTCCTCGAGGGTCTCCTTCACCGCGGTCGGCCCCTGGTAGAGCAGGCAGCACAGCGCATGCAGGGCGGCAATGCTGCGCGCGGGCGAGCTACCCTCGGCCGTCGGCAAGCAAGGTGCGACGAGCGTATCCTCCGGGCAGTCCTCCACCAGCGGGCCCTTGGCCGGACCGATGAGAACCGTGGTAGCTCCGCGCTGGCTGGCAGTAATGAGGGCGCGCGACGCCCAGTCGCACTCGCCGGGCTCGCCGACGACCACGACCAGGTCCAGCGCCCCCACGTAGCGCGGGAGTGATTCGGTGACCACAATCGGTATCCGCAGCGGCTCGGCTAGGCCAACGCCCAGGTGGGCGGCTTGGCGGGCAATCGCGTCGGTGGGGATAATGACCAGCGATCGGGGATTGAGCCCGCTGAGCGCCTCGCCCCAGCGCTCCACTTCTCCGGCCACCAGGCGGATTTGGGCGCCTTCGTGCGCCACATCAAAAAAGCGCACGGTTTCGGCATCATAATTACCGGTATCCATGTGGCCCAAGCATAGTCGGGCGCCCACTAAGATGAAGTCCTATGACTTCCGCACAGATCCATCCTGTAACCCTGATTGGCGGCGGCCCCGGCGCGTGGGACCTCATTACCGTGCGCGGCATGCGTGCCCTGCAGGATGCAGAGGTTATCCTTGCCGATCACCTGGGACCTACGGCGCAGCTCGATAAGCTGTGTGATATTTCTTCCAAAGAGCTTATTGACGTCTCCAAGCTCCCCTATAAGAAGTCAATCTCGCAGGAAAAGATCAACGAGCTGCTCATCGAGCACGCCCGTGCCGGCCGCAAGGTGGCCCGCCTTAAGGGGGGCGATCCCTTCGTCTTTGGGCGCGGCTTTGAAGAGGTGCAAGCGCTGGCGGATGCATCTATTCCCGCCACGGTCATTCCGGGCGTGACCTCAGCCATTTCCGTACCTGCGGCCGTCGGCATCCCGGTAACCCAGCGCGGCATTGTCCATGGATTCACGGTGGTTTCCGGCCACCTTCCGCCCGGCCATGAGAAGTCCTTGGTGGACTGGGCAGCGCTCGCCCGCTCTGGCGCCACGCTCGCGGTCATCATGGGCGTGAAAAATGCCCCGGCGATTGCTAGTGCGCTTATCGACGCCTCCCTCTCCCCCTCCACTCCCTGCGCCATCATCCAAGAGGGCACGCTTTCTACCGAGCGCGCCTACCGTTGCACCTTGGGCACCCTTGCGCAGACGATGGCCGAGCACGAGATCTCCGCGCCGGCGGTCTACGTCATCGGCGAGGTGGCCGGGCTATAGCACCCCCTCGAGGCCTTCAGGGGCCGCGAGGCCAACTTGTGGCCGCGCTCTACCCCACCGCAGCCGGGCTTTGGCCCGTATCGTGGCCAAAGGTCGCGGCGGAAGGGCTACGCGCGGTCAGCGGCGGGGCTTTTGGGCGCCTTATCCTGCACGATGGTTACGCCGGACTTGCGCGAACCGTGGGCGCGGTGGGCGGCAGCGACGCGCTCCGGATAGTCCGGGGCATGGAAATCCGCATGGGCGGCTTCCTCGGCGTTTTCGGCTTCCAATTCCGCCGCACGCGCACGCCTGGTGCGCAACGCGCCACGGATGGTGCGCAGCGCGCCACGGATGGTGGCCGCTACACCAGCCGCGACCACGACCGCGATGGCAGCGGGGGTAACTGCTGCAGGCACTGCCCAGCCAAAGTATGTCTCGGCACCGCCGATCACCTTGCTGATGTTCAGGCCAACGATGGCGGTGCCCACCAGTCCGCCGAGTAGGATCGGGTTGATGCGGGAGATGAGCCACGCGGCGATGGGCGCGGTGATGGCACCGCCGATGAGCAGGGCAATGACTGCGGCCAAGTTGGCGACGATATCGTGCCAGAGACCGACGATAAAGCCTGCGGTGGCGCCGAAGGTCACCAGGAACTCGGCGGCGTTGACCGTACCCACGATGCGGCGCGGCTGCTCGCGGCCGATGGCCATGAGTGTGGAGGTCGACACCGGGCCCCAGCCGCCGCCACCGGTGGAATCGACGAATCCGCCGACGAGGCCAAGGCCGGCCAGAAACGGCGTGGAGTGGGTGCGCTTATAGGCGGAGCCTCGGCGACGCGGTTGGGAGAAGCGCCAGATGAGGTTGGCTCCGATGCCGACCAGGATGAGTGCGGTCACCGGCGCGGCCGCAGCGGTGGAAATATTCGACAGCAGCGTGGCGCCCAAAAAGGCGGCGATCCCGCCCGGCACGCCGAGACGGACCACGGTTTTCCAATCCACGTTGCCGAAGCGCGCGTGGCTCAATCCGGAGATGGCCGTGGTACCAAGCTCGGCGGTATGCACGACGGCAGAGGCCTGCGCGGGGCCGAGGCCCGCCAACAACAGCATCGTGGTGGACGTGACGCCAAAGCCCATGCCGATGCCACCGTCCACGAGGTTGGCGGCCGCACCGGCGAGCGCGATGAGGATGAGGGTTAGCATGGCGCGAACACCTCCTGTGCGGCGCGACGGGCGTGGTGAAAGCGATCTGCAACGAGGCCCGCGAGATCAGTGCCAAGAGGGCGGTCGACGGTCGCGGGAACGCCCGCCAGCCGGTCAAGGAGCAGGCCCTCGGTCACGAAGAGCGGAATCACGCGCACGCGAGAGGGGTCTTGATGCTCGCGGCACAGGGACACGATCCCTTCGCGACCACCGCGGGTGGCAAATTCCACCGCCGTGGGCACGCCGGTGAGCGCGAAGGTGCGGTGGGCGAGCTCACGGATGGCATCGTTGGCCGCGGTATCGGAGGAACCGACGGAGTAGATGACCACATGGGCATCGTCAGGCCGAGTACGGGAGGCGAGCACGCCGGCGAGGTCCTCGCCGGTGCCGAGCCCAGGGGCGAGGTGGAGGGAAAGGTGGGAGGTTTGGGCGGCGTCGGCAAGCGCGCGTGGGACGTCCACGCGCTGGTGGTAGCCCTGGGTAAAAAGCAGCGGAACTACAACGGCCTCGGTTTCCCCTAGCTGGGCGAGCTCGAGCGCGGCCGTGGTGAGGTCGGGCTCGTTGAATTCCAGGTGCGCCGCGCGGGCTGGGCGCAGACCCGTGGCCTGGGTCAGGCGCTCAATGCCGGCCGCGGCACCCGGATGCCGCGAACCGTGGGACAGGGTAATAAGTGCGGGCATGGGGCGCATCCTTAAGCCTGCGGTGCCGTGGAGTGTCCGCGGCGGGCAAGCGAGCGCTTCAAAGCCTCGTTGGAGGACACGGCCGGTGCGGGGGCTACCGGGGCATCGTCTTGGCCGTGGAACCGCACGGAGAAAATCCGCAGGCATTCTTGGCACTTCCAGGCAAAGTCATCTTCCTCATCCGGGAAGAGGTCGGTGCCGGCGCAATACGGGCAGAAGCTGGGATGGTTGCGGTTGGGGTTGGGCTGGCGGCGAAAATTCACTGCAAGTCCTCCTCCTTGGCACGCAAGACCCAGTGGCGGAATTGCTCGCCGTCCTCGCGCTGCTCTTTGTATTTATTGACCAAGCGAATGACGTACTCGGGCACCTCATCGGCGACGACCTTGTGGCCGCGCAGCTTGCGGCCCCAGTCCGGCGACAGGCCAAGGGCGCCACCTAGGTGAACCTGGAAGCCCTCGACGCGGTTGCCCTCGGAATCGGTGACGATCTGCCCCTTCAGGCCGATGTCCGATACCTGCGAACGCGCACAGGCGTTGGGGCAGCCGTTGAGCGCGATGGAAATCGGCACGTCCAGATCACCCAAGGTGTCTTCCAGGATGTCTACCAACTCGATGGCGCGGGCCTTCGTGGTCACGTGCGCGAGCTTGCAGAACTCCAGCCCGGTGCAGGAAATGACGCCGCGGCGGAATTCGGACGGCTGGGAGTACAGGCCGGTCTCATCGAGCGCGCGCGAGAGCGCCGGAATGTCTTCTTCCTCCACATCAAGGAAGAGCAATTCCTTCATCGGGGTGGTGCGGATGCGGCTGATACCGAACTTCTCGGCCACGTCCGCAATGGCGATGAGCTGCTCGCCGGTGGCGTGGCCCACGGTGGGCTTTACGCCGACGTAGAACTTGCCGTCTTTCTGGCGGTGCACGCCCAAGTGATCGCGGGAGCCGGGCTCGACCTCCAGTGGGATACCATCCAGCAGTGGCTTGTCTAGGTATTCCTCCTCCAGTACTTGGCGGAACTTTTCGATGCCCCACTTGGCTACCAAGAACTTCAGGCGGGCACGATTGCGATTGCGGCGGAAGCCATAGTCACGGAAGATGCCGACCACGCCGGCCCAGACCTCAGGCACGCGCTCTAGGGGAACCCAGGCGCCGAGGGACTGCGAGAGCATCGGGTTGGTGGACAGGCCGCCGCCGACGAAGCAATCGAATCCCGGGCCGTATTCGGGGTGGTTCACACCCACGAAGGCAACGTCTTGAATCTCGTGCGTAACGTCCTGGCGGGAGTTGCCGGAGATAGCGGTCTTGAATTTGCGCGGCAGGTTATGGAATTCCTCGCGCGGCAGGTAGTTATTCTTGATTTCTTCGATGGCTGGGGTGGCATCGATAATCTCGTCCTCGGCCACGCCGGCAACTGGAGAGCCCAAAATGACGCGCGGCACATCGCCGCAGCCCATGAGCGTGCTCAGCCCCACTGACTCGAGCTTGTCCCAGATGGTGGGCACATCCTCGATTTGAATCCAGTGCAGCTGGATATTCTGACGGTCCGTAAAGTCCGCCGTGGAACGGGCATAATCGCGCGAGATCTCACCGACGGCGCGCAGCTTGGCAGGATCAGCGCGGCCGCCGTCGAAGCGCACGCGCATCATAAAGTACTCGTCTTGCAGCTCGGCGTTGGACAGCTTGGAGGTCATCTCGCCGCCCAAGTTCTGGTTGCGCTGAGTATAAAGGCCCAGCCACTTGAAGCGAGGGGCTAGGTCATCGGCTGGGATAGAGGAAAATCCCTGCTTGGAATAGATATCGATGACGCGCTGCTTGGCAGAAAGCCCGCCGTCTTCCTGCTTAATTACCTCATCGTTATTGAGGGGCTCGGTGCCGTCAATCTTCCATTGGCCTTCGGGCTTTTTGGCGCGGGGCGTGCGCTTGGTATTAGTCGCGGTGGTCATGGTGTAGATCTCAACCTGCCTTTCCAAAGTATTGAAAGACAACGTACCCGTCTAAAATGAGCAGACAAAGCGGTCTTTTTTATTTTCAAGTAAAAAATCGCCCTGAACTGCATTAAAGGCAGAATATTTTTAGAATCTAATTCAACTCCTTGCCGCAACCTAGACTAAACGGTTCAATTGCCAGAAAGATAAGCCACAAAAAATGAACCTAGCGGTCTAGACCCCGCGATTAAGAGAAAGGCATTCCCGCAGCATGAATCAGCCCTTGAAGGTAGCCGTCATCGGTGCTGGCCCAGCCGGCATCTACGCCTCCGATATCTTGGTCAAAAAGACCGGGGGCGAGGTACAGATTGACCTCATCGAGCAGATGCCCGCACCCTTCGGCCTCATCCGCTACGGCGTAGCGCCGGACCACCCGCGCATTAAGGGCATTATCAAGTCCCTGCACCGCGTGCTCGATACCGAGCAGATTCGCCTGTTGACCAACGTGCACATCGGGCGTGACATCACCGTGGACGAGCTGCAGCAGCATTACGATGCCGTGGTCTTTGCCACCGGCGCCGTGGGCGACCGCCACCGCGATATCCCTGGCGCAGACTTGGACGGCGTGCATGGCGCCGGAGAGTTCGTGGGCTTTTACGATGGCAACCCGCGCTTCGAGCGCGACTGGGATCTCTCCGCCAAGGAGGTTGCGGTCATTGGCGTGGGCAATGTGGGTCTGGACGTCTCCCGGATCTTGGCCAAGACCGGCGATGAGCTCAAGGTCACCGAGATCCCCGATAATGTCTACGAGTCCCTAGCCAAGAACCAGGCCGAGACCGTTCGCGTCTTCGGCCGCCGCGGACCAGCACAGGCCAAGTTCACCCCACAGGAGCTCAAGGAACTGGACCATTCCGAGTCCATCAATGTTGTGGTCTCCCCCGAGGACATCGACTATGACGAGGCCTCGCTGGCCGCGCGCCAGGAGAGCAAGTCCACCGACTTGGTGTGCCAGGTGCTCGAGCAATATGCCATCCGCGATCCCCAGGAGGCGCCACACACCCTCCAGATCCACCTCTTTGAGCAGCCGGTAGAGATTTTGGGCAAGGACGGCAAGGTCAGCGGCATCAAGACCGAGCGCACCGCCCTCAATGGCGATGGCAGCGTGCACGGCACTGGCAAATTCACCGAATGGCCCGTGCAGGCGGTCTACTTCGCCACCGGTTACCGCTCCGATGCGGTCGATGGCGTGCCCTTTAACCAGGACAAGAACGTCATCAATAACGATGACGGCCATGTCATCGATGCGGCCGGCGCGGTAGTGCCGGGCCTCTACACCACCGGGTGGATCAAGCGCGGCCCAGTGGGCCTGATTGGCAATACCAAGTCCGATGCCACGGAGACGATTGGCATGCTGCTTGCCGACGCCGCTTCTGGCGCCCTCCCCTCCCCCTCCAGCACCGCGGATATCACCGAAGTCTTTGCCGAGCGCGGTATCGATTACCTGACGTGGCAGGACTGGCAGCGCTTAGACGCGGCCGAACGCGCCCTAGGCGAGCGCGAGGGCCGCGAACGTAAGAAGTTTGTGGAGTGGGAGGACATGGTCTCCCACTCACGCGCCAAAGTTTAGCGGCGAATGATGGCAAGGACCTCGTCGACGATGGACTGCACCTCGTCGGCGGTCTTTGCCTCTACATTGAGGCGCAGCAGCGGCTCCGTATTGGACGCGCGCACGTTGAACCATGCCTCGGTTCCCTTGAGCTCCACGGTCACGCCATCGAGCTCATCGACGGACTCAATCTTATCCGCCAGCTCATCCAGCACCGCCTGGGTAGCGGCCTTCTGGTCCTCCACGGTGGAGTTGATCTCGCCGGAGGCCTCGTAACGGGAGTATTCCGCCATGAGCTCGCTCAGCGGCTTATCGGACTGACCCAGAGCGGCCAGCACGTGCATCGCAGCAAGCATGCCGGAATCGGCGTTCCAGAACTCCTGGAAGTAGTAGTGCGCGGAGTGCTCGCCACCGAAGGCGGCCTGGTGCTCGGCCATCTGCGCCTTGATGAAGGAGTGGCCCACGCGGGTGCGCACCGGGGTGCCCCCCTTTTCCTTAATGAGCTCCGGCACGGTCTTGGAGGTAATCAGGTTGTGGATGATGGTAGCGCCGGGGAACTTCTCCAGGTAGCGCTCAGCCACCAGTGCACAGATGGCAGACGGAGAAACCGGCTGGCCCTTTTCATCCACCACAAAGCAGCGGTCCGCATCGCCGTCGAAGGCCAAGCCAATATCGGCCTTCTGATCCACGGTGAACTTCTGCAAGTCCACCAGGTTCTTCGGATCCAAGGGGTTAGCCTCGTGGTTCGGGAAGGTACCATCGAGCTCGAAGTACAAATCGCGGACGTCGAAAGGCAAGCCATTGAAGACGGCCGGCACGGTGTGGCCACCCATGCCATTGGCGGCGTCAACGGCTACGACGAGCGGCTTGGAATCCTCCAGCGGTACCAGCTTGCGCAGGAAGTCCGCGTAGCCGGCCAGAATCTCCTGCTCGGCAATCGCGCCCTCGGTGCCAGTGAACTCCGGGGTGCCGTCGATAAGCATCTGCTTAATCTGCTCCAAGCCAGTCTCCTGGCCCACCGGTACGGCGCCGGCGCGGCAGAGCTTAATGCCGTTGTACTTGGCTGGGTTATGGGAGGCGGTAAACATAGCGCCCGCACACTCCAGGGAACCGGCGGCGTAGTAGAGCTCGTCGGTAGAGGTTAGCCCCAGCAGGGTCACGTTGAGGCCCTGCGAGGTCACACCCTCAGCAAAAGCGCGCGCCAGAGACGGCGAGGACGGGCGCATATCGTGGCCGACTGCTACGGTATTTTCGCCTTCTTCCCGCAAGATGGCGGCAAACGCGGCGCCCGTATCGCGCACGAAGTTCTCATCGATATCTTCGCCCACCACGCCACGGACGTCATAGGCCTTAATTACTGCATCAAGATGCTCACGAGTTCGCATAACCTGCAATAGTACCCCCGCCCGCTGGGAAACTACCGCACCACGGGGTTCGTGTCAGTCCTGTTCCGGCTCCGCGGTCGCCGATTCATCGGGCACGACGGAAAGGTGGGCGCGGCGCGCCTTTTTGGCATACGCCACGCGGCGGGTGCGAAAGACCGGGTGATTCGAATTGGCAGGGTCTGCCCCATCAAAGGTGGCGGAATAGTCAATAGGGTCTGCACCGGAGCCGGCGCTGCGGTCATCGACCAAGCCGGTGGTCACACGGCCGTCTTCCTTGACGGCCTCTGCCAGGGCCATCAGGTCATCTTCCTCGTCCAGCTCAATTCGGTCCACTCGCACCAGTTCCCAGCCCACTGGGGCGGAGATGCGATCGCGGTGGGTGGCGCACAGATCCCAGCTATGTGGGTTCTCCTCTTCCGCCAGCGGTCCGACGACGGCCGTCTGGTCCGCGTAAGCGTAGGTCAATGTCGCCACGGCGGGGCGGCCGCAGCCTGGGCGGGAGCAATGGCGAGAAATAGTCACAGCGCATAAGTCTAAACCCTTGGTTGAGATTTAGATAGTCCTCGCCCCGGCGTGGCTCCGCTAAATGCAGCCCACCAGCGCCTTAGAATCAGGGTCATGACCGCCGCTCGCCCGCATATCCGCCCCGCCCGCGACCGCCACGGCCACGGCATGCGCGGACCTCTCCTCCCCCAGCAGACCCCGCGCTACCGCAGCGCGCGCGAGCACTTCGACATGGCCGTATTGGAGGCCTATGCCCCCATCCAAAACGCCTTCGCGCCACAATTGCGGGGCCTCGACTTGGCTGTAGACACCATCCCGCGCATGCGGCTTTCGCCCGATATGACCGTGCTACCGGATGAGATTATCGCCGATGGTCCAGTTCCCCTCGGCCGCGTGGTTCCCGCCGGCGTAGATTCCGAGGGCCAGCCCACCCGCGCACGCTTGGTCATTTTCCGCATGCCCATCGAGCAACGCGCCTCCACCCCGTCCGAGCGCTCCGAGCTCCTGGGTACCGTTATCACCGCGCTGGTGGCCAACTACCTCAACTTGGACCCCGAAGAAGTGGACCCGCGCTATAGCTGGTAGCCCCGGTAAATTTCGCGGCGCAGCAGAAAAGCCCCTGGCCGCACATTGCGTGCTAGCCAGGGGGCCTTACTGGACACCTTAATTATCCAATCTCGCGCTTGAGGCGGCGGCGCTCACGGTCAGATAGCCCGCCCCAAATACCGAAGCGCTCATCGTGCTCCAGCGCGTACTCCAAGCATTCATCGCGCACCGCGCAGGCCTGGCAAATGCGCTTGGCCTCACGGGTAGAGCCTCCCTTTTCAGGGAAGAATGCTTCAGGGTCGGTCTGCGCACACAGCGCCTGGTCCTGCCACTCCTGCTCGACGGCACCGAAGAGTTCATCGAGCGACATCTCTGCAGCAGCACCGCCACGGAGAATGGCGTTGTTATTAGCCATTTTGTCCACGCCTTTTCCTTTCTCCGAGGTTGGGTAATTCTCATCAGTGCGACCGACTGTACACCACATTCCCCTTGGGTAACCCCGCCGGGATGGTGTGGAAGTAACGGCGCCGGCCGCTGTTTCTTTCACTGATGTAATTTCACACCGGATCACTAAATATCGTCAACCCGAATTGGCGGCTTCTTCGCGCTTTCCGGCAAAAACGCAGCACACGATCCCCATCCGTCACATCCGTAACAACTGATCCCCTGTGGGGGTATAGGTAGGGGGTACTACATGTAGTGGTACCCCGTTTTTCTGTCAACAATTTTCAGGAAATCCCGGCGTGTCGCGCGCACAACCCCGCAAAGAAGGGATCCATGCGCTTCACATCTATGAAGATTCCGCACCATGTCGGCCGGTTCGCCTAGGCGCAGCGACTGGCCCCATAAAAGAAAGGCCGAACCGAGGCTCTATTTTCCTCAGTTCGGCCTATCCCATCTGGGCCTAGTGCAGTGCCTTGGCCACGGCGGAAGCGTTAAGCATCGGAGCTAAAACGCACGCCGGCATCGGGGATGGAAACGCCAGGGAAGACACGCATGCCGTCGAGAAGCTCGCAGCGTGCACCGATGTGGGCGCCTTCACCAATGACGCAGTTCTCAATGACCGCGTTGGCGCCAATGTGGGCACCGGAGGCAATGATCGAGTTGTGGATGATGGCGCCTGGCTCAATGCGCACGCCGTCGAAGACAACGGTGCCCTCCAGGCGGGAGCCCGCGCCCACCTCGGAGCCACGGCCCACGGCAGTACCGGACAGCAGCAGCACGCCACCAGCGATGCCAGCAGAGGGATCCACCAGGGATTCACCAGTCTTGCCCTCAATCAGCGGGGAAGGCGCGATGCCGCGTACCAGGTCAGAGGAACCACGGGTGAAGTCATCCGGGCGGCCCATATCGCGCCAGTAGGAGTTGTCTACGTGGCCTACAACCAAGCGGCCTTCTTCCAGGAGCCCTGGGAAGGTTTCGCGTTCCACGGAAACAACGCGGTTGGCCGGAATGGACTCGATGACGGAACGCTTGAATACATAGCAACCGGCGTTGATCTGGTTGGTGGGCGGATCCTCGGTCTTTTCTAGGAACGCAGTAACACGGCCGTTGGAGTCGGTCGGCACGCAGCCAAACGCACGCGGGTCAGCCACGTTGAGCAGGTGCATGGTGACATCGGCGTCCTTATCATGGTGTGTGGTGAGGATGCCTTCCAGATCCATGCCGGAGAGCACGTCGCCATTGAAGACCATGACCGTGTCATTGCGCAGCTTGTCGTAGACGTTGCGGATGCCGCCGCCGGTGCCCAGCGCAGTCTCTTCCACCACGTACTCGATCTCCAAACCCAGATCGGAGCCATCACCGAAGTACTCCTCAAAGACCTCGGCCTTATAGGAGGTAGACATGACGACGTGCTCAATGCCGGCGGCCTTGATGCGGGCGAGCAGGTGCTGCAGGAACGGGTAGTTTGCCGTCGGCAGCATCGGCTTCGGCGTGCCGATAGTTAGTGGGCGCAGGCGGGTGCCGCGGCCGCCGACGAGAATCACTGCATCCGTGCTGGCACCGTGGGTGGTGGCTGCTTCAGTCATAGTCTTCCTTATGTATGCGGACAGTTTTATTCTGTGATTTTCTGAGGGACAGTGTAGAGCGTATGGCGCGCAATCCAGGTCAACGGCACGCGCACCGGGCCTTAAGAACGTGCCGAGGCTGAGGCAATCAGCCCGCGGACTCTCAGCCCCAGCCACAACGCGCCGCGCAGTGGGGCCTGCCACCAGGCAGGGTGACGGTCTGCCTGAAAGCGATAGGCGGAATTGTGGTGGGCGCGCAGCATCGCTCCGGCGTGCGCTTGGGTGGAATGCCCCTTGGCGTGGCTAATGACGGCCTCCGGGCAGAAGATGTTCTGGTAGCCGGCGCGCGTGAAGCGATCTCCTAGATCCACGTCCTCGAGGTACATGAAATAGCGCTCATCAAATCCGCCGATGGCGTCGAAGGCCGCCCAACGCACAAGAAGGCAGGACCCGGATAACCATCCGGCCGGGCGCTGGGCGGTCATATCGGCTTCATCGCGGTAGGCGCGCGACCATGGATTGGACGGCCAGATAGAAGAAAAGAGTGCGTGCCCAATGCCGGTAGCCACGGTGGGCACGGCGCGGGCCGAGGGATAATTGCTGCCATCCGGTTCCACGATGCGCGGGCCCACGGCCGCAGCATCCGGCCACTGGCGAGCGCACTCGATGAGCTGGTCAATAGATCCCGGGGTAAAGGTGACATCGGGATTAGAGATAAGGAAGAATTCCTCATCCACGCCACCGTGCTCGCGGGCGAAGCGGGCACCCGCATTCATGCCAGCGCCGTAGCCGATATTCCCGCCGGTATCGAGAAAGTCCACCCCGGCGCGTTCGCGGGCCGCGGCCTCGGGCACGCCGTCGGTGGAGCCATTATCCGCAAGCACGACCTTGGTGCCGCGGGCGCAGGCGCCCGGCAGGGAGTCCAAAAAACTACCGAGGTATTCACCGGGACTATAGGTCACGGTGATCACGGCCAGCGGGGATTGATTTGGTGTAGTCACAATGGCCCCGAGCTTAGTCACAGGCGCTCCTCGCACTGGGCAGGGACACTGCCCGAACACGCGAAATCGGACGCGGATCACTAATTTTTGCCCGTTCTGCCCTAAACTGTCTCCAGATCCCCACCAATCTAGAAAGCCTCCACTTGTGACTTCTGAGAACACTCGCCGGGCGCGCACCATCCAGCCGGCGCCCTCTGCCGCTAGTGCGGTAAAGCAAAAAGGTTCCACGGCCATTAAGACGATCGTGGCCCTCGTGTCCGCCTTAATACTGGTGGTATCCGGCGTGGGTTATGCCACCGTGGGTCGGCTGGATAATGGCATGTCTTCGGCTACGGACTTGTCCCTGGACGGCGAAGGCTTGTCCGGTGACTCGCTCGATGGCGCAGTGGATATCTTGCTGGTGGGCAAGGATTCGCGTACCGACGCCAAAGGCGATCCCCTTTCTGAGAAGGAATTGGCGGACTTGCACGCCGGTGTGGCCGATGGTGAGGAAAATACCGACACCATGATGCTTATCCGCGTTCCGGAGGACGGTTCCCGCGCTACCGCCGTATCCATTCCGCGCGATACCTATGTCAAGGATCCGGACTACGGCAATATGAAGATGAATGCTGTCTTCGCCTCCCACAAGAACGCCAAGGAGGAAGAGCTCGAGCAGGAAAATGCCGAGGCGGAGGCTAAGGGTAAAAAGAAGCCGCACTCGGATAAGGACATCGAAAAGCAGGGCGTCGAAGCCGGGCGCGAAGGATTGCTGGCGATGGTGCGCACCCTGACCGGTGTGTCTATTGATCACTACGCCGAGGTGGGACTGTTGGGCTTTACTTTGCTCACTGACGCCGTCGATGGCGTAGATGTTTGCCTCAACGATGATGTTGATGATGACATGTCTGGCGCTAAGTTCAGCAAGGGCAAGCAGACCCTCGACGGCGCCAAGGCGCTAGCCTTCGTGCGCCAGCGCTATAACCTCCCGCGCGGCGACCTCGACCGCATCGTGCGCCAGCAGGCCTTCATGGCGTCCCTGGTCAATAAGATCCTGGACAATGACACCCTGGCTAATCCTTCCAAGCTTTCTAAGATTGCCAAGGCTGTGGAGCGTTCCGTGGTCATCGATGAGGGCTGGGACATCATGGGCTTTGTTACCCAGCTGGCCGGCCTTGCCGGCGGCAATGTCACATTCACCACCATCCCGGTTACCTCCATCGACGGCCAGGGCGATTATGGCGAGTCCATCGTCACCATCGATGCCGCCGAGGTCCACCGCTTCATGGATGACCTGGCCAAGACCCACGATGAGGCCACCGATGAGTCCAAGGCCGAGGATAAGGACAAGCAGGACAAGGCGGAGAAGGACAAGGACGTCGATCCGAATATCAATATTCACGTCCTCAACGCCGGCAGTATTGATGGCTTGGCATCAGGCATCGGCTCTTGGCTGGAAGGCAAGGGCTACACGGTGGAGCGCTCCGCGAACGCGCAGCCGGGCATCTACAGCGAGTCGCAGGTCGTCGCCGCCGATCCATCGAGCAAGGAAGCTAAGGCCCTGGCCAAGAAGCTGGGTGGGCTGCCGGTGGCAGAGAATCCGCAGCTCGATGATGACACCCTCATCGTGGTTGCTACCGATGACTACCAGGGACCTTCCGATGAAGAGGCCAGCGCCCAGCAGCCGGAGGAAGATAAGTCCAGCCAGCCGGTTGGCACCCCGGGCAATGACTTCGGTACCGCCAAGGTTTCCCCGGAGATTGACGCCGGCGGCGACGGCCCGCGCTGCGTGAACTAGCACTTCTCCCCTACGATGGGCGGGTATGGAACTACTCGCCCATCTTTTGCGTGCCGACGCCGCCTCCCCGCGGCTTACCGTATATAACGAGGCGACCGGCGCGCGCATGGATTTTTCCGCGCAAACCCTCGACAATTGGGTGGCCAAGATCGCCAATATGTTGGAAGAAGAGCTCGACCTAGAGGCGGATTCCACCATCGCTATCGATCTTCCTTCCTCGTGGCAGGCGGCTGTTGTGGCCTTGGGCGCGCTCGCCTCTGGCCCTTCCTATAGCTTTGGCGAGTCTGCCGCGCTTGCCGACGTCGTCTTTACCTCCCCCTCCCGCTACGCGGCCGCCCACGAGCGCCAGCCCCAGGCCGACATCGTGCTCATTAGCGAGGACCCCTTTGGCCGCGGCGTCGTAGAGTCCGGCGGGGAGCTGCCCACCGGCGCCATCGATTTTGGCCCCACCGTGCGCTTTTATGGTGATCAGTACTTCGCCGAAACCCAACCGCTGCCCCAGCTTGTCGATGCCCCCGCATCCGCCGAGCGCCTGCTTTCTACCGGCTGGTCCGATAATGAGTCTTTCTCCCGCGCCGTGCTCGAGCCCCTAGCCGCTGGCGGTTCCGCGGTCATCGTTGCCGGCATGTGCCCGGCCGAGCGCTTAGAGGAAATCGCCGCCAATGAGAAGGCCACCGCCCGCCTCTAATAGTTTCAGAAAGCAGCCCGATCCCGGATACACTTAGCCCTCGTTATGTTTCTGGGAATCTCTATGGACGCATGGTCCTCTATCTTCATCGGCGTCCTCATCCTCGCCGGCACCATTACTCAGGGCACCATCGGCTTTGGCTTAGGCACCATTGCCACGCCCATTATCGCGCTCATTAGACCTGATCTAGTGCCCACGCTCATTCTGCTGCTCGCACTGTGCATTTCCAGCTATACGCTCGCACGCACTTTCCGCGAGACGTCCTGGCGTGTCGTAGGAATCTCTTCCCTCGCTCGTATTCCCGGTTCTCTGGTGGGCGCGTGGGCAATCGCCAGCCTCTCCCCCGATGGGCTGTCCATTTTTATCGGCTGCGCCGTGCTCCTTGCTATGACGCTATCCAGCTTGGGCTGGAGCCCTCGCCCTACCACCGCCAATACGCTCATCGCCGGCGTAGGCTCCGGCATCCTGGGCACCTCGACCTCCATCGGCGGCCCGCCCATGGCGCTCATCATGAAGCGCTTCGACCCCAACCGCACACGTGGCACCTTAGCGGGCACCTTTGTCCTCGGAACCTTAATTTCTCTTATAATTCTGACGTTCAATGGGCAGATCAGCGGCACCCATGTCACCACCGCGGCGGCCTATTTCCCCCTAGTCGTCGTTGGGCTCATTGCCGCCAACTACCTCAATCGCTTTATAGATAGGCACCTCCTCAACCGCATCGTCATTATCGTTGCCATCTCTGCGGCCCTCATGCTGATTGTCGAATCGGCCCTACTCTAGCCCCACGCGCTACCCCTCAGCAGAAGGCCCCAACAGGTTACTGTTGCGAAACGCACCAACCTCTGCCATGTAAACGCATATAACTTATGTCACGTAACATTCATGGCAAAGCATTTTATAACCCTTCCCCACTCGCTTAAATGCAGCGTACGACACATATTGTGACGTGTCCACAACCTTTCGGCAGGACCCTAAATCCCTTCCAGAAGCCACTCAAACACCCCCAGATGGGGGCTTACTCCCTTCGTGCCGATTCTCTATTGTATAGACAATCATCCATCAATATTTTTGCACGTACTATCAGCCGCTTAGCGGGAACAAACACCAATAAACAGGTTGGTCTATATAAAAAATACCCACCCGCCGGGGTGGCAAATATATAGACATCTAAGAGATGAATTAATTCTGAGCCTGTTTTAGCGTTTTCTTAGCGCAACATTGAGAGTTGCTGGATTTCATTCATAAGTTCATTCATTTTCTACCTGCCTAGGAGAAGTTCTATATGTCGATTCGTCGTCGCATGACCGGCCTGACCGCCGGCCTCATCGTCGCCGGCACCGCATTCGCGGCACCGCTGGCTGGCGCAGCTACCCAGACCGAGTCCTACCCGGAGACCCCGGCCCTGAACCCGGACCTGCCAATCATCCACACCACCCACGGTTCCGACCACATGAAGGCGAACATCTTGAACCCTCGCCCGGTATGTAACCCGTGGGAGGACCACCGCACCGTGGTCTACAAGGTCTCCGACCGCTTCCTGCCGGCCGGCACCATCTCCACCACCAACCAGACCAAGAAGGACATCCCGCTGCAGCAGGATCTGTCCAAGTCTCAGTCCATCTCCCTTTCCGTCAACGGTGACCGCACCGAGACCACGTCCATGAACCTGGGCGGCAAGGGCTCCAAGAAGGGCGCTGAAGGCTCCTTCGGCATCTCTCACGAGATCGCCACCAAGATTGGTGCTAGCGCTTCCTACTCCCTGTCTTGGGATGCTGGCCAGTCCATCGGACCTTACGACGTTCCGCCAAACCACACCGGTGAAGCTACCTACGGCTTCCGCGTGCTGAACATGACCGGCACCCAGCAGTACTGCAAGCCAAACGGCACCTGGTCCACCCCGACCGCATGGAACGCAATGCAGCCGGTAAAGAACGAGGTTCGCGTCAAGCTGTACGACAAGCTGTCTGACTCTTACGCTCCTAACAAGGACGCTCAGAACACCACCGACGTCAATGACCCGAAGGTTGTTGAAGAGGACAAGAACCTCGAGGCTGATGCAGAGGTCGTCAAGGAGTCCGAGGGCAACGCCAAGGAAGCAACCGAGAAGGTTTCTGAGGCAGAGGGCAAGAACGAAGAGGCTGCTGACAAGAAGAAGCAGGAAGAGGTTGATGCCAAGGAGGGCAAGAAGGACTCCAAGCACAAGCTCGACCTCGAGCCTTACCTGACCGTGTCCGGCGCTAAGCACGCTGGCTTCGCAGGCACCGTTGCTCTGCGCGCTAAGAACGTTGGCTCCGAGCGCTACTACGGCGAGTTCCCAGCTACCCAGTTCCGCGTGGACGTGAAGACCGCTAAGGGCCCGAAGGGCGTTGACCGCCTCATCACCCCGCGTTCCTCCAACGGCGCTCACATCCGTGACCTGGGCTTCAACGAGAAGACCTCCACCCGCTCCTTCGAGGTAACCCTGGCTAACCCGATTAACGCTGGCGAAGAGGCCCGCATCGCTAACCTGGACTTCGGCGACGGCAAGACCAAGGAAGGCCGCCTCATCAACAACATCGAGGTAACCCAGACCTCCCGCATCAAGGGTGATGACTCCAAGCACAACGACCAGAACGTTGACTCCCGCGAGCACACCCTGAAGGACACCGGCAAGAAGGCTGAGGGCCTGTTCTAAGAACACCCCACTTCTGCCCTAGGGACACAGTTTCCTAGCCAGTCACTTCAAAAGGCCGCTGCACCATCAAACGGTGCAGCGGCCTTCCTTCATGTTCCCCCTCCCCATACACGTCATCACTCCGCTCCAGATGCTCCCACCGAGGCCCTGGACGAGCACCCAGAAATTGCAGAGCTCTTCGCTCCTCTTTCGCAGCTGCTTACCGACGAAAAGATGCAGGCACTTAACGCCCGCGTCGACGTCGACGGCGAGGACTACACCACCGTGGCGCTGGATTTCTTGAAGGAAGAAAACCTGATCGCGGACTAGCTGCGACACCTTAACAAGATTCCCAATAACCGCTGCACCACCCTTGGTGCGGCAGTCTTTTACATTTATTTAACTTAGATCACAAATTTGCTTTCGTTCTCCATAACCTTCAGATAGATTGTGTATGTTGTCTCGTTCACAAAACTGGAGGATGAATTCTATGTCTCACACGACTGCGAATGCGCCTGCTTCACCAGCCAGCCCACCCACCACTGGCGGTGCAGGTACTTCACCCAGCGGCCAGGTGACCACCAATAAGGCCGTCAATATCCAATGGACCATCACACTCTTCGGCACCGCCGTGGGCGCAGGCATCCTCTTCTTGCCGATTTCTGCCGGCAGCTTCGGCTTCATCCCACTGCTGGTGGCTACCCTGCTCATCTTCCCGATGACCTACCTGGCCCACCGCGCGTTCTCCTGGATTATTAGCTACTCGCCGCTACACGGCGAAGATGTCCTCGCGGTACTCACCCACTTCTTCGGCCGCGGCAATGGCATCATCCTCGCCATCATCTACTGGTTCACCATCTTCCCGGTGGTACTTATCTACGGCGTATCGATTACGAATACGGTCGATAGCTTCATCGTCAACCAGCTGGGTGGCCCGGAAATCTCCCGCTACATCCTGGCGCCGCTGTGCGTGGGCCTCATGACGCTCGCACTAGCTTTTGGCAACGCCATCATGCTCAAGATTGCACAGTTCGTGGTCTACCCACTCATCGTGGCGCTCGCAGCAGTATCGCTCTACCTCATCCCGCAATGGGACTTGGGTTCCTTCATGGAAGCCGGCGATCACAGCGCCGGCGGTGTGCTCAAGGCCATCATCCTCATCCTTCCAGTCTTGGTCTTCTCCTTCTCCTTCGTTGCCGCCATCTCCCAATTCTCCCTGGGTATGGAAAAAGAATACGGCGATGACCACCACGCCCAGTCCGATAAGATCATCCGCAATGCAGCCATCCTGCTGACCATTTTCACCATGTTCTTCGTCTGGTCCTGCGCCCTGGCCATGGGCGCGGACGGCATGCAGGAGGCTAATGACAAGAACCTGCCGGTACTCTCCTACTTCGCCAACGAAACCGGCACCCCGTTTATGGCCTACATGGCGCCCATTGTCGTGATCTGTGCGGTGGCGTCCTCCTACTTCGGCCACGCCCTTGGCACCATCGAGGGCACCCAGTACCTTTTCAACCTGGCCGCGCCTAAGGCCACGAAGAAGATGTCTACGCGCACGCTCGACCTGTGGACCTACCTCTTCATCTTTGTTGCTACGTCCCTGGTGGGTATTTTCAACCCCTCCATCCTGGATATGATTTCCGTCGTGGGCGGCGTCTTCTTCGCCTTCATGACCTACCTGCTGCCCATCTGGGTCATCTACCGCGTGGAGGCACTGGCGCGCTTCCGCAGCAACAAGACCAACTATTTCGTGGCGATCATGGGTCTTATCGTGCTCTTCGCCACCATCTGGGGAATGTTCCAATAATCCCACAAAAACATGGTTCAACAAGGCCTTTTCCTCTCTGGCAGGGTGGGAGACATCAAGTCAGAACAGGAAAAGGACCCCGACCTAAAGATTAAGCTCGGGCAGAACAACGAAATCAAAATTAAAAACAAATACGAGACGTTTTCCATCGCCAATGACATCGCCATCTCCGTGGTCTTCATCCTTGGCTCGGTGCTAACACTTGCCGGCATGTCAATGGTCGCCACCGTCTTCTACCTTCTCGGCAGCCTGGGCATGGCAGCCCGCCCGGCCATCCGCTTGAAGCGACGTACACACCTGCAGCGCATTGGGGCAGATGCCAATACCGCCGAAAGCTACGACTACTAGGCGCAATGGGTAGACGCGGCTAACAGTAAACTTTCAGCAACTGGCAGCGACCTATCAGGCGCAATCCATCGCAGTAGCAGCCCCGTACCCCATACTTAAATCATGCGTTTGAGAGAGCGCATACGAGAGAGATAGAGAGAACCCCTCAGTTTCCAGAGGGCGGCTTTAAGCCGATACATGGGAACACCTTGTAGAGAGAGACGCCTGCGGCCCTCGGTTCCTTTTAGGTTCCGAGGGCCGCAGGCGTTTTACACGGCTCCACGGTACTACCCGTGCAGCTTATTCGGCCTAAACGACAGAATGTGTTGTTTTGCGGCGTGTCAGGCTAAACGACATTTT